>Ga0137369_10006213_pt1 | contig 12094 bp, 6 predicted proteins | sample SagtaG_12_FD_104918 | JGI IMG/M metagenome (GOLD analysis project Ga0137369, IMG submission 104918) | Vadose zone soil microbial communities from Sagehorn Ranch, Mendocino, California, USA - Sage1_L_113_16 metaG | ecosystem: Environmental > Terrestrial > Soil > Vadose zone | place: USA... | reverse complement strand
CCGGCAACTACGCCTGGGCGGCAGGATCGTGGCCCCCCTGCTGGGCGGGGACGACGCCGCGCTCATGGTCCTGACCAAGACCGCGGACGACGAGGTGATCGGCCGGTTCGACGCGATACGGGTGGCGTTCATGCCGCTGCGCCCCCAGCTGGGCAATCCGCTGAGCACGGACCGGACGCTGGGCACGGCCGCGCTGGCGATGCCGCACTACGGCACCACGAGCCTCGATCCGGCCGTCCTCGTCGAACCTGACGACGACTTCGCCCTGTTCCTGCGCCTGCACGTCGCCGGCCTGGTCGTCGGAACCGCCGACAACCCGCGTCTCGGCCGGTCGGTCACCGTCTCCGACGCCGGGAGCATCGCCGAGGCGGCCCTGGCGCCGGCGGGCGAGGCGACCTGGACGGTGCTGCAACGCGGCCCGCGCCGGCTCTGGGACACCGTCGAGTACGCCGCGCGCCTGTGGGAGAGCCTGGGCCACCCGGACCGCTCCCGGTACGGAATCACGGCGCTCGACGACACCGCCCGGCAGTTCGTCTGGCTGGACGACCCGGACGGGCCGTACTCCTGGCCGATGCCGCTCTGACGCGCCTTGCCGGGCCACCGGCCGCGCATGCCGCGGGGCCGGTGGCCCGTGGCCCGTGGCCGTTGGCCCGTGGCCGTTGGCCGTTGGCCAGGACGGCAGCGGGAACCGCCCGCCGCGGGCCCGAGTACGGCGTGCGCGGGTCAGCGGGCGCGGGGTGGCAGCTTCGGAGCGGCGAGCATCGGACGGGCGGCCACCCTCGGGGCGTGCCCCGGCTCCTCCGCCATCCGGTCCAGCACCACCTCGATGGCCCGGTCGAGCTGCGGGTCGGTGCCGCGGGCGAAGTCCTGCGGCGCGATGTCCACCTCGATGTCCGGGTCGGTGCCGTAGTTCTCCACGCCCCAGTGCACGTCGTCGAAGAAGAACGAGAACTCCGGCTGCGTCGTGATCGTGTTGTCCGCCAGCGCGTGCCGCGGGTTGATGCCGATCACGCCGCCCCAGGTGCGCTTGCCGATCAGCGGCCCGAGCTTCATCAGCTTGAACGTGTGGCTGAAGATGTCGCCGTCCGAGCCGGCCCACTCGTTGGTGACGGCGACCATCGGCCCGCGCGGCGACTGCGCGGGGTACTCCTCCGGCGCCCGCCACCGGGAGAAGTCGTACCCCACCCGGCGCCGGGCCAGCTTCTGCAGCAGCAGGCCGGACACCGCACCGCCGCCGTTGTAGCGGACGTCCACGATCAGGCCCTCCCGGTCGTACTCCACCAGGAACGACCGGTGGAACTCGGCGAACCCGTCCCACATCATGTCCGGCACGTGGATGTACCCCACCCGGCCGCCGGTGGCCTCGTGCACTGCCCTGCGGTTGGCCTCCACCCAGTCCCGGTACCGCGCGGGGTGCTCGTCCGCAATGGCCCGCACGGTCACCGTCCGCGGCTCGGCCGCGCCGCGCCGCACGGTGAGCTGCACCTCCTGGCCGGCCAGGTTGACCAGCCGCTCGTTGGGCGTCGCGGGCAAGGCGCCGTTCTGCTGCCGGACGCCGACGGGCTGCCCGTTCACCGCGATGATCTGGTCGCCGGGCTCGATGCCGGTGGCCGGCCGGTTCAGCGGAGAGGTGGCGTCGGCATCCCAGGTGTCGCCCTCCACGATCCGTCCGATCCGGTAGCCGCCGCTGGCCGGGTCGTACTCCCAGTCCACCCCGAGGAAGCCCTGCTGGTACTGCGGGCCGCGCCGGTACTCCCCGCCCCACTCGTACGCGTGCGAGGTGCCGAGCTCGCCCTGCAGCTCCCACATCAGGTCGGAGAACTCGGCGCGGGAGCCGAGCCGGTCCACCAGCGGCAGGTACCGCCGGTAGATCCCGTCCCAGTCGATGCCGGCCATGTCCTCGGTCCAGTAGTGGTCGCGCTGCAGCCGCCAGGCTTCGCGGAACATCTGCCGCCACTCCGCGGCCGGCCGCACGGACACCTTGATCCGTTCCAGGTCGACCCAGCCGGTGGACCGGCCCGGGTCGTCGCCCTTGTCGTCGTCGTCCCGCTTCTCGCCGGCCCCGATCACCCGCAGCCGTTCGCCGGACCGGTAGAGCAGCGTCTTGCCGTCCGCGCCCAGCCAGAAGTCGCTGATCTTGTCAGCGTTCTTCTGCTGCTCCTGGGACTCGAAGTCGTACGCCTCGAGGGTGCCGTTGCCGCCTCGTTCGGGCGAGCGGAGGTCGCGGCGTCGGGTGCCCTCGATCGGGAAGCTGGAGAAGATCGCCTTGCCCTTGACGCCCACGACCCGCCCGTACCGCCCGTCGGGCACCGGGAACGCGACCACCCGGCGGGTTATCCCGTCCAGGTCGATCTTCACCGGGGCGACGGTGTCGTCGTCGACGTCCAGCTCCTCCTTCCCCTTGCGGGCGTGCACCGCGTCCTCGCTCTCCAGCGGCCGCGGCCGGGGTACGAACGGGGACGGCACGTCGTCGCGGAGGGTGACCAGGAACGGTCGCTGGCCCTTCGGGAAGCCGAGGTCCCACTGCCAGGCGTCGAAGACCGGGTCGAGTTCGCGCAGCCCGATGAAGTACAGGTACTTCCCCTCCGGGTCGAACGCGGGCTTGCTGTCGTGCATCAGCGGCCTCGTCGCGAATGCCGTCTCGCCGGTCTCGACCCGGGCCAGCTTGATCGACGTGGTGTGCCGGGTGTCGCCGAACGTGTACGCCAGCCACCGCCCGTCCGGTGACCAGGACAGGTCGCTGATCTCGATGAACTCGCTGCGGTCGAGCTGGCTGGTCCGCGGCGTCGCGCCGGACAGGTCGACGAGCAGCAACTCGTGCCGATGGGTGGTCACCGCCACCTGGTCGGCGACCGGCGACGGCTCGAGCTGCAGGATCCGCCCGACGTCGATGTCGTCGAGCCGCTGCTCGGGGGTGGTGCCGTCCGCGGTGAGCACCGCGAGCCGCTCGTGCTCGGACTCGTCGCTCACCGCCGCGACCAGCCGACGCTTGTCCTGCAGCCAGGTGAGCAGCCGGTACCGGACGCCGTCCGGCTCGCCGAGCTGGGTGACCGGGCCCTCCCAGTTGCCGAAGGTGAAGGCCTTGCCGCGGGTGGTGACCGCCAGGCCGCTGCCGTCCGGGGAGAGCCGCGCGCTGTGCATGAACTCCGCGGCGTCCACGAACCGCCGGTTGCGCTGGGTGCGGGAGCTGCCGAGCCGGATGTCCAGGCGCTGCGGGTCGTCGGCGTCCGGGCGCAGCAGGTAGAGGTCGCCGGCCGCGTGGTACACCAGCGTTGCGCCGTCGGTTGACAGGTTGCGCGCGTAGTACTCCTCGTGGTCGGTGTGCCGGCGCAGGTCGGCGCCGTCCGGGGTGCACGAGTAGACGTTGCCGGTGCCCTGGTGGTCGGACAGGAAGAAGATCCGGTCGCCGACCCAGCACGGGTTGGCCAGGTTGCCGGGGAGGTCGATCAGCGGGTGGAACTCGCCGCCGCCGGTCGAGTCGATCCACAGGTCGCCGGAGGTGCCGCCCCGGTACCGCTTCCACAGCGCCGGCTCGCGGCTGATCCGCCTGCTGAGCACGGCGCCGCCGCCGGGCCCGTACGAGATCGACTTGGCCGGGCCGAGCTCCAGCCGCTCCGGCAGGCCGCCCTCGGGGCTGATCCGGTGCAGCCAGCCCCGCCGCGCCTGGCCGAGGCCGGCATCGCTGGAGTACACAATGGCGCCGGCGCTGTCCCACGTGGCCACGGTGCAGACGCCGGCCGCCTGGAATGTCAGCCGTTTCGCCTCGCCGCCCGCCGCGGGCATGACGTACACCTCCGCCGGGCCCTCCTCGGCGCCCACGAACGCGATCCTCGACCCGTCCGCGGAGAACCGCGGCGTGCTCGCCTCGGCCACCCCTGCGGTGAGCCGCGACGCCGGCCCGCCGCCGGCCGGTACGGTCCACAGGTCGTCCTCGCAGACGAAGACGAGCGAGTCGCCGTACACGGTCGGAAGGCGGAGATACCCGACTGAACCCTCACCCTGCGCCATGCGGACGACCCTACAAGGCGGCTACGACGGTTTCCTTACACCTTTAAGGTGTCCTGCCGCACCGGGCGGCCACACCTGGTCGCCCGACATATGGTGGGAACCATGGCGTTCTTCCTGCGTACGAAACTGGACATGCCCTCGCCGGACACCGCCCTGCCCGGCCGGCCGGAGCCGCTGCGGGTGCCCGAGACGCACTATGTGAATGGGCACCGGATCGCGCCGCCGTTCCCGGACGGGCTGGCCACGGCGGTGTTCGGGCTGGGGTGTTTCTGGGGCGCCGAGCGCGGCTTCTGGCAGCTCCCCGGCGTCTACTCGACCGCCGTCGGCTACGCGGGTGGCTATACGCCGAACCCGACGTACGAGGAGATCTGCTCGGGGCGGACCGGGCACGCCGAGGTGGTCCTGGTGGTGTACGACCCCGCGGTGATCTCCTACGACGCGCTGCTCGCCGCGTTCTGGGAGTCGCACGACCCCACGCAGGGGATGCGCCAGGGCAACGACGTCGGCACCCAGTACCGCTCGGCGATCTACTACGCCGACGACGCCCAGCGCGACGCCGCCCTCCGCTCCCGGGACGCCTACGCCGGCCAGCTCGCCCAGGCCGGCCACAACGCGATCACCACCGAGGTCGCCCCCGCCGGGCCCTTCTACTACGCCGAGGACTACCACCAGCAGTACCTCGCCAGGAACCCCAACGGCTACTGCGGCATCGGCGGCACCGGCGTCTCCTGCCCCGTCGGCCTGTTCGCGAAGCCCGCCGACGAGCCGGCCACGGAGACCGCTCAGCCGTAGCCATCACGTCCGGTTAACCGGTTGATGCCAACCGGACCGGCATGGCGATGCCCACCTATGTCGGTGCGTAGGTACGCTAGCTAGGGTTCCGACCAGGGAGGGACTGATGTCGTACGCGCCGGTTGTAGCCGCTGCGCTGAGCGGTGCGTCACTTCGACAGCTGTCTTATTGGCGCTCATCCGGGTCAACAGAATCCCCGGTGCTAGCTCCGCAGTTTCACGTGCCAGGCGCGCGTGTTGCGTACTCTTTCGAAGACGTGGTAGCGCTCAGGACATTTGTATACCTTCGCGCTCACAATGTTCCGCTACAAAGAGTCCGCAAGGCAATCCGACGTTTGCGTGACATGGGTGAGACGGCGCATCTTTCGTCGTACTCATTGGTTGCCATCGGCAGGGACGTAGTATGGAGAATCTCCGACCAGTCGGCGATTGATCTGACGGGCGAACCCGGACAGCATGTGATCGCGCAGATGGTTGATATTCTGGCAGCGTTCCCCACTCAACGTCACGAGGTCGTGTCCCTGCTACGTCCGAAGCCTGGTGTGGCCGTAGACCCGGAGGTACGAGGAGGCTATCCGGTAATAGAGGGAACTAGGGTGCCGTATGATCTGGTCGCGGCACTAATCGAGGATGGACTAGCTCCCGAGGAGATATCCGCCTTCTATCCTTCGGTTGAGCCCGATGCAGCTCGTGGAGCACGCGATTTCGCGCAATACGTTGACGGTTATCGTGTCAAGGTTGCCGGCTGATCCACCATGCGGCTGTTGCTGGATGAAGATGTTCCCCTGCAGCTACTCGAACCACTCCGTCGTCTGTTGCTCGGGCACGAGGTTGATCATACCGAGAGCCTCGGCTGGAAGGGGAAGAAAGATCGATACCTCTTGCCGGATGCGCGAAGTCGCGGCTACAACGCTCTCCTGACAAATGATAGCGCTCAACTTGCCAGTGTGGAAGAATCGCGCGCCATTCGAGACTCGGCGATGCATCATATCCGGTATCATCAAGACACCAAGCGTGGCCTCGATGGCCTGGCGCTTGCGATGGCTGCTGTAATGGGAGCGATTCGACAAATTATGCGCGAACTGGAGGAAGCGGACGGACAGCGCCTCGTCGAGATCCAGCCGATTAAGCCAGGAAAGCGGCACAGCATGATCGACCCTCGGGTCGATCCGCCACCCTACTGGCCCAGTCGTGCACACAGTCTGCGGGGCTCACGCCGTAGACGCCCGGCTGGCTAGAGCAAGTCAGACGATCAGGGCATTCAATCCCGCCGCCACTGACATTCTTGCGCCACTTTGTCGGATATGGCGCTGCGGGTCGTTCAGGTCCACCAGCTGGACACTGCAGAAGCGGAGCCGCCGGGAAACTCCACGGTGCCGGTCAGCCGCTGGTAGCGCGCCCCCTCGCCGAGGCCGGTCACCGGTTCGGGGTTCCCGAGGTCGGAGGAAGTCGGTGAGGCGGTCGCCGGCCGCGGAGTTGCGGATGTCGACGCTGACGGTCAGCGACCGGTACTTTAGCGGGTCCGCGCCGTTCTTCCAGGTGCACTCACCCCCGCCGGTGATGCCCGTGGACGTCTCGCCACCGGCTAAAGGGGCCATCAAAGCCTTCAGTCGTGCTCGGGGGCACCGCGGTCGCGCTTGGTCGACCCGCGGCGCCGCTTCTCGGCCAGCCGGCGCTCCTGGGACGCCCGGCTGGGGCGGGTCGGCCGACGCCTCGGCGGGGGCGGGGCGAACGCGGCGCGCAGCAGTGCGGCCAACCGCTCCCGGGCCGCCTCCCGGTTGGCCAACTGCGCACGGTGTTCGGAGGCCGCGATGGTCAGTACGCCGTCCACCAGGCGGCTGGCCAACCGGGCTAGCGCCCGTTCCCGCAGCGGCTCCGGGATCGACGGCGACCGGGCCAGGTCGAACGACAGCTCCACCCGGCTGTCGGCGGTGTTCACCGATTGGCCGCCGGGGCCGGACGACCGCGAGAACCGCTCCCGCAGCTCGCCGGCCGGGATGAACACCCCGGCGGTCACGCGCACATCCACCCCTCGAGGATGACGCACCGCGCCAAGCGAGTTCCGGACCGTCTGCGGCGCCGGGCGCCGGCACCAGCCACGGGGGCAGCGGCGTCGGCCGGCGGTGGTCGGGTGGGTACGGGGCTCAGCGGCGGGCGGCGTCGGCCGGCGGTGGTCAGGTGAGTACGCGGCTCAGCGCCGGGCCAACCTCGGCCAGGCGGCGCACCGGCTGGCTGATCCCGCCACGCCGACCGGCCAGCACGGCCGCCGCCCACTCCGACTCCGAGGTGGGCAGCGGGCAGAGTACGTGCAGCCGGTCGATGCCGCCGAGGGCGGTGGCCGGGTCGTCGCCCGCGGTGTGCAGGCAGTCGGACAGCAGGATCACCACCCGCTCGTCCGCGGTGTCCGCACCGGCTAGCTGCGCCGCGGCGCCGTGCAGCGCGGCGGCCAGGTTCGTCGTACCGTGTCCGCGCAGCGCCACCAGATCCCCGACGAGCGATCCGGGCGGCCGCCGCACCCCCTGCGCCTGCAGCACCCTGACGTCGGCGCCGAAGGACAGCACGCTCGGGTCGAGCCGGTCGTCCGCGGCCAGCACCACCCCGGCGGCGGCAACCGCGGCCACCGCCACCGCGAGCCCGCTCATGGAGCCGCTGGAGTCGACCAGCAGGCAGACGGCGCGGCGGTGCGCCGTCCAGAACCGGGTCACCAGGTCGCCCGGGGCCAGCGGCGACACGCCGGACCAGCGGTCCAGGGTGCGATCCAGGTCGAGGTCCCCGTCGGTCCGCCGCGACGTGCCGAGCCGCCGGGTGCCGCGGGCCGGCCGTCGCCCGATCCGGCCGAGCTGGATGAACACCCGGCCGGCCACCCGCCGGGCCGCCGCCCGCAGGTGCTCGTCGGTGGCCAGCGCCAGGTCGGCCAGCAGCGCGGCGGCGGCGTCCGGATCGGCGGCCAGCAGCCCGGCCAGCGCGTCCTCCGACAGCCGACCCACCTGCGGGGACACCTGCTCGAACGCGGCGTGCCGGGCGGCCAGCTCGCGCCGGCTCACGCTGCGCCGGGAGCCGCCCCGGGTCCGGTCACGGCGCAGCGCCGATCGGGACTGCGCGGGCGGGTCGCCTGCCGCATCCAACGGCAGGCGATCAGCTTTTCCCGGGCCGCCCGTGCCGTCCGTGCCGTCCGTGCCGTCTCCGGCGCCGGCCGCCGCGGGCAGCAGCCCGTCCAGCAGCTCGTCGATCACCGACTCCGGGCTGCGGTCGCACCCGTCCGCGATCCGGATCCGCCCGGACAGCGCCGCCTGCGCGGCGTCCCTTGCGGTGGCCCGCACCAGCCCGGACTCGCCGCGCAGCCGCAGCAGGCCGGTCAGCAGCAGCACGAGATCGATCGCGCCGCGCACCGAGGAACCCATCCGCACGTCGCGGTGCTCCCGCGTCGCCCGGGTGAGCGCCACCGCAATCTCCACCACCTGCCCGTTCTCCCCGGTGGCCGCGGTGGTGATGGCCCGCTCCGCGGCCGAATCCTGGTAGCCGAGCACCACCCGGCACATTCGATCGGCGATCGCCTGGCTGACCCGGGCGGTACCGATCGCGTCGAACGGGTTCATCGCGGCGATCAGCCGGAAGTCGGCCCGCGCCGACACCGTGCCCAGCCTGGGCACCGCGATCTCGCCCTCGGTCAGCACGGTGATCAGTACGTTCAGGGTCTCCTCGGGGACCCGGTTGAGCTCCTCCACGTACAGCAGCCCGCCGCTGCGCATCGCCACCAGCAGCGGCCCATCGACGAACGCCGCGGGCGCGTACCCGGACGACAGCACCTGCGACGGGTCGTACTGCCCGATCAGCCGGGCCGGGGTCAGCTCGGCGTTGCCCTCGACGAAGATCACGTCCTGGTCCACGTCCCGGGCGATGGCGCGCAGCAGGGTGGACTTGCCGGTGCCCGGCGGCCCTTCGATGACCACGTGCCGGCCGGTCTCCAGCGCGACGGTGAGCACCTCGCGCTCCCGGCGCAGTCCGATCACCGGCGGCTCGGCTCGTGTCACGGGCGGCCTCCGTACCCGGGTGGCCGTGCCGGGCGGCGCTGCCCGGCACGACCACCCGAAGATCGGGTCAGGAGCTGGAGTGCAGGATGACGCCGCGGATGTTCTTGCCGTCGAGCAGGTCCTGGTACCCCTGGTTGACCTGGTCCAGGGTGTACGTCTGGGTGATCAGCTCGTCCAGCTTGAGGTCGCCGGACCGGTACAGGTCGACCATCCGCGGGATGTCGTGGAACGGGTCGCCGGAGCCGAAGAGGCTGCCCTGGATGCGCTTCTCGAACAGGGTGAGGATCGCGCCGGACAGCTCGATCGTGTTCTTGGTCGGGTCGGCCAGGCCGGTGACCACCACGGTGCCGCCCTTGCGGATGGCGTTGAACGCGCTGCTCACCACCTGCGACGTCACCACGTCCACGGTCACGATCGCCTTGTCGGCGCCGACGCCGCGGGTCAGCTCGATGATCAGCTCCTGCGCCTCCTCCGCGGTGGCGCAGGCGTGCGTGGCGCCGAGCTTCTGGGCCATCTCGCGCTTGTTGGCCAGCGGGTCGATGGCCACCACGTTGAGCGCCCCGGCCAGCGCGGCACCCTGCACGGAGTTGATCCCGATGCCGCCGATGCCGTAGATCGCGATGGTGTCGCCGGGCTCGGTGGCGGCGGCGTGCACCGCGGAGCCGAAGCCGGTCGGCACCCCGCAGCCGATCAGCACCACCTTGTCCAGCGGCAGGTCGTCGTCGATCTTGACGCAGGAGTTCTCCGAGATGGTCGAGCGCTCGGAGAATGTACCGAGCATGCACATGCCGCCGAGGTCCTCGCCGTCCTTGTGGAACCGGTAGGTGCCGTCCGGTAGCACGCCGTCCAGGATGGTGGCGCCCATGTCGCACAGGTTGGACCTGCCGGTCGAGCACCAGCGGCAGTGCCCGCACACCGGCAGGAACGAGCAGATCACGTGGTCACCGGGCTTGAGCCGGGTGACGCCCTCGCCGACCTCCTCGATGATGCCGGCGCCCTCGTGGCCGCCGACCAGCGGGAAGCGGGGCACGATGTCGCCGTGCCGCAGGTGTTCGTCGGAGTGGCACAGCCCCGCGGCCACGTACCGGATCAGCACCTCGCCCGCCTTGGGCGGGTCCAGGTCGAGCTCGGTGATCTCGAAGTCCTTGCCCACTCCACGCAGAATCGCGGCCCTGGTCTTCATGGACCCTCCTGTCCGAAGCTGCTCGCTGACTCCGGCCCATCCTCTGGCGGCCGACCCGGAGGCGCTACCCCCAGGAGGAGGGCTCCCGCATGCGCGGTCCCGCGACCCATCGTGCTACAGGACCGTCGTCCTTGGGAACCGCCCTGTAGAAGTTGTTGCCGCCGCGGCGGCTGGCCCTAGGGTGGGCGTATGGCGAAGTGGACGGCGGCGCAGATCCCGGATCAGCGTGGCCGGAGCGTGGTGGTGACCGGGGCGAACAGCGGCATCGGGGCGGTCACCGCCCGCGAACTGGCCCGTGCCGGTGCCAGGGTCATCCTGGCCTGCCGGGACACCGCCAAGGGGCAGGTCGCCGCGGCGTCGATGCCCGGAGACACCGAGGTGCGGCGGCTGGACCTGGCCGATCTGTCCTCGGTACGGGGTTTCGCCGACAGCATCGACGGCGAGGTCGCGGTGCTGGTGAACAACGCCGGCGTGATGGCGGTGCCGAAGCGCGCCACCGTGGACGGCTTCGAGATGCAGATCGGTACGAACCACCTGGGGCACTTCGCGCTCACCGGGCTGCTGCTGGACCGGATCACCGGCCGTGTGGTCACGGTGGCCAGCGGCGCGCACAACATCGGCCGCATCCGGCTGGACGACCTCAACTGGGAGCGCGGCCGCTACCACCCGTGGCGGGCCTACGGGCAGTCCAAGTTGGCCAACCTGCTGTTCAGCTACGAACTGCAGCGGCGGCTCGCGGCGGCCGGGTCGGCGGTGGCCGCGGTCGCGGCACACCCCGGGTACGCGGCCACGAACCTGCAGTCGCACACCGAGTCGTTCCAGGACCGGATCATGAGGCTGGGCAACCGGATCATGGCGCAGAGCGACCTGATGGGTGCGCTGCCGGCGCTGTACGCCGCGACCGTGGCCGACGTGCCGGGCGGCTCCTACATCGGACCGGACGGGCTGTTCGAGCAGCGCGGGCACCCGAAGGTGGTCGGCTCGAGCGCCGCGTCGAAGAACCTCGAGACGGCACGGCGGCTGTGGGAGCTGTCGGAGAAGTTGACCGGCGTGCGGTACGAGTTCGCCCGGTGAGCGGTTTGTCCCAGCACACCCGGTAGCTGATCAACTACGGGTAGCCAATGTTCCTCATTTGGCCCAATTTAGGCTGAAGCCCGGTGGCATACTCCTGTCCGGCCGGTGGGGACCCGGCCAGGGGGACATCATGGGCCGACACGACTCACCGCCCGGGTCCGCGGGTGGCGGCTTGCCACGCCGGACCGGCGGCCGGCTGCAGGCGGCCCGTTGGGCGGTCATCGCGCTGGTGGCGGTGGCGGCCTCCACCCTGGTCGTCAGGGTCGCCGCCAACCGGAACGACACCGCGCCGACGTCCTCGGCCGGCTGCGGCACGGCGCTGCGGGTGGTGACCTCCACCTCCTTCGCCCGGGTCGTCGAGCGGGTGGCGCCGGAGCTCGGCGATGGCGGTCCGGACTGCGTACGGGTGGACGTGGGCACCCTGGACGGGCGCCTGGCGGCGGAGCGGATCGGCGAGGTGGACGCCGACGTGTGGATCGCCGACGACCGGTCCTGGGCCGGCGTGGCGAACCCGGCGGCGATCGCGGAGACCGGCTTGGCCGGCTCCGGGACGGTGCTGGCCACCAGCCCCATCTACCTGGTCGCCGACCGCGCGACAGCCCGGCGGATCACCGGCGGCGGCGGGTCCTGGCTGGCGCTGGAGCGGCTGCTCACCTCGGACTCCGGGGTACGGCTGGCGGTGGCCGACCCGGCCGGGTCCGGCGACGGGCTGGTGGCTGTCGGCGCGGTCGGCGAGGCGGTCTGGCAGAAGCAGGGCATGGACGCCTCGGCCCGCGCGCTGGCCACCGTCTTCACCAAGACCCGGACGGTGTCGGGCGTGCGGCCGGTGCGCCCGGAGAAGGCCGGCGAGGTCGCGCTGGTGCCCGAGCACGCGCTGCTCGCCGGCGGCCGGCGCCCGAGCGGCGAGGAGGCCGTGCTCGCGCCGACCGACCACACCGCGCTGCTGCGCTACACCTGGCTGCCGCTCGCGGCGGCGGTCCTCGACCCGGTGCGCAAGGTGGCGCTGG
>Ga0137369_10006206_pt1 | contig 12102 bp, 6 predicted proteins | sample SagtaG_12_FD_104918 | JGI IMG/M metagenome (GOLD analysis project Ga0137369, IMG submission 104918) | Vadose zone soil microbial communities from Sagehorn Ranch, Mendocino, California, USA - Sage1_L_113_16 metaG | ecosystem: Environmental > Terrestrial > Soil > Vadose zone | place: USA... | reverse complement strand
GAGACTGGTCCGTCCTCCCTCTTTGCCTAGCGGTTAAGTAGATAGTAGGTCCCCTCCCAGGCCCCGCAACCAAGAGTCACTCGTCGAAAGCTGACCAGGAAGACAATAACAGCTATTTCAAGATAGCAGAAAGACAAGGCAATAGGAAAACAATCATACCGTGGATAAAAAGGGCTTTTCTATGTGTTATGCCCTACGTTACATTCACCCTATTTATCTTCATTCTCTTCCGCAGCGAGCTAGTATGCCCAAAGCCGGCAGTGCGTAGGAGGTCACTGATCGAGCACTCTTGCGCCGACGAATCCGGTCTTAGATAGACTAGGCGAAGAAAGGACAACCTGCTAGTAAGAAGGTTTCTTTCTGACTTATGGAAAGCCTTACCTCTTTCTTGGACACGTTTTCGCTGCGCGCATCTATGATAAACGAAATGGCAGACATGAACAAATCATATAGTTGGTATGACGAGATATTCTTCTTTCTCGACGGAACTACCTTTCGGCTTCGCTAAAAACACCTGGGCTATGCCTCAAAGTCTCAACACTGGCCCGGAAATAACAACAAACGTATATAGATAGAAGAAGTCCACATGGTAGTTGAACTCTTCCGGCAAATCCTCCATTATTGGCTTCAGCTTCTTGCAAAGAAAGATGTTCAAAAAGAACTGGAAAAGATATGGAACAGGGTCAAAACTATCCAGCAAATACAGGCCGAAAGGCAAAGGGTCTCCGTTCACCGAAAAATCGTTCTCCTTAAAAGGGGGGAGCCTATTCTCGGGCGAGTTCCAGCAATTCACGTAGGGCATTAGTAGAAAGCTTTTGAGCAAACCCCACATATAGTTATTGATCCCATCTACATTAGTTAGTTGATCCTCGAAAAAGCCCAAGAGCGATGAAGGTGCCACACCAGTAAGGCTTTTCTCGTATCGAATGATTAAGAGTTCGCTCACATTGGAGTGTGTATGAAAATGCCTGAAAAACGATTCGACCCTTGACTTATCAAACATACTAGGAAAAAGAGTCTCCAATAACACACGGCCCAGAGCCGTCAGCACTAATTCCTGTATAGGGTCCATATATACACACGTATATTGAATGTCAAGATCAACAGGAGGGTTAGAAACGACACTGACGTTCACACCTTTGTAAAGCATTTTGGCTTCGTCCACGTGAGCACCATCCAAAAAGATACATGAAACGGGCTTTAAACGGTACTCTTCGCGGCGCCCCTCCTGGAGTAAGGTGACTCGAGCAACCCCAACCCAACTCCAAGCCGTAGTGTGAAATCCCAACCAGATTACTTCGATTCGCTTCCGATGCTCCGTCTCAGGCCGACCTGTAGAGCTTGACTCCTGCATGAAACAATCCAGGGTCAAACGAAGATACTTGTTAGCCTAGCCCCATGTGTATCCGTAGCCTTCCCTGTTTTGAGAATCTCATATTTCTTCGTAGCACGTGTGTCCTTCGTATGTTCCGTCGCCTGTTCCTGGATAAGTAGATTTTCTACCAACCAAGTAGAATCAGCCTGAGAATCAGCTGCTGAGAATGCGGGGCACCCTGCTTTTGTCCTCTGCCCGTGTCATCGCCTTATGAGCAGTCGAAATATACGTTTTGCTTACGAACTTCTTTCTTTTTTTTCTATGCAATTTCAGTACCGGATCGACGTCCATTTATTTCAGTGCCCTCATCCGCGTGTATGTCTGTGTTAGATAGGCTCTGGAAGGCCTTACTTTACTAACAGGTAGGGCGCGTTACTTTTATTCTTTTTTTGCTGCTTACCCGCATGTTTAGATTATTTACTTGCCCTTTCACTTTTTCTTCGGCTGTCACCAACTTTGTTCAATGCTAGTCCCTAACCCATGAATAGGGGCTCCGCTGGCTACCGGGTTCAGAGAAGTTTGTAAGCTCTTTATCTTTTTTAGTTTTTCGCCACCTCCTGTGTCTTTCCGTTTAAGGTCTTTAATTCGGCATTAGCTTCGTTAGAGAAAGCCATGCGTGAACTACAAAGCACGGGATCCTGAACACCACGAAAGAAAGCGTACTACTTTTCAATAAGGTCCGACTTACTTTTCAGAGAGGAGAGACATTAACTTGTTTTAGGCGTAGAAAAGGCATACGGTATGAAAGATTGATTGAAAAGAGGTAGGGACTGGTCTCGCTGCTAAGGGAGAAGGAGACCTCTGTCGGAGCAAGCTAAAGAGCCCACTTTAGATCGTCGATTTCAGGTAAGGCACTCGATCAAGCCTATACATCCGGGAATTTCGCTCCAAACCAAAGACGACTTGCTTTGCTGCATTTCTTAGGCCGGGGCTTTACTTGATTTTTTTTGGCGAAAGAAAGGCCATATGATCTACTTTCTGGTGCCGGTCCCTTCACAAAGATAGCCCCTTCTTGCTCTTATTCTTATTCGGTGGAATACAAGAGTTCTGAAGCTCCTTTCTTTCAAGTGAAAGTTGCCTATCTTTCTTGGTTCGGAATTCAATCCAGTTGAAAACAAACAATTGCCCGATGGAAAAGTCAGATGAAAGGCAAGGAGTGTAAACCACGTACGAGCGAGCGCAGAAAGCGAAATGTTTTGCAGCGAGTCAAGCGTAATACGATCAAAAGGAAATGGGGTCGATGCTAAAACTCAAACAGTTCCCCAGAGGGGGCCCCGGGTTGAAAGAGCGAGCTACATTCTTTCATAGAAGACAGAAAAAAAGAGGACTGATGCTTTCTTACTTCATCTTAATATAGGGATGCTTTATGTAGCTTCCAATAAATAGGAAACAAGATGACCCATGGGGCACTCAGTGACGTATCTAAACCGTCTATCCAGTACTGGCTTTTCACACTCGGGAATAGAAACTGTCGGCACTTGAAGATGAACGAAGCGAAATTACCCCCCCAAAAAGCCCTTATACTTACCTTGGTGGGGACTGACTGCTCTCCCCTACGAAAGTAGCATCGCGATGCAGAGATCAACAACACATATTCGCATACCATGCTTATCTATTGATGTCGCATATCAGCGGCAACTCCCATACAAAGTATGATGTCGCATATCGGTTGTCTAACTACAAGGGTGGAACCTTTTCTTTTTAACTAGTCTTAAAGTGGATGTCGCAGCCTTGAGTTCTTTTTATTGAATTCACGAGATTGAAAATTAGGATTGAATGAATAACCTGGAGATATATTCCTTTTCTCAAATAGTTCTTTAAGGGGCCTCTCTCTATCCTTGGCTTATTCAATAGAGCTTTCCTTCTTTTCATTATTCGATACTGCTGTGAGATACTACGAGAGCTCGTAGGCAATATGAGATAGAGCTGACTAAGAGAAAGAAGTAAGCGGATCTTGCAGCTGTTTTCATTCCTTTATTTAGGTCTTGAACCTATTAAGTAGAAGATCAAGCACTGATCTGATGGATCAAATGCTTTCGGATGAACTACTCGATCAAGGGCTTCCCAAAAAAAAGGCCTATTTACTAACTTCTCTTCGTTCCGCATGAGAAAAAGTTATAAAGACAGATTTCCGAATAGTTTTTTTAGTCATGTTAGCACCACGCTTCGCTTTCCGATATCAGGTATTATGGCTTTGCGCAGACTGACCACTACCTGTTATAACATCGGCGACTCAATGTGAGTGTGTCGGTCACTGCCCAATCGAGGGCATACTTTCTAATCTTTCTTTAGGCCATTCATCGTGAGTCCTCTTGCACTGCGTATTTGGATCCGATTCGTCGTCTTTTCTTACCATACCGATTTTTAAAGGTAAACTGCCTTCAACTTCAAGGAAAGAACTGGTCCATAAAACCCCCTTTTTACCAGCACCGTAACAGACTGGAATCGCAGGAACAACTGGTTCCATGGAAGTAGAAATGGCCCTCCTCCTAGAATGCCAAGAGGAGCAATGAAAGTAGTATATACTAATTGTCAATGGCCTGATACGGTCACCCTATGGCCACTTTAACAGGGACTGCCACTAGACATAGGTATTACTCCGGGGTTGTAAAGAGCATTGGCCCCGTGCAATATACTATAGCATATCCCCAGACTGGAGAGTACACCATATCATCTAAAAAAAGAAGATAAGATTTCGAGGATCTACGCTATGGGTACTAATACTATAGATAATAGGAATCCTACACTCCCATGAGGAATGAATGCGACACCCTATAGAAAGAGTCCAGATAGAACGATTCTTTCTTACCTAAAGTCCCACTTGCTGACCTGCTTCCCTAAGGGAATAGAGTGACGTGCACTGGCACTAGATGAGCTTAAGATTCTCAATATACTTGCTTAAGACTTTCTTATACAATTGGCACTCCAAGGGAAGATCAAGGGATAAGCACTCACTATAATCGGGGTGAGATCTCGTAAGAGTTGGCACCCTCGCCGCTGGCTTACTAGATGTAAGAGAACTTGCGGTGAAAAGGGTACTCCCAATTGCTGTAACAGAACTCGCAGGTAGAAGAACGAACTTCCAATGCATCGAAGCTTTCTACTCCTGCTTGAATACTTGCTCTTGCTCAATGGCCGAAAGAGAACTTTCTTTAGTAAAGCACTTTAAAAAGCTTTCAAAAATTGGCTAACTGGATTGATTGTCCCTTGTTGGGACTGGAGAGACTTGTGCAATTGGAGGGGCACTTTCACCCACAGGCTCGTAAGGGGCAGGGACAAATACCTTTACTTGGTCTAACAGTCCAAGAGCTCTCACGGTAATTGGATAGCTGGAAAGCTGGCTTGAACCAAGCCAAAAGGCGGTGTGTCATCACCTTGAACCAATGAATTCTCAGATATACTGGCAGTAATTCGTTCATTTCAATGAAAGAGCAGGTAGCTATAAGTTTCCCCACTCTAATAGTCTTTTTTAGATTCAAGCTTATTTCCTTGAGGATCGCAACCCGAATCTTAGGATAGTCTACTTTCTGATAGTATAGGAATAGCAGTCACAGAGGGAGGATCACAAATAAGTGTATTCTTACTAGAAGAGACATCTTCAGAAGATTTCTTAAAAAAATTCAAAAGAATTTATCGTTGGTCCTGTCTTCTTTCCAAAAAAAGTGAGGGGGCCCACCACACCACTTCCCTCGACCCCTTACCACGGAAGTCACTAAAGATGAGACTGACCATGATAAGGGTATGGGGCATTGATTGGCTTGGAGGATTAAGGGGAATAGATTCGGGTAGTGGAGCCAACATATTAGGTCGGCCACTGAGATTTTGCCCCTTTTTCTCCACCTGCGCTGGAGGGATTGCAGCGGGATTCAGATGCCGCTCTTGACTGAGCCCGGGTTTAGGGGCTACCTGGGTTTGTGCCCAACCTGGGGGCGCCAAGCGCAATTCGAGATCGGGATAGAGGGTTCTAGGGTAAAAGCAATCCATCCTTATAGCAAGCCCTAGAGTTAAGTAAAAAAGACTTCTCGGGAGTTTGGGAGTGTGACTATAACCAGTACTCATGTAGAATATCCTCTTTCTAGTTAAAATGAGTATTACCTGCCTGCACAATCAATCTATGGCGATCTCGGTCTCACGTGCCAGTCCCTCTTGCTAAGCCTAAGTGTTAAGCATATCTTATATTAACCTATCTTAAAAGGACTTCCAGACATTGATTTTAGGAGAGTCATTTTTGAGGGCCATTCTTTTTCTCCTCGCGAGCGACAATGCCCTTATTAGGAAAGTAGGGACTTATTTGAAGTTCATAGATATAGTCTATCAGGCTGGTCTCCGGGGTCGTTTCCCTAGCAGAGCAGGTTGGTTTCCGGTTCCCTACAAGCGTTCTATATAAGCGGTCCCTGCCAGTTACATCAAGTTCCATTCCAGCAATCAATTAGGCTAGTATTGATAGTTCAAGCTAAAAATTCTTTCTAAAAAAAATAATAGGTTAGCGGGACAAGGAAGAAAGTGCGATTGTATTAGTGTTCCGGGAAGAAAGGGAATCCTGCGCTTCTCTAAGAAAAGAGAGAGTTTACACAAGTAAAGTACTAAACGAGAAAAAAAGCATTTATCGAGAAAAGGTCCCATAGTCATGATTGGGTCGACCAGGCCAGATCATGACTCATCATATTTATATATATAGACTCCTCATATTTATATATATAATAGAAAGATGAAAGGTTTCTTTTTGTTCGGTCAGTCTGTTTCCTCTCGATTCACCTAAAACTTCTTTTGCCACTGACGTGATACAATGAGCCATCTCATTCTACATTGAGTTAGCATCCTCACCTAACTTCCACTCCGTCTCATTAATTATTTTATCTTTAAACATAACTTGCTTATCCCCTTTCAAATTCCACCACCTAATCCTAGGCTCCCTTGCTCCTTCTCTTCCATCTCTTAATACTAAGATAGATTACTCAAAATCTATGTTGGGTTGCTACACTCTCTCCAGGTATCACCTTACAATCCTTGAAATACTTCTGATCTGCTCGTCGCGTTAGGAAGAAGTCAATCTGACTAACATTAGAACCACTCCTAAAAGTTCTCAAGTGCGAGTCTCTATTCCGTGTTGGCAAGTATCAAATCATACGCCATAGCAAAAAGAGACTTTTCCGCGTTATCTCAAGAAAAAGGACGAAGAATTATAGAATTGTCGTGTATGTTACTTTTTGGGTGTGGCCATTTCGAATCCCATTTCCTCCATTCCGAATGAGATAAAAAAGAAAAGGGCAGCTAGCTCGAAATCCGATAAATCGAATACCTCCTGGCTTCAGTTCTTAGGTTATCTCCTTGAGTTTCGGTCTTGCGCATTCAAGCGTAGAATAAGGCCTAAGAAGGACTTTTCCGAGGCTGGGCGTAGATGTATTGTATCTACTCGGGGTCTAAACCCTCATTATTGTTCATCTTGGGAAGGATCGAGTAAGATTTACGGAACCTTGGACAATTTTTGGATAGGCAAAATCCCCCTACACCAAAGAAGTTTGTTGAAAACCGGGCTGGCATAAACGGCATCCCTTCGCACATGGGGATATAGGACGCGTGTCGCCGTTCTCATTGGAAAGAAAGAAGCTGAATATTCCTTCTGTTTCCCGCCTGACACAGTTTGACACGCGGTGATACCTGATTGGCTCCAAATCGATAGTTGTTAGGATGAATCAGACGTGGGAGAGATATTCAATCTCTGAGCAGACTTAAATCCCTTACTTTGCCATTCTTTCCAGAATAGGATTTTGCTTAATATCATTTGGATGGACTCAGATCCTTTCATGTAGGAGAGTCTTTGATGGGTTTTGAATTTGGATATATCCAGTGGGCCTTCTTGCATGGACTTGGGCTTGCTTACTGGCTTCGCTGAGGATGGGATTCCCTACCCGATGAGTCTGGCTAGGCTATTAGGCACCTTTGGTCTAGGCTTTATGGGGCTAATGGGTTAGCCAGGGGTTCGCTGGTATGTCGTTGCTTAACCTACCTTGTACATTCTTGATCTCTGTAGTGGAGCGCAAAGGATGACATGTGCAGAGCGACGAAGGTCTGGTCCACCTAACCTAAAAGGACAAGTCTTGCGGGCAAGTCGGTTGTCGCGCAGGGATCCAGGATAAGAGGGATCTTGGAGTCATTTGTAGACTGGACGTGTTGTTCAGTTGAGTAGACTGTGCATATGGGAGTGGATCCTAGATGATATGCTCAGTCGAGAGGGCCTTATACTTGGATGCTATCTGAGTGTGGGGATTTGTAGTCTGGAAACCTGGTCGATAGACAAGGGTGCTTGTTGAAGGCAAGGGAACTCTAAGATGAGATAGGATACCTATATATGACAGTGGTTTAAGTGATGGGTGATAGACCATGCACTTGCCTTGGATAGTGAGGAGGCATTTCGTCATACAATGTATGGGAGACATTGTTGATCGTGTTCTCGAGGACTATGAAGACCAAGGAGTCATGAGTAGTGATCCCGTACTTAGTGTACTGGTTTAGTAGGGAAGCCTTGTGTTAAGGCACCGTTAAGAAAGGGGTCGTCCCAAACTTGTGGAGTGCGATGGGGGACTTGGATATAGATTGTGTGCCGAGTGAGGAGCTTTGTGGAGCGTACTCCGGTAGACATATTCCGCTGCGAGATATTGAGTGCTGTCCGTGCTAAGGACAGGTTAGGTTAGCTCAGATGGTGGGACATGCTGAGCGCAGCACGGGGAGATATCCCGAAAGTGTTGGATCTGGTTCCACCATCATTGGAAAAGGCAGGCGTTTAAAAAAAAAAATACCAGGAGACCACTACCAAAAAAAAAGGTAAAAGCACAGCCGGGCGGAAGGATGGAGCGAGCCTATTCCAAACAATAGAGCTCAACATTTCCAAATTTTAGTATGTACTTCATTGACAGTAGAATGCTCCATTTTCATATTTTTAAGTCGATATATAATACAACCGACCAAATCCAGAAGAATAATACACATCCAAGGAAATTTTCATACTTCTTTGAACCAATGGGCAAAACCTGTTGTCCCTTTTTGTATGGGCATAAATGAAAAATTATGTTAAAGGTTTGGCTAGAGCTAATTGGTCGTTCTTGGTGTATGCGGAATTGAAACATTAGGGCTTTATTTACATAGTCGATACATACAGGGTTTCTTGGACAAGTTTTGTCAATGGGGTAAGACGAGATCCTACGGTTCACTTTTGTATCTTTAGCATTCCACTTCACTCCACAAGGGGAATCATGGATGAAGCAAATCAAGACAAACCGGGCGTACTCCTTCCCAACCTTCTGAACACAAAGCTTCTCTTATGATTTTCGCTACTTTCTTTAGTTTAGTGATGGATATCTTAGAGAGTCTAAGCCCGTAGTACCCTCTGAGGTTGGTGAAGGGAAGTTAAACGTAAGCGAGGTTTCGAAGAAACGATACAAAATATACATTTATCTCCCTCCTCTCTATATTCTCCGAAATGTTCAAAAGTTTCTCGGGGGTTCTGTTCCAGCCAATCCTAAGTGCTTTGATAGCGTGCCAGCCGAGCGACTAGCTTTCAGGTAATATGCATTTCCTATCCTAAGGTCAGCAAGTAGGTAAGCAGAAAGATTTCCCAAGGTAGCAAACAAGTCCAATTCCGGGCGAAATGGGGTTCTCTTTTATTTGCCAAGTCAGGCAGGATAGTCAAGTAAGAAAATAGACCATAAGCCATCCTTTATCTTGTAGCCTGTCTAAGAAAGGAACAATAAATAGCTCATAGTTTCCTTGCTACTGCCCTAAGAGTTGTTCTTCTATCATCAGCGAGAGTTTACTTTGCTGTCGATGCAGGCAATAATAGATAGATTTCTGTACATAGTTGGGCCTAGGCTAAGGCTAATAAATAAATAATAAATGGATTCCTCCCCCTAAGCCCTGCTTTTTCTCTTTTTAGCCTTATCCGCTCTTGAATGTTGGTATCGATTTGATCATGCCGGAATAAGAGCTAGGTAATGGATCTTCTCCAGATAGAAGTAAAGGTTACGTGGGAAATAAAGGAATCAGTAGCAGTCGCTGGAAAAAAAGTAGGTAAAGCAAGGAGGGAATCCAGCTTATTGGCCATAAAAATCTCCAGCGACTCTCAGAACGGTTGTCGGGCCTTTGCACTGGTCAACAAAGCCACAGGCCAAGCCATCAAGCATGGCGTAGGGTATTGGATAGGCTGGTCCGCTGGTCGAAGTCATTGCAGGGTGTGCTACAGACAGCTATTGTTCAAGGTCATTTCCTTTCTCTCGTAATCACGCCAACATACACAAGGCTTGCCTTCACAGGGCCCCACCTTGACTTGCCATCATGGCTACACTCTTTTCATCAAAGCAACTCTTCTTAAGAAGACCCCTTGGTCCCCACAACGAAGTTCCTCCATAGAGAACCCAACTGCACAGCACCATCGCAAAGGTTTCTTCGTAACTCGATTAGTCTCACTCAAGAGAACTCATCTACACGGAAGGTCTTTTAAGTGCCAGTTGTACCCGCACAGAAGTTCTGCGCCCTCAACTACACCAGGATGCCTCCTGCAGTAGCATCACAACGAGTCTCACCATGGACAGCTCGCCAGTCTTCTTGCATCAGCCACACCTAATTACAAATGACCTTGGCCTTTCCATGCTCGTCATTTACATTTAAACTGCACACCCCCTTGTTGAGGTCTTACTCCAACGGTACGGCCTCTAGCACATGACCATTCCTCACTCAAGTCATCGACACCCTCGTCGATGTACGTGTTGAAAGAAGAAATTCCACTATCTCTCAAACGAAATGAGGTTTTTGAACTCCTATATCACAGAGTTTCATTGATGCCAAAGGGGGTTTTCCTCAAACGCGATTGGAACCAGAATAGGCTGCAAGAATGAAAGAGTCAATCTATCTTAGTCAAGGCGCTCGCTCTGCCACAAAGGGAGGAACTGGCTAAATATAAATAGAAAAGATATGTTTCCAATTAAACCATAGATGTCCACTTCATACTTTTAGTATTAGATTTCGGCTTGCTTGGGTTCATTCAAGGCATCTTCATATCTATTAAAGAAATCAATCAGCTCCTAATTAGGTCCCCCAAGGCGAGCGAAGTGACGTTTTTATTTCTCTCTTTTTCCCTTCCTCCGGTCAGAAAAAAAAAGATTTATAGAACCGGATGCATAACAAGAAAAGAAAGAATAGTAGTGGTGCCTACACGTAAACAATCTTAGAACTAAGCTCTTGTAAAGATGGGCGTTCCTATGCTCAAAGCCCATATCTCAGATGCATGCCCATTGGAATAGCCCATCACCAGGATGAAATTATCCATTTAGCGCAGTTCCCCTTTCCTCTTTTCTTATATCAACTTCACATCCTAAACACCAAAAGGAAGGGAGAAGCGAACTCGACCTGGTGGTTTTTGATCATTTTATTGACGCGATTTTCAATGAAAGCTGAGATGGGGTAAGTGTGAAGAGTCAACTATTGCCCTACTTTTCTTATTTCTTAGAAGAATTCGCCCAGTATACTCCTACAATTTTGATTATCGCTACTGAATCGAAAGAATGACTCTCGCGTTTGGAACAGATAAGTTCGGTACGGATAACAAAGAATAGAAATTGGAGAGCAGGTGCCCTTCCCTGGTTGTTACCCTCCCAGCCCCAAAGGAAAAGCCCTGATCTTTTGAAAAAAAAAGATGCGTCAATCACGCATCCTAATTGGTGAGCTTATGCCCGCCCTAGTTCCTTCCCCGCTCTTAGTTTGCTTTACAGGAACCATTTTCGCGAGGAAAAAGAGGGTTCCAATGAATCCGAGGAAAAAAAGCACATTATGGCCATGACCAGCTAAAGATCACTGGCCATCTCACGACGTGGACTCGAACCACAATTTATCCTTTTAGTAGATCGTGATTTGGTCTGTCGTCCTCCTCATTATAGTCCTCCTAGAATCCAAGGCATTTCGTCGGAATACATCCTGTCTTTTCACCTTTGTAGTCCTATGCATAGTCAGTACTATAGCCCCAATCATAGCTACTAATAAAATCAGACTAGAAACCAAAAACCAGACGGAATAGTAGGTATAAAGTAAATTGCCCAATGTTTCCAAATTAGTCCAACTTCGTACCTTTCCGGCATAAACCGTATATCTCAGAGAGGTCGTATTTCTGTGGGTTGGTAGTAATGGAATGGTTTCATTATCTAAAATGAAGAACATTTCCCACCAAAAGATCAGTCCAATAATACCACTCACTGGTAAATAGCGCAATACTTCTTCGTGAATCTCCGCTATTTGAATATTGAACATCATAACCACGAATAGGAATGAAACGGCAATAGCTCCTATATGAACTACTGGGGAGATCATAGCGGAGAAGTCGAGACCTAACAAAATAAGTAAACCAGAAGTGTCGCAAAAGACTAGGATGGGAAACAAAACGGAATGTACCGGATTTTTAGCACGTACAACCATCAAACCAGAGACCAAAGCAGGGCTCGACAAAACAGAAAGTATCATGGTACGTCGTCCTTCCTTGAAATGGAACTTGAATGCTGGAGCAAGAAGACGCATTCAAGTCGATCTATTACGACCAGCGCGGTTGTTCGTATTTCATTTTCTTCTTCCAAGCCGACGCTCTTCTTATAAAAGAAAGTACTCACTGAATTACTTACTGAATCTCGTCTTTCTCTCGACGCCGAGAATTTTTGATGTGTCCGGGTCGATCAGAGGTTCGGCTTGCT
>Ga0137369_10006193_pt1 | contig 12121 bp, 11 predicted proteins | sample SagtaG_12_FD_104918 | JGI IMG/M metagenome (GOLD analysis project Ga0137369, IMG submission 104918) | Vadose zone soil microbial communities from Sagehorn Ranch, Mendocino, California, USA - Sage1_L_113_16 metaG | ecosystem: Environmental > Terrestrial > Soil > Vadose zone | place: USA... | reverse complement strand
GCGGCCCTTCTTGTCGTGGAGTTTCGCTTCGAAACGAAAATCCCGCCCGAGGATGCTCGCTCAGGGGGGTCTCGGGAGCCCCTGGCAGCACAGCGACGAGCACGCGCCACTTCTTTAAATGCTTCTCGCCAAGGTCAGGCAGAACGCCTCGTTCTGAACACTGCCCCAAAGGCGCGGCGAGTCCGGCTTGAGAATGTGCGTCGACGGAGAGCCGTTCATTGGGACGCAGATGCAGCCGTCCTCGTCGACCGCGACGGCAAGCTTGGACTGTGCGCCGGCGAGCGACATCGAGACACCCTCCTCCCCGACCAAGAACGGCTTGTTCGGCAAATCCTCTATGATGTTCTCAAGTTCGTCCGGCTTGCCCACCGGCCGCCATTGGACCGAAGAGGTTCTCCCGGGTTGACTAATCGAGAGTGCGCCGGCGGTGTCGCCGCCGATCGCGGATAGCAGACCGATTACATCGGTCCGCGCCATCCCGAGAAGTTGTCCGAGAGTTCGCAGCTGCTCGCTTTCTGGCAGCAGGTTTGCTGCCCAGGGCAGGAAAGTGTCGGAAGCAATACGCTCCGATTTTAACGGCATCGTTGTCGAAATCGGAAACGCGCCTCTCAAACCAATCCAGTCGAGATCATAGGTGAAGCCGGGCCCAGACTTATCGACACTGATCGTGCCGACGAGCCGCTGCTCAAAGTATACGGGTAGACTGGCCATCTGGCTCCTCCCCCCCGTCGGGAAGGTCGGGCAGTTCCGGGGCGGTCGCGGATAACGGGCTGCCGGAGGTCAGAACGTCAGTCAGCTTGAGCCCCAGGGCCTCAGCCACCAGGAGGCTGCGCCCAAGCTGGCACGACGGCTTACCGGCTTCGAGGTCGATCACGAATCTACGGCCGACGCCTGCCACCAGCGCAAGTTGATCCTGGCGCATATTCAGGGCTTTCCGTCGGCTTCGGACCATCGACCCGAACGACAATGCTGTCTCCAAAGCTCCATGGTCCACTGTGCTTTCGTCGTTGTTCATATTGGCACCCTGTTCCCGAGCAGGAATATTGTGTTGTAAATGATTGAAAGTTAAGAAAATGTACCCGAAGGGGAACATTTGCCGCCAGCTTCCTCCGGCTGTTAACCGGTTGGTCGCTGGTTCGAATCCGGCCCGGGGAGCCAAAAAATTCAAGGGTTTCTGAGAGGCCGCAGCGGCCTCTAAACCTGTCGGGGTACCGCCGGGGTACCGGCCCAAAGTGAGACCCGCCGCCGTTTTCCCCGGATGAGTTCGCAAGCGCGGCCCTAAGCCTAGCCGCAGCCGTGCCCTCGAATTGCTCGCCGTCAGTCCCGATGGAATGACCGAGGCAATGCTGCGGGCGCACGGTTCACAGTCGAGATCCTGGTTGACTTGGTGCAAGCGGGGCTTGCGACCGCGAAGAATGACCGGGTTGTTGCCGGCGGCCGCCCAATCAACGTTGCCCGCGTGCGGATCACGGACGCCGGCCGGCGGGCGATGGCGGGGCGCGCCAAGCCATACCGCGCTGATCCTTAAGCGCGCATCGACTTCCCGCCCATCCGGCGAATGGAGCGATGACGATTACGACGTGCTGGCAGATGGCGTCGTGGTCGGGCGCATCATAAAAGCCGCCGCCGCGTCACAGGGAACGCCGTGGCTATGGACGCTGGCGTTTGGGCATCATGAGGATCGCACGCCGACAGACGGGCACGAGCTGACGCGTGAGGCCGCGATGGCGGCCTTCGCCAAAAGGCTGGCGCCGGGAATGACCATGGCCAAGCACAACCGCGTAATGATCTACGGCCCCAAGGATGACGGCAGCTACCTCGTCGAGTTCCGTACCGCGGACGGTGAGGCGCTCGCGATCGCGGTGCCTGCCAACAAGGCCGCAGTGCTGAAGCACTTCCAGGCGAGGATGCCCCATGGCCCGGTGGTGCCCGACGTCGACTCGCCGCCATGAAGAAAAAGCGACGGATCTATCAGCCCCGCATCGTCGGCAGCGGCCAGGTTATGGTGCCGGCCGACTTGAAGCGGCTTCACAAGCAACTCCTCGACTTCGAGCACATCGACTTCATCTCCGACGAGATGCGCGCCGTTGTCGAAGAGGAATGGCCTGAGTTCGTCCACAAGCTGCCGCCAAAAGCGCCGAAGGGCTGATAAATGCCACCCCGCCCGCTTTAGTCGCAGAACTCGGCCCCATTAGCCGCCGGACACTCTTTCGACGACGCGCGCACTCCCCCCATGGATTTGCAAGCCCATCCCTTAGACCCCCAACAGGGCCATATTGTCGCAAGCAGCATCGATCGTTGCGCCGGTCCCGCGCGACGTCATAAACATACTCGACATAGAGCAAACTATTTCGATCGGCCTCACGCGAGGGCCACGGACCCAATCGGCCAGGAAGTATCCGGCCAAAAAGCAGAGGCCAACAAGGATGCCATTGCGGATTGTTCTGGGGGTTCATGCCGTGCATGAGGGAATGACCACGGGTGGTGCACCCAATAACCCGGCGCAAATACGAGATCACCGCGCGTATGAACGAGCGGGACTATCCGCACATGAGTGGAGTTGTCTCTGCCGTCTGGACGCTTCCGAGCGCGTTCTTACGACATGCTGGCGTTCCAGCGACCGTGCCATTCAAATATGGCCAAGGACGGAATGACGACGGTCAATTCTACGTGCGATACTGCTTCGGCGATCCGGTACATGCCGATGCGTTCCGTGTCGGTTCGGGGGCCAGCGACTGACTGTGACGCCACACGGTGAAAAGCAGTCACGCTCTTAGAGTTGCTACTACATGTCGGCTATGTAGTCGTACCTTGTACGCACACGCCCCCGTTTCCGGGGCTTTTTGCTTCGACGACTGTGCTGTGGATATTTTTTCCTCATCCTAACCTTGCGGTTGTACCACCGAGTTCCCATATCGGCACGCGGTTGGGGTCTCCATTTTGGACCCGTTGAAATTGGGCTTTTTCGAGTTTGAGCACGTCCGGCTTTTTGTCGGCGCCACGGTACGCTCGTCTACAAATCCGGGAGGTGACACGTGGGTTACGAGATCGATTTTTTGCCTGTCGGAGATAGCAATGGTGATGCAGTCATCATTCGCTATGGCTCCGAGCAATCATTCTATCTCAACGTCGTAGATGGCGGCTTTACCGAAACTGCCAATGTTATCATCAAGCACATCGAGAAATTCATCGGTAGCAACGTTTTCATCCACAATATGGTGCTCTCGCACGCCGACAATGACCACGCGACCGGCCTCATTGGAGTGCTAGAGCGATTTGAGGTGAAAGCCCTCTGGATGAATCGTCCATGGCTGTATGCTCCCCAGATCATCGACAAATTCCACGGCAATTGGACGATTCCTGGTCTGGTCAAATACATCCAGGACAAGCATGCCTATCTTGTGCAGCTCGAAGAAATCGCTGCCAAAAAAGGACTGCCCGTCTACGACGTATTTCAAGGTTCCCAGATCGGACAGTTCACGGTGTTAGCTCCGAGCCGCGATCGTTATATCAGCCTCATTCCTGATCTTGAAAAGACACCACCTTCATATGCCGAAGCAAAAGGGATTTTCGGTTCCCTATTTGAGACGGCGAAGTCGGCTGTCGAGGTAGTTAAAGAGGCGTGGGACATCGAGACTTTGGATGATAATCCGCCAGCCACCTCAGCTTCGAATGAAACATGCGTTGTTCAGCTCGGCGTGATCGACAACAGAAAGATTCTTCTGACGGCAGATGTCGGTCCCGCAGGCCTCAATGAAGCGGCTGACTATGCCGAATCCCTAGGACGTCTCGGCCCGCCAAGTTTCATGCAAATTCCGCATCATGGCAGCCGACGCAATGTAACGCCGAGCGTTTTGAACCGTTGGCTTGGCACTCGTGTTGCCGACGCCAGTATTAAACGCGGAACCGCTTTCGCATCCGTCGGCAAAGACGCCGATATTTACCCGCGCAAGAAGGTGAAAAATGCGTTTATCCGCCGTGGCTACACCGTCCATGCCACCCGGGGCATCGGGAAACGGCATCACTTGGGATTTGGCGAAAGGCCAAACTGGTCACAAGCCATCCCCGAGCAATTCGATCCAGATGTATCGGACGAAGATTGAATGAACGCGCTCGGATTCATCGACACGTACACCATCCGCGCCCGATTGTTCCCCGCGATCATCGCTGGCGCCCCCGTAATAGCACTCGCGGCAATTCTGGTCTCATGGGATAAAGTCGGTCTGCCGCATTTGATCGCCACGATAGCTCTTGGCGTCCTTCTCTTCGTCCTCTCAGATGTCGCGCGCCGACGAGGGAGGGCCACCGAGCCAGCCCTCGTCGAGAGAATGGGCGGCCTGCCGAGCATCGTCATGCTGCGCCACCGCGACACCACATTCGACGAACCGAGCAAGGTCCGCGCCCTCAGGTTTCTTGCGGGGAAGATCGGCGGCAAGCCTCCTTCGCTTGCTGATGAACAGAAGGATCCGACAGCCGCCGATGATTTCTATGCCCGGTGCGGCAACTGGCTTCGAGAACATACCCGCGATACGAAGAAGTTCAAAATCCTCTTCGACGAGAACATCACGTACGGTTTCCGTCGTAATCTCTTCGGTCTCAAATGGCCCGCCCTGATCTTGAATGCTGCCATCGTCGTACTCTGTCTAGTCCTGCTGTGGTACCGCCTCCCGTTTGACATGAAGCGCGCGCTCACTCCCGAGCTGCTCTCCGTCCTTGTGATTGCCTTCCTGCACGCCGCCTATCTTACCCTGTTCGTCACCGAAAGCGGCGTCAGTGAAGCGGCCCGCCAGTATGCGAGACAGCTCATTCTCAGCTGCGAGACGCTACAAGCGCAAATCACAACGACAAAGACGAAGGCAGAACGGTGACTCGACCGCGTGGTGGTTATGAGCCCGAGCCGCAGTAAATGAGAAGCCAAGGCGAAGCGTGGATGGGGGCGAAATTGTGGTGCCAGCGGGCCTCATGGCTGACAGTAAACAGCATGCGGCCGCAGCACCCGTGCCGGCGCGGCATTATTATGATGCGAACAGTCTGGGTTCGCCAAACAGGTCCGGATCGATCGGCCGTGGATCAATCAACATCACATCATCGTCGACTGTCCACGCGCTTCGATACCGGCCACCGTTGCAATACATCGTCAGCGGCTGGTTTCAAGATTTCTGGCCCGCCCGTGCCGGTCAGCAGCTGGCCGCGAGGCCAATGGAGAACACCTTGGACCTAGACGGGGGGCTGATGCCCCGGCCACCGCGTGTTGCTTGCAGCACCCGGACGCGGCATGTTGAAAGGAACGATTGGAAGGAAATCACACGAAAATGGCCTCGTCCGCCCATCAAATACAGGGCAAAATACTCCGCCGGGAGACGGTGCCGGACGAGTACCGAGTATACCGCGCGGGCCTGGAATGGGACCTCACCGATCCGATCGTTATTGAGTCGCGCCAGGACTTCAAGTCGGAGCCTCGTTGGCGTGACCAGATGGAGCCGTACCATCATCAGGTCACGAACCTGATTACGTTCTGCCGCCGGCTTCCTGTGACGTTGCTGGCTGACGATGTTGGCCTAGGAAAGACCATCAGCGCGGGGCTTGTCGCGAGCGAACTGATTTGTCGCTCCCGCGTGTCAAAAATCCTAATCGTTTGTCCGAAACTGTTAGGTCCCCAGTGGCAAGAAGAGTTGCAGACCAAGTTCAGCATCCCGGGCCAGCTCGCTGCCGGAAGGAGACTGATCGACGCCGATCCTGAAGGGGTCGGTGCCGTCATTACGACCTACCACTCGGCTCGCCTGTATCTCGATAGGATCCCGGAAGACCGCTTCGAGATGCTGGTGCTCGATGAGGCGCATAAGCTCAGGAACCTTTACGGTGTCGATCCGCCGCCGCAGGTCGCGGTGCGCTTTCGCGACGCCTTGGAGAAGCGGCGATTCCGTTACGTACTCATGTTGACCGCGACGCCGATCCAAAATCGGCTTTGGGACCTTTACTCGCTCGTTGATCTCCTGACGGTCGCGCGCGGTCACGAGAATCCGTTTGGGAGCGAAGGTATATTCGCTCGCAAATTTATAGCCGACAATCGAACGCAAGCTCGTCAACTGAAGAGCGATGCGCGCGAGGAATTCCGCTCGATTGTGTACGGATACATGTCGCGTGTCCGCCGTGGTGATGCCAAGCTGTACTTCCCCGATCGGGTGGTCCGGCTGCACAGGGTTGAGCCAACGGCGGAAGAGCTGGAGCTAATACAGGTCATTGCCAAACCAATCCAGACGCTCAATCGCCTCGCTCAAATCGGGATTCTACAGGCGCTTACGAGCAGCCCGCATGCGCTGATGGCGCAGCTCAACACTATGGCGCGGAACGGAACTGTTCCAGCGGAACTTGCCGCCGCAGTCCGCGCGATCGTCACTCCAATGCGCACCAGCGCGAAACTGCAGGGGTTGGGAATCCTGGTCGAAAAGCTTAGGCAGGAGAAGCCGGACCGGTGGCGCATGGTGGTGTTTACGGGTCGCCTAGAGACTCAAACGACCGTTCAGGAGTTTCTTGAACGCAAGGGCATTAAAATCGGCATTATCAATGGTGCCTCCGGGCGACGCAATCAAGACACCATTGCCCGGTTCAAGAAGAGTCCGCCTGAGATCAATGTGATTGTGTCCACCGAAGCGGGGTCCGAGGGCATCAATCTGCAAGTTGCGAATGTGCTTGCGAATTACGACCTTCCCTGGAACCCGATGATCGTAGAGCAGCGGATCGGTCGCGTTCAGCGGCTGGCATCGGAACACCGCAGCGTCAGTATTTTTAATGTGATTTTGCGAGGCACCTTCGAGGAGTACATCGTTGGCCGATTGATGGAAAAATTGCAGATGGCTTCCCATGCGGTGGGGGACATGGAGGCGCTGCTAGAAGCCTCAGGTATTAGCGATGATGAAGAGAGCGGGGACGCCACATTTGACGAAAAGATCCGCCAGCTGGTAATCGCGGCGCTGGCCGGCAAGGACGTTGAAGCCGCCACGCGGCAAGAAGAAAAGAGCATCGCTGAGGCAAAGGCCGAGTTGGAACGCGAGGAAGAGAACATCAACGGAATGTTGGGCGGAATGGAGGGTGCGGAGTATGTAGGCCCGCGCGCTCCGACCCTCCCCGCGGTCGAACGGTCGATGGGCGCGCGCGACTTTACACTTTCGGCGCTGAGAAGTCTGGGAGCGCGTGTTTCCCCGCAAGCAGACGGCATTTATGTTGCTGAGCAAAATGGAGGCCGCGAATTCATTCGGTTTGAGGAAAAGGTCGATGACGTCTTTGCTCGATCGACGTTGTATGCGCCGGGTACGCCGGCTTTTTCACGGCTGGTAAGCAGCATCATCGCCACCGGAATTCATCGGGTTCGCGACGGCGACACAAATCCGACGAAACAAGCGGAAGATATTGCGAAGAATTGGGTGGTTTCGTTCAACGGCAGCCCTGAATCGATCGAGATCGAGGAAGTTCGTCGCTATTATGAAGGGGCGGCCCTGATCCGGGTTCGCGCGACCGTCGCTCACGACAGCTATGAGCGACTTGTGCTAGTTCCATGCTCGCCTTTGGAACACTACGTGGTCTCCGGTCGATCGGGTGTGGCGAGGGTGCCCGACGTGATCGAGGATGTGTCGTCTGTTGGCGTCAAGGCCGAAGAGTTTGTGAGCGTTGCTGAGCTGGACCCCGGCATCGGGGAGTTCTCCCGGTTCTACCTAGAGAGACGTGCCCAGGAAATGGCATCGGCGAATGGCGATGCTCGCAAACGCAAGAAGCTTGAGGATGACTTCACGCCGCGTCTCGACATGACGATCGTTGCCCTGGATGGAACGGTGCATCGCCAAGTCAAGATGCGGGTGCACTATAAGCTGACTGGCGATCATCGCTATGCCAGTCTGGTGTGCGTCACCCTGTGCTCGGGACAGATGAGCGACGCCCCGCCGCTGGGACAATGCGCAAAAACTGGGATGACAGCGCCAAGCGATTGCCTAAGGCAATGCGAAATAAGCGGCCTCCCCGTGCTTCGGCATCTGTTGGTTCAATCCGGCGTAAGCTCACGGTGGGCGCTTCCGGAGCATAGCGTCGTCTGCAGCGTCAGCGGCCAGCGAATTCTTTCGGATGAGGCCGAGCTATCGGCGGTCAGCGGAAAGGTTGTTGCTTCTTCCGTGCTCAAGACCTCGGCGTTGAGCGGCAAGCGCGCCGAGCCCGAGCACTTTGGAGCATGCGCTTTCACGGGGGCCGAGGTCCTCGCCAGCGAGCTCGCGATCAGCGAGGTCTCTGGAAAGCCCTACCGCCCCGACCAGCAAGTGCGCTCGGTGATTTCCGGAAAAACGGGTCATCGCAAAGAGTTCATCCATTGCCACGAAACTCGACAGCCGCTGTTATCGACAGAGGCCGAACAATGCGACGTAACCAGCGTGCTGGTCCGACCGGGAGTGCTACAATGCTGTGAAGTGACAAAGAAGACGGTATTGCCCAGTGAACTTGAGAGATGTGCTGCGAGTGGCAAAAAGGCATTGAAGACGCTCTTCGTAACCAGCAGCGTCTCAGGTGCGCGAATACTTGAACGGGTGGCGATGCGCTCGGCGGCAGGGGCGTTTAGCTCCCCGATGGAGGCGCGGTACTGCACCTGGAGTGGTCGCCGATTCCACCCGGATGATCTCCGTATGTGCGCGCTCACCGGCGTTCCTATCCATTTCCAGTATGTCACGCCAGACACCCAAAGCCGTTTGCAGCCGCTGGCGGATCTCCTTCATGGGCTAAGGCGAACAGCTGACGAACCGGACTTATGGCAAATGATAGCGACGAAGACGTCAAACGCGCTTCACGGCCGGCGCTGTAAAATTGAGAGCGCGCGTTCATCCGTCGATCGGCGCTATTTGGCAGTCTGCTCTGAGGTTCGCACTCTTCTTGGTCTGCGGCTGCATTACGCTGGCTTGTTGTATTCCATAGAGGATGCCTCAATCGTCGGCCGGATCGCGCTGGGCAAGCGCACTTCGAAAGGCTGGACGGAAGCTAACCCCTAACCAATGGCACGTGGCGATTCTGCGTAATCACTGGCTGCCAAAGCCCGAATGCCGTCCAATAAGACGCGTGTGGCCCGGCAGTCATCCTCGTTGTAATCCAAAATTCGCTGTCGCACCGCCGGATCGCGGTCACGGGCCCAACGATCGAACCACTCGATCGATGCGGCCCCTGAAGGGTGCTTATCGCGCCAATCGAAACCCAGATTGGCGGCGAGCGTTTTTAGTCCGTGATCGCGTGTCGGCCACTCAGTGGCCTTGTGAACGACATCGAAGTACAGGTCGACGGCGCGCGGAGGCTCAAATAAACGCTCGATTTCGTCGGCGGTGCACACATCGGGATATTTGGCCTGTAGCTTACGGTAGATAGTTCGTTCGTATTTCGAGTAATAATAGATGACACTATCAACTTGATTGCTCAAATAGGCGAAGGCACCGGCAAAGGCCTCCCGCTCGGCCGCCGGTGTCGGTTCTTCGCAAAAGAAAGACACGAAGCGCTCGCTTCCGTTGTCTCCTTCGAGCCGATCGACAATTCCGTGCAAGTAGCAAATGTCCCGGAGCGGATCGACCTCTACGTCGAAAAACAATTCGGTGGGGCGCACGCGCAGGGTAACGGAAGCCCGTAGGAACGGCTGTGGCACAGCTTGCTTGAGCATCACTGCGCGAGCGTGGAATTGGCGCAGGCGCTCCGCGCCAACATGCTTGAAGACGGTCTTCTTTCCTTTGATGAAGCCTGCCGGGTCGCTCGCCGCCAATTCCGCAATGGTGGCAATTCGGCCCTGCATGGCGTCCCGTACGGTTCGGCTGAGGTAAGGAATGAGCGTTAGGTCGTCGGCTTGAGTAAGCTGATCAATGCAGGTCGTATGCCAGTGACAAAGCTTGCAAACGGACGCGTACGCGGCCTGTGGGATAGTGTGGCGGGCGAGAATGGCACGGGCTCCGGCGAGAGCCGATTGGTACTCATCCCATAATGTGTCTGTGCTCGTCGAATTCTGTGGTTGGGTCAGGTCGTACGGAACCTCCTCACCATCGATGTCCCAAATGAACCCGCGCCGGCCTGCCGAAGCGCCATGCCGTTCAAGAAGGTCGACGTACAAAGCCAACTGTATGGCATAATGAAGTTTCGGCCGCCCGTCGCTGTCTTCCCCTGCCCCTTCTTCAGCCGCCGCAGCTTTGATGTCGCCGGGGACATACCCACCCTGTACCTTGCGCAGAAGATCGGGCATTCCGAGAAGATCGTCGGCGCTGAGCCGGCCGCCGTAGATGAGCGGCTCGGCGCGCGCGATGGCTTGGAGGGTCTGTTGTTCTTTTTCTCTCGCTTCTATGCCAGACAGGTCAAGGAAGGGCTCCTTGAGCTTTGCGATTACCTCGCGCTCGTACAGGGTGCCGCGCTCCCAGAGCAACCGGACGAAGGGATTGGCCTCGTCCCGGAGCGCAGGATCGCCGAACGCATCGAGGGCGACGCGATGCGGACAGCGCATCAGGTCATACAAGATGGACGCAGTAATTGGCATGACCGCCTCCGACAGCGTCCGCTGAAAAGCGATAGTTTGCTAGTTCTTCGGAGAGAACTCCAGAGCTTTCTGCCTCTTATAGAAGAGCCGCTACAAGCAAGGCCTTGCCCAGTCTCGTGCTCAGCCGGCTGAGCCACGAGCGATGATGTAACATCTCTCAGGCCTCCGCTTGGACGCGCGAGCGAGGTATTCCGTCGCGCTCTCGAGGTAAATTTGTGGGTAGAATTACCACTGGCCGCGTAAACTATACAGCAGTCGCCCGAATTTCCAATATCGGGCGGACGCCGCGTCCTCCGTCCAGATTCACTCGGTACAGGGACAGCTCTTACAACTTCATGCGTTGCACCGACCGCAAAAATGATTGTGTTGCAATGCCTCGCAGCTCTGGACTTGTGACGCGCAGTCGGGAGCTTCGGAGAGCCAGCTCTGGGAGAGAACTACAAAGTTTGTCCTTTAGTACGGAGCTTGCGCGGGCAATCTCGGCATTGGCGCGACTTCATTGCGAGGGCAGATCCAGTTGGATGGCCGTGATGGCGGAGGGAGAGGAACTGGGATCCAACATTCTCCATCCCGAAAATGGCCTACTTACCGGGCCTCTTTGCCTCGCGTCGGACGCTGCTGTCCTTGCCGCAGCCCCGCCAATCCGGAATGTCCTTGATCCGGAAGGGATGGCCGCACTTGCGTCTGACAGGTTTTTAAATAGAGAGACCAGTGTCTAAGAGGAAACGGCCTTCATTCACGGATCATGGCTTGGTAACGATCACGCAGAACCCTTTGTCGCCTTCAACGACTTGTGGATTCGTGAAGCCGGCAGCCGTGAGTGTTTCAATCAATCCGGTTTTCGGCTGTCCAGAATATGGCGTAAACCCAAGCGCAATCCTGGCGCCACCTTTTCAGACACGCCGAATCTCTCGCAACCCAGCCATAGCGTCCGGCCAGACCTGCATGGAGTTAATTGCCAAGGCCTTATCGAACATATTGTCCTCGAACGGCAAGCTCTCGGCTGAGCCGCGCCGGAGGTCGGCCCTCTTTTTTGTCTTTGCGTTTCGCTCCGTAGCTTGCTCAACCATTTCTTGAGAAGGATCGACTCCCGCGACATATCCCGTCGATGCCAACCCGGCCAAGAGTTGGATGCCAACGCCGGGACCGAAACCAACTTCCACGACCTTGTCGTTCGGTTGGACGTGGAGCAAATCGATCACCCAAGTCGCGCATTCATAGTTCATGCGCGCCATTAGGATGCCACCCAATTTTCCTAGGAGGCCCTTAGGTCGGCCAAACATGCGCATCAAAATGCTGCGTGCAATGCTCATTCGCTCTCTCCCGGCAACAAAGAATTGCTTATTAGGCGATGCTCCGGGGCACCCCCAACTTCCTCAAATCAGAACAGCCGCATGCCAATTGCCGCAATCCCTAACAAGGCTCGGCAAGGCAAATCAAACGGTTCTGCGCTCTGCCCCATTACGTAAGTGAACCAAGCATGGCCAATCGTGCTGGCTATCTGGAACAGCACATACTGGAAAACGCCATTGAGAGAGAATGAAAAGCCCACGCTCCTAACCCGCCGGCGCATCCTTGCGTCCGGCGCTG
>Ga0137369_10006179_pt1 | contig 12133 bp, 9 predicted proteins | sample SagtaG_12_FD_104918 | JGI IMG/M metagenome (GOLD analysis project Ga0137369, IMG submission 104918) | Vadose zone soil microbial communities from Sagehorn Ranch, Mendocino, California, USA - Sage1_L_113_16 metaG | ecosystem: Environmental > Terrestrial > Soil > Vadose zone | place: USA... | reverse complement strand
TGAACGGGACTTGCGTACCGAATGTCATCGTCAAATGATGAACCGCTAGCACCTTGGCGAGGCAGTCGCCCCCGGGCCGCGCCCACACCGGGGCCCGCGGGACGGCCTGCCTCGCCCTTTTTTGGTCTAAGCCGCCCGATCGCTGACCGGGGCCAGGTTCGAGCCTGGCTCGACGTTGCGCCAGGCTGTAGCATCGGGTCACCTCTGATTTGTCTGGGAGAGATGCTTCCCGCTGCCGTGGTCGTCGAGATTGCTCCGCAAGATGGCGCCTCCTCCATGGCAAGGGTGCTCTTGACTACGTGCAGCGGCGCAGTGCGTGTCCCCGGTGGGTGTGTCGTCGAGGCCGACACGCAACGAGTCCGCCCTGCAGCGATTGCGATCGTGTCGTGGTCGGATGCGGAGCGGCGCGGAGCGCGAGTCGAAGTGGGAACGCAGAGGGCCGAGCGATCGGACTGGGTGTCTCGAGATATCTCATTTCATCCTGGTGATCAGGAGATCGAACGGTGGCGCGCAGTCGGGCTGCTGATCGCAGCGCTCGTAGGTGAGGTCTTGCAGGAGCCCGAGGCATCCAAGGGGCGGCAGACAGGTGGATCCAGCGCGCCACCGGAACAGGCACCGGAACGACATTCCTGGTGGTTCGATGGCGGCTTCCTCTTGCAAGCGCGTCCGGCGTTCTTCGGCGTCTCCGTACGCCCCGCCCACATTCTAGGACGCAACTGGCTCATCGCCGGTAGATTCGACTATGCCGATCAAGCCGCTCCGCCCGGGGGCGTCTACCTAACGTGGGTGGGCGGCGGCCTTGGCTGCGGTATCACGTCTCCGCTGCTCCCCACGGTGAGTGTAGATGCGAGGATTGAAGCCGTTGTCCGCTATTTGCGGGCAACTGCGACGCTCGGCGGTTCCTCCGATCGCGCGAGCGAGTGGGGCCTCGGGGCGAGGTTCAGCGCGAGCGCGGCGTGGATGCTGAGTCGTCCTCTCGGTTTTTTCGTGGGCGTCTCGGTGCTGCAGATGTCGAGCGGCGTCATGGTTCGGGTCCGCGGGCAGACCACGGAACGTTTACCGTCTCTGAGTGGGGATCTTAGCGCCGGGGTGCGTTTGGCGTTGCCATGAGCGGTGCGTGCCTGGTCGAAGGGCGCGCCGGCTACAATGCAAGAGGTGAGATCCAGGCGCGCTCCCCACGTGGTTTTGCGGGCAGTCCCGAAAGATTGCTCGTCCGAGCCTGTGCTGAGCGACGCCGCGTTGATCGAAGGGATTCTGCGCGGCGACGAGCGCATCGCTGCTCAACTCTACCGCCGGCTCGTCTCGATCGTCGATCGTACGCTCTACCGGGTCTTCGGACGAAGAGAATCCGATCACGACGATCTCGTCCAGAGCGCTCTCGAACAGGTCGTGTTGACCTTGTCGGCGCGTCGATTTGCGGGTGCTTGCAGCCTGAATACCTGGGCATCGACCATCGCGTCACACGTCGGTTTGGCCGCGCTGCGGGCAAGGCGCCGCGAGCGACGGTTTTTAGCCCGTGAGCACGACCTCGATGCCGCCGCGGTGGCAGTTGCCGTTCGCCGGGATCCCGAGCATGAGCTCGGCGTGCGCGACCAGATCGAGCGCGCGCGCAGCCACCTGGTGGCCATGGATCCCAAGAAGGCGGAAGCCTTGGTTTTGCACGACGTGCTGGGCCACGAGCTGGCGGAGATCGCCGTCATGACCGGAACCTCGATCGCCGCTGCCCAATCGCGCCTGGTGCGAGCGCGGCGCGAGCTCGTGGAGAGGATGCGAAGCGAGGGGGAACATCGTGAGTAGCCCGCCCCGTGATCCGCTGAAGATGTGGGCAGACTCCGTCGTGCCGGTCGAAGACGCACAGGCGGCGGCTGCCCGCGAGGGCAAAGCGATCGAACGCCTGCGAGATGCGCTTCGCCAAGTGAAGGAGAGCGAGGCCCGTAACCGGCGTTCGAGCACGAAGTGGCTCGTCCTGTCGGCGGCGGCGATCGCCGCGGTTTCGGCGGCAGCGCTGCGCCATGAGGGACGCTCGCCGACGACGAGCCGCGACGGTGCGCTCGCTGGCGAAACCGCGCTGGGATTCGTTCGAATCAGAGCGGGAACTGTGCGCACGGTGCACGAAGGGCGTTCACGCCTGGCATCCGCTATCGAGACGCCGGAACTACCGCTCGCCTCGATGGATGAAATCGCCACGCTTTGGGATGGAGAGGCAGGCGTCGGTCTCGTCAACGGAACCACGATCGGCCTCCGAGCCGACACGCGTATCCGCGTGGCCGGGACGCAGGGTGACGAAGTCGGACTCGATCTCGGCACCATTCGCGTCGACGTCCCCAAGCTCGCTCCAGGGCATACATTCCGCGTCCGCACACCGAACGCGGTGGTCACGGTCCACGGCACCGCCTTTTCCGTGGCGGTTTCGGGCGACGACGGGAGCATGAAAACGAAGGTGGCGGTGACAGAAGGAGTGGTATCGGTCCGCTGCAATGACCGGGAGGACCTGCTGTACGCGGGGTCTGAATCGCTCTGTCCCTTTTCCGCTCCCGAGCGGTCCGCTGATACGGTGGGTCCGCCGGCGCGTCCGATGCCGCACACGCCCGAATCGATCGTTACCTCTCATGGTGCCGCCCGCGCAGAGCGCGGCACCCTGTCGTCACCGGCGTCGGCAGAGCGCGTGAGCGACCTCGCGGAGCAAAATCGGCTGCTCGCCGCGGCAATGGAGTGCAGAAAGCAGGGTGACGACTCCGGCGCCGTACGCATGCTCGACGAGTTTTCGTCGAAATTTCCGGCCTCACTCATGCTCGAAGTCGCGCGCGTCGAGCGATTTCGTGCTCTCGAACGAGCCGGGCGCCACGCGGAAGCGGCCAAAGACGCCCGACGCTACTTGGCGACGTACCGCGATGGTTTTGCCCGCGAAGAAGCCCGCAAGCTCGCGCTCAACGGGTTGCCGTCGACTTCCTCGTCGCGCTGAAAATCTGTACGAAAAGAAAGAGGACCGGCCCCGCGGAGGCGGAGCCGGTCCGATGATGGGCGTTCGACGTCGCCCTGCTTGTGTTACTCGGCGCGCCTTTCGGCCCGCCTGCGCTACTATCCGTTACAACTGAAGTCGGCCCTGCAGGTTTCGCCTTGCGGACAGTTGGTGTTCGTGAGGCATTCGACGCAGCGATGCAGATCGGTTTGGCAGTACGGGTTGCCGCCGCCGCCGCAGCTCGTGTTGCTGAGGCACTCAACGCAGCGCCCGCCGGGCATGAGGCAATACGGATTGCCGGTATTCGCACAATTGGTGTCACCCAAGCACTGCACGCACACGCCGCGCGCCGTGTCGCAGTACGGTGTGCCTGTTCCCGCCGGGCAATCTCCGCTCGAGGCGCAGCTGCGCACGCATCGGAAGTTGATCGTGTCGCAGGTAAGCCCGGCATCGCCGCAGTTTCCGGCAGCGAGGCATTGGACGCACGTGTGAGCGGGCGAGCAATACGGTGTCGTTCCTCCGCAATGCGAGCTGTCAAGGCATCGGACGCACGTGTGCGTCGCAGTGTCGCAATGCGTATTGGCGCCGCTGTTGGTGCAGTTCGGATCGCCGAGGCAGGCGACACACAGGTGGGCCTGCGTGTCGCAATAAGGAGCGGGGGGAGCGCAATCGCCCGTCCCCGTGCAAGTTTGCGCGCCCGAGTCGGTGCCCGTCGTGCCGCCGGTGGCTGTCGTTCCCGCAGATCCGTCCGCCGTCGTCGAGCCTCCCGTCGCGGTGGAGCCTCCTGTTGCGGTGGTCGTTCCGGTCAGGGATCCACCCGTTGCAGTTCCGGTCGTGGCACTGCCCCCCGAGCCGCCGCGTCCTGCACTTCCACCTGCTCCGGCGACGGAGCCTCTCGTCCGAGCCGCCGCACTGGCTCGCCAAGCCGGCGGTTCCCGCGATCAGGATCAAGATCCACACCTTGCTTCCGACGTTTCGCATCGCCCCCATTCCTTTCATGTCATCCACCGCAAGTGAGTTCACCGGGATCGCATCGTTGGCCCCCACCACAATTCGCGTCGGTTAAACACTGCACACACTCATTGTGCGCGGGATTGCAGTACGGCCGGTCGCCCGTACTGGTGCAATTGGCATCCGTTAGGCACTGGACACAGCGGGCGGTGGCCGGATTACAGTAGGGCGCATCGGCGGTGCAGTTGCCGTCGCCGAGGCATTGGACACAGAATTGGCGCACCGGATCGCAATAGGGCCGCCCGGTGAAGGCGGAACAATCCGCGTTCGAACCGCATACGGCCACACACGTGCCCCCCGCGGTGTCGCAGGTCTGCCCGCTGGCACAGTTGCCCGCGGCCACGCACTGAACGCACCTCAGCGTCGTCGGTGAGCAGTAAGGTACATCGCCGCCGCACTGCGAGTTGTCCAGGCACTGTACGCACGCGTGGGACGCTGGATCGCAGTGGGGTCGGCCCGTATCCACGCAGTTGGGATCAGCCAGGCAGGCGACGCACACGCCCCCGCCCATATCGCAGTAGGGGAGAGGTGGGGCGCATTGTCCATCGGAGGAACACGGAACAACGCCACCCGTCCCGGTGCCACTCGGGGGCGGCAATCCACTGGAATTGTCGCTCCCACCACAAGCTGGAAGCTCGCAAAGGACACCTATCGTTACCCAAAGGGACACATACGCCAAACGCAAAGACACCATCTTCCCACCTCCCGCCACCACCCCATACTCATTCACGGGTTCTTCCCCCGTTTAGTATCCGACTCGAACGCGAGCAGGCAGCGCGCGGACATGAGAATTGCGCGGGGTCATGCCCCTCTGTGATCGCGGTATGATGCACGGGTCATGCGACAGCCTTCATGGCGACGGATCGGATGGGGAGCCATGCTCGCCCACGCCCTTTGTACGTTGGTGGGCTGCGGAGACGACGCTGTGATGGATCTATTTCCCCTCGCCGAAGACGCAGCCGCGACGCCTCTCTGCACGAGCAACGAACAGTGTGGCGACCAGTGGCCGCTCTGCGAACCGACGAGTCACAGGTGCGTCGAATGTGTCACCAATGCGGACTGCACGAGCGGGTCGCTCCCCGTTTGCGACCTGCGGTCCTTTCGGTGCACGAACACTTGTTCGACATCGACCGATTGCGGCGGCGGCGTGTGCGACTTGAGTGTGAGTCTCTGCGTGGAGTGCCTCAGCGATACCCAATGCGAATCGGGCCAACATTGCCTCGTGTCTGCCGGCAGGTGCGTTCGCTGCTTAGCAGACGCGGACTGCTCCTCCGAAGAGGGTTATACCCACTGTTGGCTCAATCAGTGCGTGGCGTGCAATACGAATGCGGACTGCGCCAGCGGCGTCTGCACGGTCGAGCACGCCTGCGCCAATTGAGTTTAGAACGGCCGCCAGCGGGGAGGCTTTTCGCTCAACCGCGGTGAGGCGAGCGCGGTCGGTTCGGTGCCCGACAGGAATACTTCCTCGATTGCCCCGTCGCGGCTCGGCGCCAGCTGACCCGTCTCGGGATCGATGAATGCTCGGACCAAACCCTGCGATAGCGCCGTGAAATCACGGCGCGGTTTTCCCTTATGAGCTTCTTGCATGAAGACCATGAAGGCCGGCAGCGAAGTCGCCGCGCCCGTCTCGCCCGGACCCAGCGGAGAGAAGTCGTCGAAGCCGGTCCACACGACGCACGCGATGTCCGGTGAATAACCCGCGAACCAGGTATCCTTCGCGGCATTCGACGTTCCGGTTTTGCCAGCGACTGAGATCGGCAACGACCGCGCGCGCTTGGCCGTCCCCTCGTCGACGACGGAGCGGAGCAGGCTGGTCACGATGTACGCCTCGGCCTCATCCATCACGCGGCGCGGAGCGGCCTGGGGCAGTGGCACCTCCTTGCCGTCCGGTCCCACGACGCGGCGGACGAGTACGGGTTCGCGGCGGACCCCGCCTGCCGCGAACGTCTCGTACGCCGTCGCCAACTCGAAAGGTGTTACCTCGTACGATCCGAGCGCCAGCGAGAGATCGGCACCGAGTTTGGATGAGATGCCGAGCGACTTGGCCCACGCCACCACGTTGGCAGGGCCGAGCTTGTCGAGCGACCAGACCGCTGCGACGTTGACGCTGTGCGCGAACGCTTCGCGCAGTCGTTTTGGAGCTTGGCCTTCGCTCTCGTCGAAGTTGCCGGGCCGATACTTGTTGCCTAACGCGGCAGGATTGGTCTCGAGAATCGTTGCCGCTGTAAAGCTGCGTGTGTGGATCGCATAGCTATACACAATGGTCTTGAACGCCGACGCCGGCTGGCGGTGTGCGGCCCTGGCGCGGTTGAGTGCGCCGCGCGCGGTCCCGTAGCCGCCGACGATCGCCAGCACTTCGGCGTTGTTCACGTCCATCGCGACGAGCGCCGACTCGGGGCCCAGCGCAAGTTTCAGTCGGCCGCTGCCAGGATCACCGTCCTCGAAGGTGACACGGATGACGCTGCCAACTTCAGCGAATTGGCTGGGGCGTAGTTTGCCGGCGTTGTAGCGCTCTTCCTTGTCGAGCTGCACGATTCCCTGCACCGTACCCACGCGAATCAACAGGGTGCCCTGCGCATCATCCGCACTGGTCACGATCCCGTCATAGGCGCGTGCGCCATGCTGCGGCGTACCTTGGAAAGGGGACGTCCGTCGCGAATCGGCGTTTTTGCGTCCAAACGGAGCGACGAGTCCGTGCCGCGCAGCGAAGGCGTCCAAGTTCGTCCGCACGGCCTTACGTGCGGCAGCCTGGAGAAGGGGATCGATTGTGGTCGTCACCGTATAGCCTGCGCTTTTCGCCTGCGGACCTTGCGCAGCTTCGAGCGTGAGCTCTACCTCGGCGACGACCTCGGGCGCGAGCTCGGTTGCGGTTTCCGGAGGAGGCGCGAGCGTGATCGGTTGACGCATCGCGGCCGCGACGTCGGTGCGCGCAGCGAATCCTTTCTCGCCCATTTGCTCGAGCACGTATTGTCGTCGCTGAAGTGCGCGCGCCAGGTCGACGCGTGGCGAGTAAATGCTAGGGCCTTTGACGAGCCCGGCGATCAGGGCAGCTTCTGGCAGAGTTGCCTCGCGAACACCTTTGCCAAAGTAGTAACGTACCGCTTCCTCTACGCCATAACGGCCGTGGCCGAAATAAATGCGGTTCAAGTAGAGCTCGAGGATCTGGTCCTTCGTTAGCTCTTGTTCGATACGACGAGCCAAGATGAGTTCTCGGATCTTGCGCGCTAGGCTACGTTCTGACGTGAGCAGCACGTTCTTGACGACCTGCTGCGTGATGGTGCTGCCACCTTGCTGGGCGCGCCCGGATCTCAGATTGACGAGCAGCGCGCGGAGGATGCCAAAGTAGTTGAGGCCTTCGTGGCCGTAGAAGTTTGCATCCTCGGCAGCCAAAACGGCGAGCCTCATGACGTTCGGCACGTCCGCGATGGGAACGACCGTCCGTCGTTCCACGAATAGCTCCCCGAGCACCATTCCGTCGCGCGCCAGGATGCGGGTGACCTGGGGCGGGTTGTAGTGCTTGAGCTCCGAGGTCTTGGGTAGATCGGCACCGTAGTACCAAAGCATGCCACTGAACGACAGAAGACCGAACCCAACCATCGCGCAGACGATGGCGCCGACCCGCCACGCCCATCGTCGCAAGTGTCGCTTCCAAGGCAACTTGCGGTGCGGCCGAGTGTGCTTTTGCGTTCGGCGCTCGCCAATGAAGCCGCGGAAATGCGAAATGAGCTCCTCGAACTTTGAGCGTAATCTCGTACCTACTGAAGGTACCGGCGCGCGTCGCGGTTCCTCGACTGGCTCTTGGATGGTCACCTTGGCCACGGGCACCCTGCCCCCTACACGCAGTTCGCCGCGGGGATCGCTTCCGCTTACTCTGGACATGGACTTCCACAGGCGAACAACGTAAAAGAGCACCGTTCGACCAGCCCTGGACAGTCTTCGATCTCGCACTCGAAACCAGGCGCGCAGTGCACCAAGACGGGCGCGCCGCGTTGGCTCTTGACACTGCACTTGCCGGCGCACGAGATCGTGCACCTTTCCGGCCCGATGCACTGCACCTTGGCGCCGTGCACGGCGCCGATGGTACATCCGCTGCGGTTCGTGCATTCGACCTTGCACCTGCGGTCGCAGACCTGCTCGCAGGTATTCGTGAGAAAGCAGTTGAGCAGCGAGTCCGGCGGAGCGCGATCGGGCTCGGCAGGCTCGGGCGCGACGACCGGTGTGGGTGGGCTCACTTCACGGGCCTGATTCGCCTTGTTCATAGACGCGATGGGTAGCGTCGCAGTCTTTTCGCTGGGTAGCCCGGGGCTCGGCTCGTCGCGATCGACGCGCGTCACGCCGTAGAAAACGAGAGCAAGCACGCCGGCTGCAATCACCGGAAAAACCACCGCCGCCCAGCGAAGCCTTCGCTCGCGAAAAGTCGTTACCGTCCATTCTGTCAGCGCCGTGAGATTCGTGACCTTCGGGGTCCCCTTCGCGATCACGCTCGCGTGTTGGCGAGGGAGCGCTGGTTGCGGGTCGGCCCTGCCCCACGGCGCGGGCGCGGGCGAGTTTGTTGCGAAAGGCATCACCGAATCCACGATGGTTGGCGGGTACTGATCGACGTGTCCTGGCTCATTTGGTGAGTAAGTCAGGTTCGGTGTGGCCCCAGCCATCACGTTGCCTTGCCCGAGCAGTGCTGGCTCTACATCGACCCTGCCCAATCGCGGCGGCGGAGGCTTTGGCATGAACGCCCGCATCACGGTCGTTGGCGCGTCGACTGGCACCGCCGGATGGGTGGGTGCGTCCATGCGCGTGGCGGCACCCAGCGCGATGGCCGGAGGCTCATCCTTGCGAACCGCGCGGACGTCCTGTTGCATCGCCTTCGCATCCGGGTAGCGTCCTTCGCGATCGAAGGTGAGCGCGCGATCGATGATGGCGCACACGCTCGCCGGAGCGCCTTGCGCCACGCTCGCCAGGGGAGGAGCCGGAAGCGTCGCCATTTTGATGACAAGCTCGGCATCGGAGCGCGCCTCGTGAATGCGGCGCCTGGCGATCAGCCGAAACATCGTCGCGCCAAGAGCGAACACATCGACCCGAGCATCGATATCCGTGCCTTTGATTTGCTCGGGCGGCATGTACGCCACCGTGCCGAGAGTCGTGCCGGTGCCGGTTCGAAGCTCATTCGCCGCCTGGCGAACGCGGGCGACTCCGAAGTCGAGGACCTTGATTCGACCGTCGGGTAGGTAAAATAGATTATCCGGTTTGATGTCCCGGTGGATGATTCCCTGCGCGTGCGCCGCAGCGAGCACATCGAGCACATCATCGGCGATGCGCAGAATCTCGGTGATATCGGGCGAGCCGAGACGATCGTAGCGCGCCCGCACCGATTCGCCGTCGAGCAGCTCCATGACGAGAAACGGACAGCCGTCTTCGGTCACATCGATGTCACGGATCTCGACGGCGCCCGGGTGTACGAAGCGGTTGACGGCGTAGGCTTCCTGATCGAAACGCGCCCGCAGCTGGCTCTCGCAGGCAATCTGTGGATGCAGGATCTTGATGGCGTCGCGACGACCGATCTTGTGTAACCCGACGTACACCGCCGCCATCCCGCCGGAGCCCAGAAGCCGTTCGAGCCTCCATTTGCCGCGTAACACCGTGCCGATCCTGGCTTCGAGCTCCATGCGACGGATCGATCGTAACCTGCTCTCGACGCGGAAGGCATCGAACCCGATCCGAATCGTCCGAGCTCTCGGTTAACCCCACCGCCTTACAAACGCGTACTCGCGCCTCCCTCTTCGTCCACAAAAACAGTCGCGCTTCGCGGAGCGGCTGAGGTAATGAAGAAGAAGGGGTAGGGAGAGAAGTTCGCAGTACCAACTCGCGCTTTTGCCATCGAGTGGCGCAAGGAGACAACGATGTTGGTTCGAACCTCGAAGTGCGCTTCTCGCATCGCCTTGCTGTCTTGTGTGCTCGGTGCGATGTTCTTTCTCTCGAGGAATGCGCGAGCCGACGAGTCGATCATCAAACGTCCGGGGGATCATCCGAACTATTCGGTCGAAATCGAGCCGCATCTCTTGGCGGCTTTTTTTCGCTACGGCGCTACCGGCATCGGCCTAGGCGGTCGGTTCACCATCCCCATCGTGAAGAATGGCTTCGTGTCGACGATCAACAACAACGTCGGCATCGGCTTCGGGCTCGACTGGATCCACTACAGCGGCTGCTACTATGGGCGCTGGTACTACTATTCCGGCTGCTACTACAACTCGTTCTGGTTTCCAGTCGACTTGCAGTGGAACTTTTTCCTGACCAAGCATTGGAGCGTGTTCGGCGAGCTCGGGCTGGGCATCATCTATTCCGATTGGGGCGGCTACTACGGGCCTCAGCCCTGCTGCGACCGGTTCGGGTGCTACGACTGCGGCCCCAGCCGTTGGGGGCTCGAGCCGGTCATCTTCGTGGGCGGCCGCTATCACTTCTCGGACGCGATAGCCCTGACTCTACGTCTGGGGTGGCCGTACATAAGTTTCGGCGTTTCGTTCATGCTCTGAGAGCTTCAACCGTCAAAAGACGGCGCCTCGTCGCTAGGTGGAATTGTGGTGTCCCTCCTGTTGGGCCGCGCATCACGAAACGGCGAGTCAAGCGCCCCGGGGTCGGCTGGCGTGGCGTCGATGAACCACGAGAGCCGCCTCGCCTCGACTCGTCCCCACCTGACAGCGACTCAGCGTCGACAAGACCGTACAGCATTTTCCGCGCCGGGGATGGGACCGTGTACTGGGCGGCATGGTGCCCTGGCTGCGCAAAGCACGATATCCAGACGGCGGTGGCGGGTAACAGAGAATGAGGAAGCCGCTTCTTCTCGTCGATCCCTCGCACCCGCGACAGGTGACGCAGCTCCGGCGTCGCCCCGAACGAAGTACCGACGCTAACGCCGCGATTTCGGACTTCCAGCTGCGCCCGCGGGCGGAGGATTCGTCTGGCTCGATGGAGCGACGGAAAGCCGGCTTCGCGTCGCAGTCGTCGTGCTGGTGGAGCGGGTTTCACCCGTGCTCGTTCGACTCGGGCGAGCGCTTTCTCGATCAGAGCTTTCTGATCCTTCCGGAGCACCCGCTGCCGCCCAGCTCTGAACCTTCCACAGCACGACGACAAGCGCCAACGCCGCCAGGCACCATGCGGCGAGCATCCAACCGCGCGCGTGAAGCTGCAACTGCTTGCGGCAGCACGCAATCGTCCTCGACCAGGCCATTTTCGCCAACCCGACAAGACGCCACCCGGACTTCGTCATCTGATGACCAAGCCGTCGAGCACCAACGACGGTACGAGCGACCCAATGGTCGTCGCCTCGAGCGTGACTTCGATTCGGGCGGTGACGCACCGAACGCTCCGCGTACTCGCGAACACTCGAGACTCCCTGCAAAGCGATGGCGGACGTCGACGAGGCAACTCTTGCCAACAACGTCTGCGCGCGACCGCCGAGATCTCGCAGAGAGCGACCAACGCCAAGTACGAGCGCGCCGCCCGCCTGCACGGGCAAGGCTGCACGGACATCGCTCGGACCACCACGCTGGCACGACGCTTCCTCGAGTGCTGCCGCAAGATCACTCGCCGTCTGGAAACGGTTGGCGGGATCCTTCGCGAGGAGGGCGCGCACGATTTCGGCAAGGCGCGGTTCCTTGGCTGGCAGAGCAGGCGGCATCTCGGGGGGCGCTGCGGTGACGTGCTGTTCCAAAAGCAGCGCGAGGTTGCCTGCGAATGGGCAGCGACCGGTCAGAAGCTCGAAGAGGATGACGCCGAGGGAATACAAATCGGATCGTGCATCGATCGCGCGGCCGAGGATCTGCTCGGGGGACATGTACTGGGGCGTTCCGAGCATGGCACCGCTCTCGGTGAGGTGCGGACCGCGATCGGGGACCTTCTCGGAATCGATTCTGGCCACGCCGAAGTCGAGGAGTTTGACGAAATCTGGATCGCCGTCCCGCTCCACCAGCATGACGTTTTCGGGCTTCAGATCACGGTGGACGATTCCTTTTTCGTGCGCTGCGCTCAGGCCGGCGACCACGCCACGCATGATGCCGAGCGCCCGCGGCGGTCGCATCGCTCCGGCCTTCAGCTCGGAGCGCAGACTTCGACCGTTCACGAATTCCATGACCAGGAAGAACGAGCCGTCGGGCAACTTTCCAAAGTCCGTCG
>Ga0137369_10006173_pt1 | contig 12137 bp, 12 predicted proteins | sample SagtaG_12_FD_104918 | JGI IMG/M metagenome (GOLD analysis project Ga0137369, IMG submission 104918) | Vadose zone soil microbial communities from Sagehorn Ranch, Mendocino, California, USA - Sage1_L_113_16 metaG | ecosystem: Environmental > Terrestrial > Soil > Vadose zone | place: USA... | reverse complement strand
AAGATAGTGTATGACCTCGCGCTGTATCGGAGCTTTCGCACGCTCCGGCCGCCCGAGGAGCAGTAACAACCGACCGAAAGGAGCCACAGAATGAAGTGAATTACACGTGAGCGTGTCAAGGTAGATCGGGTGGCCTGTCCATGGCTGATTAAGAAGTTTGTGGATGCGGAAGCCGAGTTTCTGTTCGTGCCGGCGAGCCAAGTCCTGGCGATCGCCGAGCGTGAAGCGGCCATTCACTACGACGTACAGGGGGTTGAGCTAGGGCGCCACGCCAACCAGTGCTCATTCGAGGCTATCCTGAAGAAGCATGGCCTGACGGGGAACCCGGCGCTTGTTCTGCTCGGCAAAATTGTCAATGGCGCGGATACCGACAATACGCAGTGGAATCAGCCCGAAGGGGCTGGGCTCGAAGCAATCGCGGAAGGCTTCCGGCATCTCGGATTTGCCGACGACCATTCGGTCAACGCGGCCGAGTGGATCGGCTACGACGCGCTGTATGCCTACTGCCAGGAAATGGTGCGCCAGGGCAAACCGAATGGGCAGTTTGCAGCAGTGTAATTGCGCTGTGGGCAATGAGACGTGGGGGCGGCTCCGCCGCCCCCACACCCACCCTAAACTGCAAAGTGCGCAAAAACCTTGCCTTAGAAAACAATCGTCCAGCCTTCCAGGTGGGCTTGCTCCTGCGTATACGCCACGCCGTCGACTTTCAGCCCCTGGTCATTCAGCAGCGTGATGATGCCGCCCTTGTTGCCAAGCTGCACCGTTGGAGGTAGCGCGATTACTGTGACCGCGCCCGCCGCCAGAGTGCCCGCGAGTGTGTGCTTGCGCTTTAGCCGGTCGGCGATCTGCCAGCCAGTCAGGTCTACATCGTTTGGCGAGGCGTTGAGCAGTGTCACCGTCTCATGTTCGGGGGCTGGGCCAACCGGGTTGACGAGCGCGCCAACGATTCGTACGATCTGGTCGGTCGCGACTACCACCGTGCTGGCGTGTCCAGTGATATCGTCGGTGTGCCAGGCTTGTGACTGAAACGCCAGAAAGATCGCCACCCATTGTTGGGTGGCGGGGAGATGTAGCAGCAGCCCGCCATCCTGCCACACTCCGTCGTCGCGTGCGAAGCGCGCCACATTGCCCTGGTTCATGTGGATATCGTGGATGCCGTTGCCGGGACTAAAGCTGAAAATTTTATCGGGAGTGTCTTCGGGCCCCCAGCGCTCCCCAAACGCATACACCAATGCATCGGGCTCGTTGATGGCCCGCATCACATAGTGCTCCAGCTGGTCGGAGAGATCATTATCTGGGCCTGGCGCGCTAGGCGGCAGCGCGCGCATGTCCAGCCGGTTGAACAGGTTGCCGCGAATGAAATCGAGCCCACCGCCGGCTGGCTGACGCGGCAGCAGTGTGAAACCGAGCTGCAAGTCCGCCAATGATACGGTGATCGGGTGGCTAAACATGTCATCCACCAGGAACAGCAGCTCCGATGGCGATTCCTGGGATTGTACGTTGACGGCCAGCCGGTAGTGTGTGTCGTCGGCGACCATATGAATCTGGTAATGGGGTGTATTCGCGCCATCTTCGCGCCGGGCGTCGATCGCCCGACCCTTGAGCACGCCATATTGCTTCAGTGGCATAGCTGCCTCCTTGACATGCTCATTTGTGCAAAATCAGCGTGTCATCATTCACTCATAGCGATCCCTCACGAACTAAACGTGAACCTGCGCATATTTGGGGGACGCAGAATCGCTTGTCGGCGCGCATACAGCACCCCGCGATCAAGGACTGTGACCTGGCCCTGATCAATGATAGTTGGCTCTTGACAGACTGCTAACGAGCGTGATCATCCGCCAGCCGAATCGCGACCTCGGTTTCCCATTTCGCAATATCCGGCTCGTCGGCCGGGTTGGTGAGGTAGGACTCATACCGAGCGCCAAAGCCATCGCCGTGATCTGATGCATAGGTATCCCACACAAGCCCCTGCTCCGCTCCCCAGTCCAGCAGCGCTTTATTCGCCGCTATTCCGTTCATAATCCCAGTGTAGATGAGCGAGGCATACCGACCCGCCGGTATAGCTCCGGCCGAGATGCGGCCATCGCCTGGCAGGGCGCGCGCAACCGGCCAGCCCAGCTCAATATCCATCTTCCCAGCCATATTGATAACGTGAAACCGAAGGAAGGGCGCGCCCGACGGTGCGACGCCATGCTTTTCCAACCAGACAAACACTTCCCCATGCAGCCGGGGGATCAACCCTGACCCCATTTCTTCCATAGGAACCAGGGTGCGAATGCCCATGGAGGGCTGCTCGGTGCGATCATCCAGTTTTGGTTCCGTGATCTTCATGTGCTTCTCCTTACATACGGATGGCTCATCCTTGTGTATATCATCTTTCGCCCTGCGGGGCGAAAGATGATATGCACAAACGGAACGTACCATGCTGTCGGGCATCCTGAGCTGCTCCCCTGAGCGGCGTCGAAGGGTGACGAAGCTACGTCCTGAGGTGCCCCCTGAGCCTGTCGAAGGGCTTGACGAAGGGGGCAGGCAAAGCGGCGTTTGAAAGTGCGACCGCGTAAGCCCTGTCATTAACAACGCCGTGGCGGTACCGCCGCGGGGCCACCCTAGCGCTCAAAACACCGGCTGCCCGGCGATCAGCTTCTCCAGCGCCGGCGCCAGCTCCTCTTTCGTTATCCCGCCCTCGTAGCGTCCGGCCACGATTCCTTTCGCGTCGATCAAAAACAGCCACGGCTCTGAGTCGAGCTGCCATGCGACCATGGCGTCGGAGAGCCCGGCGTTCCGCTCGTCGGGGGTGATCGCGCGGTTCTCCTTGGCGGCTTTCTGGGCGGCGTCCTGCTGGAGCTGCACCGATTGGTCGAATGGGTACTTGTAGACCTCGGAGTGGATGAAGTTGACTTTGTCGCCATACTGCTTCTGGAGGCTCTGCATCACGTCCAGGCTCGGCCCGCAGGTAGCGGTTTTGCAGAAGGCCGGCGTAGCGAACAGCAGCGCGGTGGGCTTGCCGTTGGTTAGCGCCTGATCCAGGCTGACCTGGTACATCGCCGGGTTCACCTGTGTGCCCGATGAGAGCTGCGCTATGTCGGGCACATCCTTGACGGTCAGCGTCTTGGTCGAGATCGCCGGCTGGCCGACGATCGGCACATTGGAGTGCTCCTTGACCTCCAGCCGCTGCTTGCTGACACTTGGTTCGGCCTGGCCCGATAGCTGCGTCTGGATCTCGACGCCCCAGTTGCCGGCCTTATCGAAGGTGGGGTAGGCCACGTAGAAGGCGGCCGGCAACCCCTGGCCGTAATAGGCCGCGTCGGCCTCGAATTTGACCTGCGGGTTGGCATCATCCAGGTTGAAGAAGCGCAGGTGAACTTTAACGGTTGGGTCGTTCAGCGGCGTGTTGTTGCGCACCAGGCCGATCGCGATCCGGTTCTTGCCGGCCACTGCTTCGGAGAAGGCGAACACCGGCTCGACAGTGCCGGCCGGCGCCGCGCCGGCGGTGGGCTTGCCGGCGGCGGGCGACGTGGCGGCCTGGCCGCAGCCCGCCAGCAGCGCGGCGAGCCATACAAGGATGGGTAAGAATCGACGGAGCATCTATCCGCACCTTTCAATCGACGGCGTATGTATCCGATTCCAGAGATTATTATATACGATGCAGGACGGAAAGGATCGGCAGAGTTTTGGTGCCGGGTGCCAGGCGAAGCTACCTCACGCGTTTGCCACATTCCGATCTTGACAAGCCGCCGAAGAGACAGTATACTTAGTGTGTAATTAACACTATTCAATGGAGCGTATCATGGCAGAGAACGCCGAGAGCTACGATCCAGCGCGATATGAGCGCCCGTCCGTCACTGTGGACGTAGTGATCTTCACGCTCCAGGAGCGCGAGTTGCATGTGCTGTTGGTGAAGCGCAAGCACTGGCCGTTCGAAGGGCGCTGGGCTATTCCCGGCGGCTTCGTCAACATGGACGAGTCGCTCGATCTCGCGGCGCGGCGCGAGCTGGAAGAAGAGACCGGCGTGCGCGATATCTACCTGGAGCAGCTGTACACCTTTGGCGAGCCAAAGCGCGACCCGCGCACGCGCGTGATCAGCGTGGCCTATATCGCGCTGGTCAGCGCCGACACACAGACGCTGCGGGTTTCGGATGAGAGCTTCGATGTGCGCTGGTTTCCAGTGCGGGCGCTACCAGGGCCGCTGGCGTTCGATCACGATGTGATTCTGGCGGCCGGGCTCGACCGGCTACGCTCTAAGCTAGAATATACCACGCTGGCGTTCCAGCTCCTACCGGAGGTCTTCTCGATCCTGGAGCTAAAGCATATCTACGAGCAGATTTTGGGCGAAGAGGAGAAACTGGACAAGGGAAATTTTTATCGCAAGATTAAGGATGCAAACATTTTGGAGGACACTGGCCTGCGCCGCGAGGGTCGCGGCCGGCCGACATCGCTCTATCGTTTCCGGCGCGATCGAAGTGAAAAGCAATTTGTATTCAGGTGGCGAGAGGATAGGGTCGATAAGGAGGATAAGGTGTAGATAAAGAAATCGATGACTGTATGCACCTTACACAACGGATCAGCGATCATGCGTCGGATGGAGGCAGGTGAGACCACGTTTTCCCTTTCAGAATGTTCCAGATGGTGTAGTAGTTCACTCCATACTCTTGGGCAATCGATCGAGTGGAATCGCCGCTCGCTAAACGCTCACGAATCTCCTGCACCTGCTCAGGTGTGAGTACTTGGCGAGCTTCTACAACACGGGCATGCGCCTCATAAGTTAAGGGATTGGCCTTTCGGGAAGCGCGAATTTTAGCACGAGTCTCTTCAGAAACTGGTCGTCCAGTCAAAGCCTGAATCACTTTAGTGCGCGCTTGTTCGGAGAGGGCGCGTCCTTTATGTGCCTCGCTCATCCGGGCGCGCGCCTCCTGCGAGAGAGTGCGCCCTTTCAGTGCCGCAGCTATCTTGGTACGGGTTGCTTCTGAGACGACACGTCCTCTGCCTGCCTCGGAAATCTTTTTTCGCGTCTCCTCAGAATGGGTGCGCCCGATCATCTTAGTTCGCGTCTCTTCAGACAAGGGCCGGCCCTTCAACATCGTGCTTATTTTTGTACGAACTTCATCGGAGCGTTTCTTTCCACTATTTCCTGCGCTGATTTTTATACGGGTTTCATCAGAGATAAAATTCCGCTCGGCTGAGGGATCGATGTTATACCCATATCTATGGTCATAGCACTGCGTATGATCCATCCAGTATTGTTCCGCTAATTTGAGTTCTTCTTCAGAAGCAACTTCCTGGAGAATGCACATCTCAAAGGCCATCTCGCCATGTTTGTTGAATGCATACTGTAAATGCGGATTAGGATGCTGATTGTGGCGCAGGAGATACAGGTGATCGTGTGAGCGCTTTTTGATGTCAGTCGAGCTGCCGATATAAACTTTGCCATCCACTCGGTTGACTAAGGCATACACACCCTTTCTTTTTCCGAACCGTCTGTCAAGCCATCCCATCACGCCATCTCCACTTGTAATCCTTCGCACATATGTACGAAAGATATCACACGAAGTCGTGTATGTCAAGCGGGTCGTCAGAAGGATTATAGAACTAAGCATCTTGACAAGTATTCGCTGAATAGAGTATACTTAGTGTATATTAAACACTAAATGACTGAGAGATATTGCATGGACTCCTTGCTCAACATCCTCATCGCCCAACTCCGCCCAAAAAAAGGCGACTACGCCGCGAACGTCGCACGGCTTGGCGAGGTGTTCGCGCAGCTCGGCACGCTGGCAACCCAGCCAGATGTGCTGGTGCTGCCCGAGACGGCGCTGACCGGCTACTTTCTCGAAGGCGCTGTGCGCGAGGTGGCTCGTTCCGCCGGCGAGGTGTTTGCCGACATGCAGGCGGCCTATCTCGCCGCGCGCCGCCCCACAGCCCCGCCCCTTGATATCATCGTCGGCTTCTACGAGCGCTATCGCGACCGGTACTACAACAGCGCGATTTATGCCACGCTTGGAGATGACGAACGACCAAAGACGAACGACCAAGGGCCAGCGACCGACGATGCAAACCTTCGTCCTTTGTCCTTCGTCGTTCGTCCCGGCATCCGGCATGTTCACCGAAAAGTATTTTTGCCTACGTATAATTTATTTGACGAAGCACGCTTTGTCGCGGAGGGCCACCAGATCGCCGCGTTCGACACACGCTTTGGCCGCGCCGCGATTCTGATCTGCGAGGACGCATGGCACAGCGTCAGCGGCACCCTGGCGGCGCTGGATGGCGCGCAGGTGGTGTTCGTGGTCAGCGCCTCGCCGGCGCGCGGGATCGGCGGGCCGCGCCCGAACAACGCCGAGCATTGGGAGGATCTACTGCACCGGATCGCCGACGAGCACGGCATCTACGGCGTGCTGGCGCAGCTGGTCGGCTTCGAGGGCGGCAAGGGTTTCCCCGGCGGCTCGTTTGTGATCGGCCCGCGCGGCAATATCCGCGTTGCCGGCCCGCTGTGGGATGAGGCGCTGATCCAGGCTACGATCGACCTGGCCGAGCTGCCGCTGGCGCGCGCCGACCAGCCGTTGCTGGCCGACCTGGAGACCATGCTGCCGCATATGCAGCACGAGATCGAGCGCACGCGGCGCGGCGATCCGGCGCTGGTGCGGTGGGATGCCTATGAGACTGGAGACTTGAGGCTAGAGCCTGGCAGGGCATCTTCAAGCCTCCAGCCTCCAGCCTCTAGCCTCAGGGTCATCACCCAGCCGCCCTTCGACCCCGACGCCGACATCTTGCGGATCGACGCCGAGGCGACCCGCCGCTGGCTGGTCGAGTTCCTGCGCGATGAGGTCGGCCGCCGACGGGGATTTAAGCAGGTGGTGGTCGGGCTTTCAGGCGGCGTCGACTCGGCGCTGACGACGTTTCTGTGCGCCGAGGCGTTTGGCCCCCACCAGGTGCTGGCGGTGCGCATGCCCTACCGCACATCCAGCCGCGAGAGCCTGGATCACGCCCAGCTGGTGATCGACGCGCTCGGCATTCGCGAGACGACGATCGATATCAGCGCTGCGGTGGATGGCTACGCGCGGCTCGACCCGGCGATCGATGGACGGCGCAAGGGCAATATCATGGCGCGCACCCGCATGATCGTGCTGTTCGACCAATCGCAGAAGATCGGCTGCATCCCGGTGGGCACCGGCAACAAGACCGAGCGGCTGTTCGGCTACTACACCTGGCACGCCGACGACTCGCCGCCGGTCAACCCGCTGGGCGACCTGTTCAAATCGCAAGTCTGGCAGCTGGCCCGGCACATCGGCGTGCCCGAGCCGATCATCGCCAAGCCGGCCTCGGCCGACCTGATCGTCGGGCAGACCGACGAGGCCGATTTTGGCATCACGTATGGCCTGGCCGATCGTATTCTGCACTTCATGCTCCAGGGCTACCCGCCCGCCAAGCTAGTGGCGATCGGCTTTCGTGAAGCGGATGTGATGCTAGTGAAGCGCCGGGTCGACAGCACCCACTGGAAGCGCCATCTGCCCAGCACGGCCATGCTCTCGACCACCGCGATCGGCGAGTATTACCTGAGGCCGCTCGACTATTGATGACAAGTCGTCAGTTGTTCGTTGTCCGTCGTTACTGGTGCGAATGGCAACGGACAACAGACAACTGACGACTGATGGAGGCAATCATGCCACCCAAAATGAACCTTCTCGACCACTCTCGGCCGTTTTTGGCCTATCTAGAGGAGTGGTACAATGCCTTAGCGCCGCTGTCGCTGGCTGAAATCATCGCGGGCGCGCCGGAGCGCGTGGCGCTGATCTCGATCGACGTGATCAATGGCTTCTGCAAAAGCGGGCCGCTGGCGAGCGAGCGCGTCGGCCGGCTTGCGCAGCCGGTGGCCGATCTGCTCCAGCGCGCGCATGATCTGGGCGTGCACGATCTGGCCCTGACCCAGGATACGCACAATCCCAATACGCCAGAGTTCCTGGCCTACCCGCCGCACTGCCTGCGCGGCACGGCCGAGAGCGAGGCGGTGGATGAGCTGAAGGCATTGCCGTTCTATGCCGATATCGCCATCTTCCCGAAGAACTCGATCAACTCGCATCTGAGCACCGGCCTGGACGCGTGGCTGCGCGAGCGGCCGCAGCTCGATCGCTTTGTGGTAGTGGGCGATTGCACCGACCTGTGTACCTATCAGGCCGCGATGCAGCTACGGCTGGAGGCGAACGCCGCTAACCTCGCGCGCCGCGTGATCGTGCCGGCCGACGCGGTCGATACGTTCGATACGCCGGTGGCGGTCGCTCGTGAGCTGGGTATCAAGGCTCACGATGCCGACCTGCACCATGTGCTGTTCCTGCATCATATGGCGAGTAATGGGGTTGAGGTTGTGCAAGAGCTTACATAGCATCAAGAACCATAGGACTGATGCATCCCAAGGATTTTTCTTTTTGTATGTTATTTTCACCCCGCCGGGTGAAAATAACATACAAGAACGTAAAGTACCACATTACTGGATTTCTGTCTGGGTGGAGAGCGATGATTCTATTCTTTGGCACCCGCCAGGTCGTGCGCGACGACGATCGGCCTGGCGAAGGCGTGCGTCAGTGCCCACGCTGCGGCCAGCTTGTGGTCTTCAAGCCACGCCGCGTGCGGACATATGCGCATCTCTTCTGGGTCCCTTTGATTCCGATCGACGCCTGGCAGCCGGTGATCGAGTGCCCAAACTGCCGGACGCGGTTTACCGTTTGAGGAGCAAATGGAACAACTCAACGCGCTACTCGTAGGCGCCGGCGGGATGGGCCGCGCCTGGGGCAAGAATCTGCACGACTGCGACGAGGTGCGGCTGGCCGGCTGGATCGATCTGCGGCCCGATGCCGCCGCGCAGGCCGCCGATGAGCTGGGTGTTGCCGGTGTGACCACCGGCAGCGACCTGGACCGCGCGCTGGCCGAGATCCGGCCCGATTTCGTGGTGGATGTGACGATTCCCGAGGCGCATCACGATGTCACGCTGGCGGCGCTGGCCGCCGGTGTGCCGGTGCTGGGCGAGAAGCCGATGGCCGATAGCATGGAGCGCGCCCGCGCGATGGTCGCCGCATCTGAGCGCGCCGGCCAGCTGTATATGGTCAGCCAAAGCCGGCGCTACGATGCGCGGCTGCACGCGCTACGCCGGCTGGTGGTCGAGCAGGGCGGCCAGCTGGGGATTCTGAATTCCGATTTCTACATCGGCGCGCACTTTGGCGGCTTCCGCGACCAGATGCCCAGCCCGCTGCTGCTTGATATGGCGATCCACACGCTCGATGCCGCGCGCTATATCAGCGGCGCCGATCCGGTATCAGTGTTCTGCGAGGAGTTCAACCCGCCTTGGAGTTGGTACGCTGGGGCCGCCTGCGCCACCGCGCTATTCGAGATGACCGGCGGGCTGCGCTACACCTATCGCGGCAGCTGGTGCGCCGAGGGCCGGCCCACATCTTGGGAAGCCGAGTGGCGCGCGGTTGGGCCGCACGGCAGCGCCACATGGGATGGGCACGCCGCGCCGGTGGCCGAGGTTGTCGTCAGCACGGGCGGCTTCCATGCCCAGGTCGAGCGGCGCGTGGCCGAGGTCGCAGCAGATATGCCCACCGGCATCGCCGGGTCGTTGCGCGACTTTCTGCACGCGCTCAGAACCGGCGCGACGCCAATGGGCGAGTGCCACGACAATATCAAGAGCCTGGCGATGGTCTTCGCCGCGATTGAGTCGGCCGCGACCGGGAAACGTATCGCGATCCGCGAATAAGGGTGAGAAATCCGTGATTTGCGTAGTCTTATTCTTGTCACTCGTCACTCGTCAGATAACCCAAGGAGTCGCCCATGCCTGTTCCGCTCACTTTATGCGACCGCTCGCCAGACATGATCGCGGCCTGGCGGCGCTACTTCTCCGATGAGAGCGGCGTCAAGACGGTAAATCAGAATATTTTGACTCTGAACGTGGATGCGCTGGCCGTGCCGGCGAACGCGTTCGGCTTCACCGATGGCGGCGTGGATATGGCGATCAGCCGCGAGGTCTTCGATTGGCGGCTTCAGGATACGCTGCATGCGCTGATTGAGCGTGAGCATGGTGGTGAGTTGCTGGTTGGCCAGGCGCTGGTGATGCCGACCGGCAGCAGTCGCTTCCGCTATGTGGTGGTGGCGCCGACGATGCGCGTGCCTGCCGATGTGAGCGGCACAGTCAACGCTTACCTGGCGATGCGCGCCATTCTGCGCACAGTCGAGGCGCATAATCGCGCTTTGCGCGGCAAGCCGGCCGAGCAAATTCACGCGCTGGCGCTGCCTGGCCTCGGCACCGGCACCGGTGGCATGCCGCCCGAGCGCGCGGCCTACCAGATGTGGATGGCCTATCGCAGCGTGATCATGGGCGATCTTGATTGGACCAAGGCGCTTGACAAGCAGGTCGCACACGATCAGAAGATGCGCCAGAAATAGATCTGACAAGATGACAAGATGACAAGGTGAAGTTACAACTCACCTTGTCATCTTGTCATCTTGTCATTTTGTCACGAAACCCCCTGCGCCTGCGCCAGCTCGCGCTGAATCACCTGCACCACCAGGTCGTCGAGCCGCTCGACCGAGAACGCTTCCGGATCGACATGATGCGTGGTCGTGTCGCCGGGCGCGCCGGCGTTCTGGCCGGCCGCGTAGGTCAGGAAGATGAAGTGCCCCAGCGTCTGCTGCGAGATCTGGCGCATCACATACTCGGCCTCGTCGCTGGTATTGCTGGCCGCGATCGTGTACACTTTTACGCCCCTCGACACCGCCACCTGCGCCTCGTGGCCGTAATCGTAATCCTGCGCGTAATCGAGATGCGGCGGCGCGTCGGCCACCAGGAAGCTTAGTCGCACCGCGTCGTCGGCCCAGCTGACGCGCTGGGTTGCGGCGTGCAGCCCTTCGTTGAGCGACTCCGGCTCGTCGCCGCCGCCGTCGGCGCGCGTGTTGAGCAGCCGCTGCTGGAACGCCGTCACGTCGGTCGTAAAGTCGTCTACCCGCGTCACGTAGTCGTCGCCGCGATCGCGATAGGATACCAGGGCGAAGCGCAGCTCGGGCCGCGGCTGGATCTGATCGATCCGCTCGGCGATGCTGACGATCGTCTGCTGGATCTGGGCGATCTCGTCGCCCATGCTGCCGGTGGCGTCGAGCAGAAACAGTACATCCAGCCGAGGCGTGGCGGGCAGCGCCGCCGCCCCGCGTAGCACAAAGCTCTGGGTGCTATCCTGCCCGCGCGTAAGCGTGCCTTCGACGCTGCTGTTGCCCTTCTCGATCAGCACGCGCAATGATGTGGCGTTTTCGGTCAAACCCAGCGCGCGCGGCAGCACGATCGTCTTGCCGCCCGCCACCGTCCGGCCCTCGAAGACCTGCTGCTGGCCGTCGAACAGGCGCACGTGCGCGTCGAGCACCGGCTGCTGGCGCTCGTTGGTTATGGTCAGAATGTAGCGCTCGCTTACGTCGATCGTGCGCGCCTGGGGGCCGCTGTAGCTGCGCAGGTAGTCCATGTAGGCCGCGAAGTCGCGATTGTCGTCCACCTCGCCGGCCTTGAGCGGCGCGGACTGCTGCTGCCCGGCTATCGCCACCGGTGGTTGCGTCGGCAGCGCGGCCACCCCAGCGGCTTCAGGGGCCGCAGTCGGCGCAGCGGCCAGCACCGGCTCGCGTGCGCTGCCCGGCGCAACTACCACCGCGCCGCCGGCCGGCGCAATGATCGGGGCCGGCGCGGCGATGCCGGAATCGCTGGGCGCGGCGGGCCGCTCGGCTGATGTCAGTGGCGCTTCGGCGGCCGGGGCGGCGGTTGGTGCGGCAACGGCCTGGATAGGCCCGCTGGTCGGTGCCGTCGCACCGATCTGCGAGCTAGCCGGGGCTCCGCCGCCGCAGGCCGCCAGCAGGGGTAACATCAGCGCAAGCAGCACCAGCAAGGGTGTGGGTAGACGAGGAGTCGGGTGTGATCGAGATACCATAGTGGCCTCCTGTGCGACGAGCATTTTGATAACTAGCTCATTGACGCTGGAGGCCGGGAAAGAGTTCCGGTTTTCGGATCTTCATAAACCCTTCCGGTCGGTGGGCAGTGGCACCGCGTAAATCGGTGGCCTCCCGCTGCCGACCAGAAGGGTTTAGTGGTGCGATCAGCGGACGGGCGTGGGCGTGTT
>Ga0137369_10006158_pt1 | contig 12153 bp, 10 predicted proteins | sample SagtaG_12_FD_104918 | JGI IMG/M metagenome (GOLD analysis project Ga0137369, IMG submission 104918) | Vadose zone soil microbial communities from Sagehorn Ranch, Mendocino, California, USA - Sage1_L_113_16 metaG | ecosystem: Environmental > Terrestrial > Soil > Vadose zone | place: USA... | reverse complement strand
GGGACGGGAAACTGCATCGTCATCCCCATGGGGTGCCGGTCGTAGCCCATCTCGGCCTCGTGCTGCCTGACGCGGTCGATCACCCAGTACTGCCAGGCCGTGGAGTCGCCCCATTGGGGGGTGCCGGCCTGTCCCAGCATCTCGGCGAAGGCCGGGTCGGCCTCCCCGCCGCCCGAGGACTCGTTGGCCACCTCCCAGAGGAGCTTGGGCAGGTCGTGGAGGGTGTCGACGACCTTGCGGATGTAGGCCTCCTGGAGGGCCTGGACGCGCGGGTCGAGCGGCAGGACCTGGTAGTCGACGATCGAGCCGATCCCGACCTGGTTGACGTTGTTGGCAGGGTGGAAGGGGTGGCCCTCGACGTGGTCGGGCGCCGGGCTGAGGTGCAGGCCGAACCCGTCGAAGAACATCACCGCCACGTAGATGCCTCGCTCGTCTGCGGTGACGACGCGGTCGCGGAGCCGGTCGAAGAACGCCTCGTCGAACCGGTCGAGGTCGAACTTGGGCTTGCCGTCCTTGGCCTCGCCAGGACCGGTCCGCGCCCAGGGCTGCGGCGTCATGCAGAGGTGGAAGTCGCCCCCGGCGGCCTGGGACTTGAACTGCTCCCAGCGCCACAGCCGGATGAAGTTGTGGCCGTGTTCGGCAAGGAAGTCGAGGTAGGCGCCGTAGTCGAAGTGCTCGGCGGTGTCGGCGCAGGCCGCGCCGGGACCCATCCCGTCGTGGAGGTTGTTCCAGATGTGGGATCCGGTCAGGTAGACGGCCTTGCGCTCGTCGGAGGCAACGGTGAAGTAGCGCGGGTTCGCCGTCGCCACGACGAGGGGCCCACTGGCGGCCTCGGGCCCCCGCACGGGCCTGGACGAGGTGCTCATGACGTCCTCCTCCGAAGGTGATCGCGCTGCTCGTCATCAAGGTGCTCCATGGCGTAGCGCAGGGTTGTCCGCGCCATCGTTGCGGCGTGCCGATCCAGGAACTCCAGCAGCTGTCGACGAGCCTTCTTGCCGGCTTCGCGGAGCAGCCCGCCGGTGGCCTTCTGAACCAAGTCGTGGTCGTCGTCGAGCAGGAGTTCGGCGAGCCTAAAGGTGTCAGCGACATCGCCTTGCCGCACGAAGTACAGCGTGCTGACGATCGCGGTCCGGCGTTCCCATGGGTCCTTGGAACGTGCCAGCCCGTACAGGATCCAGCGAGGCTTCTCGAACAGGTAGCGACCGATGACGTGCGGGGCGCCAAGGTCAACGAGGTCCCAGGAATTGATCCTGTCCGTGCGCCGCAGGTAGAGGTCGAACAGTTCCTTCCTGCGGGCTTCGGGCGTCTCGCTGCTGCGGGCCTGCTTGTCCATGATGCTGAGCGCGCCGATCCGGACCTCGTAGATCGGGCTTTCGAGCAGCCGCTCGATCTCGGCGGTTGGCATGTCGACAAACTCTCGAGCGAGTCCGAAGACCTGTGCCATCCGCAGGCCGACGACGATGTCGTCCCCACCCGGCCGGCCCTTCTCGGGCCTTCGGCGACCTCGAATTGCTTCACGTGCGGCTGGTGAGGCGAGCGCTTCCAGCCGCTGCAGGAACCGCTCCGACCTGATCGCGTCCGGCATGTGAGGCCGCATCCGCCTCCTCGGCAAGCTGTAGTGCCGCTGGCTGCCCGCACCCGCCAGCCTGGCCGGCGCATCGCCCGGTCGCCAGGCAGCAGACCGGCAAAAGACCGGCAGCTTCGCGGTGGGGCGCGAGCGTCGGCAGCCTCAGCCCAGCGGTGGGGACCCCACCCCGTGTTCCAGCGCTCGAGCCGCGGGGAATATGACGAGGCCTCTGCGGCAGGGTCCGCGTCAGGTGCCACGGGAGGTCTCCAGCAGCTGCTCCAGGCGGCGGGCGGTTTGTGGAGCTTCAGCGGCGCCGAGCTGCTCGAGGAGGCTGACCGCCTCCTGCCAGGCCGATGCCGCCGATCCCGGCGAGCGGGCGTCGAGGTACACGACGCCGAGCTGGTCCAGGGTCCGGGCCAGCTCCAATGGCATGCCAAGCTGCCGCCAGAGCCCAACGGACCGTTCCAGGTAGCCCGCGGCCTCGTCCAGGTTGGCACTCCGGTGCTGCAGCTGTCCCAGACTACGAAGCGCACAGGCCTCGAGGAAACGGTCGTCCAGGTCATCCGCCACCGCCAGGCACTCCTGGAATAGGGAGCTGGCCTGCTGGCGCTGGTCGCGGCGCAGGTACAGCTCGCCCAGGGAGCGGATGGTCAGCGCCTCGACCGAACGGTCGCCGAGCTGCCGAAGGCCGACCCGTGCGCGCCCCAACCATGCTGCAGCACGGTCGAGGTCGCCCTGGGTGGCGTATGCCGCTCCCAATCGCCGCTGAGTCCAGGCCTCGCCGCGCCGGTCGCCGAGCTCCTGGAAGGCGGTGAGCGCTTTCTCGAGCTGGGCGAGGGCCGTGGCCAGCTCGCCCTGCTCGTCCTGGAGCACGGCGAGTTGGAAGCAGGTCCAGGCGCTGCCGTGCCGGTCGCCGAGTTCCCCGAAGGTCGCCATGGCCTGCTTGAAGCTGGCGGCGGCCTCGGCATACCTGCCCCGGATCCGGTGGACCACGCCGATCTCCTCCACCGCGTGGGCGGCGCCGCGGCGCTCGCCGAGGCGGCGATAGATCGCCGCGGCGCTAGTGAGGTAGTCCACGGTGGCGTCGAGACGTTTGCGGTGCAGGTTGAAATAGCCAAGCCCGCGCAGCAGCGATGCCTCCCCGCGGTAGTTGTCAGCGCGGCGGGCGGCGGCCAGCGCGGCCTGGTGGGTGGCCTGCCAGTCATCGTCGTAGCCGCGCAGGTCCAGGAAGTTGACCAGCGACCCGGCCAGATCCCAGGCCAGCTCGTCAAGGCCAGCGTCGGCGGCTTGGTCGACCGCGGCGGCCAGCGCGGCCCGCTCGGCCTCCAACCAGACGAGCGGGTCGGCCAGCACGGTCTGGACCGTGGTTGCGGCTGGACGCCAGCGGGGGGCGGCGCCGTGCTCGACGCCGAACAGTTTGCTTGGAAGACGCTGGTCGGCCAGCTCCGCCAAGCCCAGCCAGCCGCCCAGGGCCCGAGCCAGGCTGGCGTGCTGCTCGGCGAGCGGATCTTCAGTGGCGCGTTCACGGGCATACAGCCGCAGCAGGTCGTGGAACCGGTAGCGCAGCTGGCCGGTCCGGGGGCAGCCGGCGACCTCCAGCAGCTGCGCCTGCACCAGCCCCTCGACCAGCTCCTCGGCGTGCTGGGTGGTGGTGTCGAGCAGGGCGGCGGCCACCCAGGCCCCGAAGTCGGGGGCCTCGAGCAGCCCCAGCAGCCGGAAGGTCCGCTGCTGAGCTGCGGTAAGTGCCCGGTAGCTCAGGGCTACGCTGGCGCGGACCTCTAGGTCGCCGACGGCGAGCTGGTCGAGGCGGCTGCGCTCATCGGCCAGCAGGCCGGCCAGCCGGCTCAGCGGCCAGTGGGGCCGGCCGGCGAGCTTGGCCCCGGCGATCCTGACCGCCAGCGGCAGGCCGCCGCAGTAGCGCACGATGGCCGTGGCCGCCTGCGGCTCGGCCGCCACCCGAGCGGCTCCGGCGATGCGGCCGAGCAGCTCGACCGCCTGCCCGGGTGGCAGCACGTCCAGGTCGAGCAGCCGTACTCCCTCCAACGCCGACAGCCGCGCCCGGCTGGTGACAAGGACGCCGCAGCCGGCCGTGCCCGGCAGCAGCGGACGCACGTGCGCCTCATCCGCCGCGTCGTCCAGCACGACCAGCATCCGCCGGTCCGACAGCCACGCCCGGTACAACGCGGCCCGCTCCTCCGGATCGGCGGGGATGGCGGTGCCATCCAGGCCCAACGCTCGGAGGAACCGGCTCAGGACCTCCCCAGGATCCAGCGGTCGCGGTCCGGCGCCATGCAGGTTGACGTACAGCTGGCCGTCCGGGAACCGGGGCCGGAGCTGGTGGGCCAGGTGCACCGCCAGGGTGGTCTTACCGATCCCGGCCTTGCCGGCCACCGCCGACACCACCACCGCTGCTGGCCGCTCGCCGTCCCCGGCCGCTGCCAGCAGGTCCTGGACCATTGCTAGCTGCTCGGCCCGGCCCGTGAAGTCGGCCACGTCGGATGGGAGCTGGCACAGGGCACGGTCGGCGGCAGGCCGGGCCGGGCCTGCCGGCCACCCCGCCGACTTGGCTCGGTCACCAGCCCAGGCGGCAGCCTCCAACTCCTCGCGCTGGCCGCCGGTCAGCCCCAACGCGTCGGCCAGCAGCCGCACCGAATCGCGGCGTGGTCGACCCACTCCGCCGCGCTCCAACGCCCGCACCGTCCGCGGGCTCAGCTTGGCCTGCTCCGCCAGCCGTTCTTGGGTCAGCCGCGCCCGATGCCGGTGGGTCCGGAGCAGTTCGGCGAACGCCCGCCCGGCCACGTCCCGAGCATCCTCCGATCGCGGCACTGCTCCACCCTCCCGGTCAGCACAGCCCGATCGCGGTCGCCGCACGGGCTACATGATGTCACCTGCCGTCAGGTCGCGGCGGCGTGCACGTGGTCCACGCGGCTGGTCAGCTCGGTCACGAGCACACCCCGCTCAGCCACCCACCGGGCCGTGGCTCAGGCGGACTCCGGTGATGCCGAGGACCGCGAAGGTGGGGAACCGCCCGGCCGGGAGCACCAGCGCTGCCTGTGGAAACGCCAGCACCAGCGGGGCCAGGGCGTCAACAGCGGCCGAGGTCAGGGCAGCGACCGCCAGCGGCTGGATGGCCTCGTTGACGCTAACGCGCATCCTCTCCGACCTCCGCCTACCCACGCCGGTGCCGCGCCTCCATACCGATCCGAAGGGTATCCGCGCGCCCGCGAGCCTCCGCACCTCCGGATCGAACTGCCGGTAAGTTGCCGGCAAGCTGCCGGGAATGGCCTGGCCTTGGACGCGGTGGCATCCTGGTGCGCGCGATGATGAAGCGCCGTCGTTCAGCGGTGGGCGTGGCGCGCGACGAACCCCCGCAGGTCCGCTAGCACCTTGGGGGCGTCGTCCCCAACGTCCAGCATGCTGGTGCCGTGGTTGACGCCCGCGACTACCACCAGCCGCTTGTCGCGCACCCGGGCCGTGCGGTACAGGGCGCGGGCGTCGTCCACGAACGGGTGGTCGTCGGCGCTGGCGACCAGCAGCAGCGGGACCCGCAGGCGCGCCACCGCCGCCCGCGCGTCCAAGCCCTCGAACGTCGCCGGGCCCGACAGGCTCACCACGCCGGCGACCGGCGGGCGGATCCGGGCCGCCGCCGCCAGCACCGCCGTGCCGCCCATCGACGATCCGACCAGCACAATCGTGTCGGCGCCGCGGCGGCGCAGCTGCTCGGCGGCCGCGGCCACGTCGGTATCGATGCGCGCGCCCGCCCCCGACCCGGGCTGGGAGTCGCCGTAGCCCTCGAAGTCGAAGGCCAGCACCCGGTAGCCCTGCCTGGCGAACGACCGCGCCTGCGGCAGCCACTCGCACAGGTCGCTGCCGACCTGGTGGCCGAGCACCAGGCCGGTCCGCCCCTGGCCGAGCACGACACCGACCAGCCTGGCGCCGGCGCTGGTGGTGAAGCGGAAAGGCGCCGGCGACCCGGCGCCGTTCAGGCAGGTCTTGATGATGCCGACGGTCGGTGCCGGGGTCGCCGCCGTCCGGCTTGCCGAGCCCCCACCGGAGCATGCCGTGGCCAGCGGCGCCACTGCCAGCAACAGCAACGCCGCCGCGAACCGTCGACCCTCACCCGGACGCACGCGATCAGCGTGCCCCCGGCCGGCCGCGGCTGTCCAGGCAGGTGACCGGCAGAAAGGCGGAGGCTTCCGCTGGTCTGTCCACCGGGCGATCGTGCGCTCCACGCCTATGGCGCCACCCGGCTCCCGCCCCTGAGCCAAGCCCGCTGGAGTGGCGTGATCATGGTCGTTGTGGCCGTGGCGCGGCGGCGGTTGACTGGACGGCTGCTGCGTTCGGGTCGATGGGGGTGAGGGGAGGGTAGGCGGCTTGAAGGTCGCGGGCGGCGGCCAGGGCGTGCAACTCCGCGGTCCAGGGGAGGGCTGTAGGCCAGCGCGTCGCGCAGGAAGGCGCGGGCATCGCCGCCGACGAGCTGGTCCAGGACCGGCCAGGTCGCGGCGATCTCGGTGCTGACCAGCCGCATCCATACCTCGGCGGCGGTACCGACGTCGGGCGGTTCGGCCTCGTGCACCTGCCAGCCGGCCTGGTCCAGCGCGTCGGCGGCGTGGCGCACCCCCTCCTCCACGATCGGGTCGACGCCACCGCCGCCGGGATCCAGCGTGACCGCCACCCGCCGACGTCCTGGCGGGAAGGCCGGGTGGTCGAGCGGGACGGGGACCGACACGGGTCGGCCGGATCGGGTCCGGCTAGGACCTCCAAGGTGGCGTGCAGGTCGGCGACGTCGCGGCCGACCGGCCCCGGGACGGCGAACAGCTGCTGGGTCATGCTGGGCGGCCGCTCCGGCGCGCCGGCGAAGGGCACGCGACCTGGGGTTGGCCGCAGCGCGGCCACACCGTTGGCAAGGGCGGGCACGCGCAGCGACCCGCCCAGGTCGCTGGCCAGCCCCAGCGGGGCCATGCCGGTGGCCACCGCCACGGCGTCGCCGCCGCTGGACCCGCCCGACGTGCGGTCTGGGTCCCAGGGGTTGCGGGTGGCGGCGTGCAGGCTGGAGTCGGTGTGCCAGCGCAGCATCAGGTCCGGCAGGTTGGTCCGGGCGATCGGGATCGCCCCGGCGGCGCGGGCGCCCTCCAGCCGGTCGGCGGCCGCCAGCGCATCCTCGGCGAGCACCCGGGTGACCGCGTTGACCGCTTCGTTCACCTGGCCGATGCGGTCCAAGTGGGCTTGGACGACCTCGCGGGCGCTGACCTGCCCCGAGCGCACCAGGGCAGCCAGCGCCAACGCCGACCGACCCACCAGGCCGCCGGTCACGCGCTCCGCCATGCGACCCGACCCTTCGGTGGTTCCTGCACGGCTCCGCAGCATATAGGCGGGTGCTTGGACGTGGGCAACGCCCCACTGGCGAGGCAAGCTGCCCAACTGCGCGGCAACGTGCCGGTTGGGTGGGGGGTCGGCCCTCCCCCACCCAACCTGGCCGCGCGTGCTGGCTCAAATCGTGGCGGTGCCCTCACGGCACCCAGGTGAGCAGCTGCCCGTGGTAATAGTTCAATGCCCTGCTGATCGGGGTGTAGTACCAACGGTCACTGTTGTTGTCGTAGGCGTTTCCGATGCCGACCGCCTTGCTGCCATAGTAGACCGGGCTGCCGCTGTCGCCTGGTTGGATCTTATTGCGGAGGACACGAACCAGGCCCTTGACGGTCCAGCGGTTGTAGTTGGTGCAGACGACGTCCACCGGGTAGGTGTCGACCTGGCCGCATTTCACGGGATTGGTCGGGGTGGAGGCGCTGCTGTAGCAGACGTCCTGGCCCTGGTAGCGGTCGCCGACCGAGGCCATCCTCACGCCGCTGCTCGGTCCTGTGTACACGTCGGGGGTGGCTTTGCTCGCCGGGAGCGGCCCTACGCCGGCGCAGTCGCAGTCGGTGGTGTTGTAGAACCGATTGGAGTGGGTGATCCCGAGGTACGATCCGTGACTGGTGGAGCTGTTGTAATACCCCTCGTACCAGCTCTTGTTGCCGCAGTGGCCCGCGACGATCGTGTAGTACTGACCTAGACTGTTGTACATGTGCAGGCCGGCCGTGCACCAGGAGTAGTCGGATGCGACAATCCGCTGGCCGGCCCGCAGGTGCGGATAGTTGGTGGTCCTGTCGTTGGTGGCGACGACCTGCGCGTCGCCGCGCTTCACCACCACCGCGTCGCCGTGCCTGGCGCGGACGAGCTGCTCAGCGAGCGCCGCGCTAGCCCGATCGACCTCCACCTCGACAGCGTTTGCCTTGGCGTCCACCGCGACAGAGCTCACATCGACGCCGGCGCTGTGCAGCGACGCGATGTCGGCGGTGACCTGTTGCTGCGACCCGAGCAAATCCTGCCACGACCGCGACACGCGGCGCATCACCACCGGTACCCCCGCTGGAACGCTCCTTGCCGCAGCTTGTCGGTCCGCTGCGGTCGGTGGTCGTGTCAGCTCAACGACAACCGCTCCGTCCGCAACGTAGGTGCCGCCGTACGCGCGGCCGAGCCGCTCCATCGAGCGTACAAGCCCTCCGAGGTCCGCAGTCTCAGCTCGTGCCGCGTGGGCTTGGAAGGTCTGGTGTGCCTCGGCCCTTCCGGGTACGCTGCCAGCGGCGACGTGACAACGAGCATCGTCAAGATCAGAAGCGTCCATGTTCGACGAACCATGCGGTAACTCCTGTGATCCTGGATCCGGTAATGAGCAGAGGCCGTCGTGTTGGCGGCAGCCGAGCAGGGGGCCGTCTCTACGGCTCCGGCGTGATCGGGGCTGCTAATTCTTGCGCAGTCATCTGCCCCTCCATCCCGGCCCGTGCTGGCTCCCGAGCGGACCGGGACGACAGGCGCCCAGGTGGTCGACCCTCCGCGGGCAGAAATATGACTGCAAACCCGCAGTTTGACTAGGCAGCTTATCGGCAGCTTACCGGCAGCTCATTTACTGCCCCAGGAAAAGGAGGCCTGAAGTAGGCGTTGACCTGCTGGTTTGGGCTCTCGCTCAGGGGCTGCGCCAGTAGGCGAAGTGGAACAAGGCAGGCACGAGCCGTGACGATCACCGAGCTGTCACCTCGGTTCTCATCTGGAGGTTTCATGCCTGCCCTGCCATCGCCGGTCCTGGAACCTTGTGGGTCCAGGCCGCCGCGTCGTCGGACGACCGTCGCCGCCAGCGGCCGGCGAGCTGCGGGCAACCAGTGGCAGCTACCGGGTTGGGCTCGAGCTGGTAGCGGCCGGTCAGCTGGCCGACCACGGTCTCGACCCAGCGGCGCTTGCCGACCAGCCAGGGCGGCGGCCTGGGCGCGCCCCAACACAGCAACGGCTGCAACGCTGGCTACCGCTGACGGTCCGGCGCTGGCGGCAGCGGGACACCGCGCAGCAGCGCGTCGCCGTGGGGGCCCTGCAGCAGCGGGAGCACCCGCCGCAGCGCGGCCCCGTGCGAGGCAACCGACTTCGCCATCGCCTGCACCGTCCGGGCGCTCGAGCCAACGTGCTGGACCGGCCCCAACCCGGCGGCCGCGTAGACCTCGCTGAGGTCGGCCGCGACACGCTCGGCATCCACGTCCCTGACCAGGCGGGTCCCGACGTCGACGGGTCAGAGGCGTACGCCAGGTCCAGGTAGGTGCGAACGGTCAGCGACGGGGAGTGGTAGGTGACCGACGGGAACAGCATCCCAGACGTCGGACTGACCTCCTGCTGCTCAGGTCCGGTGAAGTCGTGCTCGGTCAGCAGGAAGTGGAACTGCTGGCGCGCTGTCGTGGCCCGACCAGCCTGCATGCCGGCCAGCCAAGTAACGAACTCCGGTTGGAGTACTAACCCGCCGGGCGAGCGAACATGCCGGCCGGACGCCCTCCTGGCCGGCGACCCAATCCGTCAGCAAGGCGGATCCTCACAGTTCAGGAGGGCGTCCAGTGAGCACTGAAACAGTCTCAGATGCTACAGATGAACGGAAAACCGCACGGAATGATGAACTTCTGCCAGGCAAGGATTTTCGTGCCCCTCGCCCGCAGCATGTATCGACTGTTGCCGGTATAGTTCATCTCGGTTGTCACGTACCTGTTGTTGGCCAACGATTTGATGGTGTACATGGAGGGATTCGGGCCCCAGCGTTGGATGCTGAACTTCTGCCAGGCAAGGATTTTCGTGCCCCTCGCCCGCAGCATCCCGTAGCTGCCGCCGGTGTAGTTCTTCTCCATGGTGACCCACCGGTTGTTCCTTGTATCCAGGATGGCGTGAACCTTGGTGGGCCCCTCGTAGTAGGAACAGAACGTCCACTCCGTTCCGGTCCCGGGAGCAGCGTGTGCGGCCCGCAGCATCGCGTAGTTGCCGCCGGTGTAGCCCAGCTCGGCCCAAACGTATTTGTTGGCAGAGAATGAGGTCCAGATCGTCCACTTGTTGCTGCAGTTCAGAGTTACGGCACGTGCAGGCGTCGGGGAAGCCAGCACCATGAGCGCCAGAGCTGCGGCCACTGCCACAGCCATTCTCCCCAGTCTCCACCCAAGTGTCGCCATGAGCTACCGCCTTTCAGCAAGTACGGTGGGGCAAGCGCTCGGCCGAGCGGCAGCCAAGCCGTTTGCACCTGCCAATCTCTGGCGTTCCTCACCGCGGCAACGGCGGCCCTCTCGCCGTCCCGGCAGCGGTCGGGAACCGGTGGACAGCGACTGGCGGATACGGGGGAGACCGTGGCCAATCGGCCCAATTGTGGTCGCTCGCCACTAGGTCACATGCTGCCCAATGCGGCCGGGGCCGGTCGACCGGTCTCGCTTGGCCTTTTGACACCGAATTCTTGCACGTATGAGCTGACCCGGAGGTTGAGGAAGGTGGAGAACGGCTGCTCGACATCGAGGTTCGTTCGGATCGCGACGATGCTGCCCTCCAGCGCCCTCTGGGTGAGACGGATCGCAATGCGCTACACCTCCTTCCCGCTGATGCTGTTGCTGTTTCGTCGTGACCTGGTGTACGGAACGGTTTCGTTCCCTGCAATGGTTGGCCTGCCGATGAGCTGACATCGCCGGTCGGGGAACAGGTGCGCGTGGTCGGCCATGGCCCGGGCGGTCTCGGGGTCGGCCGGGTACAGGCTCTCGATCACCAGTTCCGCGGCAGTGATGTCCAGGGGGGTACCGAAGGTGGCGACCGTGGTGATGAAGGCGAGGTCGAGGTCGTGATGGCGGAGCCGGATCGTGGCGAACAGCCCGTTGGGCTCGCTGTCGCGGACCGCGTGTCGATCTGGGGCCGGGTAGCCGCGGACTTCCCGCTCGAGCTCGACGAGCTCGGGATCGGCGCTGGCCCTTGCAGCGTGGCGCAGGCGAGCCTCCAGGTACCGCCGCCACGCCGCCGGGTTGCGCACGCGGGTGATGAGGCCGTCAGGATGCAGCGCCAGGCGCAGCACGTTGACCGGCTCGCGCAGTAGCCCGTCGGGGAGTCCCTGCAGCAGCCACAGCAGCGGCCGGTTGGCGGCGACAAGCCGCCAGCCGGCGGTGGCCACCAGCGCGGGGAAGGGCTCGTGGGCGGCCAGCAGCCGGTCGATCGCGGCTCGCGCTGGCCACATCGCTGGGTCGGTCAGCGAGGTCTCCCGGTACACCGGGGCGTACCCGGCCGCCAGCAGGAGGCGGTTTCGTTCGCGCAGTGGGATGTCGAGCTGTGCCGCCAGGCGCAGCAGCATGCGGCGGCTGGGATGCGCGCGACCGGTCTCGATGCAGCTGATGTGGCGCGCGGACACGCCCGTGTCGAGGCTCAGCTCCAGCTGGCTCACCCGCCGCCGGTCACGCCAGCCACGCAGCAGCGTGCCGGCTGCGTACCGATCGGTGGACGGCGCCGGAGGGTGCGGTGCCTCCACGCCGGCCATGCTCGCCATGCTCGTGGCTGCTCGGCGCGTCACGGCGCAGCTCGTGGGCGGTGGCCGGCAGCAGCGCGAGCTGACGCGACTGCGCGACGAGCTTGCCGTGGCTGTCCCATATCTCGAAATCCTCCTCGTGGTAGCCGCCGATCACGTGCCGCGTCGTGGCCTTGCACGCCAGCCACCCTGGGGCCGGGTGGGCGCGCAGGTGAACGGTGAGCTCGATGGTGGTGGAGCCCGTCTCGTCGACCTCGAACACCGCCGGCGGCGCGGCATCCACCAGCATCGCGAGGGCGAGCAGGTCCGGGTCGCGGGGCTGCCTGAACCGCAGCCACAGCGTCATGCTCGGCGCGCCGCTGGGCCGCCCATTCGACCATCCCGGCGGCTGGGCCAGGCGGTACTCGATGCGGTCGGTCACGGTGACCCCAGCGATCGATGTCCGCAGCTCGACGGCCTGGCCGGGTGGCGGCAGGTCGGGCATGCGGTTGCGGATCAGCGTCCTACCGGTGGCGCTGAGGTCAGTGAACGTGGCCATGGCGTGGACGACTTCGACCCCGCCTTGCACCAGTCTGGCTTGGCCAGCGGCGACCCGGCGACCGATGCGCGCGACCTCTGTGGACACCGTCGCGGGACCTGGTCGGACCGGTCCAAGAAACATCGCGGCGACGGTGAGCGGGTCGGGCAACGGTAGCTCCAAGCGCAGCGCCTGCAGGCAGACCGCCAGGCTGTAGCCGCCAAACGCCTGACCGCC
>Ga0137369_10006150_pt1 | contig 12162 bp, 10 predicted proteins | sample SagtaG_12_FD_104918 | JGI IMG/M metagenome (GOLD analysis project Ga0137369, IMG submission 104918) | Vadose zone soil microbial communities from Sagehorn Ranch, Mendocino, California, USA - Sage1_L_113_16 metaG | ecosystem: Environmental > Terrestrial > Soil > Vadose zone | place: USA... | reverse complement strand
GCCACCGCGATGTCGAAGAGCTGCTCGCCGAGCGTGGCGTCCAGGTCAGCTACGAAGCCATCCGTCTGTGGTGCCGCAAGTTCGGCCCGCTGCTGGCAAGTGAGCTTCGTCGGCGCCACCCACGACGTGGCGACAAGTGGTTTCTGGACGAGGTGGCGCTCACGATGAACAAACGTCGGTACTGGCTGTGGCGCGCCGTTGACCAGGATGGGACCGTGCTTGACATCCTGGTTCAGAGTCGACGCGACCAGCATGCCGCAGAGCGCTTCCTGCATCGCGTGCTGGATGCGGAGCACGGCGTCGAGCCACGGGTGATCGTCACCGACAAACTTGCCAGCTATGTGCCGGCTATCAGGCGGGCCGTGCCACGTGCTGACCACCGTCGCCATAAGCGACTGAACAACAGGGCCGAGAACTCGCATCGGCCGGTCCGCAAACGCGAGCGGGCCATGCAACGATTCAAGACTCCGGAGCAGGCGCAGCGCTTCCTGGAGACCTTCAGCGTGGTGTGCAATCACTTCCGCCCGCGGCGGCACCGGCTCTCGGCTGGGAACTACCGCCGGACCATGCGCGAGCGATTCCAGCAGTGGCGGGAGATCGCCTGTCTGGCGCCAACAGCCTGAAAAGGCGCGTTCAGCCGACCATCACTTCGTCGGACAGCTGCCTCCCACCCGTCGCAGTGCTCAACTTGTCAATGCCCCCCGGCGTGCTCAGCCAGTGTTTCCTGGGTTAGCCCGACGCGCGCGCGAAACCCGCGCAACAGGTCGGCGAAACTCGCCGGGCTTTCGTCTGCACGCTGCCCATCAGTCACCCGCGCGAGCCCGCGCGATGACGACGCCGCAACGGCGGTGTACCACCAGCTTGTTCAGACGCAAATTCCCACCTGGCCAACGCTCACGCAAGCCACGCCCTTACGACCCTCTCCGCCCGCGTCAACCCGTGGTTCAACAAGTGTAAATGAACTGTCGGCAAACTGTTAGCTCACCGAGGCCAACTCGTAACCATCTGCCGCACGCACGCGATGTCCACACAGCGGGTGTGGCCCACGACTGACAGCTCTCCCCCGACACTACCCCCACACCTGCAAAGACCCTGGCGGGCGGCGACCCTTCGCGTGAGTGTAGGGGTCAGTGTGGGAGGGCTGTGACTGGACCTATGCGGGTTGGCTGGCGAACGCTCAGAACTGCAAAGCACGGCACATGCCGCTTGAGCCGCGCCACTCCGCCGGCATGGACCGTCGAGATTTATGCGGAGAAGAAAGGATCTGCCGTGCCGGAAACAACTACCGTCACAATTCGGGACCTTGACGGCGTCGCCCGATGGGCCAGGCAGCATGCCTCGGTCGCGGATCAGGCCAAAATCAATGCCATTATTGAGGCGTATGCCAGAGGCAAGGAGCAAGAATTTGCCCATCAGCCGACCGTCTGGGAGATCGACCGGGTTTACAGAGGTTCCGAAAAGGAGTTCTATCGCCTGGCGCTGATCAACTCCGAAACCCTCAATGAACTCTGGGGGTTCTCTTGACCTCACGCACGCGCCACCGAGGCGTCAAAGTGAGGTTTCATGTTGCGCGATTCCCCCCGCCGCGCGGTCCCGCAATGCGTTCTTCTATGACCCGTGAGGCTTACGCGGACATCCCAGACGCGTACTGTTAACGCCGCAAACTGTAGGGCGTAGGGACAATGTCGGGTCACTGTCGCTGGTCGAGAGTCGATCAACCGCGCAAAGTTGTCTAGGGCCCGGCTCGAAAGTGGTAGTGTTCACAGAGGTGTGTAAAAGTCGGGCGGTGGTCTGTTGACAACGACGGCCATCGCGTGGTTCCCATCGAGATCGCCAAACCAAGATGGGGGAACCGACGACGATGGCCGACAAGCTGAGCATGGCATTGGCCGAGCTGGTCCGCAAGGCTGAGGCAAACGGTGATGTGGATTTTCTAAAGGAAGGCGTACGGGTCCTGAGCCAGGCACTGATGGAGGTTGAGGTCGCTCAGCACATCGGGGCTGAGCGGTATGAGCGCAGCGCAGATCGGAGTGGCCAGCGCGACGGCTACCGCGATCGTACCTGGGACACGCGCGTGGGCAGCCTCGAGCTGCACGTGCCGCGGGTGCGCGACGGCAGCTACTTTCCGAGCCTGCTCGAGCCACGTAAGCGGGCGGAGCGCGCGCTGGTGGCGGTGGTGCGCGAAGCCTACGTGCAGGGCGTCAGTACGCGGCGCGTTGATGACCTGGTCAAGGCACTTGGTCTGGACGGCATCAGTCGGAGTCAGGTGTCTCGGCTGTGCGAGGAATTGGATGGGGAAGTCGAGCGCTTCCGCCAACGCAGGCTGGAGGGTCCCTACCCTTACCTTTGGCTTGACGCGACGTTTGTCAAAGTGAGGCAGGACCATCGAGTCGTGTCCATGGCGGTGGTCATCGCCATCGGTGTTAATGACAGCGGCCAGCGCGAGGTGCTGGGGCTGGATGTCGGGCCGAGTGAGGACGGCGCATTCTGGCATGCGTTCCTGCGCAGCCTGGTCAGTCGCCGTCTGAGTAGTGTGAAGCTTGTCACCAGCGACGCGCATGAAGGACTGAAGAGCGCGATCGCCGCCGTGTTGCAAGGTGCGAGCTGGCAGCGGTGTCGAACCCACTTCATGCGGAATGCTCTGGCGCTGGTACCCAAAGGCGCCCAGCAGATGGTGGCGGCGACCATCCGCACCGTGTTCGTCCAGCCTGACCCGCAATCCGCTCGCGAGCAGTGGCGCCGTGTCGCCGACAGCTTCCGCGGCCGCTTTCCCAAGCTCGCCCATCTGCTGGACGAAGCTGAAGCGGATGTGCTGGCGTATCTGGGATTTCCGTCTGCGCACTGGCGCCAGATCTGGTCGAACAACCCACTCGAACGCTTGAACCGCGAGGTGAAGCGTCGCACCGATGTGGTCGGTATCTTCCCGACTGAGCCCTCAATCGTGCGCTTGGTTGGTGCCGTGCTCGCCGAGCAGCATGACGAATGGCAAGTCAGCCGGCGCTACTTCAGCGCCGAGTCGTTAGCAAAACTCAGCGACCCAGAGGAGGTGATGCCGCTACCGCTGCTCGCCGCGAGTTGAGAGAACGACTGGGGAAATGACGGCCTGCTCACGCGTGCCTTGGACAAGCCTGCGGAGGTCCATTCCGGGAACCAGACACAATTACACACTTGACGTGACTCATACTCGAAAAAAAGGTTCCTGTGCGCTCGAACGCTTGCTGCGCGCTGGAAAGAGTCCTGCTCGCTCGTATCACGCCAGCTTTCGATGTCAAACCTGAGCATGAGGATGCATCGTGATGATTGAAGCCCAGCGAATCGCCTGTCAGAACCGCGGAGGGTTCGATCTCTCGTTTGCGGCCAAAGGGGAGGGCATCGAGACTTCGCAGTCGGAGACGGTGCCGGTCCTCCAGACAGCACTCATCGATCTGGCCTACTACCCGTTCAAGGAAGGTATCGCCCTGTGGCCCGATGTGAAGGTGCAAGCAGATGCTCGAATAGCCCCACCGCCGCGGCCTGCTTCGATCACATTTGTCATGAACGGCAGGACGGCGTTCTACGAGGTCGCCGGCGTAACGATCAACTGGCAGACGGCTTTCCGCACGCTGGGCCAACCCACTGATCGCCCGACCTTGCCAGGGTTCCCTCCGGACGTGCCACTCAACCTTGTGCCCTATGCCAACTGGGATCGCACAATTCGTTCACCGGGGATTCTGACCTGCGCGCCACGCACCGCTGATGACGCGGCGTTGGTCTGCAACTGGGCGAAAGACCATAGCTATCAGGTCCGGACACGCGGAGTGATGCATACCTGGTCACCGCTGACGCTACCCCACAGCCCGGATTCGAACACACGAGTCCTCTTGATTGATCTGACCAAATGCCTGTGGAGCACCACCTTCTTGCCCGCGTCGGATGGCTTGCCGAACCGTGTAAAGGTACAGATTGGGCAAACGATGCTGGCACTGCTGGAGTATCTCGAGGACGTGGCCGGCGGATCTGGCGCGGCGCCAGGTTACAGTTTCCCTCACACCCCAGCACCGGGCAACATGACCGTCGGAGGCGCGCTCGCCATTGATGCCCACGGGACGGCTATACCCACACCGCCGCATGATGCTTTCCCGGCCAGCTATGGCTCGCTGAGCAACCAGATCCTGGATCTGACCGCGGTGGTTACCGATCCGGCCTCCCCGAACCCGAACGTCTACACCCTGCGCACGTTTACGCGTAGCGAAGTCGATACCAAGGCATTCCTGACGCACGTGGGTCGGGCGCTTGTCATAGAAGCCACTTTGCAAGTTGTGGACAATTACCATCTACGCTGCCAGAGTTTCACCGACATCCACTGGCAGACGCTGTTCGCGCAGCCGGAAGCGCCGCAGTCCACCAACCGCTTTGCCGACTTCCTGAACGCGAACGGCCGAGTGGAAATCATCTGGTTCTGTTTCAGCGACAACCCATGGGTCCACATATGGAACGTCGAGCCGAACCAGCCAACGGCTTCGTTGAAGGTGGACAAGCCCTACAACTATCCTTTCGCCGATAACGTAACGGACTGGCAGCAGCAATTCATCGGGTCCCTCAGGGGGTCTGCGCTTACTCCTGAATTCGGCAGGACGGCGGCTCGCGTGACAGCGGCGGGCCTTGACGGAAATAACGCGCTCAATCCCCTCGATCGCAGCTTTCAACCACCCTCGCGCGACATCTGGGGGCCGTCCAAGAACACCCTTCTGTACATTCAGGACACCACCTTGCGCGTTACCGCGAACGGCTACGCGATTCACTTGAGGAAATCTGATGTGCAGCGCGCCGTTTCGGATTTCGCGTTCAAATTCGAATCGATGTTGAAGGCCTACGCAGCTCGTGTGCCAGCCCAGTATCCGGTCAATTCCGCTCTTGAGATCCGCGTTACCGCCCTCGACGATCCGGCGGCGATCGGCGGGGGCTCGAATCTGAATATGCAGTCGCCGGTGATATCGGCTTTGAGCAAGGACGCTCGCGACGTGGAGAGAGGCTGGGATGTGGCTTTGTGGCTCGACGTCCTCACGCTGCCGGACACGCCGCATTCAAACGAATTTTACTCGGAGTTGGAGTCCTGGCTCGTCGACAGGTTCTCCGGCGATGCTGGCCTGACCCTGCCCGAATGGTCCAAGGGTTGGGGCTATACGGCAGATCGGGGCGCCTGGACAGATTCCGCTTTCTTTGACCACATCCGGCGGACATTCAGTGAACGCCGCAACGATGACAACAACTGGAAATGGGAGGTCGATACGCTCAAGGCGTACGACCGATCAAACCTCTTTACCAATCCGCTGCTGAGTACGTTGTTCGGCTCGTAAATGCTGGGCCCAACCATTCGCGCGGCAAACCTGGGAATGGAGACCAATTGACATGCGGCATGGTAACCGATCGCTCACCCAAACACGAGGCTTGTGTGCCGACATACGGGCTGAGATGGTACACGGCAGCGCCCTCGATGTGGACGCACGGCGCTTCTTGGAACGCAGCTTCGATATCGATCTGTCAGCCATCCAGGTCCACGACGGTCCGCGGGCCGACCGCCTCGCGCGGTCGCTGCGTGCTGATGCGTTCGCTGCAGGCCCCCACCTGTTCTTCCGCGCGGGCGCCTTTCGACCACAGACCGAGCCGGGCCTGTGGTTGCTTGCGCACGAGGTGACGCATTCAATCCAGCAGGCCCAGGGTGCGGTGTGCGATGTAACGTCAGAGATCCAGGCGGACCGAACTGCCGGCCGCGTGCTGGCCGGCAAACCGGCCGGGATCAGCACCACTCTCGAAACAGTGCCTCCGCTGCCCGCCAATGGCGCGCTAGTGATCCAGCGCCACGGCTCGTGGGAGCACCGGCTGCTTGGCGATGCCAGGCCGGACGACCTGAACAGCATCGCTCAGAATTCCTCCAACCGGACCGAATTGCTCAACGCGCTACTCGAGTTTCTCCAGATGTGGGAGTTCAACCCCGACAGCGTGACTGCGGACAGGATCACGGCGCGCTTCAAGAACATTCGTACCGTGACCTTGAAGACCAGCGGGTTGCTCGTGACATACGGTGAGTTGAACACCTTGCCAGACTATGTTGCCAACTCGGCGGACATGGATGACTTGCCCAGAGACATCCTGCGGCCGATGCTGCAAGCCGTGCGCCAGGAAGGGTACGGCAACGTCTTGCGCCTGCTAGGAATCTATCGCGACTTCATCAAATTTGAGGGCGCAGTCTCTACACATCTGTCCAACGGGTTCATGAACGACATCTGGGAGTCAATCTGGCTAGATGATCTGACGGCAAACCTCCCACCTAATCTGGCAGCAGGCTCGCTCAGATGGGGAACGAACAGCTATTCCGCAATCCTCGCCCGCAACGCGTGCCACTTTGCGCCCTACTCCTGGTATCGCTGGCAAGGGTCTTACGACCAGGCTCTACAAAAAGCACACGAGTACTATCAGACGAAGAACCCAGAGACAGCGCGTGAGGCGTGGATCCACCACGGCTACGCCGATCACTTCCTTCAGGACTCATTCGCGGCTGGCCATCTCATCAACAAGACCCTGGTCATGCAATGGTTCGCAGAGTGGGCGGCGCCGAAGTGGTATGTGAGCGTCCCAGACTGGGTGGAAGTCCAGACGATGACCGCGGCGCGGCAGCCAGGGCTGGCAGCACGCGGCCTGTATTCATCCAATCCCGGCGGCGTGCGTGACCCTCAAACGACGCAGGAGCAAGCGACCAAGGACGAACGCGTCGCCATGTCCGGTGTGCAGGCGGACGGGTCGATCAGTCGGGATAACGCCTACCAGAATTACCTGGTCCTCCTGAACAATTCCGTCGCCCAGTCATCGACTCTTGCACTCCACGACTACATCAACCGAAAGGGTCTGTACGTCGCATCGAAGGACCAGGCGACGCCGTTTGAGATCTGGGGCGACGGCACGATGCTGAACGGGGGCGACGGTGTCCGGATTGCCAGCGAAACCGCGCAGATGTCGCAGCAATCCATTCAGGACGTGCTGGACCGAGGTACGACGTCGATTACCCCGGACAAAATCCGAAATCGGTTTCCGAGCATGGCGCGACCCGAATCCGGCAACGACCTGCTCTCGCTAGAGCAGTGGAGTGACTCAATGAAGGCCCGCGCCTTCGAAGAATTCAGCGGCGTGCACGACGTGATTCTGTCTGCTGTGAAGCCGCGTATAGGTCACATCTCAGCTGACGTGGCTTACTTCTTGATCAAGCTGTCACGCAACGGCATGGAGGGATATCTCGGACGAGGGCGCAACGATTGGGCTGTCCTCGCGGACAGAGACCATGCCGCGAGACTGAGAACTCGCGTTGACGGTGGCGACGTCTATTACGGGACCGACGACGACAAGTGGCTGAGTGTCGGTACCGTAGGCGTGAACGAGGGATACGTCGGACTGTACGGCTGGAGGACCACGGGGTATCCCGCCTGGAGGTACGACCCTGTGAGCAAGCGGCTCACGTCTGCCCTCGGCAACGGTCCAATGGGGCTGAAGGAATATTCCGACGGCTACATCTACTGTTATGCAGGAGCAGGCTACGTACCGGCCGAGATCGAATTAGAGTACGTACCGTAGTAGGTTCTTGTCGGAGTCGGGCTGTGACCGGGTGGATTTGCCCGGAGAAAGACATATTGGAAATATCACCATGGCGCTGCTGATGAAACTATCCCACAATGGCTTGAAAGGGTACCTCGGACGAGGGAAGGACGAATGGGCGTGTCTTGTAGAGAAGGAGCGCGCCGCGAGGCTCACGACCCGTGTTTACCAGGGTAACTTGTTTTACGGGACTGAAGATGGGTGGTGGCTGAGTGTCGGCAGCCAAGGGGGGAGAAACGGTTACGTCGGATTCTACTGGTGGAACAACGCGGGATGGCCCAACTGGCGGTATGATGCCGAGGCGAAGCGGCTGGCGTCGCCCAACTACGGCAACGGGCCAATGTCTTTGACCGTCCTGTACGACGGCTACATTTACTGCTGGGCAGGGGATGGTTACGCTGCCGCTGACGTCGAGATCGAAACCGTTTAGACGGGCGGGGCGTTCGGCAAGGCAATGATGCGTAGTCGTCCCGCTCGCCACGACAGTCAATCGGCGCCAGTCCCTGTCGTGAACTCGAGCGCGACAGACATGTGATCGCGCTGGATGCGCCGCTCGCTGTCGGACTCAAAATCACCTGTTGACCCGGAAAAGTGCCGGTATGGAAGCGTTCATTGGCGAAATTCGACTGCTGCCGTACAGTTTCAGCCCTGTCGGCTGGGCCCCTTGTGACGGCACACGACTCGCGATCGTCCAGTACCAGGCGGTGTTCGCTCTGCTCGGCACCGCCTTCGGTGGCGACGGCCAGAACACCTTCGCTCTCCCCGAGCTGCGCGACAAGTCACCCCTGCCCCAAGACGGCCAGGGCGGTACCACATCGCCCATGAGGGTATGTTTCCCTCGGGCGCCTGACACCCCATGCGACTCGGACCAGGCAACCAAAGTGCGACCCGACTCGGCTGACATTGCTGGTCCGATACAAGCCCTCTAGCTGAAGAAGGCGGCAGGACGTTCAGCGCCAATCGCTCCGAACCATCGACGCAGGCCGGCCCAACCGCGCCGACCCCGACGGCGTCGCCGTACCCTTGACCCGAGTGAGGTAACCCCAACATGAGCACCGAAGACGAGGTCCGCGAGCTGCGCGAGCGCGTGGGCCAGCTGGAATATCAGGTCGTTGAATGGGCGAACGCAGACGTTCACGCCGCGCTCAGCAGGCCGGCGTCGGAGAGCACGCCAGTGAAGGCACGCACCTGATGTGGCGGGCGAGCGTTGGGCGGCCTGGCAATGAGCAGCGTGCGGGCGCAGGCCGCGGCCACGTCACCTTTGCCCTGCTCGGCGGCAGCCGCGAGCGGTCCCCAGGCTTCGCGCCAGGCCTCGACGGTGCCTTTGCCTGAGCTGTAGCCAACCACGCCGGCCAGGATGGCCCACACCCGCGACGGATCGAGACGCCGCCAGGCGACGCAGGTGGGATCGGCGATGACGGCAATGGGGTCGGGCAGGTCGGCCTCGCGGCGCCAGGTCAGGTACTCGACGGCGGCGCCTTCGCCGACCAGACCGCAGGCGGCGAGGTGCGCGGACTCCGCGTCGTCATCGGCCAGCAGCGCCAGCACGTCGGCAGTCATAGTCCAGGTACGTCGCGACGGCCAGGCGCGGCCGCTGGCAGCCGGGTTGCTGGGGAAGGAGTCCAGCAAGGCAGGCCTGCAGCGGATAAACGCAGCCACATGGGCTCGACTGATGGCTCGCCTCTCGCGGCTGGGCTGGGCCACCCAGCCGGCAGCGGGCAGTGAGAAACCAGCCGTCATGCCGTCGATCCAGCCGTCCGTACTGGGCATGTAGGAGATGTGCAGAAAGCGATTGGCCAGTGGCGGGCTGAGATCCCAGCCGTCGGCGGCTCGCTCCGGCGGGTTGGCCGCCGCGACGACCTGCACCGCGCGCGGCAGGACCAGGTCGCCGATGCGGCGCTCGAGCGCGACGCCGAGCATGGCTGCCTGCACGGCTGGCGGCGACGTCGACAGCTCGTCGAGGAAGATATAGCCGGCCTGGGCAGCATGCAGGCGTTTGGCCCAGCTGGGTGGCTCCAGGCGCCCGCCGTCGTCGGTGACGACCGGCAAGCCGGCGAAGTCGCTCGGCTCTCGGAGTGAGCCGATGACGATCTCGCACGGCACGTCATCGGCCGCAGCTGCGGCCGTTATGAGCGAGGACTTTCCGATACCCGGATCGCCCCACAGGCAGACCGCGACACCGGCACGACCGGCGGCGCGCAGGACGGTCACCAGAGCAGTGCTGGTCACGCCCGTGGTTCGTCCAGGTTGGACACGCTTCGACGGTCGGCCGCGGCCGCTCGGGGCAAGCGAGAGGGTGCTGGTGGTCGGCGACATTCAATGTTCAAGGACGTACCTCCTTCATTTCTGTAGAGAGCAAAGACGGTTCATCGGCGGGTGAGCCTGCTGGGTCACCGGCGAGTGCGTCGCTCGTGGTCGACCCAGGCGCGCGCGGCTGCGACGCAGGCGGCATCGCGGTCGGCGGCCCAGGCCACGCGTCCAAAGCGGGTAGCTATAGCGGCAGTCGTGCCGCGGCCGACGAAGGGATCGGCGACGACGTCGCCCGGAAAGCTGAACAGTGTGATGCAGCGCAGCGGCAGCTCTTCAGGAAAGGGAGCGGGGCTGAGCGGGCTGCCGTCCCGGGAAAACGCCACAGCCCGCGTGGTCCGCACAGCTCCAGCCACGCGTCGTGCGGCATGGCGGCCGGACCCGAGCGGTGCCAGTTGCCGCGATAGAAGACGAGCACGGACTCGACCGGTGCGGTGACGTTGGGCGCCGCGGCCGAGTCGATGCTGCCGCGGTGGGTGCCGGCGCCGGCCTGGAGCTTGTCCCAGACGATCCAGGTGCGGAACTGCCAGCCCACCGAGCAGGCGACGTTGATGGCATCGGCGGAGGCCGGCTCCCAGCCACCCATGTCGCGATCAAGCGGCACGTTCAGACACAGCCGTCCCCAATCAGCGTTGGCCACGCGAAACATCTCGGCCAACCAGCTGGTGAGGGCTTCGAGCCAGGCCGCGTAGTCAGGGACGTCGCCGTGGGTGTAGGCGATCTCAAGTGCGTACGGAGGGGAGCACACGAGCAGGTCGACGCCCCCATCCGGCCAGGGCAGGGTGGCAGCGTCGGCGACGTCGAAGCGATCGCCAGAGTCCAACGGCTCGTGGATCGGAACCGGTTGTGGCGGAGCGGAACGAGGAGCGCGGTGCTGGCGTGCCAGCTTGAGGGTGCCGGCGGGGGTGAGCTCGTTCCGGCGGGCCCGTGTGGTGCGGATGTGCGCTTCGAAGACCGGTTCGGGCAGCGCCGCCAGTTGCTGCCACTGCGTGGACTGACGATAGGTGATCTGCAGCTCGGCCAGGCGCGGCGGGCGCTGGTTCTCGGCTTCAGTCTGAGGAAAACCCCTGACAGCCTGTAAGGGGTTTTCGTCGGTCGCGGCCAACTCTGCCGAGACGACCTGCGATGGCAGCTGCGCCATTGGACGGCCGCCGGCGTGCTTGCCCATGGCTGCAAGCAATTCGCCAGCCCGGCGTTCAGCGCGCAGACGGACCTCGGCGGCGTCATTCTGGGCTTCGAGGCCGAGTCGCGCCTGGCGTGCATACACGCGTGCCGCCTCGGCCAGGTCGACGACGACCTTCACCTCGTCAAAGCTGCGTGCTTCGGCGAGCAGGCGACACGCCAGCTCGAGACGGCCGAGTGGCGTCTCGGCGGGCTGCGGGATGGCCAGCGCCACTTCGCTCATCCCGGTTTGATAGATAGATGTGTCAGCCGCGCTCGGTAGGCTGGCCGGTGGTCGCCGACCGCGGCCGTAGCGGAGGCAGCTCCACGGGGCCGTTGCCATCCGCGACCAGCTCGTTCCAGCGCAGCAGGAAGGCGCAATCGAGCAGGTCGTAGGCGAGGTGGTCGTGCCCGGCGACGCGGATGAGCGAGATAATCAGTGCGAACTCGGGATTGGCTTCGGCATGGCGTCGAAACAGAGCGAGCGGCTCATCGACGTCACGTAAGGCGGCGAGAGTCGCGCGGACGGCGGCATGCTCGAGGATTGCGCATGGCTCGAGCACCCGATCGAGTTTCGCGGCGGCAAGACGCCAGGTATTCAGCGTCAGTTGCTGGACGCGGTTCAAGCGCTGGACTGGGGAAGTGGGCGTGTGCTCTTCAGACATGCAAGTTGGCTCCAGAAAGGGCAATGGCGAGTAGCGACAGGTGGTACAGATGCATGGCGCGGCGATGAACCTCCGCGATGGGTTTGGGTCGATGAGTCCGATCCCCGGCACCCAAAACAGGCAGCCGGGGTGGATGACCACACGTCCAGGGGCGAGCGCGGTTGGCTACGCCGCTCGCCGGGCGTCCGCGATCGGGAATTCGAACGGCCGCGGCTCGGATTGGCGCGGCCCACCCGAGCGATGAACGAGCAGCCTGACCAGCCGCAGACGGAGGGAGTGCAGCGTGGCTGCTTCGAGCTCACCGTGAGCGCGCTGCCAGTCGATCTCGTCGATGACCGGCAGATCCGCCAGGTCGATGTAGACGTGCTTTGCGCCCTTGAGCGCCGGCAGCTCGCCGCACCTGATG
>Ga0137369_10006143_pt1 | contig 12166 bp, 13 predicted proteins | sample SagtaG_12_FD_104918 | JGI IMG/M metagenome (GOLD analysis project Ga0137369, IMG submission 104918) | Vadose zone soil microbial communities from Sagehorn Ranch, Mendocino, California, USA - Sage1_L_113_16 metaG | ecosystem: Environmental > Terrestrial > Soil > Vadose zone | place: USA... | reverse complement strand
TCCGCACCGGAGCCATGCTCCGAGAATAGACGAGGGGCCCCTTTCGGAGCCCCCCGATTCTGACACCGCGAGTCCGTGGGACTCAGTGGCGGAGCGTGATCTTGACCGTCTTCGTGGTCAGGGTCTGGCCGGACACGGTCGCGTGGATGCACGGGATCACCCCGAAGCTCGCCGTGCATGCGGACGCGCCCAGGTCGCGATCTGGGATCGTCGCCGTTGCACGGAAGTACGCGGTCCGAAGCAGCTCGAACGCGATCGCGGCGATTCCGTCCTTGTCGGTCTTGCTCGCGAGCACCGACGAGAAGCCGCTCTCGTTGGGCGTGAGGCTTCCCTGGAAGGTGACCTTGATCCCGGAGATCCCGATCTGATTCTCGACGAGCCGAGCCGCGATGCCGACGAGTGTCTGCGTCTTCGTGACCTTCTTGCCCTTGACCTTCTTCGTCGTCTTCTTGGCGACTGTCCTGGACGCGATCAGCAGCTCGGTGGGACTGCGTACGAGCCCCTGCGTCTCGACGGTTCCAGCCGCGTTCGGCTGCCCGGTGCCCGGCGTGTACGGCGTCCAGAGCGACCGCCAGCGCTGCTCGCCGGGGCCGGCCGGCCCCGTGAGGGTGGTGATCGTGAACTCGGCGTCGAGCAGCTTCGCCCCGAACATGGCGCGTCCCGGCGTGCCGGCGGGAATATCCGGCGGCGGCAGGCACACGGTCAGCTTCTGGGCCGAGAACGCCGCCTCGGCGCCCGCGCTCTGGTCGACGAACATCGGCACGTTGAGCGTCTGCCCGGCGGCCTGGAGGTTGAGGACGAGGATCCCGAGGTGCGCCACTGGGTCGCAGAGGCTGCCCGCCGCGACGATGGCCGGGTCGGCGGGGTTCGCGACGAGGACGTCGCCCGCCAGCGGCAGGATCGCGCCGCCGAGGTCTGCCGCCGCGGCGTGGGCCACCACCTTTCCGAGCGACGTGCCGGGCGCTGCCGTCAGGGTCGCGGTGGAGCCGGTCGGGGTGTAGAGCGCGAAGCGGGACGTCGGATCGTCCCCGGGCGCGGTCGCGACCCGGATGTTGGCGCCGCCGCCCGTCGCGGCCTTCACGTAGACGAACGGAGAAAAGGCGGCAAAGGCTGAGCCAGTCGCGGCAAGCGCCGTCCCGACGGCGGCGGCGAGCACTGCGACTCGGGCGGATCTCGTCATCTGCTTCCTCCAGGCGGGGTGGGTGTTGGCGAATCCTACGGCGCAGCGGGGCTTTAGAACAGACGAAGGGCCCCGAGGGGCCCTTCGTGCGTTGCGGCTATCGGCCGGGGCTCAGCGTCGCGGAACCGCGCGCACCGTGTTCGACGCGAGCGATCCGCCGGCGACGGTTGCCTGGATGCAGCTGATCGCCTGCGCCGCGAAGGTCGCGGTGCAGGCCGACGCTCCGAGGTCGCGATCCGGCGACTCGACCTTCGCCTGGAAGACCGTGGCCTTCGTGATCTTCATCGAGAACGTGAAGGTTCCGTCGGACTTCGTCGTCACCGTGCCCACGGTCTTGCCGCCGGCAACGATCGTCACCTTCTGATCCGGCGCACCCGCGCCGCCTGCCTGCAGCGAGCCGGAGACGGTGGCGGTGGTCGTCACGACCCGCTTCTTCTTCACCTTCTTGACCTTCCCGACCGTGGTCGCCTTGATCGTCAGGCTCGTCGGCTGGAAGATGATCGACTGCGTCTCGACCGTCGCGGCGGCGTTGATCTTGCCGACGAGCGGGATGTACGGCGTCCACAGCGACCGCCAGCGGTGCTGCCCGGCGGCGGTCGGCCCGAGCAGGGAGCTGATCGTGAAGTCAGCGTCCAGAAGCTTCGCACCGAACATCGCGCGGCCGGGTGTGCCGACCGGAACGTCGGGCGGAGGCAGGCAGACGGTGATCTTGATGGCAGAGAACGCCGTTTCCGCTCCGCTTGCCTGGTCGATGAACAACGGGACGTTCAGCGTCTGGCCCGCCGCCTGAAGGTTCAGCACCAGGATCGAGAGGTGCGTCACCGGATCACAGGACGTGCTGGCGGCGAGGATTACCGGGTCGGCCGGGTTCGCGACCAGGACGTTCCCGGTCAGCGGCAGGACCGCACCGCCGAGGTCGGCGGCCGCGGCATGTGCGCTCACGGCGCCGAGCGGCGTCCCGGGTGCGATCGGGAAGGTTGCAGTCGCCCCGATCGGGGCGTAGAGCACGAACCGTGCAGTCGGATCGTCTCCCGTCCCGACCGCGACGCGCAGGTTCGTGCCGCCGGTCGAAGCGGGCTTGACGATGATCTTCGGAGCGAACGCGGCGAGCGCAGGTGTCGCACCCGCGAGTGCGCCTGTTATGACCCCGACGATCAGCACACAGCGAATCGATTTCCTCATGTGGTTCCCCCTCCTGGGTTGATGCCAGCGCCTAGTTGAGACGCAGGCTCTCGCCGCAAGTTGCCCTGTTCGAAGCGTCCTTATTCGCCCTCTCGGCCCCTTATTCCTGGGCGTCGATCAAACCTGGCAGAGCGTTCCAGCGGCCGTTCCCGAACCGGATCATGTAGGTCTTCTCGATCGGGAAGTAATCCGTCGGCGACGTCTGGATACGGATTCCCGGGTACATGAACGGGTTCGCCTCGTCGAGATGCGTCGCCGCGCGCAGCAAGCTTTCGCGGGTCAGGTTGCGGCCCGCCTGCTGGAGCGTGTGCACCATCGTGTACGCCACGGCCATCCCGTAGTAGAGGTAGACGTCCTCGGCCTTCCGCCCCGGCAGGTAGCGCTTCAGGATCTTCTTGTAGAGCGCGATCGCCGGATCCTTCGCCCAGCGCGGGTTCGTCGGGTCCTTGACGAAGGCGACCGTGATCGTGCCGCTCGTCGTCGTCCCCGACGAGAGCCGGGCGATGTCCATGATGTTCGGCGAGGGCGAGACCGAGCTCAGGAAGACCTGCGGCTTCCAGCCGAGCTTGTAGGCGGCGATGTAGCCGAGAATCGCGAACTGCGGCGTCGTGAACAGCATCAGCGTGTCGGCGCCGGAGGCCTTGAGCTGCGCCATCTGCGACTCGACGGTCGTGTCGGTCAGCTCGTACGGCTGGGCCGCCTTCAGGAGCGAGCGCTTCGACCCGAGGCCCTTCTGGAGGCCGTTCAGCATGTCCTTGCCGAACTGGTTGTTCTCGAACAGGACGGCGATCTTCGCGTTCGGACTGTGCTTGACGACGTAGCGGCCGTAGATCTCGGCCTCGGCGAAGAAGCTCGGGAGATAGCCGATCGACCACGGCTTCGTCTTGTACTCGCGCCCGAACGAGCTGACGCCGGTGCCGACCCATAGCTGCGGCACCTTCGCGTTGTTCAGGTAGTCGCGGATCGCGAGGTTGTTGTCGGTGCCGAGCGTGTTGAAGATCGCGAAGACGTGGTCCTGCTCGACGAGCTGGCGCGTCAGCTGGATCGTCGAGGCGACGTTGTACTGGTCGTCGAGGTACTTGAAGACGATCTTCCGCTTGTTGACACCGCCGAGGTCGTTGACGTAGCGGAAGTACGCCTCGCTGCCGATCGCGATCGAGCCGAAGAGCGTCGCCGGCCCGCTCAGCGGGAACGTGCCGCCGAGCAGGACCTGCGTGTCTGTGACGCCGGGTGTCGACTCAGGACGGGCGAGCGCTGCGGGAATCGCGGCGAGCGTTGTGAGCAGGCAGACCAGCGCGAGCCGCTTCACCGCGAGACGGGCTTCGTCAGCGTCGACAGCTTCAGCTCGGCCGGCCCGAGCGTGATCGAGCCCGAACCCGGGAACGGCAGATAGACGAGGTTCGCCGGGTTCTGCGCGGTCGACGTCGACGAGAGCGTGACGCGGAGGCGCGAGCCCTTCGGCAGCGAGACCGCGTAGTTGCCGAAGCGGATCGTGTTCGACCCGGAGTGCGGGACGAGGCCGCCCTGGGTGACGAGGATCTCCTTGCCACCCGGCGCGAGCGCGCTGAGCACGGCGACGAGCCGCGGGTACTGCGTCAATGCTCGGACACTGATCTTCAGCGTCGAGACGCCGAACGTCTCGGCTGCTTGCGCGAGCGGCTTCGTCGTGCGCACGATCTTGCCGTCGCCCACGATCTTCGCGGTGCCCGCGAGCGCGAATGTCGTCGTCCGCGTCGGCGGCGGGCCGGCGAACGCGACCGGCTTGCCGTTCCAGATCTCCGGCGCCAGCTCGACCGGCGGCTTCGTGTCGATCCCGTTGGCGTCACCTTTCAGGAATCGATCGAACCAGAGCCGGCTCAGCTCGGTCACGTAGGCGATGTCGGCGGCGGGGAACGTGGACGGGGCGTGGCCGAAGTTCCCGATGTAGATGTGCTTCGGGCCGGCGAGCCGCGAGTAGGCCTGCGTGGCCTGCGTGATGTCGAAGGCGAAGTCCTTCCGACCCTGGAGCAGCAGCACCGGTGTGTGCACCGAGCCGAGCTGCGGCAGCGACGAACGTGAGGCGACCAAGTCTCGAATGGGGCCGAGGTTCGTCCCCTTGATCGCATCTTGCGAGATCGAGGCGACGAGAGGCGAGCGGGCCGCGATCAGGTTGGCGAACCCGGACACGATCCCCGACTTCGGAAGGTCCTGCGGCCACAGGGCCGGGTAGAGGTCGGTCCAGGTCTCGACCACCTCGGCCGCGGCGAACGGGACGCCGGCGGCGAGCGCGTTCCAGGTCTGGCCGCCGCCGTAGGAGATGCCCCACGCGCCGATCTTCGTGTCGCTGACCTCGGGCAGACCCGCGAGCCAGGTCAGCATCGCGCGAAGGTCGGCGACCTCCCGGCTGGACGCGATCTCGACGTTCCCGGCCGAGGCGCCGTGCCCGCGTGCGTCGTAGGCGAGCGCCGCGTACCCCGAGGAAGCGAGCCCCTGCGCCACCGCCGCGACGGTCTCCTTCGACCCGCCGAGGCCGTGGAGCACGATCGCCGCCGGAAAGCCGCCCGCGGGAGCGGTGCCGTCCGGGAGATAGAGCGTCCACGCGATCGCGACGCCGTCGTCCATCGTCTGGGTGCCGCTCGTCGTGGTGAAGGAGGGCTTCGCGAGCGCGGAGGCCGCTCCGAGGACGACCGCGGCGACGAGGACCGCAAAGAAGACGAGGCGCCGGCCCACAGCGGGCCTAGCATACTCCCCGCCGGAAGCCGAAACACCTCGCCGAACCCGCCAAGTTGCAGACTGCAACTTGGTATCAAAGGTGCTGGCCCGAGGGTGCAGCACCGTAGAATCGCGCGGATGGACGAGCGCCCAATCGGCGTCTTCGACTCGGGCGTGGGCGGTCTCACCGTCCTCCACGAGTGCCTGGTGACGATGCCGCACGAGGACTTCGTCTACCTCGGCGACGGCGCGCGGCTTCCCTACGGCACGCGTCCCCTGTCCGAGATCCGCCGGTTCGCGCACGAGATCGCGCGGTGGCTCGAAGGGCAGGGCGTCAAGCTGATCGTCGCCGCCTGCAACTCCGCGACGTCCGCCGCGCTGCCGGAGCTGCAGGAGGGGCTCTCGGTCCCGATCGTCGGGGTGCTGACGCCCGAGGCGCACGCTGCCGCCGTCGCGACGCGCAACCGGCGGATCGGCCTGCTCGCGACCGAGGCGACGGTCACCTCGCGGCGCTACGAAGACCTCGTCCACACCTTCGATGCCGGCGCGCGCGTCGCGTCGGTCGCGTGTCCGAGGCTCGTGCCGCTGATCGAGAGCGATACGCCTTTCGGCGAGGAGACGACGGCCGCGGTGCGCGAGTACGCGCAGCCGCTCAAGGAGGCGGGCTGCGACACCGTCATCCTCGGCTGCACCCACTACCCGCTGATCCGGCCGATCTTCCAGCGGGTCTTCGGCCGCGACGTGACCCTCGTCTTCTCGGCCGAGGAGACGGCCCGCGAGGTCGCGGAGACGCTGGCGCGGAAGGGCTTCGAGAACCGGACCAACCGCGAAGGGACGTACCGCTTCCTGACGACCGGCGAGGTCGAAGTCTTCGCAGAGCTCGGTGAGCGCTTCCTGCAGCTGCCGCTGGGCGACGTCGAGCACGTGTCGCTCGCCGAGCTGGAGAGGATGGCGGCGTGAGCCGCGAGGACGGGCGGCGGCCGGATCAGCTGCGCGAGCTCGTGTTCGAGCCCGACTTCCTCGAGAACCCGCACGGGTCGGTGCTCCTCTCGCAGGGCCGGACGCGCGTCCTCTGCACGGCGACGATCCAGGACGGGATTCCTCGCTGGCTGTACGGGTCGGGCCGCGGTTGGGTGACCGCCGAGTACTCGCTGCTGCCGGCCTCCACGGGCGACCGCACCGAGCGCGAGGCTTCGCGAGGCAAGCAGGGCGGGCGGACGGTCGAGATCCAGCGCCTGATCGGCCGCTCGATCCGCGCGATCGTCGACTTCGAGGCGCTCGGCGAGCGCACCGTGTGGCTCGACTGCGACGTCCTCCAGGCGGACGGAGGCACCCGGTGCGCGTCGATCTGCGGCGCCTACGTCGCTGCGGCGCGCGCGCTCGACAAGTTCGGGTTCTCGAAGGCACTTCGCGACTCGGTCGGCGCCGTCTCCGTCGGGATAGTCGGCGGCGAGCCGCTCCTCGACCTCGACTACTCGGAGGACTCGGCGGCGGACGTCGACCTCAACGTCGTCATGACCGGCGACGGCCGGCTGATCGAGGTGCAGGCGACGGCCGAGCGCGAGCCGTTCACGCGTGCGGAGCTCGACGAGCTCGTCGACCTGGCGACCGCCGGGATCGAGGAGATCGGGCGTGGGCAGCAAGAGGCCGTGGATGCTCCTCGCCGCTGAGATCCCCACGCTCTCGTCGTGGGACGTGCTCGGCCGGCTGGCGATCGCGGCGGCTCTCGGGGGCGCGATCGGCTTCGAGCGGGAATGGCGCGACCGCGAGGCCGGCCTGCGGACGCACATGCTCGTCTGCATCGGCTCGGCTCTCTTCACGATCGTGTCGGCGTACGGCTTCCGGGAGTTCCTGACGAGCGGCGAGGCGGTGATCCGCGCCGACCCGACCCGGATCGCGGCGCAGATCGTCACCGGCATCGGCTTCCTCGGCGCCGGCGCGATCATCCGGCACGGGCTCTCGGTGCGCGGCCTGACGACGGCGGCGACGCTGTGGGTGGTCGCCGCGATCGGAATCGCCGCCGGCGCCGGCTACCACTCGGCGGCTGTGTTCGCGACGGCGATCACGCTCGTCTCGCTCGCGCCGCTGCGGATCGTGGCGCACAGGGCGATCGAGCGGATGCGTCCCGAGGAGCGAAGCATCATGGTCCACCTGGCCCCGGGGACGAGCGTGACGGCGCTGCTCGCGAACCTCGAGTCGTCGGACGTGCGCGTCGAGACCTTCGAGCTCGAGGAGGAGCTCGACCGCCGCATCGTCACGCTGACGCTGGACAAGGCGTCCGAGGGTCTGATCGCGGGCCTCGCCGATCTCGACTTCGTCGTCGGCGTCCAGTGGCGCCGGTGAAAGCGCGCCTAGCGTCCAGGAACCCAAACAAGCTGCATGAGCTCCGTGAGGCCCTGCCCGGCTCGGAGCTCGAGCTGCTCGACGCCGACGACTATCCGCCCGAGGACGGCGAGACGTATCGCGACAACGCGAGGATCAAGGCTCGCTTCGGCCGCAGCGTCGCCCCGCGGGACGAGTGGGTGCTCGGCGAGGACTCGGGCATCGAGGTCGACGCCCTCGAAGGGGGACCGGGCGCGGAGTCGGCGCGGTGGGCGAAGTGCCGCGAGGCGGAGAAGCTGCTCGAGGTGCTCGGCGACGCGGAGAACCGGCGAGCCCGCTACGTGTGCGAGCTGGTCGCGATCGGGCCGGACGGCCGCGAGCTGGAGGCGCGTGGCGAGCTGAACGGCACGATCGCCCCGGAGCTGCGAGGAAGCGCGGGCTTCGGCTTCGATCCAGTCTTCGTCCCGGAGGGCCAGACGGAGACCGTCGCCGAGCTCGGCGACGACGTGAAGGCGCGCATCTCGCACCGCGCCCGCGCCGCGCGGGCTCTAGCTGCGAAGCTGGAGCCGTGACGGTGCAGCCGACGCAGCACGAGAAGGCAGCGGCTTTCCGCGCGTTGCACGAGGGCGAGGCCTTCATCATCCCGAACCCCTGGGACGCGGGCTCGGCCAAGGTCTTCGCGGCGCTCGGATTCAAGGCGCTGGCGAGCACGAGCTCCGGCTTTGCGTTCACGCTCGGGCGCCCGGACGGCGGCGCCACGCTCGACGAGGTGGCCGACCACGCGCGGGTGCTCGCTCGAGCGACACCACTGCCGGTCTCGATGGATCTCGAGAACGGCTACGGGCCCGACCCCGAAGACGCCGCGCTCGCGATCACCCGTGTCGCCGCCGCCGGAGCCGTCGGCGGCTCGATCGAGGACTACGACCCGAGCGGTGAGCTCTACGGCTTTTACCACGCGGTCGAGCGGGTCGCCGCGGCCGCTGAAGCAGCCAAAAGCCTCGACTTCCCGTTCATGCTCACGGCCCGGGCCGAGAACCACATTCGGGGCAATCCAGACCTCGACGACACGATCGCACGCCTGCAGGCGTGCGACCGAGCCGGCGCCGACGTGCTCTACGCGCCCGGCCTTCGGACCGCCGACGAGATCCGGGCAGTGTGCGAGGCGACGTCGAAGCCCGTCAACGTGCTCGCCCGACCCGGCCTGTCGATGAGCGAGATCGTCGCTGCGGGCGGGCGCCGGATCAGCGTCGGCGGGGGCCTGACCTGGGTCGCGGTCGGCGCGATGGTCGCCGCTGCCGAGCGGATGCGCGACTTCGGCGACTTCTCGGCTCTCGACGTCTCCGTCAGCCTCAGGGAGTGGCTCGCCGGCTAAAGGTCTCTTCGACGAGCGTGGGCGAGGATCGCGGCCTCGAGCTCCTCGGTGAGGGTCAGCGCTCCGGCGACGCTCAGGTGGCGGCTGTCGCGCAGCATGAGGAGTCCATCGCGCACCGGCGAGCAGGTCGTCGCGTCGCACAGATGGTCGACGAAGTCCAGCGCCGCTACCCTGGGCAGCCCCGCGATGGCGCGCTCCTCGGCCGCCAGCGCCTGCCGACGTTCTCGATCGACGACGCTCCGCAGTAGCGCCGCGCCACAGGCGGCCTGTCTGAGCACGAGGACGACGGCACAGCCCTGCGGGTCGATCGGAAGCTCGGGAACCGGGTGCACCACCAGCACGGGAATGCCGGCACGGCTCAGTCTGACGAGCGCCGACGAAGCGGTACGAGAGCGCTGCGGGGATCAGCGAGACGGCGGCAGCTGCGGGAGCGGCCCAGCCGGCGCGCGGCCAGAGCGCGGACGCGAACACGATCAGCGGCCAGTGCCAGAGGTACCAGCTGTACGAGAGATCGCCCACATAGACGAGGGGCCGGGCGCCGAGCGCCCGCGCGACTCCGTTGCTGGTCGCGCCCGCCGCGAGCAGCGCACAGGCACCTGCAACAGGCACGAGCAGCGACGTCGCGCCGGAGGCGGCGGCCCCGTCGAGCGTGAACGCGACGAACGCGATCGCGGCGATCCCGGCGGCGCCGAGCGCGGAGCCGGCGGCCGCCGGAAGACGGCGGGACGACGAGAGCAGCGCCACCAGCGCGCCCGCGCCGAACTCCCAGGCGCGGGTCGGCAGGGCGTAGAACCGAAATCGCTCCGGCCAATCCGATCCATGCACGGCGACGAGATCGGTGAGGTGCTTCGACCCGTAGAGGAGCAACGGCGACGATGCGACGAGGAACGACGGAAAGGAGAGTCCTCCGACGGCAGTCGCCGCGAGCGCGCGGCATCGGGCGATGAGCCCTCCGGCTCGCCAGCTGAGAAGAAGCAGTGCCGGAAAGACGATGTAGAACTGCTCCTCGACCCCGAGCGTCCAGGTGTGCTGGAGCGGGTTGAGGCTTGCGCTGACGTCGAAGTAGCCGGTCGGCAGGGAATAGAGGTAGACGTTGGCCGAGAAGATCGCCGCGAAGACGCCGGTGACCACGCTGACGTGCTGGGCCGCCACCGCGTCGAGCAGCGTCCCGGCAGCGGCGACGACCGTGAGCATGACCGCCAGCGCGGGGAGCAGTCGCTTGATGCGGCGGACGTAGAACCGCCCGAGATCGATCCGTCCGGCGCTCGTCAGCTCCGAGAGCAGCGTCCCGGTGATGACGAAGCCGGAGATCGCGAAGAAGACGTCGACGCCGGTGAATCCTCCGCGGACCGGCAGCCCGGCGTGAAAGGAGACGACGAGGAGCACGGCGAGCGCGCGAAGACCTTGGATGTCGCTCCTGCGCCGCGTCGATTGCATCTCACCGTTATCGGCTCAGCTGCCTCGGCAGTCGAGCGGGCGAACCGATGGGGCGAGAGGACGACAGGCGCTAGGCGAGTCCGGCGGCCATGTCGTTCGCGCGCCCCCGGCGCTGCCAGAACCACCAGTTCACCTCGGCGCCGAAGACGATCAGGTTCGCCATCACATACAGCCAGACGAGCAGGACGACCGGGCCGCCCGTCGCCTGCAGGGCGGGAAGGTCGTTCGACAGGCGCAGGTACGCCGGCAGGAGCTGAAACGTTCCCTCGAGCAGGACGGCGGCGGTCGCGGCGCCCGGGACGACGTCTCGGATCGTCAGCCGCTCGTTCGTCAGCACGTAGTAGACGGAGACGAGGAAGACGAAGACGCCCCAAAGCGAAACGAGCACCGAGACCGTCACCGCGACGACCGTGTTCGCTGTGAAGCCGGGTGCGTAGCGCTTCATCGCCTCGACCCCGAGCGAGCCGACGACGAGGCTGACGAAGAGCGTCACGATCGAGCCGATCATCAGCAGCGTGGCGAGCGCCTTGCCGTGCAGGAACGAGCGGTTCGGCCGGCCGTAGACGATGTTGAACGCCGACTCGAGCACGCTGAACAGCGAGAGCGACGACCAGAGCAGCGCCCCGGCGCCGACGAGGCCGAGCGTTGTCGCGTTCTCCTGGATCGCGCGGACGGCGCTCAGGATCGAGTCCAGCGACCGGCCCGGGAAGATCTTGTGCAGCTCCTTGACGAAGAAGCTGTCCTGATCGGCCTGCCCGGTCAGGCCGAGCAGCGCCAGCGCGATGAACAGGAGCGGCACGAACGAGAGCAGCGCGAAGTACGCGATCATTGCCGCCAGGTGCGTTCCACGGTCGGCGAAGAACTTCTGGGCGATCGCCCGCCTCCGGATGCGTCTCTGCATCGCCGGGGAGTATCTCTCGGCGCGGCCGGAGCGCGGACACTGTGTTAGCTTGGGGTGCCGGATGACTGCCGACAGTGCGCTCGCCGACCTGATCGAGATCTCGTCGCAAGTCGAGGGGGCCGTCCTGCTCGGAGCGGACGGATCGGTCGTCGCTTCCACCCTGGACGATGCGCGTGCGAATGCGCTCGCGGGCGCCGCCCGACGGCTCTTCGACGCCGCTGAGGAGGGCGAGCGCGAGGGGCCCGGAGCACGCCCGCTGACGCAGCTCGAGGCGTCGACGCTGGACGGCAGCATCTTCGTCGTCCGCGACGGAGAGCGCCTCATCGCCGCGATCACGCCGCCTGACCCGACGGTGGGTCTCGTGTTCTACGACCTGAAGACCTGCCTGCGCCAGACGGCCGCGCCGCCCGAACCTGTGCCGTCCGAGCCTGGGTCGAAGCCGACGAAGGTGTCGCGACGCCTCGCGGCGGCCGAGCCGCCGGCCGAGCCCGCGGCGGAGACGAAGGAGCAGCCGACGCAGAGCGCGGAAGAGGCTGCCGAGAAGCCGAAGAAGCCGAGGCGAACCCGCAAGCAGCCCGATGCCGCGCCGTAAGCTCCTCACCGGCCTGCTCCTCGGCGCAGGCTCCGTCGCCGGGTCGCTGCTCTATCGCCGGCGGGCAGCGCGCCGCCGGGAGCACGTCGACCTTTACTTCGACGACGGCTCGATGGTCTCGCTGACCGAGGGCCACGCCGACGCCGAGCGGCTGCTCCCGATCGCCCGCGAAGCTCTTCGCGCGGCACGCGCGTAGTCGAACCGAGCTGCGCGGGCGTGAGCGGCGTAGGCTTGACGGAGCCGCCCAGGAGCGAGGTGCCGGCTTTGCCGGCGCCGGAGCGGGGATGATTGTCCTCACCGACGAGCAGCTGATCGAGGCGATCCGGGACGCCGCGTACCTCGAGGGCGACTTCGTGCTGCGCTCGGGCCGCCGCTCCCGCTACTACCTCGACAAGTACCGCTTCGAGACGCGTCCGGAGCTGCTCGGCCCGATCGGCTTCCGCCTCGCGGCGGCGATCCGCGAGTACGCGCCCGAGGCCGACCTGCTCG
>Ga0137369_10006139_pt1 | contig 12168 bp, 6 predicted proteins | sample SagtaG_12_FD_104918 | JGI IMG/M metagenome (GOLD analysis project Ga0137369, IMG submission 104918) | Vadose zone soil microbial communities from Sagehorn Ranch, Mendocino, California, USA - Sage1_L_113_16 metaG | ecosystem: Environmental > Terrestrial > Soil > Vadose zone | place: USA... | reverse complement strand
CGAGCCGGAAAGCCAGGTAACCGGAACCACTGCCAGCCAGCAGGACGACGGCCTCGGTACGGGTCTTCACAACGACGATCCTCTGCGGCGCGACCGACTCCCGGTAGCCGGCGACTGTTACCCACCGCCCATAGGCTGTCGCTATGGCCTCATTACCCAGCGTCGACGACCTGCGACTCGTGCTGGCGATCGGCCGGACCGCGTCGGTCGGCTCCGCGGCCCGTGAGTTGCAGGTCTCCCAGCCGTCCGCGAGCCAGCGGCTGGCCCGGCTGGAACGCCGGATCGGCGTCCGCCTGTTCGAGCGCGACACCCGCGGCGCCCGCCCCACCGCGGCCGGCATCGAGCTCATCGGCCAGGCCCGGCACATCCTCGGCCACCTCGAGGGCGTGTACGACGCCACGCTGGCCGCCGCGGCCGCCGAGCGCCTGGTGGTCGGTACCTTCGCCAGCCTGGCGTCGGAGCTGTTCCCGGTCCTCGACGAGCACCTCGCGGACTTCGCGATCGAGCAGCGCGTGAACCACGGAGACCAGCTCGTCGAGTGGGTCGCGGAAGGCAGTATGGACGCCGCGTTCATCGCGATCGCCGACCAGCTGACGCTGCCGCGCGGCACCACCGCCCGTACCGTCGGCCACGACCAGCTGGTGCTGTTCGCCGCCGCCGGTGTCGAGCCGCCGCGGCGCGGCAAGCAGCCGCTCAAGGACCGGCACGTGGTGTTCTCGACGTACGACCTGGGCGGCGAGGAGCTGCGCACCCGGCTGACCGCGCTCGGCGCCTACGCCCGCCGCGGCGTGACCCTCGGCACCACGCTCGCGATGGCCCGGCGCCGGCACCACCTCGCGCTGGTCCCGCGCAGCGCCGTCGCCGACGCGCTGCTCCCGGACGAACAGGTGCTCCCGGCCCCGTTCCGCTACCGCCTCACGCTCAGCGTCGTCACCGGCCAGCGGCCGCCGGCCCCGATCCTCGCCGTACTCCCCCGCCTGCGCCGCGAGCTCCGCCTGACAGCCGCGCGGTGACGTGGCGAGCCCTCGACGTGAAGCGGAGTCTTGTTTCGATGCGACGTCTTGATAGGGATGTTCGTACCTGTTATACGTCGTGTTGTTACGTGTTTGGAAATGATCGATGTTGATTGTCGCTGATCACGAAGGGACTTCCCGTGCGATTCCGCCTAGCCCGTCCCATCTCGGCCGTGATCGCGGCCGCCTCGCTTGTTCTCTCGCCGGTCATCGCCGTGGCCGACAGCCCGGCCGCCGCGCCGGCCGCAACGCACACCGTCACCTATGACGACTACTCGTTCACGATCGACGGCCAGCGGGTGTACCTCTGGTCCGGCGAGTTCCACTACTTCCGGCTGCCAAGCCCGGACCTGTGGCGCGACGTCCTCGAGAAGATGAAGGCGGCCGGCTTCAACGCCACGTCCATCTACTTCGACTGGGCGTACCACTCGCCGAAGCGGGGTGTGTACGACTTCACCGGCGTCCGTGACGTCGACAAGCTGCTCGACATCGCGGCCGACGTCGGCATCTACGTGATCGCGCGGCCCGGTCCGTACATCAACGCCGAGGTCGACGGCGGCGGGTTCCCCGCCTGGCTGGGCACGATGCCCGGCCGCGACCGCAGCAACGACCCGACCTACCTCGCGGCGTCCGACGAGTGGATGAACCGGATCAACTCGATCCTCGCCCGGCACCAGCTCACCAACGGCACCGGCACGATCATCCTCGACCAGATCGAGAACGAGTTCTACGACGACTCGCAGCAGGCGCGGGAGTACATGCTCCACCTCGAACAGCAAGCGCGCGACGACGGCATCGCGGTCCCGCTCGTCGGCAACAACAACGGCACGTTCAACAGCGGCACCGGGGCGCTCGACGTGGACGGGCCGGACTCCTACCCGCAGGGTTTCAACTGCTCCAACCCGACGCAGTGGCGCGGCCTGCCGGACATCTCCTACGACCACCCGGCAGGCCGCCCGCTGTTCACGCCGGAGTTCCAGGGCGGCGCGTTCGACCCGTGGGGCGGGCCGGGCTACGACAAGTGCCGGGCGCTGACCGGCCCGGACTTCGAGTCCGTGTTCTACAAGCACAACATCGCCGTCGGCGCGACCGCGCAGAGCTTCTACATGACCTACGGCGGTACGTCGTGGGGCTGGCAGGCCGACCCGAGCCAGGTCTACACGTCCTACGACTACGGCGCGGCGATCACCGAGGCGCGGCAGCTCACGACCAAGTACGACCAGGACAAGCTGATCGGCTACTTCACCCAGAGCGTGGCACCGCTGACGAAGACGGACCAGTTCGCGGTCAGCCCGCCGTCCAACTCCGCGATCGTCGACAGCGCGCGCATCAACCCCGACGAGGGGACGCAGTTCCACGTCATGCGCCACAACAACTCGAGCAGCACGTCCACCGACACCACACACATCGCGATCGACCTCGCGGCCCGCGGCACCTACAGCTACGACGACACCGACGCGGCGCTGCAGTACACCGGGAGCTGGACGCACGCCGGCCCCGAGCAGAGCTACACCGGCGGCGACTACCACCACACCGAGTCGTTCTCGAACACCGGCGGCGACAGCGTCACCATTCCGTTCACCGGCACCGCGATCCGCTGGATCTCGTCCAAGGACAGCAATCACGGCATCGCCGACGTCTATCTCGACGGCGCCGAGGTCGCCACCGTCGACGGCTACGGCACCCCGAAAGCGAACCAGCAGATCTTCTACGCGGCGAGCGGTCTCACCGACGGCCCGCACACGCTGAAGATCGTCGTCACCGGGCAGAAGAACCCGTCTGCCAGTGGCACGTTCGTCGTGGTCGACGCGATCGACCAGCCGCCTGCCGGCGCGCGCACCTACCCGAGCGTGCCGCAGCAGCCGAGCACCGCGCTCACCTTCGCCGGCCGCGACTCGAAGATCCTGGTCGCTAACTACAAGCTCGGCGCGGCCCAGCTGCAGTACTCGACGTCGGAGATCCTGACGCACCAGCTGATCGACGGCCGCGATGTAGCGGTGCTGTACGGGCGCGGCGGGCAGGACGGCGAGACGGTGCTCAACTACGCGCAGCGGCCGACCGTCACCGTGCTGGCCGGCGCCGTCGCGTCCACCTACGACCCCGACACCGGCGACCTGCGTCTGAACTACAAACATGACGGGCTGGCCCGGGTGCTGATCACCGGCGGGCCGCGCCCGCTGCTGCTGCTCATCGGCACCGACGAGCAGGCGGCGAAGTTCTGGCTGGAGGACACCACCGCCGGTCCGGTGTTGCTGTACGGCAGCCACCTGCTGCGCAGCGCGCGGGTCGCCGCCGGCACGCTCGCGCTGACCGGAGACACCGCCGACGCGGGCCCGGCCGAGGTGTGGGCCGCGCCCACCACGGCCATCACCTGGAACGGCAAGGCGCTGCAGACCACGCGCACGGCGAGCGGTCCGCGGCTCGTCCAGCTGCCTGGTGCGCAGCCGTTCACGCTGCCGGCGCTCAGCGGCTGGAAGCACGCCGCCGAGTCGCCCGAGGCGGACGCGGGCCACGACGACTCGTCGTGGCAGGTGGTCGACAAGATGGCGTCGAACAGCACCTCGACGCCGGGCACCCTGCCGGTCCTGTTCACCGATGACTACGACTACCACTACGGCGACGTCTGGTACCGCGGCCACTTCCGTGGCACGGCCGCCGCCAAGGGACTCACTCTCGCCGCGGTCACCGGCCGCGCCGGCGTCTACAGCGCGTGGCTGAACGGGAGGTTCCTCGGCAGCAGCGGCAGCGGCACGCGCACCTTCGCGTTCCCGGACGGCGCGCTGTACGCCGACGCCGACAACGAGGTGTCCGTCCTCGTGGAGAACATGGGCCACAACGAGGACTACAACCACAACGACACCAACAAGGAGCCCCGCGGCCTCACCGCCGCGCTGGTCGCCGGCGCGCCGCTGACCTCGATCACCTGGCGGATCCAGGGCAGCCGGGGCGGCGAGGACCTGATCGACCCGGTGCGCGGCCCCATGAACACCGGTGGGCTGTTCGGCGAACGGGCCGGCTGGACGCTGCCGCGCTACCCCGACGAGACCTGGCAGCCGGTCACGCTGCCGGCTTCGGACAGCACGCCGGGCGTCTCGTGGTACCGGACCACCGTCGACCTGGACCTGCCCAAGGGCCAGGACACCTCGCTCGGACTGAAGATCACCGACGACGCGGCCCGGCACTACCGCGCGCTGATCTTCGTCAACGGCTGGCAGCTCGGCCGCTACATCAACGACACCGGGCCGCAGCACGACTTCCCGATCCCGAACGGCATCCTGAACCCGAACGGCACCAGCACGATCGCGGTCGCCGTCTGGAACACCGACGCCGGCACCGGCGGGCTCGGCACCGTCTCGCTCGAGTCGTTCGGTTCGTACGCGTCACCGCTGCAGGTGGCACAGGTCGCGAGCCCGGCGTACGACGCCTCCAAGTACGCGATGCCCGCACCACACCAGGCGTCGCTCACGCTGGACGCACCGGACACCGCCACGCCGGGCTCGACGGCCGACGTCACCGCGACGTTCACCCTCCCGGACGGCGCGCCGCCGGCGTCGGACGTACGGCTCGGCCTGGAGGTGCCGGACGGCTGGACGGCAACACCCACGTCGCCGACGAACGTCGGCACGGTCGAGGGCGGCACGTCGGCCAGCGCGACGTGGCACGTCACCGCGCCGCAGACACTGCCCACCGTCAGCCAGCTGACCGACACCGCGACCTACGTCCAGCGCAACGTCGCGCAGCGGCTCACCGACCCGCGCGACGTGCGTGCGCTGGCCAACCCGCCCACCGGTGACGTCGCGGTGAGCTCACTGCCGTTCTTCTCCGCGACGAACGGCTGGGGTCCGGTCGAGCGGGACACCAGCAACGGCGAGCAGGCCGCCGGCGACGGACACGCCATCACGCTCAGCGGCGTCACCTACACGAGCGGGCTCGGCGCCCATGCCGTCAGCGACGTCACCGTGTACCTCGGCGGCAACTGCAGCCGGTTCACCGCCACCGTCGGCGTCGACGACGAGGTCGGCTCCAACGGCTCGGTCACGTTCAGCGTGGTCTCGGACGGGACGACGCTGACCACGACGCCGGTGCTGACCGGATCCTCCGCCTCGGTGAACCTCGACGTCGGCATCTCCGGCACCCAGCTGCTCGACCTCGTCGTCGACGACGCGGGGAACGGCAACAGCTACGACCACGCCGACTGGGCGAACGCCCGGCTCTCCTGCGCGTGATCAGGAGCCACCGGTTGCACCGTCACGCCGGTGCAACCGGTGGCATCTCGTCGCCGGCGCGTCCTTCGGGCTTCGACCTCTAAGCCGCGACCTTGCGCGGGCGGCCGCGGCCGCGCTTGGCGGCGACGACCGCGCCCTCGACGAAGACCTCGCCGCCCCACACGCCCCACGGCTCGGCGCGCTCCAGCGCGCCGGCCAGGCAGTCGCCTCGTACGGGACAGGACGCGCAGAGCGCCTTGGCGCGCTCCGCGTCGGCGTACCGCTCGGCGAAGAAGATCAGCGGCTGCGTCTGGCACGGCAGCAGTGGTACGTGTCCCATGAAAGCCCCCCTCGGCTCACACCGGCTTTCCCCTTGGCTCACGATCCTCCGCCGGAGCCTTAAAGAACCGTTAAAGCCGCACTACGCTGAGCAGGCCGGGGGCACGAAGGGGGCGACATGACGGACTCCACGGGGTCTGCCGCCGAGGCGTTCCTCGACGACGTGCCGACGCGGTCGGCCGCGCTCGTGATCGAGGGACCGGCCGGGATCGGCAAGAGCCACCGCTGGACCGCCGTCGTCGACGAGGCCTGCCGACGCGGCTGGCGGGTGTTCCGCGCCCGGCCGTCGCAGGCGGAGACCCGGCTGGTCGGGTCCGCCCTGATCGACCTGTTCACCGGCGTCACCGACGACGAGCTGGCCCGGCTGCCCGGGCCGCAGCACGCCGCGCTCGCCTCCGCGCTGCTGCGCGGCGCGGGTGACGACGCGAACGCCGCCGACCCGCGCGCGGTGGCGGTGTCGTGCGCGACCCTGCTGCGCGAGCTGGCCGCGGACGGGCCGGTGCTGCTCGCCGTCGACGACATCCAGTGGCTCGACCCCGAGACCGCGTCCGCGCTGGCGTTCGTGGCGCGGCGGCTGCCGGAGCGCGGGCTCGGGATGCTGCTGGCCTGGCGTACCGAGCGCCGCGGCGGCGCCGTGCCGGAGCTGGTCGGCGCGGTCGCGGACGTCGGCGTACGGCTCCCGGTGCACCCGCTGGAGCCCGCCGCCTGCGAGCGCGTCGTGGTCGAGCAGCTCGCCCGGCCGGTGCCCGGCGCCGTGATCCGGCGCGCGGTGCAGGTCAGCGCCGGGAACCCGCTGTACGCCGTCGAGGTGGCCCGCGCACTCGTGCACGCCGGCCCCGGATCGTCGTACGACGAGGTGCCGCTGCCGCCGTCCCTGCACGACGTCATCGGGGCACACCTGCACGCGCTCCCGGACCCCGCGCGGATGGCGCTGGCCGCCGCCGCGGCACTGACCCGGCCGACCGTGCGGCACCTGCGGCCGCTCGGGCTGGCCGACGCGCTGGTCGCGGCCGAGCGGGCCGGGCTGGCCGAGGTGTCCGGGATCGACGTGCGCTTCAGCCACCCGCTGTTCGCGGCGGCAGCGTACGACGGGCTGGTCGGCAGCGAGCGGTCCCGGCTGCACACCCGGCTCGCGGACGTGGTCGAGGAACCGGAGGAACGGGCCCGGCACCTGGCGCTCGGGATCGACGGTCCGGACGCGCAGGTGGCCGCCGTACTGGACGACGCCCGGGAGCGGGCGCTGCGGCGCGGCGCCCCGCACGCCGCGATCGACGCATGCCGGCTGGCGCTGCGGGCCACCCCACCCGGCGATCCCGCACTGTCGGCGCGGCGGCTGGCGCTGGGCAACCTGCTGTTCCGGGCCGGCGACACCGACGAGGCGCGGCGCGAGCTGGAGGTCGTGGCGGCGACCGACGCGGACCCGATGCACCGGGCCACCGCGCTGTACGAGCTCGCGCGGCTGACGATCGACGCCGAGGCCGGGTCGCACGCGGCGGACCTGGCGTACGAGGCGCTGGAGCTGGCCGGCGACACTCCGCTGGCCGCCGACATCCACGTGATCCTGACGCTGGCGCGGTACGACGACTTCGACGCGGGTCTGGACCACGCGCGGGCGGCGATCGCGCTGCTGGACCGGCAGCCGGACCCGGATCCGGGCAAGCTGTCGGCGGCGCTCGCGGCGCTGGCCGAGACGTCGTTCCGGGCCGGGCTCGGGCTGGACCACGCGGCCTGCCGGCGGGCGATCGAGCTCGAGGCCGAGACGGTGCCGCCGCCGGTGTGCAACCGGGCGATCACCGGGTTCGCGTTCATGCTGATGTACGCCGACGAGCTGGACGAGGCCCGCCGCTGCTTCCTCGAGGCGCACCGGATGGCGGTCGAGGAGGGCGACCACGGCTCGCTGCCGGAGGCAGTCGGGCACCTCACGCTGCTGGAGCTGTGGTCCGGCGACTGGGAGGCCGCGGAGCGGTACGCGCGCGCCGGCCTGGGATACGCCGAGCAGATCGGCCAGGAGGTCGGCGTGATCACCGCGCGCTGGGACCTCGGCTGGGTACAGGCGCACACCGGCCGGATCGCCGAGGCCGAGCAGACCGGGCGCGACCTGCTCGCGCTCAGCGAGCGGGCCGGTGACGTGGCGACCGAGATGTGGGGCCGGGCACTGCTCGGGTTCTGCGCGCTGGCGCGCGGCGACGCGGCGACGGCGGTCGAGGAGCTGTCACGGCACGCGGCGGTCCGGGCCGGGACGCACAGCCGCGAGCCGGGGTTCTACTGGATCGGGCCGCACTACGTCGAGGCGCTGGTCGCCTCCGGAAGGCTCGACGCGGCGCGGGCCGTGCTGGCGTCGTACGAAGCCGAGGCGACGGCCGTCGGGCGCCGGTCCTCGCTCGCCGCCGCGGCCCGCTGCCGGGCGCTGCTACTCGCGGCAGACGCCGCGGGGGCCGGGGACGGTGGGGCGGAGGCGGCGGTCGCGGCCGCCGCGGAGGCGGTCGAGGCGTACGACGCGTTGCAGCGCGACGGCATCGGCCGGCCGTTCGACCGCGCGAACGCGCTCCTGGCGAAGGGGCAGATCCACCGCCGGTTCAAGCAGAAGGCGCTTGCCCGCACCGCGCTGTCGGAGGCGCTGGCGATCTTCGAACGCCTCGGCTCCCCCGACTACGCCGAGCGCACCCGGGCCGAGCTCAGCCGGGTCGGCCTGCGCCCGCCGGCGCCGCTGCACCTGACCGAGACCGAGCAGAGGATCGCCGAGCTGACCGCACAGGGCATGACAACGAAGGAAGTCGCCGCCGCGCTGTTCCTCAGCCCGCGCACCGTCGCCGGCAACCTGACCCGCGTCTACCGCAAGCTCGACGTGCGCAACCGCGCCGAACTCGTCACCCGCCTCCAGTCCACCCCCACCGCGTAGTTCCCGCACCAACCTCCGCGGCACACCGCCATCTCCCGGCTTGGCACGGCCACCGACCACGCCACGCACCCGCCCGTGGTCGGCCCGCGTGCCAACCCACCGCCGCACCCGGCCCACCGTCCCGGTTGGTGAAGGCGCGAGGGCGGGGGCGGCGGTGACAACGATGTACCTGGAGCGACATTCGTCGGATTCGTCGCGTACCTCGGGGAACGTACGGTCTTCGCAACATCCACTTGGGGGGCTCACGGGAATGTGGGGCCCGGGGAACAACAAGGAGCAACAATCATGCGTTTCAAGAAGCTCACGGCGATCGTGGGGATCGCGGTGGCCGGGGTGGGGGCCGCCCTGGTGCCGGCTGCTCAGCCGGCATCAGCGGCGGTCGGGCCGGGTGAGGACCGGCAGATCAGCTCACCGGCCGGCTGGTGGACGTATACCGGCGTCGACGCGTCGTACGTCGCCAGCAAGCTGAGCGCCAACGGCGCGCGGCTGACCGACATCAAGGTGGAGGGCGGCTCGCCGCTGAAGTTCACCGTCACGATGGTGCGCAACGCGGCGGCGTACGGATCGGCGTGGTGGTGGTACTACGGCCAGACCGCGTCGCAGGTGGTCAGCACGGGTAGCGCGAACAACGCCCGGCCGATCGCGATCCACGGCTACAACACGTCCAGCGGCATCCGGTTCGCGACCGTGTACGTGTCCAACACCGGGGCGAACGCGGAGCCGTGGTCGTTCTACTACGGCACCCCGTCGTACATCGGCTCGAAGGTGAACCCGGCCAGCAACCGGATGGTGAGCTTCGGCCGGATCCAGGGCACCAGCTACTACACGGCGCTGTTCGGCAGCAACACCGGCACCGACGCGACCGGCTGGTGGTATTACTACGGCCAGTCGACCGCGCAACTGCAGTCGCTGGCGACCGCCAACGGTGCCCGGCTGGTCGACCTGGACCGCAACAACGACAGCGGTACCTTCAACGCGATCATGTACAAGGGCGGCCCGAAGTGGCGGTTCTACAACGGCTACTCGATCTCCGGGCTGCTGGCCAAGGCCGGCCAGGACGGGCAGCGACTGTTCGACGTCACGCCGTACTACTACGGCGGTAACAAGTACTTCGCCGCCGTCGGTGTGAACAACCTCGACGCGCTGTCGACCAAGCTGGACGGCCAGATCGCCGGCAAGCTCGACTCCGGCTCGCACGGGTTCTACATGAAGCAGGTCGGCGGCGGTCAGCTCGCGGGTCTGCTGCCCACCAAGCAGTTCGAGCCGGCCTCGTCGCTGAAGGTGCTCTACCACCTGAAGGCGATCGACGCCGAGGAGGCCGGTACGACGAACGACAGCACGTCGATCACGTACCACTACAACAACCTGTCCGACCCGGCCGACAAGGACATCTGCCCGGACAGCTTCTCCTCGACGGCGACGACGACCCAGAAGGACGCCGACACCCGGATGATGTGGAACTCCGACAACCGGATGACCCGCGGCATCCTGGAGAAGTACGGCAAGCCGTCGATGCTGACGCTGGCCTCCCAGATCGGGATGAAGGCCACCGCCATCAACCACAACATCGGCTGCGGTTCGCCGTCCAACTACACGACCCTGTACGACCTGGGCCGCGTGTACGAGTCCTTCCAGAACGGCTCTGTGGTCTCCAGCTCGACCTGGCGGGCGAACTTCCGGGCGCGGATGCTGAACCAGACCTGGTCCGGGTTCAAGCCGGCGATCTGCCCGGTGGTTCAGCAGGAGGCGGCCAAGCTCGGCAAGTCCTCGACCGTCGCGACGAACTTCTGCAACGCGATCACCTGGATCGCCAAGGGCGGCTCGTACTCGAACAGCAAGACCGTCCCGATGACGGTCCAGTGGTCCGGCTCCAACCTGACCGGTGTCCCGTTCAAGTCTGGTGGCGTGGTGGCCCCGAAGTACTTCAACTTCGGCTACTTCGTCAACAACCTGCAGCTGAACACCGACGCCGAGAAGAGCTCGGTACAGACCGCACTGGGCACCCTGTACCCGGAGGCGATCCGCCCGCAGATCAGGGCGGCGCTGCTCTCCGGCTGGTGACCGGCTCGCCGGGACATCCCGGCGGCTGACACCAACCCCCACACGACGGCCCGGGCCTTGCGCCCGGGCCGTTGTGCGTGCGCCCTCGCGGGCCGGTCACCTGTCTGCAGCCCCCGGCGCGGAACTCGCGAGGGCCTCCGCGGCGATGCCGATGCAGGCCCCGCAGATGAAGACGCCCGGGCCCGCGACGAGCCGCCTCGCGGCCGTCCTGGGGCGACCGCAGAACGAGCAGACCGCCGGCGACCGGTCCTTGCGTCCACGCCCCCGGCGACGGCGCGGGTTGAACGTGACGTGGCAATCGAGCTCCTTCTTGATCGCCGCGATATCGGTGCCCAGGTCGTTGAGGACGCGCCGCGCCCGCGAACCGGGGTCCAGGGCAAGGACCGCGAGCAGGTGCTCGGTGCCGACCAGCTCTTCGCTCCACGGTGATTCGTCCGGGCAGCCGAGGACGGCCTGATGCGTCGCGGCGTCGATTGCGCGGATCGCGTCGTCTGACATCGGCGGTACGGCGTCGCCCGCCGGCTGCGACGACCCGTACAGCCGGTGGCTGCTCTGACGGACCGCATCGGCGGTTACCCCGGTCCGATCGAGGACCGCGGCCGCCACCCCCTCGGCCAGCAGGCCCGCGAGCAGGTGCTGCGTGCCGACCTCGGCACTGCCGTCGTCGCGTGCCTCGCGTTCGGCCTGGGCCAGGCAGCTGCGCAACCTCGGTCGCAGCTGGGTCATGAGCACCTGCTCGACGCGGTCCGCGAAACGTTGCCGGGCGGCCTGCTTGCTGACCCCCATCCGATCGCCGATCGACGTCCAGGACAGGCCGGCCGCGCGCGCCTGGCCCACGAAGTGGTCCATCACCTGATCGGCTTGCCGCGCGAGGGTCTCCCGCAGGGCGACAGCGCGCTCGAGCCGGTCGAGCGGGTCCTCCGCCTCCGCGCGAATCCGGGCCAGGAGCTGATCGAAAGGAATCCCTTCCATGCGACAACGTTAGGTTGTCACATGGCTGACGACAACCTCTGGTTGTCGAGCGAAATCCATATCGGAAGCGGTCTAGCGGTGGCCCCGGTCGTCGTACGACGGCCCCTACATAGCGCGACCGGCTCTCGTCGTAGGGTGGGTGCCCATGAACGACCGGCTGGTGTGGATCGACTGCGAGATGACGGGTCTCGACCTCGAGGCCGACGCCCTGATCGAGGTCGCCGTCCTCGTCACCGACTACGAGCTCAACGTGCTCGCCGACGGGATCGACCTGGTCATCAAGCCGCCGGCCGGGGCGCTGGGGCAGATGACCGACTTCGTCCGCGAGATGCACACCGCGTCCGGCCTGCTCGCCGAGCTCGACAACGGCATCTCCCTGGTCGAGGCCGAGCGGCAGATCCTGGACTACATCAGCCACCACGTCCCGGAGCCGCGCAAGGCGGCACTGGCCGGGAACTCGGTCGGCACCGACCGCACCTTCCTGGTCCGCGACCTGCCGGCCGTCGAGGCGCACCTGCACTACCGCAACGTGGACGTGTCGTCGATCAAGGAGCTGGTCCGGCGCTGGTACCCACGGGTCTACTTCGCCACTCCGGCCAAGGTCGGCAACCACCGGGCCCTGGCCGACATCACCGAGAGCATCGCCGAGCTGCGGTACTACCGCGAGACCGTGTTCGTG
>Ga0137369_10006133_pt1 | contig 12177 bp, 12 predicted proteins | sample SagtaG_12_FD_104918 | JGI IMG/M metagenome (GOLD analysis project Ga0137369, IMG submission 104918) | Vadose zone soil microbial communities from Sagehorn Ranch, Mendocino, California, USA - Sage1_L_113_16 metaG | ecosystem: Environmental > Terrestrial > Soil > Vadose zone | place: USA... | reverse complement strand
GCCCGAACGGATCGGCGGGCGGCCGCCGCGCAGCCGGCTGCCGCGGTGCGTACTGCGGTGGAGCATATTGCTGCGGCGCGTACTGCTGCGGCGCGTTTTGCTGAGCGCGCCACGGCGCGTCGTACCATTGCTGATCATACGACTGCGGCGCGACGCGCGGCCGCGGCGCCGTCACGGTCCGCGTGGCGGGAGCAACGGCGCGGGGCTCGACCGCCGGCGCCGCCTTTGCGGGTTGCGGTTTGGCTGGCACCGGTTTCGGGGTAACCGCCCGCGGTGGCGGCGGAGCCGGAGCCGGCGGCGGCAGCACCGGCGTGTCCTCGCTCTTGGCGGCAGGCACTGGTGCCGGCGCGGTAGCGACGCGTTCGGCCGCCGATGGTTCGCTCGCGGGTGTGGTCGCGGGCGCGGGCTCGACGGCGGCGGTCCAGTTCGGCTCCTCGTCCCAGGTCGGTGCGCTGGCCGCTGCCGACGGCGCAGCGCTGAGCGCGCCGGTCTCGCGCGGTTCGTCCGGCGGCGGCTCGCTCGTTGCAACCGGTGCTGCGGGAGCAGCGGCCGGCGGATCGCTCGGAGTGTCGACGGGAGGCGCGCTTGTCACGACCGGGGCGGCGGGAATGACCGGCGGCTCACTCGGCTGATCGAGGGGAGGCGCGTTGGTCACCACCGGAGCGGCGGGGGCGGCCGGCGAGCTCTCGCTCGGCTGATCGGTGGAAGGCGTGCCGCTTGCGAGTGGAGCTGCGGGAGCCGCCGGCGCTGTCTCGCTCGGCTGGTCGGGGGCAGCCGCGCTCGCCGCCGACGGGGGCACGAGATCGACCGGCGCCGCAGGCTCGGGCATCTTCGCTTCGGCCGCCGTCACATTGGCGGGCGCGGGAGTGCTTTCGGCCTGATAATCGTAGGCGGGCGGCTCCGCGGGCGCCGGAGCGGCGGCCGGCGGCGGCGGGCTCGTTGGTTGATCCGGTGCAGGTTGCGCCGCGGCGTCGGCGGCGTCGGCCTTGCGCGCCAGATCCTCGAAACGCCGCACGCTTTCGGGATCCGCGAACTGGTTCCAGTCGGCGCGATCGCCAAACGCCAATGCGCGCGAGGCTTCGAGCGGCCCGATCTTCGCTTGATGCGCGAGCCGCACCGTTGCGAACAGACCGACGCAGGTGACCCCCAGGAACGCCGTCGCCAAGACCGCGCCGATGACAAACCGGAAATCAGGCAGCATCCCTTTTCACCGTCCCGCGCCCGGTCTCTTTGGTGCCGCGGCACCAGCCCGACCAGGCCCCTGCAATGTCGACGCCAGCACGGTGACGCCCCGCCCGTGATTCGTCGCACGAATGCATAGCTGAGTCGGGGTGACGCGGCGAACAAAAGCCGCGGCCAGCGTCATCGCGATCGGCCAATGACCGGAGCCCATAGCGATCCGAGCAATAATCGAATCCAAAGTGACTCGGTTTTGAATCTATCGTGCGTCAAGGGCCCAGCTCTTGAATCAATGTTGCTCATCGGCGCCGTGCCGTTTTTTTTCGCAGCTTGCCCGTCATGCGGCCTGAGGTGTGTCCACCTGACCCTGCACGCATGACGAGTCGGTCCGCGGGGATCGGAGGCGCGATTGCCGCTCGCGGCGGGGCATTGTATGGGGATGGGGCCGTGGCAGTGCGCTGCGCCGCCGCTTTGCTGCCGATGCAACGCCGGGCCCGTAGCTCAATGGTTAGAGCCGGCCGCTCATAACGGTCTGGTTGGAGGTTCGAGTCCTCCCGGGCCCACCACGCACTCCTGTGCGAACCACCGCTGTCCGGTCTCCGACGGAAAGCCCCAATTTTGCGGGCAATTTCGCGGTTGAGCTTACCGTCTTACCGTCTCTGTCGCTTGCAGGAGTCGCTCTGCGGCAGTTCTAGGGGTTTGGTCTCTGGCCTCTGCAAACCCGTTCCTGGCGGGGAGCCGGGACTGCGGCCATTCAAACGTCGGCGCACTGACCGGTGCCGAGAGGTCAGATGCCAATGGCGAACAGATCTCGTCGTTAACTTAGTCTAAGAGGCCAGACCGAGCATCGCGTATTGGCGGGACCACTCGACTGGCGCATCGCGCAAGCGTGCAATGCCGATGCCCCGGGGCAGTCGACCCTCGATGGCGGCCTTCACGAGATCAGGTGCAAGGAAGACGAGCGAGATCGTCATGTTGACCTGCCGGACGCTGCATTTGTCGCGGGCAGCGATCTGCTCGACACTTGTGACGGTGCCGGTGACGATCTCATCAAGCCAGCACCGGCCACGGGCGATGGATGTGACGAGCGCAACGCGAGTCTCCGCGCGAATGGGGCGAGCATCGTGAGGCGATGTGGATTTTGGCACGATGATCTCGCGCCGTCGCTTCGATGGCGTCTTTCTCCAGGGAACAATGATAACGTTGCCGCCTGCGTCATCTTCGCCGGGTTCGTGGCCTCGCGTCAGATCTTTTCGCCTTTGGGCTGGAGCCGTAATCTCGATCGTCAACTGGTCCGCTCGTACGTCGACACGGATCACATGGGTCTTGATGAGGGTTCGTTCATCGGTCTGTGCAGAGTCCTTGAAATGCTCGCGGACGGCATGGCCGACGAGAGCTTCGACCACGGCCGCCGGCACCCGGCGCACGGACCCGGCGCGCGCAGCCTGTCCATGGAGGAGAGGTGAGGAGACGTAATACCGATACCTGATGCCCTGCTTGCGGGCATGGCTCGGGCTCATTTGATTGCCACGGTCGTCGTAGATGCGGCCGATCAGCAGAGACTCGGACTTCATGCGTGAGGTCGTGTGGTTGTTCCGCTGGTCGTCGAGCTTGGCCTGGACGGCATCGAATAAGTCCCGATCCAGAATGGCAGGCTGCTCACCTGGATAGATTTGATCCTTATAGACGACCTCGCCGATGTAGAACCGGTTGCGTAATAGATGGGCGAGGGGCCCCCGGGTGAATGGTATGCTGCCGATTGTCCGGCCAGTCTTGAGAGATCGAGCTTTGGTGACAATTCCGCGCTCGCGAAGATTTACCATCAGCCGGTGGAGGCTGCCAAGCTTGAGATAGCTGCTGAAGATAGTCCGAACCCGCTCGGCTTCCTCTTCAACTACGACAATCTTGCGGTCCTTGGTCTTGTATCCGAGCGGGGCCATGCCGCCGACCCAAAGACCTTTGCGCTTGGAGGCGGCAATCTTGTCCCGAATGCGCTCTGAGGTTACCTCTCGCTCGAATTGGGCGAATGACAGCAGAACATTCAGGGTCAGCCGTCCCATGGAGGTCGTGGTGTTGAACTGCTGGGTGACCGATACGAATGACACCCCGTGGCCATCGAACAGCTCGACGAGCTTGGCGAAGTCGGCCAAAGAGCGGGTCAGACGGTCAACCTTGTAGACGACGATAACGTCGACCTTTCTGGATCTCACGTCAGCTAACAGTCGCTGGAGAGCCGGGCGCTCCGTCGAGCCGCCGGAATAGCCGCCATCATCGTAGCGGGCCCGGATCAAGGTCCAGCCGGCATGGGCTTGGCTACGGATATACGCCTCTGCGGCATCGTGCTGGGCATCGAGCGAATTGAAGTCCTGCTCGAGCCCCTGGTCTGTGGAGACCCGGGTGTAGATCGCACAGCGAACCGGCTTAATCGTTGCGCTCTTCACGGCCTCGGCTCCGACGACGATTTGTCACGCAGCCCAAAAAATCTGGGGCCATTCCAGCGGGTGCCGGTCATGGCGAAGGCGATCTCGGACAGGCTGCGATAGGTCTTGCCATTCCAGGCAAAACCGTTGGCAAGCACCATGACCCGTTGCATATGACCATCCCACTCGCGCACAAGAAGGGTGCCTGGCCTCAACTCGGTCCGGCGGCGGTTGAGGTCAGCCGCGAGCAGGCCGACCTCAACCGGGGGCCCTGACCGGTCGAGCAGGCGACGCGTGTCCGCATCGAGGTCGCCGAGCCGATCGGCCTGGAGCCGATACGCCAGAATGCGAAATAACAGGTGGCGTGGCAGGTGAGGGGGTGCTCGCCGCCTGAACACCGTGTGCCATCGGGCTCGGAGCCCCCCGACATCGAGACCGCGCAAACGTGCGATCTGGTTGTCGAGCGACGCTCTATCCGGCACCGCCGGCTCGATCGTCACGCGCGGCATGGCGCTCAGGCAGCCCGGCGGCTGGACCGGCGGGAGGCCGAACTTGCATGATTGCTGTCGACGATCCGGTAGACCCGAGCATCACCAACCTTCTCGGAAACTAGATCGAGGCTAAGCTTCTTGCGCACAACACCAGCGAAGAAACCGCGGACCGAATGCTGCTGCCATCCGGTCGCTTTCATAATTCGGCCGATCGTTGCACCCTCCCGTCGCCGCAGCATCACCAGCACCCGAGCTTGTTTCGAGCCCGGCCGGCTTTCGGGTAACGAAACGGTCTTGGTCTTTGCCCTACCTTGGCGATTCTTCTTATGAGTGGGCTTCTTCGCAGCAACGGAAACGTGCTTGCGGGAGGCGATCACCTCAGGCGCAGGCTCTTCGACTTCGTGGTTGGCAGCATTGCCGATGCTTGGCTCCTTGGTCGCGGCCGTTCCCTCATCCTCGACAGCGATCGCTTCCAGGCCGCTCTTGGTAATGCGCAGCGCTATCGGTCCGCTTTCGTCGTCGCGCCGCCAGATTGGCAGCGAGCCGCGGGCGCGGACCTCTTCCAGCAGCCCGGAGCGCATCAGCTTATCGACAACCTTTCGGGCGGCTCCGCCCTTGAGGTTCGCCGGCAGTTCAACACCGCGATCATCGCGTTGCGAGGCGGCTGACAAGATGAGGAGTTGCGTATCGGTGAGCTTTGACATCGGGATCTCCTGCGGTTCGTGCGGCGTCGCGCGCCGCTACCACCGCAGCCCCACCATGGCCTTGCAGCCGGCGGGGCAGGGTCCCGAGGCGCTCATCGCGCCCGGAGCGGTCACAGTAGCGCTCTGTTCGCGCCCGAACGCCAGTCCTTTCTGGATAATATTATTGCTGGTTTCGGGCCGACGGGATCATGGAATGATCCGTAGTCGGCACAAGGATGAGCAGCGGTTTCCTAAACCGAAGGTCACAGGTTCGAGTCCTGTCGGGACCGCCATTTTACGGCCACTTCTGCAAAGAGATGAAATTTTTGTCTCTTTTTTGTCTCCATGCTGCCGTATCGACCGTTGCAGCGGCGGGAGCAAGAAGTTCTCTTGTATGGCTTCGCGCGGTTAGTCTGAACGCCTCGTCTGAAATTTGGAAAATCAAATACCCTAGAAATCCGTTTGCAAGCCAGTAGTAGTAGTCGCCTCTGTGCTGAGTACGACCGGGTCAGATAAGTGCCATGTGGCAGGAGCCAGCGGACAGCGCAGGCGGCTTTCGAGCCGCGAGAGCGGGAAGGCTCTGCCTCGGGTCCACACCAAGGTCTCCATGTCCAGCTCGGCCCTGTAGCGGCATTCCGGATGGCGCTTCATACCATTTCGTTTGCTGCTCAGCCCGGGTCATTTGACTGAGCCTTGGGGAAGACCGGGACGGGCGGCTGGCTGGACTGGCTTACGGGCCATATAACTTTGATTTGCTTAACCATTTTGTCATTGGATGGTGCTTCATCCGGTAGGAAATTTAATTTCGCCCGTTCGTTGAGGATTTATGGACTCGAACGCAGCGCGGGCATATGCTACCTCCGATAGACCTTCCCATTGGGTAGAGGGGGATTGGCTGATGGCTCGCAAACAAATTGTTATCGTTCCGCTTGCTACCGCATTGGCATCGTTGGCTGGCGTTGCCGGAACTACAGAAAACGCAAACGCGGCGTTGCCGCATGACGGGGAAGCCGCGTTGGCGCCCGACAGTGCCAGGTCTTCCAATCTCAAAGCCAACGCGTTCTTCTCAGCGGGTGAGGACTTGCTGAGCTTTGTCATGACGGAACGAGAGGATGGGACGCTGGTCGCTCAGCACGTTTCTCATGCCTCGCACGCTTCTCACCGTTCTCACGCGTCGCATTATTCCAGCCGCTAGAGGCCTATGACGGACTCCGTAACGGTCGAGTTCTGCACTGATGTGCAGGAACTCGAACCATTGCAAGCAGCTGCGTATCGACTGATCGGCGCGTGCACCTGTGAAATTGCAAGGCAGGATGATCGATGGCGTTGCGTGTTGACGGGGCGCCCCGAGTCTACACGCGCAAAGGCCATCGATGGTGAAGCGCTTCGGATCCAGTTCACCGACCTTGTGACAGATGAGAATTTGCGGGCTCGCGTTGCCGAGAAGACCGAAGCTGTCCGCAATGTAATCCTCGCGTTAGCGTTCGGCGCCTTGACGACGCCCGGTCCAAAGGCTGAGTAGTCGATCGCCCGTCATGTCCAGGTTCCTCGCGGCAGAGGCTTTCCAGGCACCCAACGACAAGCTTGAGTTGCTGCCGTTTCGCTTCGAACGGACCGGACGCGATCACTACCTTGTTTCGAACATGGTGGGCGATTTTATTTGCCTCCAATCGGATGAGCTAAATCAGCTCATCGAGCTTAAGGTTCGGCCAGGAGATGGGCTGTACGAGAAGGCGTACACGGCACATCTGCTCACACGGGCCGACCAGAAAAGTCAACGACAGCTATTGGCGTTACGGCTTCGAAGCCGAATGGCCTTTCTTCAATACCTCACACCGCTGCATATTTTTGTGGTGACGCTGCGGTGCGAACATTCCTGCCCTTACTGTCAGGTTTCTCGGCAGAGCGTTGACCGGTCTCGTTTTGACATGAGCGAGGACACGGCCCAACGGGCACTCACAATTGCTCTGAGTACGCCCTCTTCCAAGATCAAGATCGAATTTCAAGGAGGCGAGCCACTGCTCAATTTCGAACTCATTGAAAAGATCGTGTTGGACGCGGAGTTGCAAGCACCGAAGAGGCAGAAATCTGTTGAGTTTGTGATTGCCACGAATCTAGCGTTATTAACCGATTCGATTCTTTCCTTCTGCAAAGCCCACGATGTACTGCTCTCGACTTCTCTTGATGGTCCTGCGGACCTGCACAATAAGAACCGGCCGCGTCCGGGTGGAAACAGCCATGAATTGGTCGTACGTGGAATACGCAAGGCTCAAGAATTTCTCGGGCAGGATCGGATTGGTGCGTTGATGACGACGACCGAAGCGAGCCTTGATCGCGTTGAGGAGATTGTTAATGAATATGTCGGCCTCGGGCTGGATGGTATCTTTCTTCGGCCACTATCGCCTTACGGCTTCGCTGTAAAGACGAAAACTTTTCAACGTTATGACGCCCGGCGGTGGCTAGCATTTTATGAGCGCGGGCTCCGCTACATTCTTGGGGTGAATGCGCGCGGCAAACATTTCCCGGAATTTTATGCCAGCTTGATTTTGAAAAAGATGCTCACGGATCGGCCGCTCGGATATGTCGATTTGCGTAGTCCAGCAGGAATCGGACTTGGAGCATTGGTATACAACTACGATGGCACGGTGTTCGCTTCGGACGAAGGCAGAATGCTGGCGGAAATGGGAGATCGGACATTTCAAATCGGAAACGTTGCAGATGCTATATACAATTCACTCGTGACAGCCCCAAATTTAATCGAGCTTGTTGCCGCGTCTCTCACGCAGGCGGCGCCGGACTGTTACGACTGCGTTTTTGAGCCTCACTGCGGCGCTGACCCGGTGTACCACCACGCCACCCAAGGAGATGCACTAGGAATTAAGCCTCTCTCCGAGTTTTGCGCGAGACAGAAGGGTGTGATGAGGCTATTGCTGAGCATATTGGAAAACTCTCCCCAAGATGCCGCAATACTCCGTCGATGGGGATCGATGTGACGCTGCCGCTAGCCGGTACCGCCAATTTCGTACGGGGGTTCGACCCGATGCGGCCGAGCTACACGTATCGGCTTCGGTCCTCGACCACAGATGCGGCTGTAGACGCTTCCTTTGATATGGCCATCGCACGTCAGGCAGGGGATTTGGCTGAAGCATCACAAGCAGGCTTCAATACGGTCGCTATTATCGATGACGACAGTGTACCGACAGGCGATATTCCGTCGTTCATCCTGAATGTGATTAGGCTTCCGTCCAAGTTCAACTATTTGCAAGAAGGAGATGTGGTCGGGATCGGCACGGGATCGCGACGGTTCCGCACGCTGTACAGGCGCGCGTCTAGTCATAATTCGTTTCTAGTCACTGATCGCTGCAATCATTACTGTCTGATGTGCTCGCAGCCCCCAAAAGACGTGGACGATCGTTGGATACTCGATGAAATACGGTCGAGCATTCCACTCATAGATCCCGACACACAATCGCTTGGATTTACCGGTGGTGAACCGCTTCTGGATTGGCGTGAGTTTCTGGATGTACTCGGGGTCTGTCGTGATCATCTACCTCGAACCGCTGTTCATGTGCTCAGCAATGGGCGGGCGTTCGTTCGGACCGAAGTTGTCGACGCTTGGTCGCGGCTCAACCATCCAAATCTAACTGTTGGCATTCCGATCTACGCCGCGGTTGACCACGTCCATGATTACGTCGTGCAAGCACGCGGCGCTTTCGATGAGACGGTCCTGGGCATTCTCAAACTGAAAAATCAAAAGCAGCGCGTTGAGGTGCGCGTGGTACTGCATGCGTTAACAGTGCCCCATATAGTTGAGACATGCCGTTGGATTTCTCGCAATCTTCCATTCGTCGATCATGTGGCATTGATGGGTCTGGAAAACACGGGGTTCGCGATCGCGAACGAAGAATTGCTTTGGATCGATCCGGTAGAGTACCAAAATTCATTAGCACAGGCGGTCGATTTGCTTGTCGCGGCCAAGGTCAGAGTCTCGGTCTACAATTTGCAGCGCTGCATTCTTGCTCGTTCGGTATGGCCTTATGCTGCACAATCAATTTCCGACTGGAAAAACGAATTTATCGCCGAGTGTGAGCGGTGTATCGAAAAGCCACATTGCAGCGGATTTTTCAGTTCGGGTCGACCACGTCGAAGCAGGGCGATCAGTCCTATCCTTTAGTTTTCTCTCCCGGATCTGCCGGCGGCTCTCAGGGCGACAGGTATTTTCTCAGAACACGGCGGCCAATGCGCCGCAAATGGGCGTCATACTTCACGTCAGGGAATCTAAATTTCAATGACGAGCTGCTCTCCCTTGACCGCGAGCTCGTGCGGCTTACGGACTAATCCACCATCTCTGGAAAATCGCGACTTCTCACGGCGACCGAACAGGCGTAAGACGATTCGCGACGCAGTCTCGATGGGCGAAGCCGACCTCTTGTAGAGGAGGTTGCCAGCGGCTACAGTTCCGCGCGGCGCCGCGACTGGAACAAACGTCTTTCCAAAACGTTAACGAAATCAAGATAATAGCGCCTGATGGGAGCCTGCTATGGGTAATCACCGCGAGGAAGACAACACGTCCACTCCATCGCAGAAGACAGCTGCGCGCGACAGCCGCGGGCGGGTCATTGAAGTGCCCAAGCCCACGCAGGACCAGCAAAACTATCTCGAAGAGATAAAGCGTGCGACGGGTCACTACGATCCCGACGTAGTCGTTGGGGGCCCTCGGCGATCATCAAAATAGGCTGTACGTACGCACCTGACACGGCATGTGGACAGGCCTCCCGACAATCGAGTCGTGCCTGTGTTGCGAGCCGCCATTTTCATTTTTCTTCGATCTAGTCGCGACGCATTGGAAGGCAGCGGAAGCATACCCACTCACGCTACATCGCATTTGCACTCTCGCACGGAAACAAGGGGCCCGATTCGTAGCAATCGAGTCTGCTCTTCCGCGTGCGGACATTCGGGAGGAAATTGATGCTCTTGATGGTTCGCTTGGTGGCGGTGGGGCTGCTGAAGCGGTCACGATTTCATTCTTTGCTTCCGAGACTGAGCCGACCGACACGGCAATGGTACCGGCCGACGAAGTCCTGGGTCAGATCGTAGTAGTTAATTACCGAGCACCTACCAGTTCGGAATTTACACACACGTATATCTACGAGGCTATCTTGACACCGCCAGCCTTAAGGAACGGGGCGGGACACTCTCGGCCACTGCTAAATAATTTCATTTGTGCTGAGGGAGAGTTTCTCTGCGTTGTGAAAGGTTGTGAACTCACGTTGCGTGGAATTTATTATTGCCAGCAGAACGGACTGACCCACGTGTGCGCTCACGCATGTTTGCGTATGGCGCTTAATTCGATCGGGGCGTTTGATCCGCCAGTGTCAAGCAAGGCAATAAACGAGAAGCTTGGAATCACTCCGCCATCAACTGGACTTTCTCTTGGACAGATCGCGAAGGTCATAGATGGCAGTCAAGGGGCCAAGGCTTCGATCGTTGAATGTGATAACCTGACACTGTCAAAGTTTCTGACCATTCTCGCAGCGATCGTTGAGTCGGGACATGTCGCGCTGCTTGTCTTCACGACAGGGGACCCGCAGACCGAACATGTTGTGACGGTTTTTGGACACACCCGCAATTCGGACGAATGGCATCCGGAGGCAGTCCCGACGTATTCAGGCGGACCGCCCTCTACTCCATACTATCCAAGCAGTTTTTGGATCGATCATTTCTTAATGCACGATGATAACTTTGGTCCATATTATGCATTCAGCAGCCGCGCTCTAGACGTCGATCAGAAGGTGCGGGCGAGATATATTGTAGCCTTACACCCCGTTTGTCCTGCCGTTAGACCAGACTATGCAGAGGGAGTTGCAGGAATCACGCTGTTGAATCTATTGCCCAGTCTTGCCCCATTGCGCGCTGGAAAGTGGTTCGACTTTATTACGCAAAATCAGATAAAGTTTGTTCTCAGGACGATATTAATCGAAAAATCGAAATACCTCGATCACCTGCAGTCGTCGCGTGCTCATGATGGGACAGCGATGGCTTCGCATGAAATTGAAATGCTCAAGGGTCTGCCAGATTGGTTTTGGATGGTAGAGTTCAGTCTACCCGCGCTCTATACCGGGAATCGGTCCAAGCTAGGAGAAATTCTCATCGACGGTTTTGCACAACCAGACACTGCCGACTTGGGCAAGTCGTTGCTTTTCGTGCGCCTCCCAAGTCTTCTGATGCTTAAGAATACCTCTGGCCAAATGGCTTACAGCGCTTCTAGTATGCACGCCCATTCTCCGATCTATCAGCATCGCGCTCACGAACATGTGTGGTAGCAACGATCGCCGGACTTCGAAGTCCGGCGAACACACCGAGAATGATGACGAGGCGCTGAAGAGGATCACCTATGTAGACGGACGAGACGAAGCTCGCTGCCGAATGCGCTCGATGTCGAGTGGTGAATGGCAAGAGGGAGTAGGTGCTCTCACGGATTGAGCTCCTGCGACACCGTGCCACAAAAATGAATTTGCTGGTGGCTGGCGCCGCCTGCAAGGCGAAATCTGAAAATCGGCGGCTCCGATTGGTTTGAGGAAAGAGTCCGCCGAAACGGACTCTCCTCGCCAATCGTCATGCGTACTGGATCAGCACCCAGACCACCGCCTTGTTGTTATACGGCGGCATGACGTTGCCCTTCGCGATCGGGGCCGTGGTAGTCGGCGTCCCTTCCACCTTCCACACTCCGCTTTCTGGGCAAATCTGGCCTGTCTTGGCGCGGGTCCCAATGGGAGCCCGATTCTGAGCAGCTACTGCCATTTTCAAGTTCCTTCTCTGTGGTTGGGCCGTTCACTGGAGCGGCCCATATCGTACGGATATATCTTACGTTGCCTTCCGTCAAGTCCACAGGTACAAGAACGTATGCAATCATGAACGGGTGGCCGCGTTGAAGCCGTGGCCGCCCCGCCGTGACTCGAAAGGAGGAATAGGAATGAGCCTCGGTGCTCGGTTAAAGGACTTGAGAATTAAGAAAAACCAGTCCCTCCAGGACGTGGCCGATGCAATCGGAGCGTCGAAGGCGCACATATGGGACATCGAGCGAGGGAGCAGCAAAAACCCGTCCATGGACCTCCTGGATCGCTTGGCCAATCATTTCGGTGTGTCCGTTACTTTTCTCGTCGGCGAGCAGCCTCCAGGCGAATTGACCGAGGACTTGATTGCGCCCTAACGGGACTTGAAAGATCTGAGCGAGGGTGACCGCGAGACGATTCGTAGTCTGGCTAAGCGGCTCAAGGAGACCAAAGGGGGCAGCTGATGCCTGCTTCACGCATGGACCTCGACGTGAAAGGCGGGGGATCCCCAGAGGGTCTGGTGGCGCGCATTCTCAAGGTCGAGCCCGCGCTGGCGCCTCCAATTCCAATT
>Ga0137369_10006127_pt1 | contig 12183 bp, 2 predicted proteins | sample SagtaG_12_FD_104918 | JGI IMG/M metagenome (GOLD analysis project Ga0137369, IMG submission 104918) | Vadose zone soil microbial communities from Sagehorn Ranch, Mendocino, California, USA - Sage1_L_113_16 metaG | ecosystem: Environmental > Terrestrial > Soil > Vadose zone | place: USA... | reverse complement strand
TCACCATGGTGCCGGTGCAATATTCGCCACAAGAATTCGAAAAGGAGCTCGGCGTGCCGGTGATGGATGCCTTAAAGACCAGCATTCAGACCGCCGAGATGATGGTGCGCATGAGGCTCACTCACAGCACCCGGACATATCCGCGGCCGGCGGTTAAATAGTCCTGAGCCATGAGTGATCGAGGCTTGAGGACCAAAACTACTGTAAGAGAGTCCGATGGCACGCGGGATTCATCGCAGAGTCATCGGATGGTCACTTTACGAGCTTGAGGTCGGCAAAGATTACGTGGCAACGGTTGCTCTTAAGGGATCCAGTGGGCGTCGATTATGGGAATGGGAACGACTCAGAGAAGTGTGTGGTGAGCAAGAGTCCAGTCCAAAGGGAGGCGATTTTCATGAGCGATACGTTGACGTTAAAGGATAAAAGGGAGCCGATAGCTATCCTCGGTATCGGGTGTCGGTTTCCAGGAGCGGCAAACGATCCTGAATCATTCTGGAAATTGCTGGTGAACGGAGTGGATGCGATCACTGAAATTCCCGAGGATCGCTGGAATATCGAGGAGCACTACCACCCGCTACCGGGTATGCCGGGCAAAACGTATTCACGCTGGGGTGGATTCATAAAGGGGATCGATCAATTTGATCCTGAATCCTTTGGCATATCTCCACGCGAAGCTGCCCATATGGATCCACAACAGCGCCTCATTCTTGAAGTTGCCTGGGAAGCGCTGGAGGACGGGGGCCAGGTTATTCAACAGCTGGCGGGAACCAATACCGGGGTTTTTGTCGGCATATCACATCCTGATTACGCCCAAATTCAGTCGAGTCCTAACGACAAAGGTTCCGTTGATGCCTATTCCGCTACGGGTGGAGCGTTATCCATCGCAGCAAATCGTATTTCTTACTGCCTGAACCTTCGGGGGCCAAGTATGGTGGTAGACACTGCCTGTTCATCATCGCTTGTAGCCACACACCTCGCTTGCCAAAGCATCTGGAATCAGGAGTGCAGCCTTGCCTTGGCCGGAGGAGTAAACGTTATCATTACGAGTCGACCTTTTACCGCGTTCTGCGCAGCCTCGATGCTTTCTACGGACGGACGCTGTAAAGCATTCGATGCCGGCGCCAATGGGTTTGTTCGCGCTGAGGGTGCCGGGATTGTTGTCCTGAAGTCGTTGACGAGAGCTCTCGCTGATGGAGATCCGGTGTATGCCGTTATCGTGGGTTCCGCAGTTAATCAAGATGGGCGAACGACTGGGATCGCGATGCCGAGCCAGTCAGCCCAGGAAGCGCTGTTAAGAGAGGTTTACGGCCAGGCGGGGATTGCTCCGAGTGACGTGAATTATGTCGAGGCTCATGGGACAGGGACAGAGATTGGGGACCCAATTGAGGCCATGGCTATCGGAAATGTACTGTCCCGTGGTCGGGCTGAGGGTCGAAAGTGCGTGATCGGATCGGTAAAAACCAATATTGGACACCTGGAGGCTGCAGCAGGAATAGCCGGGATTATTAAAGTCGCCTTGTCGCTCAAGCACCGGATGATTCCTCCGAATCTGCACTTTCATAACCCGAATCCTAGAATTCCATTCGAAGATCTGCAATTGCGGGTGCCTATCAATCTGGAAGCATGGCCTGAAGCTTCGAGGCCTGCGGTTGCCGGAGTAAATTCGTTTGGATTTGGGGGAACAAACGCGCATCTTGTGATGGTAGAGTACCCGGTTCAAGAGAATATATCTCGGCTCAATACGGAAGATCCGCTTCCAGCAATGGCGCTGCCGGTATCGGCGCATACTCCTCAAGCATTGCACGCCCTGGTTCGGTCCTATCTCGATTTTCTCGACAGCAATGGCCATCAAAGACCCGCTTTGAGGGATGTCTGCTACACAGCCAGTGTGCGGAGAAGTGATCTTGACCATCGTTTGTCTCTGGTAACGCACAGCAGAGACGAAATGCGTCACCATCTTGAGGCCTTCCTAACGGGGGAACGAAGGCCTGGTATGTTTACGGGCCGGCGCATACAAGGTCAACCGCCAAAGCTCGCATTTGTTTTCTCCGGTCAAGGTCCGCAATGGTGGGGAATGGGTAGGGAATTGCTTAAACACGAGGCGGTATTCCGAAAAACAATGGAGATGTGTGCCAGGCTGCTGAGCGAGCACGCGGACTGGTCCCTGTTGCAAGAACTTGATCGCGATGAAGCGGGTTCTCGGCTTCAAGAAACGGCGATTGCTCAACCGGCCATCTTTTCGTTGCAGGTGGCACTCGCAGCGTTGTGGAAGTCATGGGGAGTTGAGGCTGAGGCCATTGTTGGGCACAGTATCGGCGAGATAGCGGCGGCTCAAGCTGCAGGTGTTTTGTCTTTGGACGATGCTGTCCGAATCGTTTTTTATCGAGCAAAGTGCATGGATTTCCCTGGTGCGAAGGGCAGCATGATGGCCGTCGGTTTACCTCTGGTGGAGGCTACAAGGTCGATTGCAGGATACGAGGACCGGATTTCGGTCGCGGCCATTAACAGCGCGTCCTCTGTTACCCTTTCTGGAGAGCCCGGAGCACTTCAGCAGATAAGCCAATCGTTGATTGAAAAAGGTATTTTCTGTCGCTTTCTGCGCGTAGACTATGCTTTTCACAGTCCTCAAATGGAGGCTATCAAGGACCAATTCCTCGAGTCTCTAGATGGTCTTAATCCGCAAGCTCCTGTAGTTCCCTTTATCTCGACAGTGACCGGCAAATCGGTGGAAGGCAGGCAGTGCGACCAACATTACTGGTGGCAAAATGTAAGAGAAAAAGTACGATTTGCGGAGGCGATGGATTGGTTGATAGAAAGAGGCGCCAATGCCTTTTTAGAAATCAGTCCTCATCCGGTTTTATCCGGCTCGATTTCCGAGTGTCTGCTGCAGAGAGGTCGAAAAGGAACAGTGCTGCCATCTTTGCGCAGGAACGAGGAAGAAAGAGCGGTGATGCTGGGATCACTGGGAGCACTGTACACCCTTGGCCATCCGGTCGAGTGGTGGAACCTTTGGCCTGAGGGAGGTCGCTGCATACATTTGCCCCGATACTCTTGGCAGCGACAACCCTACTGGCATGAATCAGAAGATTCAAAGGAATGGCGGCTTAGCAGAAAGAAACATCCTTTGCTTGGACGAAGCATGAGGTCAGCCGACCCCATGTGGGAAAATGTGATTGACAAACGCCTTTTGGGGTACCTCGAAGACCATAAAGTGCGCAATACCGCCGTGTTCCCGGGTGCGGCTTATGTCGAAATGGCCCTTGGGGCTGCTCACCAGACCTTCGGAGTCGAGGCTTGTATTCTAGAGGAGATTCAGTTTCAAAAGGCTTTCTTTTTGCCCGATCGAGACGGAACTCCAAGGGTTCAACTGGTTTTTCATCAGGCTGACGATTCCCTTGCCATTTATAGTAAAGAATCGACACCCGACTCTTCATGGGACCTCAATTCCATTGGCTACATGAGAAGAGGACCGGATCTGCGCCTTCCTCTCAAAGTTGACGTAAAGGCGATAAGGGAAAATTTGATCGATGAGATTTCATCAGAAGACTGCTACAGCAGGTTCGCGGCTCTAGGGCTTCATTTCGGCCCATCCTTTCGTGGAATCGAGCGGATCTGGAGAAGAGATGGAGAGGCGCTAGCATTTGTGCGCCTTCCTAAGCAGCTGGAGCCTGAGAGTAAAGATTACTTTTTCCATCCAGCCTTCCTTGATGCGTGTTTCCAGGTTTTGTTTAGCGCTGTTCCTCGGAATAACGGCGAGACTTCCAAGACCCTTTATTTGCCCGTGCGGATTGAGCGAGCGCGTGTTTTTGCCAGACCGGGACCGCAGGTGTGGAGTCACGTCGTTCTTAAAAACATAAGTACGAGCGTTTTAGAAGGCGACATCCGGGTATACGATGACGATGGCAACCTGTTTATCGACATTAGAGGATTCGAATGCGCGGCGGTTGGCGCAGCGCGGGGTGATGAGTCGGAAGATATCGCGAAGTGGTTCTATAACGTTAAATGGCGTAGCAAACCCCTCGCAGAACGACCGTGGGCACACCGGGCGCCTGATTGTATCCCTGATTCTCGGGAGATTGCCCAACCGATCGAAAGCGAAATTCACCAACTAGTTAATGAACTTGGTTGGTCAGGAATGTTTTCCAGGGTGAAAGCCTCTTTCGATCGCCTCGCTACCGCGTATATTCTGCAAACCCTCCGCGAACTGGGCTTGGAATTGAACCCCGGAGACCGTATCAGCATTGGGTCGTTAATGGAGGAGCTGAAGCTGCTACCACAGTATCACCACCTAATGGTGAGATTTATGGCTTTCCTGGAGAAGGCGGGCTACCTGAAAACAGCCGGCGCGGATGCATGGGTCGTATGCCAGGGAGCTCCGAAACAGGATCCCCAAGAAGTTTGGCAACGCACATTGTCGCAATATCCTGCTTATGCTGGTGAGCTGAGCCTGATCGGCCGATCTGGATCGCAATTAGGTGCTGTGCTTCAAGGCAAAACGGATCCATTGCAGGTTCTGTTCCCGGAAGGTTCTATTACAACAGCTGAGCATTTCTACCAGGATTCACCCTCATTCCGGCTTTATAACTTATTGGTTCAAAAGGCAGTGGGTAGGGCTTTGGCTCATCTGCCGGAAGGACGAACGGTCCGGATCCTTGAGATCGGCGCGGGCACTGGAGGCATGACAGCATACGTGCTTTCCAGCTTACCTGGTGATTGCACCGAATACATTTTTTCAGATGTTTCTAAACTTTTTTTGGGTAAAGCCGAGCAGAAGTTTCACGACTTCCCGTTCGTAAGATATCAATTATTGGATATTGAAAGCGACCCTCTACAGCAGGGCTATGAGCCTCATTCCTTTGACCTTGTCTTGGCGTCGGATGTGCTTCATGGGACTAAGGACCTGCGTCACTCACTCCGTAATATAGGAAAACTGCTGTCATCTAAAGGCCTGCTGATAATTTTGGAGGCTGAAAAGGCATCTTCTGTCGAAAGGGCATTTTCCGACTTAGTGTTCGGGTCAACGCCCGGCTGGTGGAATTTCAGAGATTTTGACCTACGGCCCGACCATCCATTGCTTACCAGAGAAACCTGGAAATACATCCTCCAGCAGGGCGGATTTGTCGATGTCGAGCACGTCTCGTTGTCTCGTGACGGTGAGGAACCAGGTCAAGTGGTCTTGTTAGCACGTGGCCCGCATATCGAAGAAGGTGCATCAATCATCCAAAAAGAAAGGGCTTTGGGAGGTGTTGCAGATATTAACCGAGATAACGACAAGTGGTTGATTTTTGCGGATAGCGGTGGCGTCGCAGAAAAGTTGGGGGAACTTCTGAACTCGCGTGGTGACGCAAGCATTCTAGTTACCCCGGCTGAAAGCTTTCACCAGAGGGATGAAAGTAACTTCGAGATATCCCCAAACAGTGCCGAAGATATGGAACGACTGCTTCAGTGTGTATCTGAGTCAGCCCAGGCTCCCTGGCGTGGAACCATCCATCTCTGGAGTCTCGATACCCCTCATCCGGGAGAGACCTCCGTCGGCTCATTACAATTGGCAGAGGTTCTTGGATGCCACACTGTTCTGCAATTCATTCAAGCGTGCTTCAAAATTGACCAAAGGCAGCTACCCCCTAAGCTCGTGCTCGTAACCAGAGGCGCGCAACCGGTGGGAAATGGTCATCACGTTTCCATCGCGCAATCTCCGTTAATTAGCTTGGGAAGAGTCATTAACAACGAGTTTCCCAATATTCGCTGCAAAATGTTGGATCTTGATTCGGACCAGTCACCCGATGAGATTCCGTCTCTGTTTGCGGAGCTTTTCACAGAAGATGCCGAAGAGGAGATTGCCTTACGGCACGGAGTTCGCCTTGCGCCGCGATTGGAGCGGGTGGCACCTGCAAAGGTCTCTGTACATCAAAGAACATCAATGAATGGCGGAACTCGGCCTTTTCGACTGGAGATGCCGGCGCCTGGCGTCATTGATAATTTGACCCTGCGTGAAACCAAACGTTATGAACTCGGACCGGGACAAGTTGAAATAGAAGTGTTAGCCGCTTCGCTGAACTTTCGCGACGTTATGAAGGTCCTGGGTCTTTATCCCTCTGATAGCAAGGATTTCACGCTGCTGGGCGATGAGTGCTCGGGTAGAATTGTCGCGATTGGGGACGGTGTGGAAGGCATTGAAGTAGGCGATGAGGTTATGGCTATTGCTCCCGCCAGCTTGGGCTCTTACGTAACGACGTTGGCCGAGTTAGTCGTTCCCAAGCCAGAACATTTGACTTTTGAAGAAGCGGCAACAATACCTATCGCTTTTCTTACTGCATATTACGCGTTGCATCACCTGGGGCGGATTCACGCAGGCGAACGGGTACTCATCCAATCGGCAGCTGGCGGTGTCGGGCTCGCCGCACTTCAGATCGCCCGGGATGCGGGCGCGGAGGTTTTCGCGACCGCGGGCAGCCCGGAAAAACGCGAGCTGCTCAAATCTCTCGGCGTGCGGCATATCATGGATTCAAGATCGTTATCGTTTGCCGATCAAATCAGCGAGATTACCCGTGGCGAGGGTGTTGATATCGTCTTGAACTCTTTGGCCGGAAAAGCAATTGCCAAGGGAGTTTCCGCTCTGGCCCCTTATGGGCGGTTTCTTGAACTGGGAAAACGCGACCTCTACCAGAACAGCAAATTGGGACTGTGGGCGTTCCGAAAGAATCTATCATTTTTTGCTATCGATCTAGGTGGGTTAATAGCTAACAAACCGATGTTCATAAGGTCGTTGCTTAGCGAAATCTGTCAGCGTATCGAAAATAAAACCTTTCATCCCCTACCTCATCGGGTGTTTCCCGTTTCCCGAACCGTAGAGGCTTTCCGGCATATGGCGAAGGCAAGACATATTGGAAAACTTGTGATTTCCATGCGCGACGAAAAGGTTTTGCTCGAGCCATTGAATGGAGATGGCAGCGCTTTTCGTGCCGATGGCACGTACCTGATTACGGGAGGACTCGGCGGGTTCGGCTTGACCCTTGCTCAGTGGATTGTAGAGAACGGTGGCCGGAATCTCGTGCTGATGGGCAGAAGCGGAGCTCAGTCTGAAGAGGCAAAGAAATCTCTAGTGGAGTTGCGGAAAACAGGTGCTCGGGTGGAGGTAGCCAAAGCCGACGTTAGCAGCGGGAGGCAAGTGGCAGAGGTACTTGCTGGCATCGACAGAACGATGCCGCCTTTGAAAGGTATATTCCATACCGCCATGGTGTTGCACGACAATATCTTGCTTCAATCCGATCCAGAGAAGTTTAGGAAAGTGATGGCCCCAAAGATGGATGGAGCTTGGAATTTACACTATCACAGTCTAAATCGGCCCTTGGATTTCTTCGTGCTCTTTAGTTCGGTAAGTTCGTTGATCGGAAGTCCAGGACAAGGAAACTATGCTGCGGCCAATTCATTTCTCGATGCCTTTGCCCATTATCGTCGTTCCCTTGGCTTACCCGCAATCACCATCAACTGGGGCCATCTGGCGGGCGTAGGCTACGTAGCTCGGCACCATGAGATATCCGAGTTGTTGACTCGTATGGGCAGTGAGGGGATTTCGCCGCAAGAAGCGACGGCGGGTCTCGGTCTCATACTTCGGCGAAACCCAATCCAGATTGGCATGATGCGAATGGATTGGCAGAAAGTTTCAAAATCGATACCAAGAACAGGATTCGCACAACGGTATTCGTTGCTGGTAGGAGAGAGCAAAACCGATGAACAAGGAGTAAAAGAAATAAGCCAGATAAAGGAACGTTTGTGGGAGGCGAAGCAGGAAGAACGCCCAGAGATTATCGAGGCCTATGTTCGGGAACAGGTGGCAAGAGTCTTAGGTACTTCCGATAGTAAACTGGATCTAGATCGATCCCTTAATGAGCTGGGGCTTGATTCTCTAATGGCGGTGGAATTGAAAAATCGGATCGAAAGCGATCTGGATCTTTCTCTACCGATGGGGCAACTTATGCAAAGTCCAACCATACTGAGGTTTTCATCCGCTGTACTCAATCAACTTATCGTGCCAGCCTCTACCCCATCGGCGCCACCCGTCAACCGACAAGAAACTCCGCAACAGTTGTTGGCAAAAGTAGATCGCCTTTCCGATGAGCAGGTGGATTCTTTGCTCCGCAAGATGATGGGTGAGGAAGCCCAGCATCGAGAAAAGGAGATGCGGGGATGAGAGATAGTTCCCAACCTATCGCAGATCTTTCATCCGAAGAGAAGCGCACGCTTCTCGCGAACCTGCTACGGGAAAAGACTAAAGAGCCACAATCCTACCCGCTGTCCTTTGCCCAAGAATGGCTCTGGTTCTTCGATCAGTTGGAACCGGGCAACCCCTACTACAACATTCCTTCTGCAGCGCGCGTTAACGGCCAGTTCGATGTGGCTGTAGCGCAGCAGGTCGTCAACGAAATCGTCAGGCGTCACGAAGTGTTGCGCACTACCTTTACGGCTGTAAATGGGAAGCCGCTACAAATCATTGCCCCGAGTTTGACCGTGCCGGTGGCACTGGTGGACCTCCAGTCTTGCTCCGAACCTCAGCGCGAGGAGGAGGTCAAACGGCGAGCTGTAGAGGAGGCGCGGCGGCCATTTGATCTCGCTAAGGGGCCTCTGCTGCGGGTTACTTTGCTACGGCTCGCGAAAGAGGAGCATATACTCCTCGTCACGATGCACCACATTATCTCTGATGGGTGGTCCGGCGCCGTCTTCATTCGTGAAGCGGTGGCGCTCTACGAAGCGTTCTCGATGGGAGAGCCCTCACCGCTTCCTGAGCTTTCCCTTCAGTATGTAGACTATGCGGTTTGGCAGCGGCAGTGGCTAAAGGGAGAGGTGTTGGAGGCTCAGCTTGCCTACTGGAAGCGACAACTTGCTGGTCTGACTGTGCTCGAGTTGCCCACCGATCGGCCACGACCGGCGGTGCAGAGTTATCGCGGAGCGCGCCAGTCTTTAGTGCTTTCCAAGGCCCTAACTGCGTCACTCAAGGAGCTGAGCCGTCGGGAGGGGGTTACTCTGTTCATGACGCTATTGGCGGCGTTCAAAGTCCTGTTCTCACGGTACACGGGGCAGTATGACATTGTCGTCGGCTCCCCCATCGCAGGTCGCAACCGCGCCGAGATCGAGGGGTTGATCGGGCTCTTCGTGAACTTCCTGCTCCTGCGCACGAGTCTGAGCGGCGGCCTGACTTTTCGGGAGCTCCTGCGGCAGGTGCGTGATGTGTGTCTAGCAGCGTACGCCCACCAGGATCTGCCCCTAGAGAAGCTGGTGGAGATTCTGCGGCCTAAGCGAGGAGGGCACCATGCTCCTCCGTTCCAGGTCGCTTTGGACTTCGAGCCGTTGACCATGCGGCCGCTGAAGGTCGGCGGTTTGTCGATCAGTCCATTGGAGGTTGACAACGGAACCGCAAAGATCGATTTGGGCCTGTCTGTGCGGGAAAGCGAAGAAACGGTGATCGGGTTTTTGGAGTACAGCACCGACCTGTTTGACGCTAGCACCATCACGCGGATGCTAGAACATTATGTGGCGTTGCTGGAGGCCATCGTCGCTAATCCAGAGCAGCGTCTGTTGTCATTGCGGTGTCTAGATGAAGCAGAACGGCGGCAATTATTGATGAAGCGATACAAGCTGAGGAGAAAAGGCTTGCTGGATTCACTCAATGACGTCGAGGAGCTCAGCAATTTGACGAAGAATCAACTCTTGCTCTGGGTAGGGCAAGAGTTACAGCCGGATGTGCCTGTTTACAATCTCGCAGCAACCTTAACCATCTGGGGCGAAGTCAATCGAGAACCCTTTGAAAAAGCATTTCAGACCTTGATCAATTCTAGCGATGCCTTACGTACCGTGATTCACCAAAGAGACGGAGTGCCACAGCAGCGAGTCATCACGGATTTCCAATATCTAATGGAATATGTGAATTTTTCACACTTGTCAGATCCTGATGCAGAGCTTCGGGTTTGGATGCGAAAGCGGTGTCAGGTCCGGTTCAACTTCGGGAAGTGCTTGTTTGATTCTGTCCTGATCAAGCTATCGGACAAGAAATTCGTCTGGTACTTGAATCAGCACCACATTATTACAGATGGTTGGTCGGTTTGGTTGATCTTCAATCGAATGGCAGAATTCTATGAGCGCTCCCTTGCGGGGCAGTTGGAAGATAGAGTAGAGCTTCGTTCCTTTCAGGATTACATCGATGATGAGCGAGAATATCGAAACTCATCGCGATATCTCAGGGACGATGCTTATTGGAAAGAAAAGCTTGCGAAGGAGTCGGAGCCGATTGCATTCTACGGGAAAATTCCTCTCAAGCAGACGACACGTGTCCAAAGGATTTCTTGCGACCTGGGTTTCGAACGGACGCGAAAACTACGCACCCTCGCCGCACAACAAGGGATTTCGGCCGGTACATTGGACGCATCTCTGTTTAATAGCTTTGTGGCGCTCCTTTGCACCTATCTCTATCGGATCAGTGGTAACGGAGGCATTTCGTTTGGCACACCAATTCACAACCGGCGTTCAAAACCTTTTGAGGAAACCATCGGATCATTTGTGGAGGTGCTCCCGCTGCGCGTTAAGATTGAAGACGGCGATACTTTCCTTTCATTGATAAAGAAAGTGAAAGTCGAAATGTTTGAAACTCTACGACATGGGCGGTATTCGATCAGAAATCCTCTGCACAGGAAGGCATACGATGTTCTGTTGAACTATCATCATATGTCTAATGTGGCGCACCGTGACTACAATGGGGCACCGGTGGAGGCCGAGGTGATCCACACAGGTTATGGAAATGACAGCTTAGGACTCCGCATACTTGATTTTGGAGATTCTGGGAGCTTTACACTTGACTTCGATTTCCATCGCGATGTTTTCGATGACGAGCTGCAGGGTCAGGCAATTCAACATTTCCTCCGAGTGCTCGATGCCTTTTTGGAAGATCCCGCCCAATTGCTAAACCAAATAAGCCTGCTAACGGCTGAGGAAAAGCAACGCATCCTCGTGGAGTTCAATGCGACGGAAACACCGGCGCTGGAGAATCAGACGATTCCTCAGCTCTTCGAGGCTCAAGTTGAAAGTCATCCGGAGCGCGTGGCCGCCGTTTTTGACGACCAATCCCTTACGTATGCGCAGTTGAATGCGCAATCAAATCAATTGGCGCACTACCTTAAGTCTTTACACGTAGGGCCGGAAGTCGTGGTCGGTATTTGCATGGAGCGCTCTCTGAACATGTTAGTGGGCTTGTTGGGGATCCTAAAGGCCGGTGGAGCTTATGTGCCCTTGGACCCGGCGTATCCAAAGGAGCGTTTAGCTTTCATGCTGGTGGATGCCCAGGTCACGGTTCTGCTCACCCAGAAACAGATAGCTGCTGGCCTAATCGACTATAGAGAATCGAAGTCTATCCTGAGCGAAGCCGAAGGGATGGAGGATGGCGATCTTCGCTCCTCAATCCTCGATCCTCAAATGACGGTGGTCTGCGTAGATACGGACTGGGTGGATATTGCCCGCCAAAGTGAGGAGAACTCTAGTAGCGAAGTTGCGGCCGATAATCTGGCCTATGTGATTTATACTTCGGGGTCCACAGGCAGACCGAAGGGAGTGTTGGTCAGCCATCGAAATCTGCTTAATTGCTTACATTCCATACGTGAGCGGGTTGTATTGACAGGGAAAGATGTGTTTTTAGCGGTCACAACGATCTCTTTCGATATTGCCGCTTTGGAACTTTATCTGCCGTTGATTACAGACGCGCGACTCGTGTTGGCCAGTCGCGATGAAGCGATAGATGGAATGCGGATGTTGCACAGATTGACTGGCAGCGGGGCTACAGCGATGCAGGCCACTCCTTCTATGTGGAGGCTCTTACTCAATGCGGGATGGGAGGGCGCAAACGAGTTTAAGATTCTTTGTGGGGGTGAGGTTTTGTCTCGGCAGCTGGCTGATCAGTTGATGGAGCATGGAGCTTCCGTCTGGAATCTGTATGGTCCAAGTGAGACTGCCATCTGGTCGACGATCGCAGAAGTTGAACGCGGCGAAGGCACAGTTCCAATTGGGCGGCCGATTAACAACACGCACATATACATTTTGGATTCTGACTTGCAGCCGGTGGCAGTGGGAGTACACGGCGAGATGTACATCGGCGGCGCGGGTGTGGCTCGGGGCTATCTCAAGCGGCCCGATTTGACCGCT
>Ga0137369_10006125_pt1 | contig 12183 bp, 8 predicted proteins | sample SagtaG_12_FD_104918 | JGI IMG/M metagenome (GOLD analysis project Ga0137369, IMG submission 104918) | Vadose zone soil microbial communities from Sagehorn Ranch, Mendocino, California, USA - Sage1_L_113_16 metaG | ecosystem: Environmental > Terrestrial > Soil > Vadose zone | place: USA... | reverse complement strand
TCTCGCCAGCGTCGGCTTGTATGGCGTGATGGCTTTGAGCGTGACGCAACGGACACGCGAGCTCGGCATTCGTATGGCGCTCGGCGCGGGACGCCGGGACGTTTTCCGCCTCGTCTTGGGTCAGGGCATGACCTTGGTTTCCCTGGGGATCGGCCTGGGATTGATAGGTGCGATCGCTACAAGCCGTGTGTTAAGCAGCCTGCTTTACGGCATCGGTGCACTCGATGTTTCCGCACTTGCCATCGCCATTGCTTCGCTCGCGTTTGTTGCGCTGCTCGCGTGTTGGCTGCCCGCTCGCCGCGCTACACTGGTCGATCCCATTCAAGCTTTACGTACCGAATGACGGCTTCACTTCGCATTTATGCTAACCGATCTTCAATACGGATTACGCCAGCTAATTAAGAATCCAGCGTTCACTCTTATCGCCGCTCTTACCCTGGCTCTCGGCATCGGCGCTTGTACCGCGGTTTTGAGCTTGGTTAACGCTCTTCTCGTTCGGCCGTTGCCTTATCACGCGCCGCAGGAACTAGTCCTGCTCTGGCAGAAGTTTTCTGCCCAGGGTCTCGATCAAATTCCGGTCTCGGCGCCGGAATATCTCGACTATGAGAAACAGACGACCAGCTTCGAACATATCGCAGGATTCGATTACACAGACCTGAACCTCACCGGTGGCGACATGCCGGAGCGTATTCAAGGTGCCGTCGTGGCGCCGAGTTTGTTTCCGCTTCTCGGCGTCGGACCGATTCAGGGCCGTGTTTTCACCAGCGACGAATTCGGTGAGGGGCGCGATAATGTGGTCATTCTAAGTGCGAGGCTATGGCAGCGCCGTTTCAATTCGGACCCAAATCTTATCGGCAAAGAGATCGCGCTAAACGGTCGCAATTTCACTGTCATCGGGATCATGCCGGAGACGTTTCAGTTTCCGCTCCCGCTTTTCGGCATACAGGGTGGGACATTTGCGGAACGCGTTGATATCTGGAAGCCGATCGCATTTACGAAGAGCGAACTGGAGTCGCGCGGTTCGCGCAGCTACGGCGTTATCGGCCGGTTGAAGAAGGGGATCTCATCCGCTCAAGCGCAGGCGGAGATCGACACGATCCACGCGAACTGGCTCAAACAATTCCCCGATAATTACAGTCCCGATGTGCGCTTCGGCGGTACTCTTTATCCGCTCCACGAACAGGTCGTCGGAGCAATGCGCAAAGCGTTGCTTATCCTAGTTGCTGCCGTTGGCGTCGTGCTCCTGATCGCGTGCGCAAATCTCACGACCATGCTGCTCGCGCGCGCCGGTGCGCGTGAACGCGAGTTTGCCATTCGTGTCGCACTGGGTGCGACGCGGATGCAGGTTCTGCGTCAGATTCTTTGCGAGAGCGTGCTGCTGGCAGTCATCGGCGGCGCAGCCGGTTCGTTGCTTGCTGTATGGGGTCTCGATCTGCTTCGTGCGATCGGAGTGCAAACCGTTCCGCGCATTGCGGAAGCCAATCTCGATGTGCGCGTCCTTGTGGTGATGCTGGTTGTCTCAATCGGCACTGGGATTCTCTTCGGAATCATTCCCGCATTCGCCAGCGGCAATCCCGAAGTGACGGAGGCACTGAAGGAAGGTGGGCGCAGTTCCACCGCAGGCGTACCGCGAAATCGTGTTCGGAACGCGCTGGTTATCGCGGAAGTGGCAATGGCGCTTGTGCTGCTCGTAAGCGCCGGGTTACTGATGAAGAGCTTTGCCCGTCTGCAAAACGTCGATCCCGGTTTTGATTCGGATAACGTGTTGACGATGGAGGTCGCATTGCCGCTGGCGAAGTATCCGCGCGGGAAACCGGTCGCGGATCTTTTCGCGCTGGCGACGCGCCGCATCAAGGCGCTTCCCGGAGTGGAAGCCGCCGCGTTCACGTCGATCCTGCCGTTAAGCGGCACGAACAGCGACAGCTCGTTCGCGATCGAAGGGCGCGATCCCATGGTGGAGAAAGTCTACCCCGACGAAGAAATCCGCGCGATCACGCCGGAATATTTCCGAGTCCTGAAGACGCCGCTTCTGCGCGGTCGTTCTTTTACCGATGCCGATACTGCCGACTCGCCGAAGGTCGTGATCATCAATGAAGCGATGGCGAGGAAATGGTTTCCAAATACCGACCCAATCGGAAAACGCATCACGTTCAGTGACGTTCGCAAGCCCGACGTGGAATGGATCACGATTGTGGGCGTTGTTGCTACCATTCGGCACCGCGGGCTGGAGGAGGAAGGCAAGCCGGAGTATTATCTGCCGCGCACCCAAAGTTCCTACCGCGCGATGGTTCTGGCTGTGCGCAGCAAGCAGGACCCGCGTTCGCTCACCTCCGCCATTCGTACCGAAATTCGGCGGATGGATCCCGATTTGCCGGCGGCCCATGTGCGGACGCTCGGACAGGTTGCGTCCGATTCGATCGCCCCTCGTCGCCTCTCAGTTGTGCTGATCGGCGTGTTCGCCTCGGTAGCGCTAGTACTCGCAGCGGTCGGAATTTACGGTGTGATGTCATTTCTGGTTGTGCAGCGGACGCATGAAATCGGGGTGAGGATGGCACTGGGTGCGCAGCGAAGCGATGTGCTGCGCCTTGTGATGGGGCACGCGCTGCGCTTGGTACTCATCGGCGCGGCGATCGGGCTTGCAATTGCATTAGTTTCCAGTCGCGCCTTGCAGGCGATGCTGTACAGGGTTGGGGCTTTTGATGTTCCGACATTAGCCGGTGTCACGTTGGTACTGGCGGCAGTGGCATTACTCGCGAGTTACATCCCCGCGCTGCGCGCCATGCGCGCCGACCCGATGATCGCACTTGGTCACAACATTTAATTCACCATGATCAAACTCAGACACATCGAACGCTGTTATCCGCTGGCCAAAGCGCAATTCTTTTATGTGCTGCGCGACATCAACCTCGATGTTGCGGAAGGCGAATTCGTTTCCGTCATGGGCCCTTCAGGAGCGGGCAAGTCAACGCTTCTGCACATCCTTGGCATGCACGATCACGGTTGGACTGGTGAGTATTCTCTGGACGAAACCGCAGTGCACCTTTTGAAGCCGAAAGAGCGAGCCGCATTACGCAACGAGCAGATTGGTTTCGTTTTTCAGCAGTATCATTTGCTCGATGATCTCACGGTTTATGAGAACCTCGACATTCCGCTATCGTATCGCCATTACAGCAAGAGCGAGCGGGCCGCACTGGTGGCCGACACGCTCGATCGTTTCCAGATCGTCGGAAAAAAAGACTTGTATCCGCGTCAGCTTTCCGGGGGGCAGCAGCAGCTTGTCGGCGTCGCTCGCGCGATCATTGCCAAGCCCAGACTCCTCCTTGCTGATGAACCGACCGGCAACCTCCATTCCAGCCAGGGCGAGGAGATCATGGATTTATTCAAGAAGCTAAACGCCGAGGGCATGACCATTGTGCAAGCCACGCATTCGGAGAAAAACGCCGCTTACGGCAACCGGATCATCCAACTGCGCGACGGTTGGGTGGTTTAGAAACCTCAACCCAAACAAACACAACCATGCTCACAATTCTTCGAAACTTGCTCGTCTTATTTGCGTTCGCGGTGACCGCTTCTGCGGCAACTGAAGAGAATATTTCTCGTCAACTCGACGTCACGTCCGGCGGGAAACTCGTTATCGACGTCGATTTTGGAACAATCAACGTGACGATCGGTGCCGATGACAAGGCTGTCATCGAGGCGTACCGCAAAATCGATTTCGGGGACGAAGCCAAAGAAAAGGAATATTTTGCCGCCGCTCCAGTCGCGATTAGCCAGGATGGCAACGTTGTCACGGTTCGCGCTCACTATGCGAACTCCAAAAAGTTTTGGAGTTTTGGCCATTCGGAAATGGACGGCCGTTATACGATTCGAGTGCCGAAGAGATTCGAGACCGATCTTCACACTGAGGGCGGCGACGTCACGGCCGGCGAAATCACAGGGAATACGACCGTGAAAACTAGTGGCGGTAAACTGGCATTCAAGAATTTAGAGGGAACGCTCACCGCGAACACGAGCGGTGGCTCAATCGAGGTCGAGGATTGTCGTGGTTCGATCGAGATCGAGACCAGTGGCGGCGACATTACGATGGCGGATGGCACGGGCACTTTGGCCGCCAAAACGTCGGGTGGTCAGATCGACGTTCGCAATTTTTCCGGCGACACAGAAGTCAGGACCAGCGGCGGCAATCTGAGTTTAGAGAGGATCACAGGGAAAATCATCGGCAAGACATCCGGCGGCTCGATCCGGGCCTCAATTCCTGATGCTGTCGTCGGCGATGTGAGACTGGAAACGAGCGCTGGAAACATCGACGTCTCTCTGCCGACAACTGCGACAATGGACATCGACGCTCGCACGAGCGTGGGCGAAGTCTTCAGCCGGTTGCCGCTCGAGACCAGCGACGTCGATAGGGAGCATTTGCGCGGTAAACTGAATGGCGGCGGAAAATCGGTGAAGCTCGAGACTTCCGCCGGAAATATCACGATTGAACCCTCATCGTCCGAGATCGCCAGCCGCTAACGAAACGAGCACCGCCAAGGCAATATGTTGAGCGACTTCAAATACGCATTACGGATGCTGGCCAAGTCGCCGGGATTTACGGCAATTGCCGCGCTCACACTGGCGCTCGGGATCGGCGCCAACAGCGCGATCTTTAGCGTCGTCGACGCGGTGTTGCTGCGACCGTTGCCGTTTCCGAGACCGCACGAGCTGGTAGCCGTGTGGGGGAGTGTTTCGCACACTGGCGGCGAAAAGGAGACGGATTCTTTTCCGAACTATGTCGATCTTCGCGACCAATCACAAACCTTGCAGAGTCTGACTGCTTACACACGTGCGGGCACGGTTTTTACCGGGACGGAGGAAGCGCGGCAGCTCGAGGGTCTGGCCGTTACCTCGGATATCTTTCGCGTGCTCGATGTTCAGCCGGTGCTTGGACGTGCTTACACCCGCGAAGAAGATAATGTCGACGCGCGCGTGGTCGTGTTCACGGATCGCGCATGGAAATCTCTGTTTAACCGCGATCCGAACATCATCGGACGCCAGGTAAATTTCTCGGGACGTTTATGGACAGTGATTGGAATCATGCCTCCCGGTTTTCAATTTCCGGTGGAAGGCGAGCGCGCGGAGTACCTAATGCCGCTTCATCCTCTTGTTCCCGAAGAGGTCAAGCGACGCGACAGTCATTTCCTGCGCCTGGTTGGGCGTTTGAAACCGAGAGTCGGCATTGAGCAGTGCAATGCCGAATTGAATGCGATTGCTTCGCGGCTGGCGAAGCAATATCCGAAGTCGAATACCAATCGATCTAATCTGGTTGTGGGCCTGCACAAAGACATCGTGGGGGACGTTCGGCCGGCGCTCATCACTATTCTTGCGGCAGTCCTTTTCGTCCTGCTCATCGCTTGCGCGAATGTTGCCAATCTCTTGCTCGCTCGGGCCACGGGACGGCGGCGAGAGATCGCCATTCGAACTGCCCTCGGCGCGAGCCGTTGGAGGATTGTTTCTCAACTCCTTCTCGAATGTTTTCTGCTAGCCCTGCTTGGTGCGGCTGGCGGATTGTTCATCGCCTGGTGGGGCATAGATCTTCTCCGCGTGTTCGGACCGCAGGACGTTCCACGTATCGGCGAAATTGCGATCAATGCTCCGGTTTGGACATTTACTCTCGTGGTTGCGGTGTTGAGTACACTCCTCTTCGCCTTGATTCCGGCATTACAGATCACGCGACCGAATGTGAGCGAATCTTTGCAGGAAGGCAGCCGCGGCGCAGTCGGGCCGGAATCACATCGTTTGCGCGGTTTGCTCGTTATTTCGCAAGTTGCGCTCTCGCTGCTCCTGCTTGCCGGCGCTGGCCTGTTAATTAAGAGCTTCGCCAACCTGCGCGCGATCAAGCCAGGCTTCGATCCTTCCGATGCGGTCACGCTTCATCTGGTCATGCCGAAGGTGAAATATCCTGATCCGGAACAACATCGCCAATTCTTCGAGCAAATATTGCCAAAGTTTGCCGCCATACCGGGGGTCGAAGCGGCCGCCGGCGCCATGCCGATGCCATTTTCCGGCAATGATCGAGGGTCGGCATTTACAATCCTGGGACAACCGCCGCTGCCGCGTGGGAGTCATCCGGTTGCTTCGCACATGGTCGTTACATCCAATTATTTTCTGGCGATGCGAACACCGTTGCTGGCAGGGCGCGTGTTCAACTCGTTCGATACAAAAGACTCAGCGCCGGTTGTCATCGTCAATGAAGCGTTTGTGAGAAAATTTTTTGGCGGCGGTAATGCCATTGGCCAGCACATTGTTCTCGATCAAAACGACGATAAGACGACCACGCTGGAGATCATTGGAGTAGTGGCGAGTTCGCGTCATGAAACGCTCGCGACCGAGCCGCAGCCCGAGTTTTACGTTCCGCATACCCAGGACCCGACGCGTCGCATGGATATCGTTCTGCGCACTTCCACTGTCCAGGTCAGCGGACTGCAAGCAGCGTTCGCCAATGTCGTCCACCAGTTCGACAAAGACATTTACATTCCCAAACTTGAACCGCTGGAAGAGCGTGTGGGAACCACACTCGCGCAGCCACGATTCAACACGATGCTGCTCGGCGCGTTCGCCGGTGTGGCTATGGTGCTTGCCGCCATCGGCATCTATGGCGTCATTGCCTGCGGTGTCGCGCAACGAACCAGGGAAATCGGTATTCGCATGGCTCTCGGCGCACAACGTCGCGACATGCTGCAAATGGTTTTGTGGCAAAGCTTCAGTTTGGTCGGAATCGGTTTGCTTGCAGGCCTGGTGGGCGCACTCGCTCTTACGCGGTTAATGACGAGCCTGCTTTACGGTGTGACTGCCCATGACCTGTCGATTTACGCAATTGTGCTGACCGTGCTGAGTAGCGCTGCTCTTCTCGCCAGCTATTTCCCGGCGCGCAGCGCCATGCATGTCGATCCAATCGTGGCGCTGCGGCACGAATGATTGCCCAAGGGCTTTGTGTGGCGGGTCACGCACTCAATTGTGCGAACCTCGTCTGCGTGACGACGTTTAATCAGACCAATAAAAACCAGACGGGCCTGCCAATCCGGTAAGGAAAACTCCGCCGAGCGGCTGGCCGGGCCAGGTTAAGATGCTCGGCGGAGTCTCTCTCTGCCTCAAAATTTGTAGAAATACGTGTCGTCACTCGCAGACGCCGCCTCATCGCGCGACTGAGTACTCGGAGGGCGTTCGCCCGCAGATAGCCGCTTCTACACCTGTTCCATCGATGGTGTTTCATCGTCATCATCGTCCGTATCGCCGGGTTCATGTTGATTAACAGCGGGTGGGGGAGCGACTGTAGGCAAATCGTTCTGCTGCAATTTTTCGTACCGCTGGCGAATCTCGGCCGGCACTTTGTCGAGGTCCTCTTTAGTTTCGACGGGGCCGCTGAAGAGCAGTTTGCCCTGGGGGTCCTTTGCCGTGAGCAGTTTTTCCCCGTCCACGTTTTCCACTTTTATCTCACCCTTGTCATCTGAGAAAACGACCTGCGCTTTGCCAAGGTCGATCCTGGTCGCCTTTAACCCGCCGTGGTCTCTGCTCAAAATTCGAATCTCTCGCGCGGCGCGACGGGCGTCGTCGCGCGCGCGTCTGGCTGCCTCGCGAGCTTTCAGCACCCCTTCACGGACTACCCCATGTTGCGCGTCGCCCAACTGCTCTTGCAATTGTTGCTTCAAATCTTGCATTCGCCCGCCGAGATCACCTACCTCGTCGAAATCCCAGTGCCATTCTTTGTCCTCCGGGTTCCAGCGACGCTGCGGCACTTCTTTTTTGGTGAGCTTGACGGTGATCTTTTGCTCCTGTCCTTTGCGCAGAATGGTGAGTGTCACCTCAGTACCCTCAGAGAAGCTCTGGAGGAGCTTTCGCAACTGGCTGGGCTCGATCAGAATTTGATCGTTCAACATCTTAAGGATGTCGTTCTGTTGAATGCCAGCCGCGGCGGCTGGACCATTCGGCACAACATAGTCGACGACCAACCCAAAACCTTTGGCGAGGCCAAGTTGCTCGCTTACGACGCTCGGGACTTGCGATGTCTCCACCCCGAGGAACGTCACCGGGACTTTCGGCGCTTTTTCATGGCGACCCGGCCGTGCTGGGACACCGGGCGGGGCAGGAGGCGCCGGCATACCGGGCTGAGAAGGTGGCGCCTTGGGCACGGGCGGCGTTTGCGCAAATCCTGCGATCGGCAGGAAGGCGACGGCTGCGATGGTAGCGATACGTTTTATTTTCATGGTTTTGTTTGGTTAAATCATTGGCCGGAAACTGGAATGAGGACGACTTCTTCGCTGGGGTAGGAGACGCGGAGTGATGCGCCGGTAGCTGGGTTACGCCACTGCCACGTCTCCCGCGTCTGATAACGAAGGCGCCGCAGCGGCTGCTCGGAGGAGTCAATGAATTGCAATCCTTCGTCGCGCGTGTTGTAAACGACCTGCATCGCACCGGCAGGAATAAATTCGTTGGACGATCTCGATTCTTCGATTCCGTTCCCGCCACGGCGGGCAGGCAGGAGAGGTTTGGTTCCCGGCGCAGGCGAATTCTGCGCAATATTTTGGGCTGGTTCTTGCCTGCGATCCGTATTGACTTTCGCGAGCAAAAGCAAAACCGCCGCGGCCGCGAGACCGAAACCGAGCGCGGCATAGTTTATCCGAAAACGATCTGGCCGAACGATTTTGGCGCTTTCTGGGTCCACCATTGCTTCCTCGACGCGCGCAAAAAGGACGGGGGAAGGCTGCGCCGGTCGCAGCTTTTTCAATTCATTCTCAAGCTCGGAGAAATCGTTCATTGCGGTTGCAAACTTTTCTTGAGACCGGCCAAGGCGTAGCGATAACGCGATGCGGCAGTATTTTGGGAAATGCCCAGCGCGCTCGCGATCTCGGCAAAAGTGAGTTCATTCCAAATTTTCAAGACAAGCACCTCGCGTTGGTCGTGCGGCAAAGAATCCACTGCCGCGGCGAGCGCGGACTGCATCTCATCTTCCAATTCGAACTGCGACTCGATGGTAGACTCGGTTTCAGCAAAAACATTCGCCTCGCGCCGAGCCCTGCGCCTGTCGCGACGGATAAAATCGAGAGCGATCGAACGCACGGTGGCGTAAAGCAACGCGCGGTTGTCAACGTTGTGATTGCGCCGCCAGAACTTGACGAAAGCTTCCTGAACAATGTCTTCGGCATCGGCTGGAGAACGCGTCCATTGCCGGGCGAAAAGCAGCAAGCCGGGAGCGACTTCAGAAAAACAACTCTTCCAATCCTCATGAGTGGCGACATTCTCCATGACCTCTTCACGGTCTTTCATATCTAAGACGTCGCCAAATGCAGATTTTGTCTAGCGGCGGCGATGTTTTTTAGCGCTCCCGGCCTACCGGTCAGCGTGAACGACGTCCACGTCGCTAATGCTGTGGCGCAGCGGTAACGCCGAATTTCCCACGCCTGCGGGATGCCTTTTAGAAAAACACTTCGAAGCCGCCGTAATAATTGCGCCGATACGCGGGCACAATGCCTTCGTCGCGGACTTCGCCCCAATAATCCTCGTCAAACAGGTTCTTGATCCCGGCGAAGACACCGATCCGGCCATTCCAAAATTTCACTTCCGCAGTCAGATCCCAAACGTTGTAGGCGGGAATGGCGCGCTCGAAAGTATTGTTCGCATCGCCAAACTCATCGGCCACGATGGTGCCAAGAAGACCAACTTTCACAATATCTTTGTAGCGATAGATTCCGCCAGTCTTGATTTGGTAATCCGGAGCGTAGGTTGGCGTCATGCCGTTGTTAGGCCCGGAGGTGAATTCGGCGTCGAGCAAAGTGACGTTGCCGTAGATCGACAATGTGCCCCAGGGACTTGGAGCGCCTCCGTTGATGAGCCCGAGAATGTCGAGCTCGCTGGCGGCCTCAAATCCCATGTAACGCGCGTCACCGACGTTTCCCGTGGATGTAAATCCGTTAGGCAAACTAATGTCGCCAACTTGATCGTCGAACGTGAAATAGAAGCCGCCGACGTCGAAATTCAGGTAAGGCAACGGCTTGCCGCGCAGCCCGAGTTCGAACTGGAGAGCGTAGCCTTCTTTCAGGTCTCCATTCACGACTGTGCTCGCGCCCGTAGGCACGAGTTCGCCGTAGGTCCGAGGCCGGTACGCCTGCGACACCGTGCCGTAAATTTCAGCGCGCGGCGGGCCGCCAGTTGTAATCAAAGGGGGAGAGGGATTCTTGGTTTCCGAGCCCTTGCCTCCGGCGACCGGAGGCGCGGAGACGATTTGCTGTCCCTCGATCAACACATAGTCCACTCCCAATGCAAATAAAGGCACAAACGAAAAATCGGACTGTGAATGCAGCGGATTTACGACGTTGACTTCTTCGTCGACGCTTTGCTGGAGGAATTCGAGGCGCATCCCGGGAACGATCGAAAGACGCCCAAAATGGAAGCGATTCTCGGCAAAAATAGCACCGTCCCAGGTTTCACCGGTGTTCAAATTACGAAGCGTACCGGTTTCTGCGTCCGGGGTCTGGCCGCGCTCATCGCGACGATCCTGTAACGCGTGATAGAAGTAAACGCCGCCGGCAAAGGTCGAAATATCGCCAAGTAAAGCGTAATCGTGGCGCAGGCGGGCATCGACACCCTCTATGTAATCCGCGCGCAACTGAATTGAGTTCGTATCGGCATCTGGTCCGCTTGGCAGCGTGCCGAAACCTCCGCCACGCTGGCGCTTGCTCCAGCGCGTCAAATATCCACCGAACGCTTTGATGTCGAGTTGCGTTCTCTCGGAGAACAGTTTCTGATACTCGAGCGTGGCGTAGTGGCGCTCGAGCCGGAAGCGATCGAAAAACCGCGTAGTCGCATTCCGATCGTCCTCGTAAAAAACGGAGTTTGGCGGATTGACCGCTTCTCGACGTCGCAGGCCGCCTGGTTCGCCATGTTCTTCGTCGTAAGCGTCGAGTGTAAGTACGAACCGGCTGTCGTCCGACACATCCCACACGAGACGTCCGCTGCCGGCGTTAAGATCGTAGTCACTGTTGGCCTCCCGGAATCCTTCTATCTGCCGGTGATCGTAGTACGCGAAGTAGCCGAGCGCACCCGTGGTACCGTCAATTTCTGTGTAATTGCGGTAATACTCGTCGCTGCCAAACACATTTTTCGTCGTGAAATGAAACGGCGCGCCTTGCCGCGGCATTTTCATGACGAAATTGAGGGCCCCGCCGGGTTGCGGCCCAAACTGCAAAGCCGCGCCCGCCCGAATGAGTTCGATCCGCTCCACTGCATCGAGACTTGGCGTGTAATGGGTTTCGGGAAAACCAAACTGCTCGTTCTTGATCGAGACACCGTCTTTCAGCACCTGCATGAACTCGCTCCGTTGCGAATCCAGGCCGCGGTAACCGAAGTTGATGATTGGCGAACTGGGCTCTTCGCTGACGATAATACCAGGCGTGGTTGCCATTACATCCCGGTAGTCGTTATTGGGAAAGACGGGGAACTCTTCGGGCTTCACGAACGAAGTTTTCTTCCCGGCATTGATTCTCGTTCCTTCAACTGGCGGCAACGCGGGGTACTCCACCGGAAAGATATCGAAGCTTCCTTTTACAATGACGCTCTCGGCCTCAGTCGTTTCGGTGACGCTAGTTACCGCCAGCGACAGATTTTCAACTCCGGTCGCGAACAGTGAGCTGCCTTCGTTTACGACGCTGTCACTCCCGCGCAGGCGAGGCCGATGGGATTTATTATCCTTGTCATCATCGACACCGTCATTGTCGCTGGAGATAGCCGGCGCGGCGAGGGCCTCCTGAGCCAGGCTAGACTCAACAAAACAACAGAGCGCGATCCCAGCCAGCGCGGTTCCCAGAGCTAGATTGATTTTCGAAAACATGGGCCGAATGAAAAGAGATTGCTCAGGGCAGTGCAAGTCTTTTCTTGCATTTTTGTAATGTTTCTGCCCGTTCGCTCCTTGCGCCGGTTTTTGCCGACGCCTTCAAACGGATTTTGCCATTCAGCGTTGGACGTTCCGCACTCGATGTTGGACTTTTAGTGTCAAATGCATATCGAGCCAGATTCACTCCCGACTGGACACGCCGGCATCGCCGCGCGGCTCAAAAAAGGCCCCACGGTCCACTCAAGCGCCTGGATTGTCCCGGGCGCGACGGTAGTTGGCGACGTCACGATCGAAGAAGAGTCGAGCGTGTGGTACGG
>Ga0137369_10006116_pt1 | contig 12190 bp, 19 predicted proteins | sample SagtaG_12_FD_104918 | JGI IMG/M metagenome (GOLD analysis project Ga0137369, IMG submission 104918) | Vadose zone soil microbial communities from Sagehorn Ranch, Mendocino, California, USA - Sage1_L_113_16 metaG | ecosystem: Environmental > Terrestrial > Soil > Vadose zone | place: USA... | reverse complement strand
GCCCCCAGCACCACCAGGCCGCAGGCAGACGCCCAGGAGGAGAAGCCCCCAGCCACGCGCCAGCGGACCCGCAAAGCCGCGCCGGTGGGCTAGGAGGGTGTATGGCTCTCATGAGTTCAGAAGTCTACGATGCGCTCCGGGAAATCGGCGTGAGTGATGCCCAGGCGATCAAAGCGGCTGAAGCCCTGGCAGTCCCCAACAAGGACATCGCCGAGATCCGCACAGACATTGCTGTCATCAAAGCTGGCCTGGAGCACCTCCAGCACCGCATGAATCTCCTGATGACGGTCTTGTTCCTGGTGCTTGGGGGCGTGCTCTCGACGCTCTGGGTCCTGGCGCGCCGCTAGGAGGATATATAGCTCCCCTGGAAGGGATGGCAAGCTAGCAGGAACGTACTATGTCCTACGATGACCTCCGCGCCCAAATTGACGCCCTCTCGGCCAAGTACAGCAATATGGCAGAGCACCCGCTCGCCCCCCACGATGACGAGGCACGGCGCGCACGGCACCAAGAGCAGATGGCGGAGCTGGACCGTATCAATGCGTCGTTGAAACAGACGCAGGCCGCACTCGATCCCGAGAAGCTGAAGACGACCGTGGCGCAGGTCCGCCGCTGGGCGCAGGTGGAGACGCACCCCACCTGGTTCCAGGCGGCCTATGCCGATCTAGCGCAGCGGCTGGCGCGGGTGGAAGACCTCCTCGCGGACCTGGAGGGCAGCATGAGTCTGCTGCACACCAAGATGGAAATGATTATCGGGCAACTGGCCGCCGCCGAGCGCCCGGCCAACGGCCGCGACGCCTGACCAGGAGAGGAGCGCTGTCGCGTGGCTCAGCTCACCATCAGTGATGCAGCCCGCCGTTGTGGCTGCCCTCGCTCGACCCTCCAGCGGGCCATCCGGGCCGGGCGCCTCCACCTCGACGCGGATCACTGCCTCGACGCCGACGAACTTGCCCATGCCGGCTATCTCCCCGCTCCAGGAGCGCTCCTGGAGCAGGCTCCAGCTGCGCAGCCGCCGCGTCAGCATGCACTCCAGAGCCTCGACGTCCTGCTGCGCGACATGCAGCGCACCATGGAGCGGTTGACCGAAGTCCTCGACAGTCTGACCAATGAACTGCATCACATGCAGCAGACGCGCTCCAGTCGCGTCCCACAGCCTTCAGGCAGCAGGCTCCAGCTGCGCAGCATGGAGCGTCAACCTGAAGCGCTCCAGTCGCGCGACATGGAGCCGCCACAAGATCCCGTGCTCGCCCAGATCCATCGCTGGCAGCAGGAAGGGATGAGCTTGCGGGCGATCGCGGCCCAGCTGAACGCTGAGGGGGTCCCGACTCGGAGCGGACAGGGCAAGTGGTATCAGAGTAACTTGAGCCGGCTGCTCGCCAGGACGTCTCAGCGCCAAGCGCCGCAAGCGTGATAGATATGCAAGCGATGGCCCGCGATGGGCTGCTCCGGCGGGTGGAGACGAGCCGGTAGGTGGCCGGGGCGTGGGGGTTCCTGGTCGTTATGACACACGCCCTGCACCAGGGGCCCATCATCGATCATCTCCAACACCGGTCTGAGGAGACTATGACACCATCATACGGCAGCGGCGAACTCGTCTGGGACGCCACGGAGGCCACAGCCCCGCGCTGGATCCTCCTCCTCGATGGGCCGCCCGGGTCCACCCGGCAGCGGGTGGACCCCCAGGAGCCCTCCCTCCCCAAAGCCGCCACGGCAGGCCAATTACGGGAGCTCATCCGCCGCGCGCTCCACGCGGACACGGGCCAGTGGCCGGTGAGCGTGACATTGACGCTGGTCAAGTCCAAGCAGCGGTTTCGGTTTCACGTCGTCACGTACGAGGCCGGGGGCGGGGGTGGTCTGTGACCGAGGAGTAGAGCAACTCGCCCCGGCTCGCCGCTGTGCCAAGAGTGTGCCAGACACGGCGGAGCATGAGGAACGACGGCAGGCGCGTGAGATATGCAATCTCAGGAGGAAGGAGGAGCTCCGGATGGCTTCCATTCAGCGACGCCCGGCCCGTGGGGGCCGCATCCGCTATCGGGTGCAGGTCCGGCTCCGAGGTGAAGTGCGGTCTGCGACGTTTCCCACCCTGCAGGAGGCCCGCCAGTGGGCCACGATCACTGAAGGCACCCTCCGGACGCAACGCGTGGCGCCGACGCGTGAGGCCCTCTACCATACGCTCGGCGAGCTCCTGGAGCGCTACCGCCGCCAGGTCCTGCCCGGCAAAGGGCCGGGCACGCAAGCCCACCAGGGGCCCCAGCTGGCCTGGTGGAGCACGCAGCTCGGCCCGCTCCGCCTGGACCAGGTGACCCCGGCGCGTCTGGCCGCCTGTAAGGAGCGGTTGGCCGCGACCCGGGCCCCGGCCACGGTCAACCGCTATCTCGCGGCCCTCAGTCATGCCTTCACGACCGCGGTCGTCGAGTGGGGCTGGCTGGAGGCCTCGCCGCTGCAGCGTGTCCGCCGCTTGCGTGAACCACGGGGCCGGGTGCGCTGTCTCACCGACGAGGAACGCCCGCGCCTGCTCGCGGCCTGCCAGGCAAGCCACAACCGGTGCCTCTACCCGGTGGTCCTGCTGGCCTTAAGTACGGGCGCCCGCAAGCAGGAACTTCTCGGCCTGACCTGGCGGGATGTCGACCTCCGCCGCGCGCAACTCACCATCGAGCACAGCAAAAACGGCGAACGACGGACCCTGCCCCTCGTCGGCCTGGCCCTGGAGACGGTCCACACCCTGGCCCGCGTGCGCCGCATCGATACGCCGCTGCTCTTTCCTCGTGCTGATGGTCGTGCGCCTCTGGATCTACGCTATGCCTTTCACCAGGCGCTGCGTGAGGCCGGGATTGCCGACTTCCGCTTTCACGACCTCAGGCACAGCGCCGCGTCCTATCTAGCCATGCAGGGCGCCAGTCTGGTGGAGATTGCGGAGGTCCTGGGACACAAGACCCTGCAGATGGTCAAGCGGTATGCCCACCTGTCCGAGGCCCACACGGCCGGTGTGGTGGCGCGGATGAACGCGGCGATGTTTCCGTAACCTCATGGTTGGGCGGACGAGTCAGACGGTCCATGTACGGAGGACATAAGGTGAAGCGACTAGTTCTCGCGGTCGTGCTCATTGCAGGTTGCGGCTCTACTGGCGTCATCCTGACAGGGAGAAACGAGTACATGATCTCGAAAACGGACATCGGGGACACGTGGAGCGAGGGGGCCAAGGTCCTTGCGAAGTTATACGTCGAGGCGAACGAGTTCTGCGCCGAAAAGAACATGGCCCTCGAACGGATCTCGGAGGAATCTGCCCCTGGCAGGGTCTTCGTCAGGAATGCGAGCGCCACGCTGCGTTTTCGCTGCGTCGACAAGTAACCAAGGCGTGCAGCTGACGGCCTCCAGCGCCCGCTCGGGTCTCGCTTCCACCCGTGCGCCGATGTCCCGGGCACGCCTCCTACGGCGGGTGGCGACCGGATGGTATGTGGCGCACGAGGCCTCGCCCGTGATCCCTAGGACTGACCACACTTGGACCCAAGGGTAGTCTCTCTCCGCTCGGCTGTCGTTAATCGGGACAATCAACTACACGTCGTGCATTACGGTAATGCACTTTTCTCTTGCAGACTCCTAGGCTCTCCTCTATACATACTGTATTACGGTTTTATGGTAATACTCACTAAGGCGGTAATACCCCCTAGGGGACGCAAGAAGGCTCCTCATGTGTGTTGCTGTATTACGTGATTACCGTATTACACACGAGGGCGAGCGCATGGCAGACAAGCCTATCGATCTTGAGGCAGTCCGCAGGGCTGATGCCAAGCTCAAGCAGCTCGTAGAGGACCATCCAGAGCTCCGAGAGCCGAACCCAGAGCGGCAGCAGGCCCTAGAGGCATGGCGAGAGGACACCCTAGAGGAGAAAGAAGAGGACCATGGCGAAGCTCGGTAGACCATCCGTGTATCAGTCGGACGCAGAGAAGCCTGTCACGGTATCGCTGCGTCTCCCGCGTGACGTGTACGAGCAGGCACAGCGGTATGTGGGCAGGCGTCTCCCTATGACCCTCACAGAGCTCCTGCTTGACGGCTTACGGCTCAGGCTCGAGACACCAGCGGACCCCAGAGACATCATATTGTCTGACGATAATACTGTAATGCAGGAATTACAGGAGATGGTCGACGCCGCGGTGCAGAAAGCGCTCGCGAAGGGGAGCACGGCACCGCCAGCCCTCGACACGCCCACACCCACGCCAGCACCAGAGGCACCAGCACCACCCGGGCATGATAGAGCGCATGACAATAATACGGTATTACAGAAAAATGCTGCGCGACGCCCCGGGAGACCGAGTACCATGCGTCAGCCGATCATCGACCTGCTCCGCGCGCATCCGGAAGGATTGACCGCGGTGCAGATCAAGGTGCATCTAGAAGTAGACAAAAACATCGGCGACACCCTTGCAGGCATGGTGCGGAATCATCTCCTGGAGAAGCAGGGCAGTGGCCAAGCAGTCCGCTACCGGGCCATGACCACGCTCTAGGCACCCAGAAGGAGCCCCTATGGACGCACTGACCGTTGACACGCTGGCGGAGGTCCTCCAGGAACCGAACCGCCCGTTGCTCACGCAGGTGTTGCGGACGTTGGGCCAGGACCGCACGAACGCCGTGCTGACCGCCACGCTCCAGTGTGAGGCGAATGGCGGCATGCTCACCACCGACGGCACGCGCCGGCGCACACCGGGGGGGACCTTTTTCCAGCTCGTCCGGCAGCAGGCAAGGCCGCACGAACGCCGGCGGCTGTTCCCCCGGCCAGCACCCCAGACACCGGCCCCTATACAGTCCCAAGCCCCGCCGCAGGTCCTGACCTGGGACGAGCTGCAGGCAATCGCCACCATCCTTCCGCAAGGAGAAGCCACCGTGAAACTGACGCTGATAGGCCGGCCTGATGTCGGCGCCGTCCAGACCCGACCCACGTATGTGGCGTTTCGGATGCAGGGGAAAGAGGCTGGCTCGCTGCCCAAAGGGCTCCCCCCCGTCCCGGACCAGCAGCCGATTACCTGGCTGGTGGCCATTGCGCTGCGCCAATGGCAGCGGGTGCACGAGAGCCTGGCAGCCCATGCTGACGACAAACTCATTGTGGAGGGCCATCCGGTGGTAGCCGGCGACGGCACGCACGTCCTGCTGGCGCAGAGCTGTGTGAGCATGCACCAGCAGCGGGCGCAGAAGCAAGCCAGGCAGCCGCAGACCGAGCCGACATCGTGAGCCTGCACGGCCCTCTGGCCTCGACGAGCTCGCCGGCGAGTGCGCTAGACCGGTACCGCCCAGCCGGGGCTGCTGGGGCCACGGCGTGCCGGTGCGACCGTGAGGAGCAGTGGCTGCACGGGCTGCAGCGGCGCTCCCGTGCCTTTGCGGCTGTTGCAGGAGCGGCACGCGGGGATCACGTTGGAGACCGTGTGACTGCCGCCAGCCGAGAGCGGCGTGAGGTGGTCTTGCGTCAGGTGCCCCTTCGCACGTGTGCCGCAGTAGGCGCAGCAGTGATCATAGTACTCTTGCATCTCGCGCCACTGAGCGGCGGTGAAGTCGCTGATGGGAGCGCCAGCTTTTCGGGCACGGCGGCGGTGCTGAGCCGCTCTTCTGATCTCTGGATGGGCTGCTGCGTAGGCGCATTGTTTGGCCGTGAGATCCTCACGATGCTGGGTACGGTACACACGCTGCATCGCCAGAAGTGCCTCGCGGTGCGTGGCACGGTAGGCGCCATCCTTGGCCCGCTTCTCCTCCAGACGCCCAGCGACGTAGGCGGCGCGTGCCTCCCGATGTGCGTCACGATAGGCTTGGCGTGCCTCGCGGTGTGACGCGTCATAGTCACGACAATAGGCGAGGAGTTCCTCCTTGTGCACAGCACGGTAGGCCCGAGTGTAGGCCCGAATTTCTTCCCCGTGCGTGGCGCGATAGGCGCGCTTCTTTTGCAGAATCTCTTCTCGGTGCTCCTTATGGTATGCGCGGTTTTTCGCCACGCGCTCTGCCCGGTGCCTCGCCTCGTAGGCACGGCCATTGGCGGGCTGCTGCTCCCGGTGCTCGAATGCATAGAGACGCTGTTGGGCGAGTCGTCGCTCTCGGGAGGCCTCGAGGTACGCCTGACGTTGTGCGCGCTGTGTAGCATACCGGACGCGATCTTTCGCCCGAGTCTCTTCCAGGTGCGCCTCCCGCCAGGCCCGTTGCTTCGCCAGTCGCTCCTCATGAGTTTGCATCGCTTCCTCCTCACAGCTCAAACCCTGGACTACCCGGGGATTTATAACCCCTGCAATAGAGGAGTTCGCCCGTACGGGCGTCTGTCACGCCGTGTGAAAACCACGTGTCCCCTTGTTTCAACCGCGGACGCATGGGCACGCGATGTTTCGGGCAAATGGGAGTTCCTTCAGGCGTGGTCTCATACATATTTCCACTCCGTGCGGGCCGGTAGCCGCGCTGGAGCAGGTCAGCGATTGTCGTCTCCAGAACGTCCAGGGACGGGACCTGCAGGCAGATCTCGAAGCCGGACGGGTGCACGGCAGTGAGCGTGAGAGGGTCATGCATAGGATCCTCCTTCAGTCTGCGGCAGCGGGATATGCTGGTAATAACTTCGCGTGGGGCGGGCGATCGTCCCCAACGTCGCCAGCGCCTGCATGAAAGACAAGACCCGCTCACGCGGCTGGCCGAGCATCACCGCCAGCTGCACAGAGGTTATCGGCATAGGATAGTACGCTCTGAGCGTCTCCAGGATCCGGATCTCTAGGTCGCCACGCGGGTACAGGGGGACCCGCCCCGGCTGCGTCTCTGCGGTGCGGCTCGCCTGTGCCAGGCTCATGCCATGGCGGCGTGCCTCCTCCAGCGCGAGGGCCTCTGGCTGGAGCGTGTAACCGGCACGTGCGAGTTCCGCCGTGTTGACCAGGTTCCCCTGCTCAACGTGCACGCGGCCGCGATCGATGGCGCCGCGCAGGGTGGAGCGTGGTATCCCGATCACCCGGGCGGCGCTACTGACCGTCAGTTTGGGCATAGGACCTCTCCTGCTCGGCGATGATCGCCTCGGCCATGGCCTCGGCCGAGCGCGCGGCGAGGTCCTCGACGTGCGCTAAGGGGTGCGGCTCCTGTGGCATCCGAGGTGGACGGTTACGCCGTGCCATGCAGCGCTCCTTCCGGCCCGGACGCACCAAACACCGTGCGGGTCATGCGGTCCACCACCTCCCGTACGTGGCTATCCGTCAGGTGCGCATACCGCCGTGTCATGTCCATCTTCTTGTGCCCCAGCACCTCAGCAATCTCGAGCAGTGTGGCGCCATTCAGTGCGAGTTCGGTCGCGCAAGAATGTCTGAGATCGTGAAAGCGGAAGTCGACCAAGCCGGCCCGCCGGCGCGCGGTGCGCCAGGCTTGCTCGATGAGCACCGGCCGCTGGCCATCCGCACGGGGAAAGAGCCAGTCCACCCCCGCGCGCGGCGTGGCGGCGTGGGCTCGCAGCAGCGCCAGAGCCCACCCGGTGACCGGTACCGCGCGTGGGCGCTTGTTCTTCGTGGTGGCGAGCCGCAGCATGCCGCGCTCCAGGTCCACATTCTGCCACCGCAACCGACACAGCTCATTGCGCCGACAGCCGGTCGAGATCGCGAGCACCACAATGAAGTGCAGGTAGGCATTGGCGCTCTGCTGGCAGGCACACAGGAGCCGTTGGCGTTCGTCCTCGTTGAGGAAGCGCACACGTCCTAGCGGCTCCGGAGGCCGCCGCACCTTGCGCATGGGGTTTTCGACCAGCCAACCGTCCTCGACGGCCCAGCTGAGAGCGCCACTGAAGGTCGCCAGGTATTGCCGCACGGTCCCCAGGGTATGCCCCGGCATGAGCTCGTCCCGCCACTGCCGCAGCCACGCCGGGGTGATCGCCGTGAGTGGCAGGTCGCCGCAGCGCGCACGCACCCGGCGAAAGACCACGCGATGGTGGATCTGGGTCTGCGGGGCGAGCTGGGGCAGATAGGTGCGTTCGTAGGTCTGAAGCAGGTCGGCCACGGTGGGCCGCTGCAGGCCTTGGTCATCGTCCCAGCGCATGACTGGCTCAGAGATCATGGCATGGGGCTCCTCTGGTGGAGAGGCGGCGGCCTGGTCACCGTGGTCCAGCAGCACCAGGTTGGGGTTGCCACGACTCACGAGGGTCCAGGTCTGCTGGCCGGTGATCTGGAAGGCGAAGAGGGTGCTCGTGCGGGCCACGGCGAGGCCGTCGGCGCCATCGAGCGTGGCGGCGTAGGCGGTGCAAGGGGGCGGGCACTCGACGCGGGACAGGCGGTCTGGTAGACTTGCCATGATTCAGATCCTCAGCTGAGGGGTTGAGTCGGGAGGGCTTGTGGCGTCACTTTCCTAGGGTGTCGCGCCGCAAGCCCTTTTCTTTTGCCTCACTACCAGCCTCATTCTATAGCCTTTCGGGGATATCATCAACACGAAAAGTGCTCTATAAGGGGAAAATTTCCCTTTAGAGTGGATTTTTCTACCTGAAAGGCGATATATTGAGATCCAGGGAAATAGGGAAAGGGGGCGTAATGGCTACACTGGGTCGAGAAATCAAACAGGCGCGGTCTGCTCTCGGGTGGAAGCAGCAGGATTTACGCGATAAAACGGGGATTTCCCAGAAATATCTCTCGCGTATCGAGAACGATCATGTTGATCCGAGTTGGAGCATGGTCGTGAAAATTGCCACCGCGCTGGGGATGGATCTCAATGTCTTCTGCCGCCAGGAGAAGGGTAACAGCGATGCCTAAGTCTGGTGGGACCATCTATGCCATTGGTGTGGTGGGGACCTCGTGGGTCAAGATCGGCCGGACCACTGGCCCAGTGAGGAAGCGCTTGCAGACCTTACAAACCTGGCAGCCCTTCCCGTTGCAGGTACTCGCTTCCATAGACGCAGGCAGAGGAGCAACCGATGGACGCTACAATCACCCAGGAGACCGGGCCAGGCTGGCGCGAGCTGATTGAGAGCCTCCATGAGCAAATCCAAGCGGGCCGCGAGCGTGAGGCCGTCCTGTTGCGCCTCCTCGAGATGGATCGCCAGGCCCTGCTCCACCTCAGCCGGACCGGCCGACCCCGCCCCACCGCGCCACGGATGCCTAGCGAGCCCTCGCCGCTGCATAGCCAGATCATGGAGGCGCTGGCGTCCCAGCCTGCAGGCCTCACGCACGCCCAAATCGAGGCGAAAGTGGGGACCGACCGGCCACTGGCGGATGTGCTCAGAGGCCTGTGGAGGCGCGGGCGCCTCACCCGGCTGGGGAAGGGGCTCTATGCTCTGCCCCCAGGCCCAGACCTGACACAGGAGTAGCGTATGGCCAGACACACAAGCGGTGATGCACGCATCACGCCCTTGGTGTGCCCAGACCCAAAGAAGGAGGAAGCTGTGGAATCCCAAACACCAGCGGAGACCTCGGCCTTGCGAGAGCTCATCCAGCAGCTTCAACGGGATCTTGACGACGCCCGTGCAAGGGAAGCGCGCTTGTTCCATCTGTTGGAGCAGCGACCACTGGTCGCCCCGTCGCCACAAGCATTACTCCCACAGGGCACGCTCACGATGAGAAAACGCATCTTTCAAGTGCTGGAGAAGCATCGTGGCTGGATGCACCGCAAACAAATCGAGGAGGCCGTGCAAAGCGACAAGCTGCTGGGGAATACCTTGCAGAAAATGGCCAAAGCAGGCCTGATCATTAGCAACGGCAGAGGGAGCTACGGGCTGTCTTCGGTCTTAGACTCGACCTCTACCCAATAGCCCGCCGCGGCCTGGCCGCCCGCGCCACCTCACTGGGCTGGCCGGTGACAGCGGCATTCCGACGGGCTCGGTGTCCCCGTGTGTGGCTCTCGGAGACATGAGTAGTCATCCCACCCTTGATTTCGTTCCCTGCTTCAATTATCCTAGTCAGGACGCCGTATGTGTCGCCGATCCCCGCGCTTATGGAGCGATGGCGGGAAGTCCTGCGTGGCCTGGAGAGCGGCTGTCCCCAGATCAGGGGGACGTTTGTCTCCAGTGCTACCGTATTGTGTGCCCAGAGGAGGGGTGAAGAAATGCCGATGGTCGCAACCCCGAAGCCGCGCCAGCGCGCCCAGCACGGGTAAGGGGACGCCATGCCACGCCGCGCGCCCACCCGCCGTGCCGCCGGCGCATCCCAGCAGGTGGGAGCCAGGCTGAAGCACAAGCGTCGGGAAGCCGGCCTGAAGCTCGCAGAAGTCTCGGAGCGCACGACGATCTCGATATCGACGCTCTCCCGCCTGGAACATGGGATCTATCAGTTGTCCGTGCCGCAGCTCGTGGCGCTCGCCACGGCCCTGCGCTGCACCATCATGGATCTGCTCGCTGAGCGCACCGAAGGAGGAGGATCATCAGGAACGCCATGAAGTCGTGAGTCCCACCGTAGCACTATCAGCACCATAAGCTCAATGCTACGGTGGGACACCACCAAGAAAGGATGCGTCTCTCCGTGTTGACCGCACGGGGAGAGACAGAGCCTTGGGGATCGGACACGATTGGTCCGTGTCGCTATGAGCGACATTCTCATTTTAAGGAAATTTGCTGTATTAGCAAATACTGTGAACAATGCAGCCTGCCTAGGCCGTCCGCAGCCTGCATTGTTCTCCCCCTCTCCTCTCTCCAGGTCCCTCGCATTCCTTTCGACGTCCACACAAGCAAACAGCGTCGAGGTAGAACATCCCTTCCACCACTCGACGCTGTTATGGCGTGGCGCTCTTGCGTAGCGCCACGAAAGGAATGGCTATGTTGGCAGTCCAGTCTACCATATTTTGCCCCGAGGGACGCTACTGCAAAATGACCATCCCACACCTCCTGCTCCCCTGGCAGGCCTGGAAGCAAGATCTTATTACCGCCCTCGATCTGCGCACCTACCTCGCCCTGCATGAAATGGCCGAACGCCGCCGCTACGTCCCCCAGACAACGGCCCACTACGGGCCACGGGAATGCCAGAAGCTCTTTGGTCCTACGGTACGCCTCTCACCAGTCGAGCACTCCATGGATGCCCTGAAGCAGACGGGCCTGGTGCCCTGGAGCCCGTCGGCGCTACGGTTTCCCACCGACCCCGCCGCGGTGCCTAACCTCGATCTCAGCGCTTATACTGCCATGCGCGCCCACGTGCATCCCAAGCGGGGGTGGGTTCCCTTCCCCCGGCGTTGGCTGCGCTACCTGGTGCGGCACGGCTCTCCTGGACTGATCGCCAGCGCGGGCTATGTGCTGCAGCGCTGTTTCTGGGATCCCACCGAGGGCGTCTGCGCCGGCGCGGTCTCCCCGGAAGCGCTGGCCGCCTGCTGCGACTTCTCGCAACGGACGGCCGCTCGTCACCTCGCCACCTGCGAGCACCTCGGCTGGCTGCACTGGGAACCCCGACCACGGCGGTATGAACGCGCGTACGGCCGCTGGTACGTGATCAACCCGACCTGGAAAGCCCCACAGCCCCCAACGGCTCCGGCCTCCCGGCCGCGTCGACCACAGCAGCTCTCGTTGCCGCTCCCCGCCGATACGGGGGACAGGGCAAGAGCCGAGGCGAGCCCGCCGCCAGCCCCAGCCATGGCAGCGAGCAGCGAGCAGCGCGAGGCGGGGATCTCCCCGCTTCGTGAGGCTCGCACACCGGAGAGCGTGGAGGCCGAGCCCCCGGCAGCAGCCCAGGCCACCCCGGAGGACGGTGACATAAACTTGTCCGGCTGCGAGGGCACATCCTGCAAAATCTTGTCCGGCTGCATACAAAGGAAGGCCAGTAACCCCGCCAATTGCCGTTGTTCCTCTCCTCCTATTCCCTTTCAGGAGATCTTCTTCAAGCACCAGACCCCCTCCACCCAGGCAGACCCCCCCCTCATCACCGTCGACCCCTCCCAGGCTATCCTTCCCTTGAGTAAGCCTGTAACTGGTGTTCAAAGCAGTAAAGAAAACCCCATGCGGAACCCAAGCCCCGAGAAGCCAACCCCATCCCCAGAGACTTGGGACACGCTGGAGGCCAGGTATGCTCACCTCCCAGCCGACGGCCAAGCCGCCCTCCAGACCGACGCCGAAGCGCACCTACTGCAGCAGGGCTATCAACGTGACTTCCTCACCTCACAGCTGATCCTGTACGAAGTCTGCCGCCTGCTGGCAGCCCAGGAAGGCTGTGCAGCACCTGTGGCCCCGGCCGCCTCTGCCGACGTCGCACCTCCCCCTCTCCCAGTACCAGCCAGACCGACACCGACGCCAGCG
>Ga0137369_10006114_pt1 | contig 12193 bp, 10 predicted proteins | sample SagtaG_12_FD_104918 | JGI IMG/M metagenome (GOLD analysis project Ga0137369, IMG submission 104918) | Vadose zone soil microbial communities from Sagehorn Ranch, Mendocino, California, USA - Sage1_L_113_16 metaG | ecosystem: Environmental > Terrestrial > Soil > Vadose zone | place: USA... | reverse complement strand
CGCTCCTGCCCGACCACGTACTGGTCGAGCACGTTCTTGATCTCGGCGGGCTTGGGGAGGCCGCGCAGCTCCTTACTCTTCTCCTCCTCCCACTCCTCCGCGATGATGTCGTTGCAGAGCTCGATGCATTCGTCGCAGATGTAGACCGTGGGCCCCGCGATGAGCTTGCGCACGTCGTTCTGGCTCTTGCCGCAGAACGAGCACTTCAGCGTCCCTCCGCCCTCGCGCGAGCGTGCCGCCATGCCGCGAGCCGCCTATCGACCCGCCATTGCCGGCACGTCGGGCACCGGTCTCGGCGTGGGCTTGGAGGAGATGACCTCGTCCACGATCTTGTACTCCTTGGCTTGGTCGGCCGTCATGAAGAAGTCGCGGTCCGTGTCCCGCTGGATCTTCTCGATGGTCTGTCCCGTATGGTGGAGCAGGATGCGGTTCAGCTCTTCCCGCATCCTCAGGATTTCCCTGGCCTGGATGTCGATGTCCGTCGCCTGCCCCTGGACTCCCCCAAGCGGCTGGTGGATCATGATCCGCGCGTGCGGCAGCGCGAATCGCTTGTTCTTGGCGCCGGCCGCCAGCAGGAGCGCCCCCATCGAGGCCGCCTGCCCCATGCAGATGGTGCTCACGTCAGGCTTGATGTACTGCATGGTGTCGTAGATCGCCATGCCCGCCGTCACCGACCCACCCGGCGAGTTGATGTACAGCGCGATGTCCTTGTCCGGGTCCTCGGCTTCGAGGAAGAGCATCTGCGCGATCACGAGGTTCGCGATCTCGTCCTCGATGTAGGTCGGCAGGAATATGATCCGCTCCTTGAGCAGGCGCGAGAAGATGTCGAACGCCCGCTCGCCGCGGGGCGTCTGCTCCACCACCATTGGAACCAAACCCATTGGACGTCTCCTGGTTGCCATGTGCCCAGTGTACCCTAGGCCACCACGGTTGACTTCGAGATCAGAAACTCGAGCGTCCGGGTCTCGCGGAGCGAGTGCCGCAGCCCGTCCAGGTCGCCGCTGTCCTGCATCATCCGCCTGACTGCCGGGACGGGCCGGTTGTTGGCCACGGCGATCTTTTCGAGCTCGGCGTCGATGTCGGCGTCCGTCGGGACGAGGCCTTCCTTCTCGGCGATGGCCTCCAGCACGAGCGACCGGCGCACGGCCTTCTCCGCCCCGGGCTTGAGCTCTTCCAGCAGCTTGCCATAGTCCCAGGGCAGCTTGTCGGGGTCCATGCCCTGGCGCCTGACCCGCTCGCGCGTGTGCTCGATGAGGTGGCCCACCTGGCGCAGCACCAGCGCCTCGGGCACCTCGACGGGATGCCCCGCCAGGACGGCCTCCATGACGGCATCCTCGAGCGCCCGCCGGTTCTCCGTCTCTCGCCGCGCCTGGAGCCCCTTGCTGATCTCCGCCCGGAGAGCTGCCAAGGTGTCGAACTGGCCCACGGTCTTGGCCAGCTCGTCGTCGAGGGCGGGAAGCGCCTTCTCCTTGACCTCGGTGACCTTGACCTTGGCCTCGCCCGCCTTGCCGCGGAGCGTCTCGTTCCGATGGTCGTCGGGGAAGCGGATGCGCACGGTGCGCTCGCCGCCCGCGGTGAGGCCGATCACCGCCTCTTCGACTTCGGGCATAACCGAGCCCGAGCCGACGAGGAAGCCGTAGCCCGTCTCGGTCCGCGCGTCCTTGCCCTCGGGCGTCAGCGTGTAGTCCATGATCACCAGGTCGTGGAGGTCCGCCGGGCGCTCCACGGTGCGGAACTCGGCGTGCTGCTCCCGCAGGTTCTCGAGCGCCTCGTCCACCTCGCGCTCTTCGAAAGGCTTGGGCGCGTGCTGGATCGTGAGCCCCGTGTACTGGCCGAGCTCGATGGCGGGCTTGACCTCCACCAGCGCCTCGAACTTGAGCGCCGCGCCCTCCTGGAGCATCACTTCCTTGAGATCGGGCTCCTCGATGGGGCGGAGCTTGGTCTCCTGGAGCGCCTGGCGGTAGACGTCGGGGATCAGGTGGCGGGCGACATCCTCGCGGATGTCATCGGCGAAGTGCAGCTTGATCATGCCCGGCGGCACCTTGCCCTTGCGAAAGCCGGGCAGCCGCGCCTCCTTCTGGACGCGCTTGAAGGCCTTGTCCCACGCGTCCTGGACAACCTCCGGAACTTCTTCCACCTGGAGGCGGCGCTTGCATGCGCCGATCTCTTCAACGGCAACTTTCATTCCGGCTCCTGGGTCGAAAGGCTGGTGCGAGAGGGGGGAGTCGAACCCCCACGGGTCTAACCCTCTGGATCCTAAGTCCAGCGCGTCTGCCAGTTCCGCCACTCTCGCGGATGTAGCGGGAAGGATAACACAAAGCCCCCTGTTGGTCGCCAGGGCCAGCGGGATGACTGCCGGGGTCGGTAACCGGTCGGGGCTGGTGGTGCCCTCCCGGGACCACACTGAGTCGCCAGGCCGCCGATAAGGGCCCAGCTGCGCCATTTAGCTGAGTACTTTGGGGCGCCCTCGGCCGCAGGTTCAACGTACGGCAAGTACGCCTCACCTGCGGCCATTGGGCGCCGCCTCGCATCTGGACCCTTCTCGCCGCCCTGGCCCGTCGACCGGCCGGGGAGGCGGGTGGGGGCGGGGGCAGCCTCCGCGGACCCATATCTTCTGCGGAGGTTCTCGAAGCCGACAACCCGCATCTCGTGGCGGCGTAGAGAGCGGACAGCGGGCTGCGAGTCAGTGTGGTCCGCGGAGGCTGCCCCGCCCCCACCCGCCGTGAACAGCTAGGGGCGGGCGAGAGCGGTCCGAGGGACGGGGGTCCAGGCGATGAGCGAATCGAGCCAGGCGATGTCGCGCGCGGCGAAGGGTGGCGCGTGGAGATCGCGGGGCTGGAGCCAGCGTTGGACGTAGAGGGCCCCCACCAAGAGCTTGCGGAAGTCCTGCGAGCGGTCGCGGAGCGTCTGGCCTTCGCCAAGGAGCAGCGACGCGGCCAGCAGGTGGTAGAGGAGGTCGGCCGCGGGCTTGGCCTCGAGCTCCAACTCCTCACGGGAAAGCGCCGGCCAGCCGTCGATGCGACGCTTGAGCGCCTCGACTGCCTGCACGACCACGTCTGCCCAAGGCTTGGCCGCCGGCTCCGTCACGTGCTGGAGGCGGGCGCCGATGTACGCGAAGAGGGCCTCGTGACATTGCTCGCGCATGATGGCGCGCGTGACGTCGAGGGCGACCACCGGGGTCGCGCCTTCCCAGATGGCGCCCAGGTAGCTGTCGCGCACCAGCCGCGCGTTGACCCACTCCTCGATGTAGCCGTTGCCGCCGCGCACGTTCATGGCCTCGCTCGCCACCGCGCGCGCCCGCGCCGTGATCCAGCACTTGGCGACCGGCGTCCAGATGCGGAAGAGCTTGCGGTCCTCGGCCGAGCCGCCGTCCCAGCGGTCGAATACCGCCGCGGCGTTGAAGACGACCGAGGCCGCGGCCTCGACGTCGAGCAGCATCTCCATCAGGCTGGCCCGAAGCAGGGGCAGCGCGATGAGCGGCCCGCCGAACGCCGCGCGGCCGCTCGCGTGGACGACCGACTCGAGCAACGCCCGTCTCATGATCCCCGCGGCGCGCATCGCGTTCGAGAGCCGGGAGAGGTTGACCATCTCCATCATCTGCTTGAAGCCGCGGCCGATGTCGCCCACCACGTGCGCCACCGCGCCCTGGTACGTCACCTCGCCCGAGGCCATGGAGCGCGAGCCCAACTTGTCCTTGAGCCGGTTGATGACCCAGCCGTTCTTGGTGCCGTCGGGCAGGCGCCTGGGGACGAGGAACATGCCGAGCCCGCGTGTGCCGGCGGAAGCGCCCTCGGGCCGGGCCAGGGTCAGCGCGACGTCCGCGTTGGCATTGGAGCAGAACCACTTGTCGCCCCAGAGCCGCCAGATGCCGTCCGCACCTCGTCGCGCCGCCGTGGTGGCCGCGCCCACGTCGGAGCCGCCCGTCTTCTCCGTCATCCACTGAGTGCCTTGGAGTAGCATCGCGAACTCGGTCGTGGTGAGCCGTGGGATCCAGGCCGCCTTGAGCTCGTCGCTCCCGTAGTGCTTCAGCATCCGCGCTGTCGAGTCCGTCATGTTGACGGGGCAGAGCAGGCCGAACTCGGATTGGGCGAAGAGGTAGGAGAGCGCGTACTTGACCGTCTGGGGCACGCGGCCGGGCCAGCCGAGCACGCCGTCCCGGTGCGATAGCGCGGCGAGACCGAAGCGCTCAAAGGCGAGCTTCTCCATCGCCCGGTACGCCGGGTGGAAGACGACCTCGTCCACGCGCCCGCCGGCCTGGTCGAAGGCGCGGAGCACCGGCGGGTTCTTGTCCGCCAGCGCCGCCAGCTCGTCCAGCTCGCCCCCGGCGACTTCGCCCATCTCGACGAGGTGCGGCCGCGCGCGCTCGAAGGTCGCCGTACCCATCACCGACTCGCAGAGGAACTGGAGGTTTCTGTCCTCCAGGAAGAAGTTCATTCCCCGCGTCGTCGGCATCCCGTCCTGCATCGCCTGCGCGCCCTTGCTGGTCATGCTCATCGCGGCTTCCCCTCCTGATCCCTGCTTATCTCAACTCGGACCGGCGCTGTCAACCCGCATTGCCTTCCCCGCGGCGCGCGACTAGGATAGGCGGCGCCCGCAACCAAGCGGGCCGGAAGGGGAGCCGCATGACAGACGAAGAGAAGCGGATAAGGAGCTACCTGGAGGCGCAGGGGGCGAAGCTCTCGCCCGCCGCCATCATCGAGAAGGTGCGGGCGGCGATGACCGACCTCGGGGCGGCGGCGCAGGCGGTGCCCGCCGCGCGCTTCACCGAGCGCCCGGCCGCCGGTGAGTGGAGCGCCAACGAGGTGCTGGGACACGTCGTCGCCGCGGGCGCGTACTTCGGCGGAGGCATCGCCAGCGCGCTCGACGGGGCACCGCCACCGCCGCCGATGAAGGACCAGGGTGCCGTCGGCGCGCCGGTGCGCAGCGCGGGCGAGTGGTCGGAGCTCCTGGCCCGCGATCGCGAAGCTCTCTTCGCGCGGGTGCTGAGAGCCGATCCCCTCGTCAACCTCGAGCGCCCCATCGAGCACGGGATGTTCGGCACGCTCAACTGGCGGGAGACCCTGCTCTTCATGCGCCTGCACGACCTGGACCACGTCCGCCAGCTCCAGAAGATCGCCGCCGCGCTGACCGCGTCCCGCAGCGCCTGATGCGCGTTTCCATCTCGCTCAGGCTCGCCAACGACGATTGGGAGCAGGCGGGCGCCTACGTGGTGGAGGCCGAGCGGCTCGGCGTGGATTGTCTCTGGTCGGCGGAGGCGTGGGGACACGACGCGGCGACTCCGCTCGCCTTCATGGCCGCGCGCACCTCCCGCATCCGCCTCGGCACGGGGATCATGCAGGCGGGCACGCGCACGCCCGCGCTCCTCGCGATGACGGCCATGAGCCTCAACGCGATGTCCGGCGGGCGGTTCATCCTCGGGCTCGGCGTGAGCGGGCCGCAGGTCATCGAGGGGTGGCACGGCATCCGCTTCGAGCGCCCCGTGCAGCGCATGCGCGAGACCGTCGAGATCGTGCGACGCGCGGTACGCGGCGAGCGCCTCGCCTATAAGGGCAAGATCTACGAGCTGCCGCTGCCGGGCGGCGAGGGCAAGGCGCTCCGGTCGGCGGCCAAGCCCCAGCCGGACATACCGATCTATCTCGCCACGCTGTCACCGAGAAGCCTCGAGATGACGGGAGAGATCGCCGATGGCTGGCTCGGCACCTCCTTCATGCCCGAGCACGCGCGCGTCTTCCTCGATCACCTGGAGGCGGGCGCCGTCCGCGCTGGGCGCTCCCTCGCCCAGCTCGACCTCCAGGCGGGCGGCGTCGTCGCCTTCTCCGACGACGTCGAGCGGCTGATCCCGCCGCGCAAGCCGGGTCTCGCCTTCTCGCTCGGGGCCATGGGCTCGCGCCGGCACAATTTCTACAACGACGCGTTCAAGCGGGCGGGCTACGAGGACGTGGCCGTCGAGGTCCAGCGCCTCTGGCTGGACAATCGGAGGGACGAGGCGGTCGCGCGCGTGCCCGACGAGCTCGTGCTCAAGACCAACCTCCTCGGGACGGAGGCGATGGTGCGCAAGCGCCTCGAGGCCTACCGCCAGGCCGGCATCACCACGCTGCGCGTCGAGCCCGCCGGCGAGTCGCTCGACGCGCGGCTCGTCACGCTCGGGCGCCTGCTCGACCTCGTCCGCGCTCTCTAGCGGGCGCCGAGAAAGGCCCATGTGCACGGTCGGCTCGGTCGCTCTTGGCGCGACGTCCCGCTACTGGACGTGGGCACTGCTCATGCGCCGAGCGTTGGACAACCCAGGGCAAGGTGGTGGGCCCGATGTGCGACCTGCGCACCGGCAGCGTCAAGCTGACCGCGTGAGGCCGCGCCGCGGCGGGCTACTGGGCGCGGCCTGCCACGGGCCGGTACGCCACGTCACCGGACAGAAGCGCGTAGCGTGGCGCCATGGGGGATGCCGCCCAGCCGGTCGCCACCATATGCACGCAGCCCTTCGCGCATGTGACGGCCCGCTCGTTCTTGAACCGAGAGCAGGTCACGACATCCGACGGCTGCTCGGAGCCGGGCAGCGTGAGAAACCCCGCCGTGACCCCGCGCCCGGAGAACGGACAATGAAACGCCGCCCTCCCGACGCTCGGCGAGCCGTAAGACACCCACCCCGCGCACCCCAGCAGGAATACGGAACCTACCGCCAGAGCCACCGGAACCACCAGGATCAGCACGACCAACGCAGCGACCAACGAGCCAATCCATTCCATGGGCCTTTCCTCCCGTCCGCCGCGATCAACCTCTCTGACAAAAGGGTCCTCCTCCACGTCCAGAATCTCAATGGTGCGAACAGCCCATTTCCCTGGGCCATATGGTCGAGCGCTGCCCAAAGCCGGTCATGAAAGCTGCCCCTCCCGAGTCTCCCGGCAAGACGCCCGGGCTCCACCGGAGCCTCGGTCTCGGCGAGGTGACGGCCAGTGGTGTCGGCATCATCATCGGCGCCGGTATCTACGTGCTGCTTGGCGCCGCGACGGCGCACGCCGGTGCCACGGTGTGGCTGGCCTTCGTCCTCGCGGCTGTGCTGAGCGCCCTGACCGGGCTCAGCTACGCCGAGCTCGCCTCGATGTACCCCAGCGCGGCCGCGGAGTACGAATACACCCGCCAGGCGCTGCCGGAATGGATCGCGTTCGTCGTCGGCTGGGTCATGGTCGCGGGACTGGTCGTGGCTGCCGCGACGGTCTCACTCGGCTTCGCGCGCTACGCGGGATATTTCTTCGACCTCGGCATCCGTCCGGCGGCGCTCGCACTCATCGCGGGACTGGCCCTCCTCGCGATGATCGGCATCAAGCAGTCCGCGCGGGTGACGGTGGTGCTAAGCGCCGTCCAGGTCGGGGGCCTGGTGATCGTGATCGTGATCGGCGCGCCCCACGTCGGCGATGTGAATCTCCTCACCGGGCCCGGTCCCGGCGGACTGCTGAGCGGCGCGGCGCTCGTGTTTTTCGCGTTCATCGGCTTCGACGAGGTCATCACGCTGGCCGAAGAGACGCGCGACCCGACCCGGACGGTGCCCAGGGCGTTGCTGCTCGCCCTGGGCATCTCGACCGTGCTGTATATCGCCGTGGCGATGGCCGCGGTGAGCGTGCTCGGAGCCGGCGCTCTCGGCGCCTCTCAACGCCCCCTCACGGATGTGATGGCCCACGCCCCGGGGGAGCCGAAGCGCCGCCCTCGTCTCGGCGATCGCCGTGCTCTCGACCGCGAATACGACCCTGCTCGCCTTGACGGCGGCGTCGCGCCTCCTCTACGGCATGGCCATCGGCCGGGCGCTGCCGGGATGGCTAGGCGCCGTCCACCCGACGACGCGCACGCCGATCCGCGCCATCGCGGTCGCAGCGGTCGTGGCGTCGCTGTTCGCGTTGATCGGCGATCTCACGTTGGTCGCCGCCGTCACGGACTTCGCGGTCTATGTCGTGTTCCTCGCGGTGAACGCGGCTGTGATTCTCCTCCGTTGGACCAAGCCGGGCTTATCCCGGCCATTCGCCGTCCCGTGGAGCGTGCGCGGGACCCCGATTCTGCCGGTCCTCGGTCTCGTCTCGGTGCTCGTGATGCTGATCCAGCTGGAGGCCCGGGCGGTCTGGGTGGGCCTCGCGGTATGCGCGGTCGGCGTGATTGCGGCGTTCCTGCTGCGATCCGGGAGACGCTCAGCGGCCGCGTGAGGGCACACCAGCCCATGGGGCAAGAGCAAGAGCTGTGTCGTCGACCCCGGAGGATCTTACGTGCCGGGGGCCACTGGCTGGGTCAGGCCAAGGACCGTGCAACACCGTGAACGCCGGGGGGCGAGACAGGCCTCGTTCCGTTCTTCTTGACGTTGCCGCGCACGCCTTCCTCGGGTCCGTGAGAGTGATCCATCAGCGAGAAGACCGGCGCGGGCGCATCGACGGCGGTCAAGGTCGTCTCCAGCTCGGCCTCTTCCTGAGTCACGCGGAGGATTTCGTCCACCGTCGTGATCCCCGCGCACACTTTCGCCCATCCATCCTCACGCAGCGTGACCATGCCCCTGGCCACGGCGTAGCGACGGAGCTCGCCGGCCGGGGCTTTCGTCATGATGAGGCGCCGGAGCCCCTCGTCGACCGTGAACAGCTCGTAGATGCCCGTGCGTCCTCGGTATCCAGTCCCCCGGCACGCCGTGCAGCCCTTGCCGTGGTAGAGCTGCACCGAGGGCGGCTCGGCGATGCCGATGCCCAGGAGATCGGCGGGACCTGGATCATGAGGGGCGACGCAGTGAGGGCAGATCTGCCGCACCAGCCGCTGGGCCAACACGCCGTCCAGCACGGAGGCGAGGAGGTAGGATTCGGCGCCCATGTCCTGCAGCCGGGTGACGGCGCTCGGGGCGTCGTTGGTGTGGAGCGTAGAGAGGACGAGGTGGCCCGTCAGCGCCGCCTGGATGGCGATCTCAGCCGTTTCGAGGTCGCGGATCTCGCCGACCATGATGACGTCCGGGTCCTGGCGGACGATGTGGCGGAGGCCCGTCGCGAACGAGAGCCCGATCTTTGGCCGGACCGGGATCTGGTTAACCCCCTCCAGCTGATACTCGACGGGGTCCTCCACCGTGATGATCTTCTTCTCGGGCGCGTTGATCTTGTCCAGGCCGGCGTAGAGGGTCGTCGTCTTGCCCGAGCCGGTCGGACCAGTGACGAGGAGGATGCCGTGGGGTCGCAGGATCAGTCTGCTGAAGACCTGAGCCGTGGCTGGAGCAAACCCCAGCCGGTCGAAGGGGACGAAGGCGGATGAGCGGTCGAGCAGGCGCATCACGATCGACTCGCCGTGGATGGTCGGGATGGTGGAGACCCGGATGTCTACGCGCCGTTCCCCGGCGATGACGCGGATTCGGCCGTCCTGGGGAAGGCGGCGCTCGGCGATGTTCATCTCCGCCATGAGCTTGACGCGCGAGGTGAGCGCCGGCTGGAGCCGGCGCGGCGGGGACTCCTGATCGTAGAGGAGCCCGTCGACGCGGTACCGGACGCGGAGCGTGTCCTCGAACGGCTCGATGTGTATGTCCGAGGCCTCGGCCGTGATGGCTTCCTCGATAAGAAGGTTGACCAGGCGGACCACGGGAGCCTCGGAGGCCATGTTCCGCAGGAGGGTGACGTCGTCCGGCCCTTCGCCATTCCCCTCGGCGCCCCCGATGGTGTCCACGATCTTCCGGAGCGGGCTCGAGGCGTCCTTCCCGTAGGTGCGCTCGATGGCCTCGAGAATCGCGCTCGGGGTGGCGACGCATAGCTTGACCTGGAGCCCGAAGGTTTGGCGCAGGTCGTCCAGCACGAGCGGGTTGGTGGGATCCGCGGTGGCCAGGGTGACCGTCGATCCCTCGACGGCCAAGGGACAGATGGTGTACTGGCGAAGGTACTGCGGTGACAGGTTCTTCACGATCGGCAGCGCGGATGGAATCTCCTCGCGAAACAGGAACGGCAGTTCCAACTGCAGCGCCAGCGCCGCCAGGACATCGTGCCGGCTCACGGCGCCCATGGCGATGAGGGCCTCACCGATCCGCTCCGCGGTCTTCTGAGAGCGGGCGAGTGCGGCCTCGAGGGCCTCGTCGGAGATGGTGCCCGCCTTCAGCAGGATCTCCCCGAGCCGGCGACGTGTCGTGCGAGGTGGCATACCGTCACTTACGCAAGGGGGAGGCCAAGCGCGCACCCGGTCCGACTCGGGTGACCTCGAGGGCTCGCTAGGCGCTGAACCGCCCGAACCTCAATACAATGAGGCAGTTGCGTGACTTACAAGGCTGCCGGCGCTCGACCCTCCATCTGCCAGCACCGAATGGGACTCGCGCTGTAAAGAATGCGAACAGTCATGACGTCATGGAGCTAACAGCTGACACTGGCGAGGCCACGGCGCGGGAACCGGTCGTGAACGGTGTATGGCTTCCCCTCCATCCGGCCGCTTCGCTTTGACCACGCCCACGTGCTTTGGCAGGATCCACGCACGGATGGCAGGAGCCGAGGGCGACGGGCGACGCGGCGAGGAGGAACGAACGTGGCGATCACCTACGACGACATCATCGTAGGCGCCGGCTCATCCGGCGCCGTGCTGGCGGCACGGCTGTCGGAAGATCCGGCGCGCCGCGTCCTGCTGCTCGAGGCCGGGCCGGACTATCCCACCGTCGAGACGACGCCTCACGATCTTCGTGACAGCACCTGGATATCGGTCGTTCAGCACGATTGGGGCTTCAAGGCCGACGCCATGAAGGGCCGGGAGATCGAGTTCCCTCGGGGCAAGGTCACGCGAGGCTCGTCGGCGGTGAACGCCACCATCGCGCTTCGCGGGGTGCCCGCGGACTACGACGAGTGGGCGAGCCTGGGGAATTCCGACTGGGCATGGGCCAAGGTGCTGCCGTATTTCCGCAGGCTCGAGGACGATCAGGACGAGAGCGGTCCACTGCACGGCCGCGGCGGGCCAATTCCGGTGCGCCGCTGGAAGCCCGCGGAGTTCGTTCCCCTCCAGCAGGCCTACTTCGATGCCGGGCAGGCCCTCGGCTTCGCGAGGGTGACGGATCACAATCACCCGGAAACGACCGGCATCGGGCCGTGGCCGATGAATCAGCGCGACGGCCTGCGTATCTCCACCGCCATCGGCTACCTGCTTCCGGCACGCCGGCGCCGGAGCCTGACCATTCGTCCAGATTGCCTCGTGAGCCGCGTGGTGCTCGAGGGCAGTCGAGCGGTCGGCGTAGAGCTCGCGAGCGGAGCTGCCGGTGAGGTCGTCCGGGGCCGGCGCATTACTCTTTCGGCAGGGGCAATTGCCTCGCCGGCCATCCTGCTTCGCTCGGGAATCGGACCACGGGCCGAGCTGGAGGCGCTCGGGATCGTGTCCACGGTAGATCTCCCCGGCGTCGGCGCCAACCTGATCGACCACCCCCTGAGCAGCGTCGCGCTTGTGCCCAAGCCCGGGGTCTGTGACAAGACCCAGCCCGTCGTGCAGGTCGGCGTCCGCCACACCACACCGGGCTCCGCGGAGTGGAACGATATGCAGCTCTTCATGATCAGCCAGGCCGATCTCACCGAGATCCCCGCCCTCATGGCGATTGTTGGCGCGCCGATGGTGTTCGCGGTGGCGGTTGCGCTGCAGCGGCCGCGCTCGCGGGGACGACTCTTATTGACGAGCCCCGATCCACGCACCCAGCCGCGCATCGAGCTGAACTATCTCGATCATCCCGAAGACATGCGGCGGATGGTCGACGGCGTGCGCCTGGCCTGGCGCGTGGCCCAGTGGCCGGCCATAGCCCGGCACGCCGACCACATCGCCATCCTCACCGAAGAGATGGTGGCCTCGGACGAGGTTCTGCAGGGCTACCTCCAGATGACGGTGAGTACCGTCTATCACCCGGTGGGCATGGCGCGCATGGGGCCCGACGGCGATGCCGGCGCGGTCGTGGATCAGCGCGGGCGCGTGCGTGGCGTCGATGGGCTGGCGGTGGCGGATGCGTCGATCATGCCGAACGTCCCGCGAGCCAACACCAATCTCACCTGCATCATGATCGGCGAGCGCGTGGCCGACTGGATGCGCGCGGACGCGCCGGCTCGAGAGCGCTGATCTCGCGGCCGCGCGCTAGTCCACGATGGCGATGGCGCGAACAGGGGAGCCATCGCCGCCCGCGAGCTTGAGGGGCAGCGCGATGAAGTGACAGCGGGGCGAGCCGATCCTGTCGAGATTCGTGAGGTACTCG
>Ga0137369_10006101_pt1 | contig 12204 bp, 10 predicted proteins | sample SagtaG_12_FD_104918 | JGI IMG/M metagenome (GOLD analysis project Ga0137369, IMG submission 104918) | Vadose zone soil microbial communities from Sagehorn Ranch, Mendocino, California, USA - Sage1_L_113_16 metaG | ecosystem: Environmental > Terrestrial > Soil > Vadose zone | place: USA... | reverse complement strand
TGGCCGGCCGTGAACCGCCGCAGCAGGCGCGCGACGCGGCGGGCGTCGGCCCAGCCGCCCCCGGCGGCTGCCTTGGCTTGCTTGCGGGCGCGCCTGCCCTTCGCGGGAGCGGCCTGTCCGGCCGCCTGCTCCCAGGCGCGCCTGCCCTTCGCGGCCTCTGCCTGGCCGCTCCCGGCGGCTGTCTTCTCTGCCATGCGGGTGCGCCTGCCTTTCATGGAGCCAACCCTTCCGCACCGGCCAGCCGCCGGTGGGCCGCGTCGGCCAGCGCCGCCGGCATGGGGGAGCGGGGGCTGCGGGCGAAGGCGCGCAGCGCCTTGCGGAGCAGGGCGGCCGTCTCGTGCCAGGCCACCCGCTGGCGCAGCCCGGGGCCGGGCCCGCCGCGCGCCTCGTACTCGTCCACGAACGCGCCCCCGAGCTCGGCCAGCCAGCGCGAACGCTGCGCCGACGCCGCCGACCCGTGCGCCTTCAGCTCCTGCCAGAGGGCCAGCTGGGTGAGGCTGGCGGTGAAGTTGCCCACGTCCGAGGCGGGGTCGGCCATGCCGCAGTGGTCGAAGTCGAGCAGGGCTGCCGGCCCGCTCCCGACCAGGAACTGGCTGGGCTTGCAGTCGCCGTGGACGAGGGTGACCACCGTCGGGAGCCGCCCTTCGACGCCGGCGAGCTCGTCGGCCACCTGGCTGATCCGTGCCCCCAGCTCGGGGTCGACGCCGGCCGTGCCGCCCGCCCGTTTCCGCATCCGTCGCACGTCACCCCCTGCCGGCCGCGTTCGCCCGGTGGACACTCCGGCGGTATGGAGCTCGGCCAGCGCGCCGGCCGCGGTGACCAGCCCAGCGACCCCGCGGGGCTCCGGGGACGTGGCCGGGCCCTCGAGCGGTCCGATCAGACCGTCGAGTGGCATGCCCGTCACCGGCTCCTGCACGACCATCGGCACCTCAGGGAGGAACGCACTGGCAGCCGCTACCCGCAGCTGGCCAGCGCGCACCGGCGCCGCCTCGGCAAGCAGACGCATCTCCTGCCAGACAGAGGCCGCCTTGTCCGCATTGTGATACACCTTCGCGAAGAGTGTGCTACGTATGATCTTCTTTCCAGAGGCGCGAATCCAGGCCTCGATACGTAGCGTGCAGCGGCGCAGGGGCCGGTAGCGCAGGGGCGTCGCGCGGCAGCGCACCACCCGGCTGCCGTCGCGGCAGGCAGGAAGGGCCGACTCCAAGGCGTTCGCGAGCACGTCCGGATCGAGCAGCGAGGCCAGGTTGGGCATGGCTGGGTCGTCCGGGAAGACGAAGGCCCGCAGCCCGAGGGGCTCGACCAGCAGCCCGGCCCGGCGCTCGTCCTCCGGGCCCCCACCAGCGTCCGGCCGGGCCGCCGTGCCCACCACCCAACGGTCGTCCAGCTCGTAGAGCACGGTCGAGTTCCCGCCTGCCTCGTACTTGGCGTCGAGGATGGTGAACGACCGCGGCCCGCCCGGCCCGCCCAGGGCCGCCCGCAGGGCGGGCCCGGCCCTGCGCGGGTCCAGGGCGAGCTCCAGCCACGGACCCAGCTCGCTCACGGTCGCTCCTCCCGGGCCCGGACCACCCAGGGCGTGCCCGCCCGCCTCACGGGGTCCTCCCGGGCCCGGGGTCGAACAGGGCGGCGAGCGTGTGCGCGCCGGCACGGGCGTCGAAGCGCTCGACCACGGTGCGCCGGGCCGCGTCGCCGAGCCGGCGGCGCAGGCGCTCGTCCCCCAGCAGGCCGGCGAGGAGGCCGGCGAGCGCCCGCGCGTCGTGGGGCTCGGCGAGCAGGCCGTTGACCTCGTGGTCGACGAGCTCGCCGAGCCCGTCGACCGCGGTGGCCACCACGGGCAGCCCGCAGGCCATCGCCTCCATGACCACGTTGGGGATCCCGTCCCGGTCGCCTTCGGCGGTGACGAACGGGGTGAGCGCGAACACGTCGGCCTGCTGCAGCTCGCGCAGGAGCTGGCGGCGGGTGCGGGGGCCGGCGAGCGACACCGTGCCGGCCAGCCCGGCGGCGTCGATCGCGGCGGCGAGGTCGTCGTGGAGCGGGCCGTCACCGTAGATGGCGCAGTGGAACGCGTGGCCGCCGTCCCGCAGCAGCCGGCAGGCCTCCACCAGGTCGGGGAAGCCCTTCTTCTCCACCAGCCGGCCGACGGAGACGATCCGCGGCGGGCCCGGCTCCCGGGCCGCCCCGGCCGGCCGGGGCCGGAACGCCTCCACGTCGACGCCGTGGTGGACGAGGCGCACACGCTCCCGCAGACGCTCGGGCACGGCGCCCCTGAGCCGCTCGGCCCCCGCCTGGCTGCAGGTCACCGTGGCCGTGGCCGAGGCCACCCGCTGGGCAAGGGCGGCGTCCGGCACCTGGTGCAGGTCCCGCGCGTGGCCGGTGAAGCTCCAGGGGATGCCGGCCAGCCGGTGGGTGAGGAGGGCGACCAGGGCCGGGTCGTGGGCGAAGTGGGCGTGCAGGTGGGCGCTGGCGACCTCGTGCCCTCGCTCGCTGCGGAGCAGCCGGGCCAGGCGCACCGCGAAGGTGAGGCAGCGGGCGCGCGAGGCCGAGTGGTAGCCCTGGTCGGACTCGGGGTGGCGGGCCACGTACCAGGCCGCCCGTGCGTAGCGGCCCGGCGAGGCCAGGGCGACGCGCAGGTGGTCGGCGAGGGCCCCCGGCCTGTCCAGGTAGTCGACCCGCGCCCTGACCCGGCCCAGCTCGGGCTGGGCCAGGGGCTCGCACGGGTCGGTCAGGGCGAACAGGCGGATCGGGAAGCCGAGGCGCTCCAGCCCGAGGACCTCGTCGAGCACGAAGGTCTGGGACAGGCGCGGCCAGCTCCGGACGAGGTAGGCCAGACCAGGCCTGGTGTGCCCGTGGTCGCGGGTCGTGGCGGCCGTCACCGCGGCGAGCCCCCGCCCAGCCCGGGAAGCCCGGCCCGGTAGGCGCGGGCCTGGTCGAGCATCACCCGGACCTGGTGGTGCCGCTCCTCACCGTCTGGGCGGGGGCGCACCCCGCGGACGGTGCAGAGCTGCTTGGCGATCTTGAGGCACGTGTAGGTCGCGAACCACGAGAAGCGCTCGTCCCGCGCCACCAGGTCGCCGCCGTAGGCGCGCAGGAAGGCCCGCTCCAGGCCGGCGAAACCGGCCGGGTCGCCTACCGTGCGGAGCGCCAGGAGCCGGAGGTGGGCGCAGAAGTGGGCCACGTCGTACATCGGGTCGCCGAGGCGCACCTCGTCGAAGTCGATCACCCGCAGGCCCCCGTCGACGATCACGTGCTTGTAGTGGAAGTCCTTGTGGATCGGGGTGTCGGTGCGGAACCGGGAGCTGGCGGCCGCGGCCCGCAGGCCGGCGGCCAGGCTCGCCGTCCCGGCCGCCTCGTCCGGATAGGCCTGGCCGACCAGGGCCGCCCAGGCCTCGACGTTCACCAGCTCGGTGGCCATCTGGAGGCGGCGGTCGAGCGACAGCCGGGCCTGGTGCAGGGCGCGCAGCCAGGCCGCGGTCAGCTCGATCGGCCTGGTGCTGCCGTCGCGGGGCAGCACCTCGTCCAGGGGCTCGCCCTCTACGGGGATGTACACCAGCATGGACAGCTCGGGGATGCAGCCGAGCGGGCGGGGCACGCCGAGGCCGTCGTCTCCGGCGAACACCTCGCCCCACAGGGCCTGCAGGACGCGCTCCACCCGCTGGGCCTGGACCACCTGCGGGTACAGCTTGCCAAGGACGACGGTGCGGCTGTCGCCGATCCCGTCGACCTCGTAGCGGACCGTCCCCCGGTTGCCCTGCTTGTAGGCGAGCAGCTTGGCATAGATGACCGCGGGCGGGGACGCGGTCCGGGCCAGCGGGGCCAGCAGCCGGCCGAGGTTGGCAGACATCAGCCCCACGTTGAGCGCCACCTGCAGGATCGGCAGCCCGGTGGCCTGGAACGCCGTCGGGTGCTTGCCGACGCTGGTCGAGGTCATCACCTGCGCGATGCCCGTCTCACGCACCGGCGGTCCCTGGGGCGGGGCCGCCGGCGGGAGATCCTCTCGTATCGACCCCACCTCCCCCTTCCTGGGGACACTTCGCGATACTAACATCCACGCGGTGCAGCCCAGAGGGGCGGCGTGGCTGCTCAGGGTGGGTCTGGGAAGGACGGGCATGAGCGATCTGGTGGGCCGGCGCCTTGGCCGGTACGAGCTCCGCGGGGTCATCCAGCGCGGTGGCATGGGCACGGTCTACAAGGCGTGGCAGGCGTCGCTGGACCGGTGGGTGGCGGTCAAGGTGCTCTCCCACCCTGGCGCCCCGGAGTTCCTGGCCCGGTTCCAGCGCGAGGCCCGCTCGATCGCCCAGCTGCAGCATCCCAACATCGTCCCGATCTACGACTACGGGGAGGAGGACGGGCAGGCGTTCCTGGTGGTGCAGTACGTGGAGGACGGCCGCACCCTCTCCGACCTGCTCATCGCGCCGATCGAGCCGGTGCGGGCGATCGGGCTGGCCACCCACCTGCTCGCCGGCCTCGGCTTCGCGCACGAGCGGGGCCTGGTCCACCGCGACGTCAAGCCGGACAACGTCCTGATGCCCTCGCCGACCTGGCCGATGCTGGCCGACTTCGGCATCGCCAAACTGCTGCTCGAGGGCGAAGGGGGGCGGCTGACGCAGCAGGGCCTGGTGGTCGGGACGGCCGCGTACATGGCACCCGAGCAGGCCCACGGCCTGCCGGTGGACGCGCGCACCGACCTGTACGCGGTCGGCGTGGTGTTGTTCGAGATGCTGACCGGCCGGGTGCCGTTCGAGGCGGAGTCGCCGGCGGCGGCGCTGATGCGCCAGGCCTACGAGGCCCCGCCCCGGCCGCGCCAGCTCGTCCCCGACCTGCCGGTCGAGCTCGAGCGGATCGTGCTGCGAGCGCTGGCCAAGCGGCCGGAGGACCGCTACGAGTCGGCGGCCGAGATGGTGGCGGCGCTGCAGGAGGCGCTGGACGGGCTGCGGACGCCGGCCCCGGCCGCAGAGGGCGACCCGCTCGCCGACAAGTACGCGGAGGGGGTACGGGCGTTCTCCGGGGAGCACTGGGACGAGGCCGTGCAGCACTTCACCGGGCTGGCCGCCTACGATCCCGGCTACGAGGACGTCGAGGCGCTCCTGGACGCGTCGATCGAGGCGCGGGACCGGGAGCGGAGCGGCGAGCGGACCAGCCCTTCGATCCCCATCCCGCCCGCGCTCGCGCCGCCCGTTGGCACACCGCCAGCCTCCACCGGGGAGGCGCCGGCCGCCCCGTCCCCCGACGCCGCCGCGCCGGCTCCGGGGGCGCCGGCCACCCTGCCGCCCGATGCCGCCCCGGCTCCGGGGGCGCCGGCCACCCTGCCGCCTGATGCCGCCCCGGCTCCGGGGGCGCCGGCCGCCCCGTTCCCCGACGCCGCCGCCGCGCCGGCTCCAGATGCCGGCACCACCCCGACTCCTGGTGCAGTGAGCGCGCCGGCTGCTTGGCGTACCCGCGCCGGTAGGGGGTGGCGCGCCATGGTGGTGGTGCTGGCCGCCTTCGCGCTCGCCGGGCCGGTGGTGATCGGCGTGCGCCAGCTCGCCCCGGCCGACGCGGGCGGGGGCACGGAGGCGACCGTGCGCATGTCCGGGCTCACCTTCCGCCCGGCCAGCCTGACGGTGCGCAGCGGTGGCACGATAGTGTTCACCAACGACGACGTGGCACCGCACACGGTCACCTCGGAGTCGGCCAACTTCGACTCCGGCATCCTCCCACCTGGCAGGGTCTTCAGCGTGGTGGCCTCAAGCGGCTTCGAGTACCGATGCACGATCCACCCGAGCATGAAGGCGCGGGTCGCCGTGTCGACCTGAGAGGGGCCGCGACGTGATCGAGCTGCTCGACAACCTGACCGGAGGCAACCTGCTGCTGGTGAAGGTGCTGCTGACCTCGGTCGTGTTCACCTTGGCCGGTCTCCAGGTGTTCCTGGCCGCCCGGTTCTACGAGGCGAGCACGATCCCGCCGGTCTCGGCCGGGACGGCGGCCCGGGTGCACCGCGTGAACGGCAGGGCCACCCTCGCCCTGGCGGTGCTTGTCGGGTTCACCTGCCTGGCCGGGCCGGCCGGGCCGGTGTCGCCAACGCGCGTGCTGCTGCACTCGGCGTTCGGCAGCCTGGTGTTCGCCCTCCTCGCGCTCAAGTACGCCGTGCTCAAGCTCCTGCAGGGCGCCGACCGGTTCCTGCCCGCCATCGGGACGGGGCTGTTCCTGTCGTTCGCCGCCATCTGGGCGACGAGCGTCGCCGACTACATCGTGGCGAGGTAGCGGACATGCGAGCGATGCGGTTGCTCTGGTTGCTGGCGCTGGCCGGTGCGCTGCTCCCGGTCCCCGCCGCTGCCCGGCCGGGCCCCCTGGCCACGGCCGCGGCGCAGTCGACGCCGTCCAAGGACGCCAAGATCGTGAACTTCGACTTCGAGCCACGGACGCTCACCATCGACGTGGGCACCGCGGTCAAGTGGACCAACACCGGCGACCGGCCCCACACCGCCACCGACCGGGGCGGCACCTTCGACACCAGGCCCATCTCTCCCGGCGCCACCGGCTCGGTGGTATTCAGCGCGCCCGGTGTCTACTCCTACTTCTGTCGGGTCAACCCGTTGAAGATGAATGGGGTGGTGGTGGTGAAGCTGGGCAGGACGCCGGCCAGGGCGCAGCGTGTGCAGGCGCTCGACCCCGGCTTCGCCGGCAACGCCTTCAAGTTCGACCCGGCCGAGCTCACGGTGCCCACCGGCACCACCATCGTGTTCGCCAACGTCGGCGGCAAGCCCCACACGCTCACCGCCGACGGCGGGTCGTTCGACACCGGCGTGGTCAACCCGGGCGCCGAGGGGGGCCGCTTCGCCGGCAACAACACCAGCTTCACGCTGACCAGGCCGGGCACCTTCCGCTTCCACTGCGAGGTCCACGCCCAGCGGATGAAGGGCGTCTTCAAGGTCGAAGGCGCCGAGGCCGAGGGCCCGGCGGCCGAGTCGCTCGGTCCCAGGCAGGTGAGCGTCGGCATGGGGGACTTCGCCTTCGATCCCAAGGAGGTCTCGGCTGCGCCCGGCGCGGCCCTGACCTTCGCCAACCGCGGCGCCGCCGCCCACACGGCCACCTTCGACGACGTGACGCCGAAGCTCGACACCAACGTGGTCCAGCCGGGCGCCTCCGTGAAGCTCACCGCGCCGACCAAGCCCGGGAGCTACAGCTACAGGTGCAACATCCATCCGAACAGGATGCGGGCCGTGCTGGTGGTGCTCGGCCCCGGCGTGGCCGACCCAACCAGGCGGGCGGAGGCCGCGACCGTGACCGCGGTGCCTGACAGCGGGCCTGGTGGCGGCGTCTCCGCCTTCGGGGTCGGCACGGCGGTGGCCGCCGCCTTCCTTGGCGGCTTCGGGCTGTCCGCGCTTGCGCTGCGAGGGCGGCGCAGGACGAGGGAAGGGTGATGATCCGCGCGAAGGGCGACGAGCGCCCTCGCGTGATGCTCTACTCCCAGGACGGCCTCGGTCTCGGCCACATGCGGCGCACGAGCTCGATCGCGGCCGCCCTGGCCCGGGCCCGGCCCGACGCCGCGGTGCTGACGGTGGCCGACTCGCCGCTCGGCCAGTTCTTCGGGACCGTGCCCCAGCAGGACTACGTCAAGCTGCCCTCGATCGTGAAGCTGGCCCCTGGCGACTGGCGGCCGGTCGGCCTGCCCCTCCGCTTCGCCCAGGTGCACGCCATGCGCCGCGACCTGCTGCGAGCCACCGCGCTGAGCTTCCGGCCCCACCTCCTGCTCGTCGACCACATGCCGCACGGGGCCATGGGCGAGCTGCGCTCCACCCTCAAGGCGCTGCGCCGCTCCGACGTCGGCACCCGGATCGTCCTCGGCCTGCGCGACATCCTCGACGCGCCGGAGGTGGTCCGGCGGCGGTGGGCGCTCGAATCCGCCTACGACGCCCTCGAGCGCTACTACGACCTGGTGCTCGTCTACGGCCGCCAGGAGGTGTTCGACATGGCCGAGCAGTACGGCTTCCCGCCCGCCGTGGCCGGGCGCCTGCGCTACACCGGCTACGTCTGCACCCCCGAGGAGGGCGGGGACGCCGCCGCGGTCAGGGCCGAGTTGACCGGGCCGGTCGCGCCGAGCCACTCAGTGGTGGTCGCCATGGCCGGGGGCGGGGCCGACGGCTACCCGATGCTGCGCGCGGTGCTGGACGCGCTGCCGGACGTGCAGGCCAGGCGCGGCTGCACGGCGGTGCTGGTGGCCGGTCCGTTCCTGCCCGAGCCGTTCCTGGGCGAGCTGCGCGAGCGGGCCGGCCGGCACGCCACCGTCCTCCAGTCCGTGCGCGACCCGCTGAGCTACCTGCGGGCGGCCGACGTGGTCGCGTCGATGGCCGGGTACTCCACCACCGTGGAGGTCCTGCGCTCGGGCACCCCGGCGGTGCTCATCCCCCGGCCCGGGCCCAGCGCCGAGCAGCGGACCCGGGCCGGCTTGTTCGCCGACAGGGGCTGGGTGCGGACGGTCGATCCCGCCCACCTGAGCGGCGAGTCGGTCGCCTCGGCCCTGCTTGCGAGCCTCGACCGGGGTGCCGGCGGCCTCGTCGCGCCCCTCGACCGGCCGCCCGTGGACGGGCTCGGCGTGGCCGTCGGTCACCTGCTCGTGCTGCTGGACGGGGGCGTGGCCGCCGAGGCGCCCACCCCCCTGCCCGTGGCCGGCGTCTCGCCGACGATCTGACCGCATGCCCGTCGCCCTGGACTTCGACCCTGCGCTCCCGGCGCTGCCCGCGGCGCTGCGTCCCGCCGAGGCGGCCGCGCTGGTCGCCGCGCACGGGCACGAGGTCGGCGAGCTGCGGCGCCAGGACGTCAAGTACCTGCCGCTGACCCGCTGCGTCACCAGCTACGCGGTCACCATCGTCGGCCAGGGCGGCCGCGCGGAGCGGACCGTGGCCGCGGTGGTGGTCACCCCCGAGGGCGCGGTCCTCCGCTTCGCGGACGAGGACGAGGGACTGCCGGGCCTGGCAGAGGCGCTCGACGCCGACCGGATGCTGGCGCGCCTGTCCGCGGCGCTCGAGCCGGGGACGCGCGTGCTCGGCTGCGCCGCCACCCCGGTCCGCTACAAGTCCGGCGCCCGCTGCACGATCCGCTACGACGTCCGCACGCCAGCAGGTGAGCGCACCCTGTTCGGCAAGCTCGTCGCCGGCGGGTGGGGGGAGCGGCCCGGCATCCTCGCCGCGCTGCGGCAGGCCGCCGGCGCCGATCCCGCCATGCCGGAGATCCTCCCGGTCCTCGGCCACTGGCCAGAGCTGCACCTGCTCGTGCAGCCCGCGGCCGAGCAGGCCACCGAGCTCAACCAGCGGGCCTTCGACCCGGCCGAGCCCGCTGCGGTGCGCGACGGCTGGCTCGCCGCGGCCGGCTGCCACCTCGCCGCCCTGCACGCCTGCCGCCTTCCTGGCGTGGGCCTGCCGCCGGCCGCCGCCGACCTCGACGAGCTGCGCGCCTGCGTCGCGCCCATGGCCCAGGCCGCCCCGGCACTGGCGGACCGTTACGAGTCGATCGTCGACCTGCTCGCGCGGGGCTTCGGCGTCGCGCCGCCCGAGCCGGCGGTCACCAGCCACGGGGCATTCCGGACCGACCAGCTCCTGATCGCCGGCGGCCGCCAGGTCATGATCGACCTGGACACAGCGTGCCGCTCCGAGCCCGCCCGCGACCTCGGCAACCTCCTCGCCTACCTCGACTGGAAGGCGATCCGCAGGCCGGCGCTCGCCCCCATGGCCGAGCGGGCCGGGCGCGTGCTGCTCGACGCCTACGCCAACGCGCACCCGGCCCCGGAAGCGTCCCGGCTGGCCCTGCGGCGGGCCACCTCACTGGCCAAGATCGCCGGGCGGCGCTACCGCAGCCTCACGGTGGACGAGTGGCCGCTGGTCCCCGCCCTCCTCGACGCCGCGCTGGTCTTGTACGGGTTCCCCTGGCCTGGACGGGAGCCGCCGGCATGACCGCCGCCCCGGCGCCCGGCCTGCTCGCCGACCGGCGCTTCCGCCGTTTCTGGATCGGCCAGACCGTCTCGGTCTTCGGCGACCAGGTCACCCTGCTGGCGATCCCGCTCACCGCCGTGGTGACCCTGGGCGTCGGCGCCACCGAGATGGGCCTGCTGACCGCGGCCGGGTACGCGCCTCACCTGCTGCTGTCGCTCGTGGCCGGGGACTGGATCGACCGCAGCGCCAGGCGGCGGGCGCTGATGGTCGCGGCCGACCTCGGCCGCGCCCTCGTGCTGCTGTCGCTGCCGATCGCCTACGCGCTCGGCGCGCTCAGCAGCGCCATCGGCCTGCGCCCGACCCTGTGGATCGCGGCCGTCGGCGGCCTGCTCTCCGTCATCTGGCTCTGGCGCTCCCCGATCCCGCGCCTGGCCCAGCCGCCCGTCCAGGCAGAGTAGCCGCCCAGGGGCGCTCATCCGGACTGCCGCCCGCCGCGAACCATCCGGGACAGCCGCCACAGGCTGTCACCGCAACCGCGGCAACGAAGGAGGTTCGCCATGCGCGGCGCACACCCCGATCCCCATGTCGTAGCATTAGGGTGTCCGGCGCGTCGTCGGTGGTCTGAGGGCTCCGGTCGGGAGGATGATGCCGGCATGGGCAGCGAAGACCTGGAAGACCTGATGGGACGCGTGCGCGCGCTGCGCGAACGGGGCCGTTCCCCCAAGCAGATCGCCCGTGCGCTCGGCGTGCCGCCGGCAACCGTTGCTCCCCTGGTCAGGGCCATCGCCGCAGCCGACCAGGCAGGCGCCGCGGAACGCAAGCTCGTCGGGTGCTGGGTGAGCCCGGGGTGGAGCCAGGGGCTCACCGTCCAGGGGCACCCGGAGTGGCCCGATGTCGATGCCGCCGACGCCGGCGCCCAAGGCCTGGTGAGCGTGCTGGTCGCCCGCGAGGAGCGCCGCGGCAGGGTCGGCGTCTGCGGCTGGCTGGTCGACGTCTGGTGCCTGGGGGTCAAGGACGTCGTCGGCCCGCGCGTCACCGACGAGCGCCGCGTGGCGGAGCTCACCCGCTCCTACTTCGCCGCCTACCAGGCCCCACCGCTGGCGGCGCCAGTGGAGCTAGCAGGTCACCTGGTGCTCGGCGCCGTCGCGTACGCGCGCAGCCTCGGCTTCGAGCCCGCCCCGGGCTTGGAGGCGACCGCTGGGCAGCTCGGGCCGTGGGCCGGCCCGAGCGCCATCGGCTTCGGGCGCCACGGCACGCCCTACTTCGTCCAGGGCCCCCGCGACAACGCCACAGCCGTCCTCACCACGCTGGAGCGTTCCGTCGGGCGGGACAACTTCCACTTCCTGGCCCGCGCGTAGCAGCCGGGCCGACATCTCGTCCAACGCCGGACAGCAACAGCCAAGCCACGCCACGCGGGTCCGGAACACCTACCCGTGTCCCCCCACCAACGACCCGCCGAGTGCGAAAGTCGCGAGAACACGATTCTGTTGGCGAAGTACTCCCTGGGCCTGGGGTTGGAGGCCACCGGCTTCGACGACTCGGCGTTGTCGGAGTTCCGCGGCCGCCTGGTCGAGGGTGACCGGGCGGATGCATTGTTGAGTTTGGTGCTGGCGCGGTTGAAGGATGTCGGGCTGGTCCGCGCGGGCGGGCGGCAGCGCACCGACGCCACCCACGTGCTCGCCTGCGTGCGCCGGCCCGGACCGCATCGAGGGTGTCGGCGAGGGCCTGCGGGCCGCGTTGGAGGAGATCGCCCGGGTCAGCCCCGACCCCACCGCGGCCTGGGTGAACGACCTGCCCCAGGTGAAGATCCTGCGCATCCTGGGGCAAGCTCATCGCCCGTGGCCTGGCCCCGGGCGAGCACCTGCTGGACGCCGGCTACCCCAGCGCCGACAACATCGCCGCCAGAACCTGAACAAGCAGGCGGCGGGACGCGGCTGTGATCAGATTGTTACGTTCGGGACGCAGTCCCGCTCGGAGGCCGGGCGTGTATCTCTGGTGACGGACGCCGCGCCAAGGTGGCCATGATGACCGGCGATGGGGACTTCGAGGCCTTCTACACGGCCACCTACGACCGGCTGGTCGGTCAGCTCCTCGTCGTCGTCGGCAGCCTTGAGGAGGCCGAGGACGTCGTCCAGGAGGCGTTCGTCCGCGCCTGTGGCCGTTGGTCCCACGTGCGCGACTACGAGGTCCCCGAGGCATGGGTCCGGCGCGTCGCGCTCAACCTGGCCAGCAGCGGCTTGCGGCGGGCACGGCGCCGCGCAGCGCTGCTGGTCCGCCTCGGCCCGGCGGCCGACGTGCC
>Ga0137369_10006097_pt1 | contig 12209 bp, 11 predicted proteins | sample SagtaG_12_FD_104918 | JGI IMG/M metagenome (GOLD analysis project Ga0137369, IMG submission 104918) | Vadose zone soil microbial communities from Sagehorn Ranch, Mendocino, California, USA - Sage1_L_113_16 metaG | ecosystem: Environmental > Terrestrial > Soil > Vadose zone | place: USA... | reverse complement strand
GGGAGGCGCCCATCGTCGAGAACGCCTGGCCGACCTGCACGACCGGGGACAGCAGCAGCGCGCCCCACACCCACACGGCGTCAGCCTGCCCGAGCTCCTCGAGCAGGTTCTGCAGCCCGACCCCGGCGACCGCCGAGATGACGGCGTAGGCGGCGATGCCGAGGATCACCACGAGGGCCAGCGAGGCCCAGGTCACCCGCCTGATCTGCTCGAGCTTCGGAGGTTCCATCCCGGCCGTCTTCGCCGCGAGCTTCCTGAGATCGTCGACTCCCCAGCCGCCGGCATGCACCGCCTGCCTGGTCGCACGGTCCAGCACCGCGGGCTGCAGGTAGGGCAGCATCTCCGCCAGGCCATCGCTCCCGATCGACGAGGCGGCCGCCGCGAGCGCCCGTTCCTCGCCAACCATCAGCGCGGTCGTCACGAGCAGCTGCACGCGGTCGGCCATCACCCCGGCGCTGCCGGCGGCCGCCATGGTGGCCTGCCCGAGGTCGCCGAGCGCGGGAGATCCGTCGGGGCGGACCACGAGGCCGTGGCCGTCCAGCTGGCCAAGCGCGATGCCCAGGGCGTGGAGGCGCTCCACCACCTCCCACAGGCGCCCCAGGAGCTGGTCGTCGACCTGGTCGGGATCCAGGGCGGCGAGGAGCTGCCCGGACGCCTCGACCACCAGGAGCGCGTCACCCTCCTCGGTGGTGCCCGCGGCGACGACGGACTGCACCGGGACCCCCGCCCGCTCGGCGAGCAGCGTCATGAACGCCCCGTGCTCGACCTGCTGCAGCCGGCCGACCACCGAGTGGCGCGTGTCGTCCCGGTACCACAGCCGCGACCAGATCGAGGCGATCAACTGGCCGTCCCAGGCGTCGCGGCCGTAGATCCTCACCAGCAGCGGCCGCCCGTCGGTGGCCGACGCGGTGGCCAGCGCGACGCCACGGGTCTGGAGGGGGGCGTACCGCGGGTCGGTCGCCTCCACGCCGAGATCGCCGAGCGCGGTCGCCATCTGCTCGAGCGAGAGACGGCCGCCGGGCGAGCCCAGCAGGAGGTGGGTCACGGCCGCGGCCGCCAGCCCGACCGCGTAGCCGGTGAGGATCCCGAGCGGGAGGGCGATCCCCAGAGCGATCGCGGCCACTGCTCCGACCCCCACCACCCAACGCCCGATGTTGCGCCACGGTCGGGCGATGTGCGGCGACGCCGTCGCCACGACCGCGGTCGCCAGCGCCAGCCGCATCGCCGGGTAGACAGCGGGTGGGTGGGCGCTGAACAGGGAGTCGAGCATCGACGACCAGGACGTGCCGCCGATCCACCCCGCCACGACCGCGAACGCGTACGAGAGGAGCACGGCGAGCAGCTCATCGAGCAGCAGGCGCCTGCGTCGTCGCACGACCAGGGGCGCGACCAGCAGCAGCAGCGCCCACCCGATCAGCAGGTCGTAGGAGATCTCCCAGAACCAGCCGACCAGCCCGGGAAGGTCGGCGACGAGCTGGGCGGTGGCCTGGTCGATCGTGGTGGGGCCCGGGGCGACGAGCGAGAATGCGACGATGCCGATGAGCGAGAGGACCAGCAGCACGACGTCTGTGGGCCGGCGCGCCCGGGGGGCGTCGCTGGCCGACGAGAAGACCCTGACGTGTGATGTCCGCCACGCTCGTGGGTCGAGCCGCGCCATGCGCTGCGACCCCCGAGGCCGGGGGGGCGATCCTTCGACGGCCGGCTGCGTGGAGGGCTTCACGACGGGTCGGCCACGTCCGCCGGTCGGGTGCGACCGTCCATAGGTGGACGCAGGCTAATCGGTGCGCACCCGCAAGTCCAGGCAGTGGGGTCGGCGGGGGGCGAGCGCCCGTGAAGCGGGCGGACCGGTCATCCGGAGGCAGTCCTGGGCGGGCCGAGGTACCGTGCTCGATGTCGATGAGGCAGAGCCTGCCGTCGTCCAGGTCCGCCGGTCGGGTGCGGCTCGGGTCGAGACAGCGACTGTCCAGGCGGAACGAGAGGAGCTGATGGTGGGCGGGTTCGTCTCTCGAGGGTTCAGGGGCCGCCGGCGTGGCGGGCGCGAAGGCGCCGCGGACCCTGACCGGCTGCCGCCCGGTCAGTACGCCGAGGCGGGCTTCCCGGTGCTGACCGCCGGTCCGACGCCCAGGATCGAGGCGACCGCGTACCGCTTCCGCATCGAGGGGCTGGTGCGCCACCCACATCAGTGGTCCCTGGACGAGCTGCGGGCGCTGCCCGGCTCGACCTTCAGCGGCGACATCCACTGCGTGACCAAGTGGAGCAAGCTGGACACCAGCTTCGGCGGCGTCTCGGTGGACACCCTCCTCGACCAGGTGGAGCCGCTGCCGCATGCCACCCACGTCGTCGCCTTCTCGTACGGCGGCTACACCACCAACCTGCCCCTGGACGACGTGCGCGGCGGTCGGGCGTGGCTGGTGTGGGAGCACGAGGGCGCGCCGCTGCCGCCAGAGCACGGCGGCCCCGCCCGGCTCCTGGTGCCGCACCTGTACCTGTGGAAGAGTGCCAAATGGGTGGCCGGCCTGCGCCTGCTCGATCACGACGAGCCTGGCTTCTGGGAGACGCTCGGCTACCACCGGCGGGGAGATCCATGGCAAGAACAGCGCTACTGGGGCGACTGACCTGGCGGCTGGCCCGCGTGGCGGCGATCAGGCGGGAGACGCCGCGTTGCACCACCCTGGTACTGGAGGTGCCAGGGTGGTCCGGCCACCGACCCGGCCAGCACGTCGACGTGCGGCTGACCGCCGAGGACGGCTATCAGGCCGAGCGCAGCTACTCGATCGCGTCGGCGCCCGACGGCGAGCAGGTGGAGCTGACCGTTGAGCGCATCGACGACGGCGAGGTCTCGCCCTACCTGGTCGACGAGCTCCACGCCGGCGACCAGCTGGAGCTGCGCGGGCCGGTCGGCGGCTACTTCGTCTGGCAGCCGGACCTCGGCGGGCCGCTGCTGCTGGTGGCCGGCGGCTCCGGCGTGGTGCCGCTGATGGCCATGCTGCGACACCGGGCCAACCAGCGCGGCACGGTGCCGACCCGGCTGCTGTACTCCTCGCGGACCGCTGCCGACATCCTCTACCGGGACGAGCTGCAGCGGCTGGCCGCCGCCGACCCCGCCGTGCGGGTCACCCATGCCCTGACCCGGGCCCAGCCGCCCGGCTGGGACGGCTACGCCCGCCGCATCGACGCGGCCATGCTGCGCGAGGTGTCCTGGCCGCCGGCCGAGCGGCCGCTTGTCTACGTGTGCGGCCCGACCCGGCTGGTCGAAGCGGTGGCGACCGACCTTGTCGAGCTCGGCCACGACCCGGCTCGGATCAAGACCGAGCGCTTCGGACCGACGGGAGCGTGAGCAATGGACGATCGTGATCTGCGGCTGGACGGCAACGCCGTGGCCGGCCTGCTGGCGGAGGTGTTCGCGGTCGAGCCCACGGTCAGCTGGACGAACTGTGCCTCCTGCGGTGCCAGCAACCAGATCGGCGCGCTGCTGGCCTACGTGCATGGCATGGGCGCGGTGCTGCGCTGCCCCGGCTGCAACCAGGCGCTGTTGCGCCTCGGCCGCGCCCCTGGCCGCGTCTGGCTCGACCTGCGCGGCATGCGCTGGCTGCAGGTCGAGGTCGAGACCGGCTGAGGGCGGCGTCGAGCCGCGTCGTCGCTTCGTCCGCGACAGCGCACGCTGGTGCGCTATGCGCTGGTGTCGTAGTGGAAGTCGAGGATCTGGCGTGCCCGCTCCAGCGCCGCGGGGAGGGCCAGGCACTCGGTCTCGATCGCGGCCAGCAGCGCGGCCGGGCGCGCGCCGGTCCCGGTGGCGAACTGCAGGCGGCGGCACAGCGCGGCCAGGCGGCCGGCGCCGACCTGCCCCGCCGAGCCCGCGAGCTGGTGCGCGATCTCGCCGAGCTCGGCGGCGTCGCCACGGGCGGTCGCGTCGGCCATCGCCGACCAGCGCCTGGGCAGCTCCGCCAGGAACGTGGTGACCAGCTCGCCGAACAGCGTCTCGTCGTCGAGCTCGTCGCGCACCCTGGCCAGCGCCTCCCGGTCCAGCCGCCGGCCCGGATTGGTCGGCGACGGCAGCCAGCGCCAGAGCGTCTCCCGCAGGCTGGCCATCTCCAGCGGCTTGGCGAGGTAGTCGTCCACCCCGGCGTCCAGGCACTCGCGCCGGTGCTCCGGGCGCGTGTCGGCGGTCATGGCGATGACCGGCAGGTCCCTCCCGCCTGGCAGGTGGCGGATGCGCCGGGTGGCCTCGAGGCCGTCGACGCCAGGCAGGTGGCGGTCCATCAGCACGGCGTCGAAGCGGCCCTGCCGCACCGCCTCGACCGCCTCGGTGCCGTCGCCGACCACCGTCGCGGCGACCCCGAGACGGTCGAGCTGCCGGGCGACGACGAGTCGGCTGGTGGTGTCGTCCTCGACCACCAGCACGCGCGGGCCTGCCTCCGGCGCGTCCCCAGCCTGGCCGGTCGTTGCGTGCTCCTGGTCCGGCATGTCCGTCACCCCCGGTTGCTATCGGCACGACCGTGGCGCCGGTGAACCGGGGCCTGGACGGCGGGCGGGGATGGAGCGGTCAGCCGAGCTGGTGGGCCCGGTCGTCGACCACGATGGTGCTGGCGAGCTTGTCCCACAGCTCCTGGCGGTTGCTGTCCCAGAGCAGCCAGAAGTTGGTGATGCCCAACGTGAGCAGGGACAGGATGCCGATCAGCCCCTTGGCGACCACCTCGCGGAAGAACATGAGCCCCCAGCCGGCGGATTCGACGCTCTGCAGGCGCAGGACTCTCATGCCGAGCACCTGCTTGCCGGGCGTCTGGCCCCTGCCCAGGACGACCACCCACCAGATCAGGTAGCCGATCCCGAGGGTGACGACGAACAGCACCCCCTCCATCAGGTACCCGCCGAGGCGTCTGGCCGGCGAGGCGAGGACGACGCCCCTTGGCAGTCCCGCCACCTGCTTGCAGAACTGGCACGCCACATCCGCTCCGTAGTCGCGTCCGCAGCTGGCGCATTCGTTGGGCGTCGCCTCGCCCTGTTGCTCCTCGCCCTGTTGCTCAACGGGACGAAGGTGCGTCGGCGCGGCCACCGGCGCCCGTTCGGCGTTCTCCGATACGGGCCAGGGCGATCGCCTGGGCTCCTGAGCGTCCATGAGGCCCCCCCACATGAGACAGCTGGACAAGAGTGGACCGCTCAGCCTACTTCGCGTCAATGAGCCGATTTAACTAGTCGGTAGTTTTGGGTATTTCGGGCGAGCCGCACCGGCCGTCGAGAGGTCACAACCAGTTGCGGCGTTTGAACGCCAGGTACAGGCCGGTGCAGATGAACGCCATCAGGCCGATGGCGAACGGATAGCCAAAGACCCAGTGCAGCTCCGGCATGTGGGTGAAGTTCATGCCGTAGACCGTCCCGATGACGGTCGGGGCGAACAGGATCGCGGCCCATGCCGAAACCCGCTTGATCTCCTCGTTCTGGGTGAAGCTGGCCTCGGTGAGGGACCGCATCTCCTCGTTCTGCTGCTGACCGATCAGGGTGGCGTTGAGGGTGAGGACGTTCTGCAGGAGCTGGCGGAACCCGTCGACACGCTCGACGACCTGGGCGACGTGGTCGGCGACGTCGCGCAGGTAGCGCTGCAGCTCGGCATCGACCCCGTATTTCGCGAAACCGGCGGTGAGCGCCTCCAGCATCTCGGTCAGCGGTCTGGTGGCCCGCTGGAACTCGATCACCTCGCGGGACAGCTCGTAGATCCGGCGGGAGACCTGCGGATCGCCGCCGAAGACCTCGGTCTCGATCTCGTCGATGTCGTTCTCCAGGCCGGCCACCACCGGCTCGTACTCGTCGACGACCTTGTCGAGGATCGCGTACAGCACCGCCTCCGGGCCGCGCCCGAGCAGGTCCGGGTTGCTCTCCATGCGGCTGCGCACGGCGGCGAGGCTGGGCGCCTGGCCGTGGCGGACCGTCACGACGAAATCGGGGCCGACGAACACGTGCACCTCGGCGAACTCGACGGCCTCCTCCTTGTCCAGGTAGTGGGCCGCCCGCAGCACGACGAACAGGGTCTTGCCGTAGCGTTCCAGCTTGGGCCGCTGATGGGCCAGGATCGCATCCTCGACGGCGAGCTCGTGCAGGCCGAACTCCTCGGCGAGCGAGAGGATCTCACGCTCGCTGGGCTGGTACAGGCCGATCCAGGCCATGCTGCCTGCCTGGTCATGCAGTGATCGATAGGTGTCGGCCAGCGACTCTGGCGAGGCGACGCGATGACCGCCGCAGTACACCGCGCTGTCAACCATGCTCTTCCTGGGGTTCACGGCGTCCGGGTCGCCCAGGATGGGGGTGTCGTTGGGTGCGGTCCCGTCACCGGTGCGGCCGTCACCGCGACGGATGCGAGCGCTGATCGGGCCCAACCAGGACCGCCGAGCTACAGCCACAGAGGACTCCTTGGGTGCCAGGGACGTCGAGAGCAGGCGCGTACGCCCCGCACCCCACGGTCAGCCCGCGGCTGGCCGTGGTGGGGGCGTCGCGCGGGTATGACCACTGGGAGGCTCGCTATTCACGACGGCCTCACCTCCCCGGTCAGGCGACGATCCCTGCCACACATGTGCATCAGCCTAGCATGCTGGAGTCCGATCCCCTCCGGAATGGTCATTCTTCCCGAGGAGGATGAGAGTGTCCCGCCGTGGGTTCAGTGCACGTCGAACTCGTTGCCCTCGGGATCAGCCATATTGACGGCGTAGCCGCCGTACTCCTCCAGCGTCCCCAGCCTCGTCGCTCCCGCCCGCAGCAGCCGATCGGCCTCTGCCTCGACCCGCCGGCGCCGTTCGGCGAGCGGCGTGCCACGGCCGCCGCTGATGTTCAGGTCCATGTGGACGCGGTTCTTGACCGTCTTGGGCTCAGGCACCCGCTGGAACCAGAGGCGGGGACCCTTGCCGTCCGGGTCGACGATCGCGCTGGCGGAGTTCCACTCCTCTTCGGGAATGCTGTGTGCGGTCAACCACTTGGGCCAGCTCGTGTAGCCCTCTGGCGGGTCCTCCAGCTTGTAGCCGAGCGCCGTCGCCCAGAACCGGGCCAGCCCGTCCGGGTCGGCGCAGTCCATCGCCACCTGGATGCCAGTCGCCATCGCCCCCTCCTCGACCGTCGATCCTGGATCGGCGAAGCCTACACCGGACCCGGTCAGCGGCCCCGAGGGAACGCCGGGGGTTCAGGGGTCAGGGATCAGGGATCCAGGGTCAGGGGGACGCCGCGCCGGTGGAGGCGCGCACGACGAGCCAGCCGGGCACCGTGTGCACGCCCGACTGCGTCGGCTCGCCATTGATCGCGGCCAGCAGTTGCTCGGCGGCGACCCTGCCGACCTCGTGAAGGTTGGGGTCCACGGTGGTCAGCGCCGGCCGGCAGCCGGTCGCCATGGGCTGCCAGTTGTCGAACCCCACGATCGCGACGTCCTCGGGGATCCGGCAGCCGCGCTCGCGCAGCGTCTCGGTCACCCCGCGCGCGATCTGGTCGCTGCCGCAGAAGATCGCGTCCACGTCGGGCTGGGCGCGCAGCAGGATGTCCGCACCCTGCCGGCCCCAGGCCTCGCTCCATTCGCCGAACAGCATCTCGCCGCCGGCGATCCGCAGCCCGGCCTCGTCCAGCACCCCAGCCATCCCCTTTGCGCGCCTGTGGGTCGCCAGGAAGCGGTCGGGCCCGGTGATGTGGCCGATCCGCAGGCGGCCGGACGCGAGCAGGTGGCGGGCGGCGAGCGCGCCACCTCCCTCGTCGTCGGGGATGACCGAGAAATTGGACGGCTCCGCCGACTGGGTCATGGCGTAGACCACCGCAACGGGCAGGTCCGTCTCCAGCGGTAGGCGTGGCTCGATGCGGCGCCCGGTCACGATGATGCCGTCGACGCGCCGGCTCAGCAGCGTTCGCACGTGGTGCTGCTCGCGGATCGGGTCGTCGCGGGTGTCGCACAGGAACACCGAGATCTGCTCGGCGCCCAGGGCGTCCTCGACGCCGAGCATCACCGGGATGCTGAACCGTCCGAAGCTGTCGGTGGTGACCAGGCCCACGGTGTAGGTCCGTCCCGAGGTGAGCCCACGGGCGAGGGTGTTCGGGCGGAAGTTCAGCTGGTGGGCGGCGGCGAGCACGCGGGCGCGCGTCTGGGCCCTGAGCTGCCCGCGGTTGTTGAGGGCCTTGGAGGCGGTGCCGACCGACACGCCAGCGAGCGCGGCGACGTCCCGGATCGTGACCCGCGAGGCGGTGGGTTCCTGTTGCAGCAACCGCTTTCCCCTTTGCCGAGTTCGAGCCTGTCAGCCGACTGCAAAGCTTGACCTGGCCTGTAGATTGCCATAGGTTGCGCTAGGAAAACAGTTTTCCGGCGGTCGTCGGCGCTGCGGGCGGCTGCTGTCCCTCGCCTGCCTCTCCAAAGGAGGATCCCGTGGCAGGAACTCCGCTCCGGCGGCCCGGCGTCAGGTCGCTGCCCCTCCTGCTCCTCCTGCTCGTCGCAGTGGTCCTGAGCGGGTGTGGTGGCAACGGGAGCCCATCGTCGTCGACAGCGTCGGCCGACTCTGGTGCCAAGATCACCTTCTGGACCCGCGCCGCCACCGAGGCGGCGAGCCGGCGTCTGGTCGATGGCTACAACGCATCGCACAAGAACCAGGTGGAGCTGACGGTCATCCCGACGGACAACTACCAGCCGCGGATCGCGGCGGCTGCCGGCGCCAAGAACCTGCCGGACGTGTTCGCATCTGACGTCATCTTCATGCCCCAGTACACGTCGAGGGGACTGTTCCTGGACATCACCGACCGGATCGACAAGCTGCCCTTCAAGGACTCGCTCGCTCCGTCACACATCGAGCTCGGCACCTACCAGGACCGCAAGTACGGTGTGCCGCACGTGCTCGACCTCTCCGTCCTGTTCTACAACAAGGTCCTCTACCAGAAGGCCGGCCTCGACCCCGACAAGCCGCCGACCACCCTCAAGGAGTTCGCCGACCAGGCCCGCACCATCAGGCAGAAGGTCGGCGGCAAAGTCTACGGCACCTTCTGGGGCGGTAGCTGCGGAGGCTGTTACGTGTTCACGTACTGGCCCTCCATCTGGGCGGGCGGCGGCGAGGTGATGAACAAGGACGGCACGCAGTCCACGATCGACAGCCCGCAGTCGGTTCAGGTCTTCCAGACCTACAACCAGCTCTGGAAGGACGGCGTCGTCCCGTCATCCGCCAAGGACGAGCGCGGGCCGACCTGGACCAGCTATTTCCCCAAGGGCCTCATCGGCGTCATGCCGATGCCCTCGACGACGCTGGGACAGATGCCCGACAACGACAAGGTCAAGGTCGGCGTGGCGCCGATCCCCGGCCCCGACGGCGGTGAATCGACCTTCGTCGGCGGCGACTCCCTCGGCATCTCGGCCACGTCCAAGCAGCCCGACCAGGCCTGGGACTTCATCTCCTGGACCCTCTCGGACCAGGCGCAGGTCGAGATCGTGGCCAAGAACAAGGACATCGTGTCGCGCACCGACCTGGCGAGCAACAAGTACTCCGACGCCGATCCACGGGTGGTGCTCATCAACCAGATGGTCGGCAAGGGCAGGACGCCCTACGCGCTGAACTTCGGCGCGACCTACAACGACCCGAACGGCCCCTGGATCCCGGTCGCGCGCGACGCGGTGTTCGGCGCGGAGGCCGCCAAGGCCCTCACGGACGGCGCGCCGACCATCACCAAGGCGCTCCAGCAGCAATAGGTGAGCGTAGGCGAGATGGGTAAGACAGCCAGCATGGGCGCCATCTCCACGCAGACCCACGACACGACGTCCCTACAGCCGGCGGGTCGCCGACCGACCCGCCGGTCGTGGTGGCGCTCGCGGAGCCTCAAGGGCATCGGCTATACGACCCCGACCGCGGTGATCGTCGTCGTGCTCTTCCTGGCTCCGCTCGTGCTGGTCTTCTGGATGGCGCTGAACCGCTGGCCGCTGCTCGGCTCGCCCACGCTCAACGCCCCCGACAACTACACGCAGATCCCCGACAACCCGCTGTTCGTCCAGGCCATCAGGTTCACGCTGAAGTACACGGTCATCATCACGATCGTGCTGCTGCTGATCGCGCTCGGCCTCGCCCTGCTGGTCCAGGAGCGGCGCCGCGGCGTCGGCTTCCTCCGCACCATCTACCTGCTGCCGAGCGGGGTCGGGTTCGCCGCGGCGGCCCTGCTGTTCTACGGGCTGTACTCGAGTGAGATCGGCCCGCTCGACGGCATCCTGCGCAGCCTTCACATCATCGACAAGCCCTTCTCCTTCACCGGCACGCCGAACGCCGCGCTGTTCTCCACGATCGCCCTGGTCATCTGGCGCTTCGCGGGATTCCAGATGCTGATCCTGCTCGTCGGCCTGCAGTCGATCCCATCGGAGCTGTACGAGGCCGCCCGCGTGGACGGCGCGACGCGCTGGCAGACGTTCCGCCGGGTCACCCTGCCGCTGCTGCGCCCGACCCTCGCGTTGCTGCTGGTGGTGAGCGTCAGCGGGTCGCTGCTCGCCTTCGACCAGTTCTTCATCCTCACCCAGGGCCAGCCGGACAACAGCACGCTGACCATGGTCATGGTCATCTACCGGGAGGCGTTCTTCCGCTTCAACCTCGGCGGAGCCGCCGCGCTCTCGGTGGTCGTGCTGCTCGTGCTCGTCGCGCTGAACGCGCTGCAGCTGCGCATCCTGCGGCGCAACGACTGATCGGAGGACCCGGAGCCGTCATGAAGACGTCCAACGCCAGTCGCGCCGGTTTCTACACGACCGGAACGGCGCTCGCCATCCTGTTCCTCTTCCCGCTCCTGTGGAGTGGCTGGTCGTCGATCAAGGGCCAGCCGGGCAGCAGCCAGGCGAGCGGCTACGGGTTCGGCAACTACGCCTACCTGACCCACTACGGCGAGGGGGTGGGGACCTACCTGATCAACAGCGCGGCGGTGGCCGCGATGACGGTCCTCGGCACGCTGGTGGTCTCCGCGCTCGGCGGCTACGGCTTCGCCCGCTTCGACTTCCCGGGCAAGAACCTGCTGTTCCTGGCCACGCTCTCGATCCTGATGGTGCCGTACGCGACCATCCTGATCCCGCTGTACGTGCTGCTCGACCGGCTCGGCCTGCAGAACTCCCTGATCGGCCTGAGCCTGGTGTTCATCATGTTCCAGCTGCCGTTCGCGCTGTTCATGATGCGCAACTCCTTCGAGGCGGTGCCCCGCGAGCTCGAGGAGGCCGCGCTGGTCGACGGGTGCACGACGCTGACGGCGCTGCGGCGGGTGCTGCTGCGCGCCGTCCGGCCCGGCCTCGTCACCGTGGGTCTGTTCGCGTTCCTGACCTCGTGGAACGACTTCTTCGCGCCGCTGATCCTGCTGAGCGACGCCAAGAAGTTCACCATGCCGGTCGCGGTCTACAGCATGCAGCAGCGCACCTTCGGCGCGATCGACTACGGCGCGCTCGAGGCGGGCGTCATGGTCATGGCGATCCCGTGCCTGCTGCTGTTCATCCTGCTGCAGCGCCACTACGTGCGCGGCTTCATGACCGGAGCGCTGCGTGGCTGACGGTGGCGCCCCGGTCGTCCCATCTACCGGGCCACTGCGCCCGCTCGGCATCGGCGAGGTGCGCCTGGAGGGCGGGTTCTGGGGCGAGCGGCAGGAGCTGAACGCGGACGTCATCCTCGAGCACTGCCGAGCCTGGATGACACGCCTCGGCTGGGTGGACAACTTCCGCCTGGCCGCGCAGGGGCGCCTGCCCGCCGGACGGCGCGGCAGGGAGTTCAGCGATGCCGACGTCTACAAGCTGCTGGAGGCGCTGTGCTGGGAGGCCGGCCGCTCCCGCCTCCCGGCGGCGGTCGCCGGCCTCGAGCGGACGATCGCCGAGCTGAGCGCGACGATCGCCGCCGCCCAGGAGCCCGACGGGTACCTCAACACCCGGTTCGGCCACCAGGGGCGGGCGCTGCGCTACACCGACCTCGAGTGGGGGCACGAGCTGTACTGCTACGGCCACCTCATCCAGGCCGCGGTGGCACGCCTGCGCACCCATGGCGAGGACCTGCTGGTGCGGACCGCCCGCCGCGCGGCGGACCACCTGTGCCGCGAGTTCGGCGGCGGCGGCCGTGACGGCGTCTGCGGGCACCCCGAGGTCGAGATGGCCATGGTGGAGCTGTACCGCGCGGCGATCGCGCGATGCGAACGGCCGGTCGGCGCGTTCGTCAACAACCAGATCGCGTTCTTCACCTTCGTGCACTGCGCCGACACCGACGAGGAGG
>Ga0137369_10006096_pt1 | contig 12210 bp, 10 predicted proteins | sample SagtaG_12_FD_104918 | JGI IMG/M metagenome (GOLD analysis project Ga0137369, IMG submission 104918) | Vadose zone soil microbial communities from Sagehorn Ranch, Mendocino, California, USA - Sage1_L_113_16 metaG | ecosystem: Environmental > Terrestrial > Soil > Vadose zone | place: USA... | reverse complement strand
CCGACGTTGATCCGGCCGGCGCCCAGGTCGTCGAAGACGCCGTTGCCGTCGGGGTAGGCGTGCAGCTTGGCCCCGGGCACCGCCTGGATCGACTTGACCCAGACATAGCCCTCGACCGTGCCGAGGTTCTTGCCCTCGAGGTCGCTGACCGTTGTGTACTTCTCCCCGGCGCGCACCGCCATCGCGGGCGGCGAGTAGTACGGCGGATCGGTGAACAGGCCCTGCTTCTGGCGTTCGGCGGTCCACGCGACACCGCCGATCGTGATGTCGACGCGGCGGGACTGCACGTTCGCGAGCATGCCTGCGAAGTCCGTGACCTCGGGCTTGACCTTGAGGCCGAGCTTGCCGGCCACGGCGTTGAGGACGTCGGCGTCGAGGCCGACCATCTTGTCGCCGACCATCGAGGTGTACGGCGCGTACGGCTCGATGGCGACCTTGAGCACGCCGGGCTCGATGGTGCCGAGCGCGGCCGCGGCGTCGGAGACCGGGGCTTTGTCGTTCCCGCCGCAGGCGGTCAACGCCAGCAGGCCGGCCGCGACGGCACCGAGCAGGCGGGTGGTCCTCCGGCGAGGGAGGCGAGAGTTCGACATGGTGGGGCCTTCCGTGACGGAGTGTCCGGCTGCCGGAGGAATGTCGGGGGCGGTGCTCGGATCCCTCTGACCCGTTCAAGGCTACGGAGACAATTGCTGCCGAGTCACTGGATGACTGATCTGAGATGTCGTGCCGATTCGGACCTCAGGTCGTACGCTTCGTACAGCGCACGGAGAGGAGACGGCCATGCTCTCGGCCTCGCTCGCACAGCAGATCGCCCGCGACACCTCGGACGTGATCGGGTACAACGTGCTGATCACCGACGACCGCGGCATCGTCATAGGCTCCGGCGACACGAGCCGGCTGGGCAGCTTCCACGAGGCCTCCGTCGAGGTCCTGGCGTCGCAGCAGGCGGCCTGGCACTCGGCCGCGGAGGCGCAGCGACTGCGCGGGGTGAAGCCCGGGATGACGCTGCCGATCGTCATCGACGGCGAGGCGGTCGGCACCGTCGGCATCACCGGCTCGCCACGACAGGTACGGCGGTTCGGCCTGGTGGTCCGCCGGCAGACCGAGATCCTGCTGCAGGAGTCGGTGGAACTTCGCTCGCGGCTGCTGCGCGAGCGAGCGCTGGAGGAACTGGTCCGCGAGGTGGGGTCCTTCGATCCCGACGTGGTGGATCCGGAGTTCCTGGTGGCGCGGGCGGGGGAGCTCGGCTTCGACCTCACGGTCGCACGGACGGTGCTGTTCGTCGACGTCGACGAACCGGTGCCGGTGGGGACGGGCAACAGCGGGATCCCGGACGTCGCCACGCTCCGGCCCGAGGTGCTGCGGACCCTGCGGGAGCGGTTCGGTCCGGCCGACCTGGTGGCCGCGATGACATCCGGCCGGTTCGCCGTACTGCCTGTGCTCAGTGCCGGTACGACGACCGACGACCGGCTGCGGCTGGCCCGGTCGGCGGTGGAGAGCATCGCATCGCACCACAGGCTCGCCTCCCGGGCGGGCGCCGGCGGTGCCGCCCGGGGGATCGTCGCACTGCGCGAGGCGTACACCGACGCCGCCGACGCCCTGCGCCTGGGTGTGCGGAGTGAGCCCGGCGGGTCGGCGTACGTGATCGACGGGCTGCGCGGCCACCAGGTGCTCGCCGCCGTCGGTCACCGGGCCCGCAGCCGGCTGGTGTCACTCGTCGCCGGCCCGCTCACGACCCAGCCCGACTGGCCGGACCTGCGCAGCACGCTGATCGCCTGGTCCGAGAACGGGTTCAACCTGGTGCGCACGGCGCAGGTGCTGCACATCCACCGCAACACGCTGATCTACCGGCTGGAGAAGGTCGAGCGTCTGAACGGCCGGCCGTGGCGCGACCACCGCGGCAGCCTCACCCTCTACCTCGCCTGCCTCGCCTCCCAGCTCGACTGAGGTCAGCCAGCAACCACTTCACACCGCGATCCCGGTCACGGCCTCGGCTGGTCTCAGCCGAGCGGGGGGACCGGCCGGACCTCAGCAGGGTGACGCTACAGATCCACGCTTTGCGCAACCAAGGGTTGCATTTCGACGTCAGCCGACCTAAGCTGATGTGCAACCAAACGTTGCGTTATCGGGATGGAGAGCGGACATGGAGTACGCCAGCATCGAGCGTGAGATCCACGTCGACGCCTCACCCGAGGTCGTCTTCGAGGTGATCAGCCGCCCCGAGCACCTGCGCGAGTGGTGGCCCGACGACGCCAAGCTCGACCCGGTGCCCGGGGGCGTGGGGGAGCTGGTGTGGACCGGCGACGGTCCCGAGTCGGCGATGGTGGTGACGATGACGGTCGTGGAGGCGGTGCCGCCGCGCTTGTTCTCCTTCCGGTGGGCCTACGACCCGAGCGTCGTACCGGGCCCGTCGAACTCGTTCCTGGTCACCTTCGACCTGGTGCCGTCGGGCGCCGGCACGATCGTGCGGCTGACCGAGACCGGGTTCCGCGAGCAGGGCTGGGAGATCGCCGTACTCGAGGCGGCGTACCACGAGCACGCCGACGCATGGGATCGGTTCCTGCCGCGGCTGGGGGAGTACGTCGCCCGCGTGGTGTCGGCGCCATGAGCGCGACCGCGGTCGACGACGACCTCTGGTCGGCGATCGGCGACCCCACCCGACGGCGGATAGTCGACTTCCTGCTGGCCGCCGGTCCCGGCACCGCCACGTCGCTCAGCGAGCAGCTGCCGGTGACGCGGCAGGCCGTGGCCAAGCACCTGCTCGTGCTGGACCAGGCCGGGCTGGTGCACGGGACCACGGCCGGGCGGGAGCGTCGCTACCAGGTCGACCAGGCGCAGCTCGCGCGCGCTGTCGCCCAGCTCGCCTCAGTGGGCGCCAGCTGGGACGCCCGCCTGCAACGCATCAAGCGGATCGCCGAGGCGATCCAGCGCGACCGCGACGCCTGACCGCCCGGTCGTCACCACCCGAGCAGCCTGCCGCGCCCCGCGGCGGGAGGAATCCGTGCGCTCTTGCGCACCTACGAAAGGGAACAGAGATGGTGGACATCCTGCACCGGATCGGCATCACGTCGTCGTCCCCGGACGACGTCTACGCGGCCCTGACCACGCTCGAGGGACTCTCGGGATGGTGGGCGCGCGACACGACAGGGGAGACCGAGGTCGGCGGCGTGATCGCGTTCCGCTTCGGCCCCGGGGGCTTCGACATGAAGGTCGTCGAACTGGTGCCCGGCAAGCGCGTGCTCTGGGAGGTCGTCGACGGCCCGGCCGAGTGGATCGGCACACACGTGAGCTTCGAGCTCCGGCAGGAGGGCGACTTCACCATCGTGCTCTTCGAGCACCGCGGCTGGTCCGAGCCGGTCGAGTTCATGTACCACTGCAGCACCAAGTGGGCCACGTTCCTGCTCAGCCTCAAGCAGCTGCTGGAGACCGGGCACGGTGCCCCGGATCCGATCGACGTGAAGATCAGCGACTGGCACTGAGCGGTCGAACGGGATGGCGCGTGAGCTGATGCGACAGTGGACACCCTGCGTATCAAGTTCGCGCGTGTTCCCGTCGATGACGGGTGTCTGCCGGAGCCATCGCGAGCCCTCACCATGGACGGGATCGGTCACCTGCGGCTACGCCGCAGGCTCCCGGTGCGCCTCAGGTGAGGTTGGTGCGCTCGGCCTGGGCGGCCGTGTTCGGGGTGGCCCAGCTGGTGAGGAATCGCAGCGCTTCGGCGGCGGGGCTGTCGGGCTCGGCGGTTTAGGTGATGATCGTGAGTCCGTCGCCTGTCAGGTCCATGGCTTCGCCGGTGAGCTCGATGTCGCCGACGAGGGAGTTGTGGAGCCGCTTCGGAGCGGTGCGGTGGTGCTTGACGTTGTGGCGTGCCCAGCGGGTGCGGAACGCGTCACTCTTGGTTGCCAGCTCGCCGACGAGGTCGGTCAGGCTCTTGTCGTGGGGGTTGTGGCCGGCCTGGATGCGCAGAGCGGCGGCGGCTCGTCAGCCACGTTCTCCCAGTCCAGGAAGAAGGGGTGCTGGTAACGGTGCTGTCACCAGCCCCAATGGAGGCGTCGGCAGCTGGTTGCAAATCCTGCCGGAATGATTGCGCTGCATGGAGCCGACCGGGGTTGACGTTGACGAGCTGATCGAGTTCTGGACCCTGCTCGATGAAGATCGATCGCTGCTCGCCGGTAGGCGGGGGGAGACAGCGCTGGGATTCGCGGTACTGCTGAAGCACTACAGCCGTTACGGCCGCTTCCCGCGTGGTCGTTCGGAGATCCCGGACGAGGTCGTTGCGTTCGTGGCGCGCCAGCTCGGCGTCGCGGCTGGTGATCTCGGGTTCTACGAGTGGGCAGGCAGCACGATCGAATATCACCACGCCCAGATCCGCGACCATCTCGGTTACCGGGTCGCGACGCTCGCGGATCAGGAGAAGCTGACGGGATGGCTGTCGGAGGCCGTTACACACGCGGAGCGTCGCCTTGATCGGGTTCGTGAGGAGCTGCTGGCCGAGTTCCGGAGGTTACGGATCGAGCCACCGACGGCCGGCCGGGTACTGCGGATGGTTCGATCGGCCCTGCGCACAGCCGAACAGAATTGGGCGTCGCGGATCGCCAGCCGACTGAATACATCTGCGGCGGGCCGCCTGCTCCGCGTCATCGCCGTCGACGAGGATGACGACCACGACAGCGTGAACGAGGAGTCCGCGTCGTTGCTCGCTCTGATCAAGGGCAGCCCGGGCAACGTGAGCCTGGAATCGATGATGACCGAGATCGACAAACTCCAGGCGGTCCGGGCGCTGGATCTGCCGGCGGACCTGTTCAGCGACGTCGCCGCTCAAGTCCTCGATGGGTGGCGGGCCCGGGCCATGGTCGAAGCGCCGTCGCATCTACGCCGTCCCTCGCCTCCCGCCAGCACCGGATCTGGGGTGAAGGGTCGACGGCGGTCGCGTCGGACTCGACGCACTTCCGTTCCTACGACCAGAACATCTTCACCGACTGGCACTCCCGCTACGGCGGGCGCGGGATCCTGATCTATTGGCACGTCGAGCGCGGTTCGATGGTCGTGCACTCTCAGACCCTGCGGGCCTCGGCGTCGGAGGTGCATGCGATGGTCGAGGGCGCGATCCGGCACGGCACCACGATGAAGGTCGAGGGCAACTACGTTGACACACACGGCCAGTCCGAGATCGGCTTCGGTATCACCCGTCTGCTCGGGTTCGACCTTCTTCCGCGGATCAAGCAGATCAACAAGGTGCGCCTCTACCGACCTGTCACCGGTCAGCCGGATGCGTATTTGAACCTGGCGCCCGCGCTAACTCGCCCGATCCGCTGGGACCTGGTCGAGCAGAACAACCACCAGATGATCAAATACGCGACCGCCATCCGCCAAGGCACCGCGTCGACCGAGGCGATCCTGCGCCGATTCACCCGATCTGCGTCCCACCCCACATATCAGGCGATGCTGGAAGTCGGCCGGGCGCAACGCACCATCTTCGTCGCCCGCTACCTGCGCAGCCGCGACCTGCAGCGCGAGATCACCGAGGGCCTCAACGTCGTCGAGGCGTTCAACGCCGCGAACTCGGTCATCTACTACGGCAAGGGCGGTGAGATCGCCTCGAACCGCCAGGACGAGCAGGAGATGACCGTGCTGTGCCTGCGGATCCTGCAAGCCGCCCTGGTGTACGTGAACACCCCTCATGCTCCAAGACGTCCTCGCTGAAAACGACTGGGCGGAGCTGCTCACACCCGAGGACCGCCGCGGCCTGACCCCGCTGTTCTGGCAACACGTACTCCCGTACGGCGAGGTCAAACTCGATATGACCGCACGTCTCAGCATCCGCACTGCCGAGCCAGCCGGCAGCCCGTAAGCGGATCGGCCTGCGGGACGATTGAAGGTCCGAACGCTCGGAATCCGACAGCTGACGGCGTTCTGTGGCCGATCCCGCCGGCGATGGGTTGGAACCGCGTCAATCGCGGCGGTATGACGCACCCTCATCGCGGCATAGGACTGATGACGCCGTAGAGGACACCGCTGTTTAGGATAACCGCTCGGCCAGTCCGCGGCCCTCGATGATGAGGACGCGAACACCTCGAGCCGGGTGTGGACACCGCCGTATCGGCGACGCCGCTCCGAGCCCGGTGATTGCGATCGAGTGAGGAGCTGCCTCAGGTGTAGTAGCCCTCGACCGCCGCGCGCGCTTCGTCGTACAGAGCCGGACCGAGTGGTGCTCGCACGGACCCGATCGCCCGCCGCTCGTCCCGAGAATTGACCGCGTCGTGTCGGGCTACGAGAGCGGTGGCTCAGTACGCGTGCAAGAGGTCGGACTGGTCCCAAGGGGGGTGACGTAGACCTGACATTGGGTGCCAACATGGCGAACGGCGGAGCCCCGGGGGGCCGATGCGGGAGGGTTCCTGGGAGACGACCTTCAGGCGCTCGCGCACGTCGGTTGGGCGCGCGCTCCCCGAGAATTGGGGCCGTTCGACGTCCGGGTGTGCGGCCAGCAGCAGAGCGCGCTGGTCTGGGTGGTAGCGGTATGTCGTTGAGGCCTGGGCGAAAGTCCGCACCTTCACCGCGACTCGGTCATAGCGACGTTGAGCTCATTCAGGCCCCGGCTCGCCCCCAGCGGCCGCGAGGTTGAGCTTGAGGATGTCGACCGGCAACGCTCGACGTCTCGACACGCAAGAACCCTGCGGCACGAACATCGGGACACGCAACACATTCGATTCTCATCGAACTCAAGGAGTCATCGAGGGCTGTCATACTGGAGTCGCTGGAGCCCCGCCTCTGACCGACCCACCTCAGCCGGGGCGCCGTGGTCGGGGTCCAGGTAGACGAGCATCGATTGGCGGTCGATGAGTCGGGGAGTCAGTCCGTGCCTGGCTCGCCTGCTGTGAAGAGCCGCGGGATGCTGCGGCGCAGTGTCGCGATGGCTTGGTCGGGTGTCATGTGTCCGGCGCGGACTTCTTCGCCGGCGGCGTGCCCGAGTGCGATGGTGGCGGACAAGAGCCAGCTGACCGGGAGGGTGGGGTCGAACTCGCCGGTGCGCTGACCTCGTCTGATGAGTTGTTCGAGTGGGCCGAGCACGGGCTCGTGCTGGTCGCGTTCTTCTTCAGGACTTTTGGGTGGGCTGGTGAGGTGGAGCAGGAACGGGTCTGACTCGAAGGCCTGCCAGCTGATCTCGAGGAACCGTACGAGAGCGTCCGCTGCAGGACCGGTGTCGAGATCGGCGGTGGCGATCGCCTCGACGACGCGCGCGGTGACCTCTGTCAGCAGCGCGGTCAGCAGTGCGTCCCGGGAGGGGAAGTGGGCGTAGACCGTCTGCCTGCTGATCCCGGCCGCCTTTGCGATGTCGTCCATGCTGGCGTCCGGTCGCTCGCCCAGGACCCGGCCCGCCGCGTCGAGGATCGCGGCGACGTTGCGTTCGGCGTCCGCGCGACGCCGACGCTGCGCGTCACCACCCGAGGCACCTAACCTTGACATGGTTGACAATGCTAGCAGCAGACGCTTACCTTGACATGACTGTAAGGAATAGTCAGGTCTGTGAACAGGGGAACTATGCGCCAGCGATCCGAGTCCGCCGTCGAGACCCGCGGGCTGACCAAGACGTTCGGCGCCACCCGGGCGGTGGACGGCGTCGACCTGACCGTGCCCGCGGGGTCGATCTACGGCCTGCTCGGTCCTAACGGTGCCGGCAAGACCACCGTGATCCGGATGCTCGCCACGCTCACGCGGCCGGATGCAGGTCGCGCCGAGGTGCTCGGTTACGACCTCATCGGCGACGCCGGTGCGATTCGCAGTCGGGTGAGCCTGACCGGGCAGTTCGCCTCGGTCGACGAGGACCTCACCGGGAGCGAGAACCTCGTCTTGTTGGGACGGCTGCTGGGCCACCGGCGGCCCCAGGCCAAGGCTCGGGCCGACGAGCTGCTCGAGGCGTTCGGCCTGGGCGACGCGGCCAATCGGACGGTGAAGCAGTACTCCGGCGGGATGCGACGCCGCCTCGACATCGCCGCGAGCATCGTGGTCACTCCGGAGCTGATCTTCCTCGACGAACCGACCACCGGACTCGACCCACGCAGCCGCAACCAGGTCTGGCAGATCGTCCGCGCCCTCGCCGCCGGTGGCTGCACCGTGCTGCTGACCACCCAGTACCTCGACGAGGCCGATCAACTGGCGGACCGGATCGCGGTGATCGACCGCGGCACGATGATCGCCGAAGGCACCAGTACCGAGCTCAAGGCATCGGTCGGCTCCGGCGTCCTGCGGGTCCGGATCACCGCACCCCGGCAACGAGCGGCGGCGACACGGCTGCTGACACGCATCCTGCAGACCACGGTGCACGAGGAGTCCGACCCGACGATGCTCTCCGCCCAGGCCGCAGCACCAGGGAGCGCCGCCCACGCACTCGCTGAACTGTCCCGTGCGGGCATCGAGGTCACCGACTTCGCCCTGGGTCAACCCAGCCTGGATGAGGTCTTCCTCGCCCTCACCGGCCACCCAGCCACGACCACGGCCACGATCAGAGAGGCAGCGTCATGACCACGACCACCCCACCGGACTCCGTCTTCGACCAGACAATGCGCGCGGTGATCGCCACCACCGAACGACCCCCACGCGCATCCGCGCTGTCGGCCTCGCTCACCTTCAGCTGGCGTGCCCTGCTCAAGATCAAACACGTCCCCGAGCAGCTCGGCGACGTCGTCGGCATCCCGATCATCTTCACCCTCCTGTTCACCTACCTCTTCGGCGGCGCCCTGGCCGGCTCCACCGGTGACTACCTGCAGTTCCTGCTGCCCGGCAGTCTCGTGATGGCCGTACTGATGGTCAGCATGTACGTCGGGGTCGGGCTGAACACCGACGTCACCAAGGGCGTGTTCGACCGCTTCCGTTCCCTCTCGATCTGGCGCCCCGCGCTGATCGTCGGCGGGCTGCTCGGCGACGCCTGCCGCTACCTGATCGCCTCGGCCCTGGTCATCGGCCTGGGTCTGGCGATGGGCTACCGCCCCGCCGGCGGAGTGACCGGCGTCGTGTCAGGGGTCGTCCTGCTGCTGGTGTTCGCCTTCGGGCTTGGCTGGGTGTGGAGCACGCTCGGCCTGCTGATGCGCACGCCCAGCGCGGTCATGAAGATGGGAATGCTGGTGCTGTTCCCCCTCACCTTCGCCAGCAACGTCTTCGTCGACCCGCACACGCTGCCCGGCTGGCTGCGCGCGTTCGTCCACGCCAACCCCATCACCCATCTCGTCACCGCCGAGCGCGGCCTCATGGGCGGCACCGCAACCGCCGCCCAGATCAGCTGGGTCCTGATCGCCTCCGCCGCGCTCACCGCCCTGTTCGCACCCCTGACCATGCAGATCTACCGGACCAAACAGTGAGTCCGATCTCCACTCACGTCAGCGGCCAGATGGGAGCGGACTTGATGATGCCGTGGAGATCGGTTCGAACTGACTGGGCCGTCGAGGCGATTGAGGAAAGAGCCGCACGCGTTCGACCCAGTCACCCCGTCTGTATCAGCGGCGTGACTTGGCGATCGCGCGACGACCGAAGACCCGGAAGAAGCGCTCGCTCAGGTTCGAGAGTTCGGCTCGAGGTACACGCCGGGTCAGTCGCGGCACGGTCTCGATCCTCTGCTCTGCCTGTCGAGCCAGACGCCTGTCGAGCCAGACGGCCCTCGCTGAGCTGACGATGCGTCGTCGGCTAGGTGGCGATTTCCACTCGGCGCCCATTGTTGGGCTGGGTCATCCGTACAGATGGGCCAGGCCAGGCCTAGGTGTGGCCACCGAGCACGCGGGTGGGCCACGAGCACGATCGCGTCGCCGGCAGCGACGACTCCTCGACACGCTGTGAACAGGAAGGTCGAGAGAATCCGCGGTCGGTCGTGGACGCGGGCCGTCCGCGGGTGGAAGTCTCGGTCGGTGAGCGATAGCGATCTCCCGGCCGGTGTCGGCAAGACCGCGCTGGGCGTGGCACTGGTGCGGGCGGCGGAGAGTCAGCGCACTGACCGGCTGTTCGACGATCCGTACGCCGAGGCGTTCTTGGCGGCGGCACCGGGTGCATTCGACGTCGAGCAGCGTGCCGCCGTGGCAGGGACCGATGACATGGCCTCGTGGGGTGCGGCCTTCTGGTCGCATGCGGTCATACGGACCCGGTTCTTCGACGATTACCTAGTGGGGGCCGCAGCCAACGGCATCCGCCAGGTGGTGCTGCTGGCGGCTGGTCTGGATACTCGCGCCTTCCGGCTGCGGTGGCAGGACGCAGTGCGCCTGTACGAGCTGGACTTCCCCGAGGTCCTGGCCTTCAAGGAGCGCGTCCTGACTGAGCGCACGGCCGTGGCCCGCTGCGAGCGCAACACGATTGGGGTCGACCTGCGTAACGACTGGACCGCGCCGCTGCTGCAGGCCGGGTTGCGGACTGCCGAGGCGACAGCATGGCTGGCAGAAGGGCTGATGATCTACCTGACCGCGGAGGAAGCAGCGACGCTGCTGATCAAGGTCGGTGCATTGTCCGCTGCGGGGAGCCGGGTGGCGTTTGAGGTCGACAGTCTCGGGACCAACGCCATGCGCGATGAGGCCCGGCGAGCGCCGGCGATGCAGCAATACGCCCAGCTGTGGAAGGGCGGCCTGCCGGATGCGCCCCGCTGGCTGGCTGAGCACGGCTGGCGCGCAGAGGTGCGCGACCGGGCGGCAGTGACTGTTGACTACGGACGCACCCCGGCCGGGCCGTCGACCGGCGGCTTCGTCGTCGCAACTCGCGTCACTGACCAAGGCGCAGCTCCGTCCCAGTAGCGCGGCCAGTCAGAGGATCCGCATCCAGATCGTCGCCTTGTCTGACGGCTTACCGAGCTGGTCGAGATCATCGAGGACGTCGCCCGGCCGGGCTACGGGGCTTGAGCAACAACCGAACGGCCAGTGGCGTTAGCGGGCCGTCGCGGGCGGAGTTGCCGCCATCCAGCGTTCCGATGTTCCTCGGGCTCGTGAGGGCGTCTGGGTCTGGTCAGCGTGGGCGGGTACGCCGTAGCTTCTCGGGGCATGCCGGTGGAGTTTTTGACTGATGATGAGGCGGCGGGCTTCGGCCGGTACGCGGGGGTGCCGTCGCGGGCGGACCTGGAGCGGGTGTTCTTCCTCGATGACGAGGACCGGGTGCTGATCGAGCGCCGTCGCGGTGCTCACATGAAGCTCGGGTTCGCGCTCCAGCTCGTGACGGTGCGGTGGGTTGGTGCGTTCCTGGAGGATCCGCTCGATGTGCCGGTGGTGGTGCTGGATTTCGTGGCCGAGCAGTTGGAGATCGCTGATCCGTCGTGTGTGAAGCGGTACTCCGAGCGGACGAAGACCCGGTTCGACCATCAGTGGGAGATCCGGCGGGTCTGTGAGCTGAGGGAGTTCACGGCGGTCGAGGCGGAGCTGCGTGCGTGGGTGGCGGCTCGGTCGTGGACGTCCGGCGACGGTCCGAAGGCGATCTTCATCGACGCGGTGGGGTGGCTGCGGGAACGGAAGGTGCTGCTGCCTGGCGTGAGCACGCTGGCGCGGCTGGTCGCCAAGGTCCGCGACGACACGACCCGCCGCCTGTGGTCGGTGCTGGAGGGTCTGCTGACGGCGGGGCAGCGGTACGTGCTGGACCAGCTGCTGGAGGTCCGGCCGGGGTCGCGGGTCTCGGATCTGGAACGCTGGCGCAAGGGCCCACCGCCGCGCGGCAGCGGCCCCACCATGATCAAGGCGCTCGATCAGGTCGCTGAGGTGATGGGTCTGGGCATGGGGGACCTGGGCGCCGAGGGCCTGGTGCCGCCGCGCCGGTTGAACGAGCTGGCCAAGTACGGGATGAGCGCGGACGCTTCCCTGATCCGCCGTCACCCGGACGGGCGCCGGATGGCGACTTTGCTGGCCACGGTCCGGCTGCTGGAGGCCAAGTCGGTCGACGACACCCTGGAACTGCTGGATCTGCTGATGGCCACCGAGCTGCTGAACAAGGCGCAGACGGCCGCGAACAAGGAGAAGGTCCGCAAGCACCCCAAGCTCGCGAAGGCATCAGCCCGTCTCGCGGTGGCGGTGGAGGCGTTGTTCGAGTCCGACGGGTGGGGCGACCCGGAGGAGGATATTCACGTCGCGGCGGTGTGGGAGGCAATCGAGGCGGTCGTGTCCCGGTCGGAGCTGCGGGCAGCGCTGGTGCTGGTGAACGAGAACGTCCCGCCGGCCGATGCCGCCGATCCCGACGACTGGCGCCAGGAGCTGCTCGGCCGGT
>Ga0137369_10006095_pt1 | contig 12211 bp, 11 predicted proteins | sample SagtaG_12_FD_104918 | JGI IMG/M metagenome (GOLD analysis project Ga0137369, IMG submission 104918) | Vadose zone soil microbial communities from Sagehorn Ranch, Mendocino, California, USA - Sage1_L_113_16 metaG | ecosystem: Environmental > Terrestrial > Soil > Vadose zone | place: USA... | reverse complement strand
TTCCTTGAGGGTTTTGGTGATCGACTTGATGTCGACTTCGATGTCGCGGGCGAGCTTGGTGATCTCGTCGAAGGAGACCGGGACCCCGCCCAGGATCACCGAGTTGTCCGGGAGGGGCGCCGCGCCGAACGGACCGGGCACCAGCTCGACGTATTTCTCGCCGAGGAGTCCGAGGCTCTCGATCGACGCAGAGGCGCCCTGGCGGAGGGCGACATTGGGGTCGAGCTCGACGTCGACGAGCGCCTTCCCTTCCACGAGGCGGATCTTCGAGACCTTGCCGACCCGGACTCCCGCCACGCGCACTCCGCTCTTCTCGTCCAGCCCCCCGACGTCCTTGAACTGGACGGTGACCTTCCGCGGATGGCCGTGACCGATGCGGATGTCCTCGATCTTCCAGACGAGCAAGCCCGTGATCGCGAGAACGACCAGGAAAAACGCCCCGACTTTCGCCGCCGTGTTCATGGCCCCTCCGAAACCGCGGTCGTCCCTTCCCGCTCGAACTCTACCGTGAGCGGCCCCCGGGCGCTTCCCTGGACGAATTGGCGGACGGCGGGTTCCTCCGACCGCAGGAATTCCTCGGGCGACGCCTCGTAGAGAAGCCTTCCGCCCGCGAGCAACGCGACCCGATCGCCGATCTTGCGCGCGCTCTCGATGTGGTGCGTGATGGTGACGATCGTCACGTCGAGCTTGTCCTTCAGCTCGAGAATGACCTCGTCGATGACGTCGGTCATGATCGGATCGAGACCGGTGTTCGGCTCGTCGAACAGGAGGATCTCCGGCTCGTGGGCGATCGCGCGCGCGAAGCCGACACGCCGACGCATGCCGCCCGAGAGCTCCGAAGGTCGTTTTCCCTCGACGTTGGGCAGATGCACGAGCGAGAGGCATTCGCGCACGCGCTCGCGGACTTTGGAGGGAGGTTTGCCGGACCGCCGCAGGGGAAAGGCGACGTTGTCGAACACGCTCATCGAATCGAAGAGGGCGCCCTCCTGGAACGACATCCCGAATTTCTTCCGGACCGCCGTCCGCTCGAGCTCCGACAGCGCCCAGAAGTCTCGGCCGTCGACGAACAATTTGCCCGAGTCGGGCCGGATGAGCCCGATCAGGTGTTTCAGGAGCACGCTCTTGCCCGTGCCGGAGGGGCCGACGATGACGAGGGACTGTCCTTTGGCGACGGAGAAGTCGATTCCGTCCAGAACGACTTTGCCCTGGAAGGACTTGTGGACATCCTCGACCCGGATCTTGGGCGTCTCGCCCTGCTTCTCCTTTGGAAGTGCGCTCAAAAGAGGAGCTTCGTCAGGAAAAAGTCCACGAACAACACCGAGAGGCTCCCGGAGACGACGGCGCGGGTCGTCGCGCGACCGACCCCTTCGGCTCCCCCCTCCGTGTAGTAACCGCGGACGCACGCGATCAGCGAGAAGATGAGCCCGAAGACGGCCGCCTTCACGATCCCGGACGTGACGTCGGAGACCTCGAGGAACTGGAACGAGTTCTCGATGTACGTGACCGGATTCGCTCCGAAAAGCTGCACCGCGACGAGATACCCGCCGTACATTCCGACGAAATCGCCCATGATGACGAGGAGCGGCAACATCAGAACGGATGCAGAAATCCGCGGCACCACGAGGTACTGAACCGGCTCGGTTCCGAGCGCGGTCAACGCGTCGATCTGCTCGGTCACCCGCATCGTGCCGAGCTCGGCCGCCATGGCGCTTCCGACACGGCCGGTCACCATGAGCGCAGTCAGGACCGGAGCGAGCTCGCGGGTCAGGGAGAGCGCGACGACGCTGCCGACCAGGCTCTCCGCGTGGAAGCGCTTGAATCCGTAGAAGGTCTGGAGCGCCATGACCATCCCGGTAAAGAGAGTCGTCAGGAAGACCACCGGAATCGAGTCGACGCCGACGCGAACCATCTGGCGGAAGTGCTCCGGGACGTCGTAGGGAGGCCGGACCGACCAGGCGGCGGCGCGCCCGAGCATCTGAAAGAAACGACCGAGTTCCTCGAGCACGCGAAGGAGCACGCGGCCGATTGCTTCGAGGAATCTCACTGCGGGTACACGCGGGGTACCCGCGAGCCGATCCCGCAGAGGATCTCGTACGGGATCGTATCCGCGGCCCGGGCGAGGTCCCAGGCGGTGACGCGGCTTCCGCCATCGCTGCCGAGGCAGACCACACGGTCTCCGCTCTGCACGCCCGCGCCGCTCGCGTCGACGAGAGTCAGGTCCATGCTCACCGCGCCCACCACGGGCACTTCTTTCCCACGCAACAAGACGCGAACGCGCCCCGAAAAGGATCGCCGGAAGCCGTCATGATAGCCGATGGGCAGCACCGCGATCGTGGAGGCGCGCTCCGCGATGAAGCGTCCTCCATAGCCGAGAGCGGTGCCTGGTGCGACTTCGTTCACGGCCATGACGCGCGTCTCGAGCGTCAGTGCGGGAGTCAGCGAGTCGCCTGCACCGGATCGCTCTCTCGGCGGGACTCCGTAGAGAGCGAGACCCGGCCGGACGGCGTCGAACCACGTGTCGCGATGAAGCAGGATTCCGGCGGAATTCGCGAGGTGGACGACCCCCGGCGCCACGCCGGCCGCGGTCAGAGCCGCGACACCGGCTTTGAGGACGTCGACCTGCTTCGCGGTCCGAGGAGATTCCATTTCCTCGGCGGAAGCGAGGTTGCTGAACGTGCCGGCCACGCGAAGCCCCGGCGAGCGGCGTAGGAGCTGCGCGACCGCACCGAGGACTTCCGGGGTGAATCCGATTCGGCCCATGCCGGTGTCGAGCTTCACGTGCACGGGAAGCGGGTCGGAAAAAGTCCGCGTCGCCTCCGCGAATCCCCGCGCCTGACGGAGGTCGTATAGAGACGGCGCGAGCCCGTAGGCGCGGAGCGCGCCCGCGTCGGCGGGGTCGGCGTAGTTCAAGAGAAGGATCTCGCCTTCGACGCCGGCGCGGCGCAGGGCGATCCCCTCCTCCGCCACCGCGACCGCGAAGCGGGATGCCCCCTCACGCGAAAGCCGCCGCGCGACCTCCGCGGCTCCGTGGCCGTAGGCGTTCCCCTTGACGACGCAAAAGATTCCGCGCTCGGCGCCGATCCGGTTCCGGACGACGCGGTAGTTCCGCGCGATCGCGTCCAGTTCGATCGAGGCGCAAGTCGGCCTCACGGCCCTCTCCCGATCTCGGCGCCGGCTGCCGTCTTCACGAGGCGAAGGATGTCAGAGAGACGCTGCCGCCGGAAGGAGGCCGGCGCGATCAGAAAGGCTCGAGCGCGGGCCCGGCGTAATTCGCAAAGGTCATGTGGTCGGCGAGGAAGACGAGGGGAAAATCGCCAGTCGGGCCGTTGCGCTGTTTGGCGATGATGACGTCGGCAATCCCCTTGCGCTCGGTGTCCCGGTCGTAGAGCTCCTCGCGGTAGAGGAAGACGACGACGTCGGCATCTTGTTCCAAGGATCCGCTTTCGCGCAGGTCCGCGAGCTGTGGGCGGCGCAACTCCCCCGTTCGGCGCTCGGGCTGACGGGACAGCTGGGAGAGCGCGAGGATCGGAACGTGGAGCTCCTTGGCCAGGAGCTTCAGCCCGCGCGAGATCTGCGAGACCTCCTGCGTGCGGTTGTCGAAACGCCCGTGGCCCATCATCAACTGGAGGTAGTCGACGACGAGGAGGTCCAGTCCATGTTCCCGTTTCAAGCGCTGCGCCTTCGCCCGCATCTCGGGAACGGAGAGCGCCGAGCCGTCGTCCACGAAGAATCGCGCTCCGGCGACCTTCGACTGCGCGAGCACGAGCCGTGTGATCGCCTCGCTCGACGCGTAACCGTCCCGCACCTTCTTGGCGTCGACGTCCGCTTCGGAGCAGAGGACTCGGAACCCGATCTGCTCCTTCGACATCTCGAGCGAGAAGAAACCGATGGACCGGCCTTCGCGGATCGACACATGCTGCGCGACGTTCAAAGCGAGCGAGGTCTTTCCGACCGCCGGCCGGGCGGCAAGGATGATCAGGTCGGTGCTCTGAAGCCCCGAGGTCAGCCGATCGAGCTCGAGGAACCCGGTCGCCAGGCCGGAGACCGCGCCGCTCCTCTCCTTGGCCTCGTCGATGATGTCCAGGTTGTGCCGCGTGATCTCGCCGATCCTTTCGAATCCTCCGGAGACCGTGTCCTCGGCGATGTCGAAGATCTCGCCGGTGACGTCTCCCAGCAGCTTCTGCGCATCTTTCTCCTGCGCGAGTCCCTCCCGGACCATTCGCTGTCCGGCGCGGATCAGCCGGCGCAGCGTCGCTTTTTCCTTGACGATGCGGGCGTAGTGCTCGACGTTCGCCACGTCCGGGACGGCATCGAGGAGCGACGAAAGGTAGGCCGCGCCGCCCGCTTTTTCAACCGCACCGGTGCGGGCGAGCTCCTCGCGGAGGGTCAGGACGTCGATCTCTGCCGAGCGCTGCGCCAGGTCCGCCATCGAACGGTAGATCCGGCGGTGCGTGTCGGGAAAGAAGTCGTCTTCCTTGAGAATCGGAAAGACGGAAGCGAGAGAAGCGGGGTCGAGTAGGATCGCGCCGAGCACGGATCTTTCCGCGTCGAGGTTCTGAGGGAGCCCCTTCTCAGCGGTGATTTCTTCGAGCATCGGAGAGGTGGGGTGCATTCTTCTTCCCGCCTCCAGCGCTGTCAACGCTCGAAGAATTTCCGCATCCATCCGGCGGCGACCTCCTCGCGGCGGGTGCTGCGAAAAAAAATTCTTTTCCGCAGCGCCCCCCTTTTCCGCAGAGGTTGGCGCCGTCGAGGGGACAGATGATGTCCGACGGGATGCGGAGTTCGAGTCAGAGCAGGGGCGTCACCAGACGAACGCCTTGTCCGCCGCGCGAATCAAAGAGACGACCGTCGGCCATCCCACGATCTCGTCGACCGCCGCCCGCACAGAGTCGAAGTCGAGCTTTCGATTCACCGCCGAAGCCGAGCAGCCGAGAGATCGCAGGAGCCCGGTGTCGCGCGCGGAGGCGAGGAGAGCCCCCGCGCTCGATTCGTCGCCGGATTCCTCCAGATCTCCCGAGACGAGCGCATTGAACGCCCCGTCGAACCAGACGAGCGTGACCGAGATCCCCAGGGACGTCGCGGCTGCCGCCATCGCGGCGGCCTCGGAGAGCCCGCTTTCCTCGGCGCGGTGAAGGAGGACGACCCAGGCCGGGCGCCGGGAACCGTCCATCATCCCGGCGGCATCCGCGCTCGGAGTCGTTCGAGCATCCGGGAATCGCCGAACACGCCGCCCGGAAATTTCCTTCCTTCGACGGATCCGTGGAAGTCGCTCCCTGCGGTCGTCGCGAGGCCGAGGTCGTGGGCGAACCGCCCGAATCGCTCCTGCTCGTCAACTCCATGATCGGGATGGAAGACCTCGACGGCATCGAGGCCTTGTGCGGCGAGCCCGGCGATCAACGTCTCCGCGTCGCGATACCAGACCGAGTGGGCGAGCGAGCACACACCTCCCGCGCGGTGGACCGCCGCGACAACCTCGTCGGCCTTCCACCTCTCGTAGGGCACGTACCACGGGTGCTCTTCCCCGAGGAAGCGATCGAACGCTTCGTCGTTCGTCGTCGCGTATCCGGCGCGGATCAAAGCGCGGGCGATGTGCGGTCGACCCCAGACGCCGTCGCCGACGTCCGCCCGGATCGCATCGAGGTCGATCGCGAACCCGGCTTCCAGGAGCTTCTGCGCCATCCGCTCGCCTCGCGTTCGGCGGCTCTCCTGCCGCTGCCCGAGGATGGCGTTGAACGTCGTGTTGCCCTCGTCCACGAAGAGCGCCAGGATGTGGACGTCGTTCTCCCCCGCGAAGTTTGCCGAGATCTCCGCGCCGGAGATGAGCTCGATGCCGCGGCGCCGCGCTTCCTCGCGCGCCTCCGGAAGTCCCTGCAGAGTGTCGTGGTCGGTGAGTGCGAACGCGTCGATCCCGCCCGCCGCCATGCGGCGGACGAGCTCCGCCGGCGAGTCCAACCCGTCGGAGACGCTCGAATGGCTGTGGAGGTCAACCCGCAAGCGGCAAGATCTTACGTCTCCTCCTCCACTCCGAACGCGATCTTGACGTTCGCCTTGTATTCGACGATGCGGCCGTCCTTCACGCGCGCGGTCCAATCCTCGACGTCCACCCCGCGAATACCGCGGACCGTCTTTGCGGCCTCCGCGACAGCGGCGCGGACGGCGTCGTCCCAGCTCTTGTCCGACGAGGCGACGAGCTCGATGATCTTCGCGACGGACATGGATTCCTCCTTGCTCCGGCGCTCTGCAACAACCGTTCCGCCGTTGCCGTGAAGCGGCCAGCCGCTGCGACTCTTACAATCGCGGCGTGGACCGCAACGAGGTCGCCCGCGTGCTCGAGGAGATCGCGGCGATGCTCGAGTTGAAAGGCGAGAACGTCTTCAGGGTGCGCGCGTACGACGCGGGCGCCCGCGCGATCCGCAGTTTCTCGGGAGACCTCGCCCAGGCCGTCCGCACGCGCGAGCTCCTGAAGGTCCCCGGAATCGGAGCCGGTCTTTTCTCCAGCATCGAGACCCTGCTCACGACCGGTTCTCTCCCCGACTACGACGAGCTCCGCGCGAGCTTCCCGCCGGGTCTCCGAGAGTGCCTGCGAATTCCGGGGCTCGGTGCGCGAAAGGCGAAGATCCTGCACCAGAAGCTCGGAATCGATTCGCTGGTGGCTCTCGAGGCCGCCTGCCGCGAAAGAAAAGTCGCCGAGCTCCCGGGCTTCGGCCCGAAGACGGAGGAGCGGATCCTCCGGGGGATCGAGACTTTGCGGACGACCGCGGGCCTCCACCGCTACTCCGCGGCGCGCCGACGGGCGGAGGAGCTCGCCGCGGCCCTCGCGGCGACCGGACTGGCATCGCGCGTCGAGATTGCGGGAGGCCTCCGGCGCCGTTCGGAGATCGTCGAGGCGATCGAGCTGGTCGCCGCCTCGGAGCGCCCGGGCGACCTCGCGCGGAGCTTCCGGGACGCGGCCGGCATCGCGGAGGTCGTGGCGGCGGACGACCGGAAGGTCTCTCTCATTCTCGCCGAGCGGCTCGGGGCGGAGCTCACGATCGTTCCCGAACGGGAGTTGGCCGCCGCGCTCCTTCACGCGACCGGATCGAGGGAGCACCTCGCCGATCTCGCGGCGTTCGCGCAGAAACGGGGTCTCCGGCTCGACGAGCGCGGCGTCTCCGGCGGCCGCGGCGGCGCAAGGTCGCGAGCGGCCCCGACCGAGGCGGAGATCTACCGGGCGCTGGGACTTCGATTCATCGAGCCGGAATTGCGCGAAGGACGCGGCGAAATCGAGGCGGCCGCGCGCGGGGCCCTGCCGGAGCTCGTCGAAGAATCCGACGTGCGGGGGCTGATCCACCTCCACACGACGGAATCGGACGGCCGCGCGACGCTCGCGGAAATGGTCGGCGCCGCGAAGGCGGCCGGATACGAGTATGTCGCGATCACGGACCACAGCCAGGGAGCGGCCTATGCCGGCGGGCTCGCGCCGGATCGCGTTCTGCGGCAGAGGGAGGCGATTCGCGAGATCCGCTCGAAGTTTGCCGGCTTCCGGATCTTTCACGGGACCGAAGCGGACATCCTCGCGGACGGCTCGATCGACTACGGCGACGAATTTCTCGAGACGTTCGACCTCGTGGTCGCTTCCATTCACTCGCGTTTCGGGCTTCCCCGCGAGGAACAGACCCGCCGGCTCATCCGTGCCGTCGAGAATCCGCGGGTCTCGGTCCTCGGCCACCCGACCGGACGACTGCTCCTGACGCGGAAAGGCGTCGACGCCGACATGGAAGCCGTCCTCTCGGCAGCCGCCCGCTCCGGCTGCGCGGTCGAAATCAACGGTTCCCCCCACCGTCTCGACCTCGACTGGCGGCTGGTCCGGCCGGGTGTCGAGAAGGGCATCCTTTTTTCGATCGGGCCGGACGCGCATTCGGTGAAGGAGCTCGAAAACGCCGCTTACGCCGTCGGGATCGCCCGGAAGGGTTGGGTGACCCCGGCCGCGATGCTGAACGCCAAGAGCGCAGAGCACCTGGTCGCCTGGCTGGAGCGGCGGAGGGGGATCCCGCTGCGCGATTGAGGATCCCCGAAGCCATTTGTAAATTAACGTATACTTATTTATAAATGGGCCGTCGGGCTAAGGTCAGCCGGGAGGAGATTCTGCGGGGAGCGCGCGAGGCGTTCTCCGAGCGTGGGTTCGACGGGACCACGCTCGCCGCGATCGGCGCGAAAGTCGGGCTCTCGCCGTCGGCGCTGCTGCGCCATGCGCCGACCAAAGAGGCCCTCTTCTCCGCCGCAATGTCGGCTCCCGCCGACGAGCTCCCGCCTATCGAGTTCGTCTCGCGGGCGACCGGCCGCGAGGACCCCGCCGACGTGCTGAAGCGGCTGGCGCTCGCCATCGTTCCGTTCCTGGAGTCGAAGCTCGGCGAGAACATCGCCCGCTGGCTCCGCGCCCGGACTGCCGAAGAGGCCCGCACCCTCAGGCTGCCGTTCGACCCGCGGGAGCGTCCCTCGCCACCCGCCCGCGCGCTCGCGCTCGTCGAAGACTATTTCCGCCGAGCCAGTGCCGCCGGCCGCCTCGAAGTCCGAGATCCGCGTGCTGCTGCGCTCGCATTTCTGGGACAGCTCCACGCCTACGTTTTTCTGCACCGGGTCGTGCGGATCGAGCCCGCGGTCGCCCTGCGCCGTTACGTCGATACGATGATCGACATCTGGCGCCGCGGGGCGATTCGTCCTTCTGGCAGATGAGTGAGGAGAAGGTCATCATGAAGAAGCGACGCCTGCTGTGGATCCCGCTTCTCATCATCGCGGCGGGAGGAGGCCTCTGGGCTTTTCGATCGTCGCGTCGGGAGAAGCCGCTCGTCCTCTCCGGGTCGATCGAGGCGCGGGACGTCGAGGTCGGCTCGCTCGTCGGCGGTCGCGTCTCCGCGGTGCTCGTCGCCGAAGGAGCGACGGTTCGGGCGGGACAGCCGATCGTCACGTTCGAGACCGATCTGGGGGCGCTCCAGATTCGGGAGCAGCGCGCCGTCGTGGGAGAGAAGCGCGCCAACCTCGCGCGGACCCGCGCCGGCCCTCGCCGGGAGGAAGTCATTCGCGCTCGGGCCCAGGCGGAAAACGCGGAGCGCGAGCGCCGGCGTCTGAAAGCCCTCCTCGATCAGGGCCTGATCCCGCGCCAGCAATACGACGACGCCGCGACGGCCGCGAAAACGGCGCTCGAAACCTATCGGGAGCTCGAGCGCGGCAGCCGCATCGAGGACGTTCGCGCGGCGGAAGCCGCTCTCGATCAGGCGGAGCAGCGGCTCGCATTTCTCCTGCGCCAGAGCCAGGAGACGGTCGTGAAGTCGCCGGCGGACGGCTTCGTCGAGGCGCTCGACCTGCGGCCCGGAGACCTCGTCGGGGCGAACCAGCCGGTCGCCCGGATCCTGGAGCCCTCCCAGCTCTGGGTCCGCGTCTGGGTGCCCGAGCCTTCTCTCGGACGCGTCCGCCTCGGGCAGAAGGCCGCGATCACGGTCGACAGCTTTCCAAAACGCGAGTTCTCCGGGAAGGTCGTCGAGATCCGGGAGCAGGGGGAATACACGCCCCGCAACGTCCAGACCTTGAAGCAGCGCATGGACCAGGTCTTCGGGGTGAAGGTCGCGATCGATCCGACGCCGGAGTTGAAGCCCGGCATGGCGGCCCAGGTCCGGCTGATCGAGAGCTGAGAACAAATGGCGGAGAGCTCTTACGGCATCGAAGTTCACGGCGTGTCCCGCGACTTCGGGAAGGTGCGGGCGCTCGACAAAGTCTCGCTCGCCGTCCCGCGCGGCGAGATCTACGGGCTCCTCGGCCCGAACGGCTCCGGTAAGTCCACGATGATCCGTATTCTCTGCGGCCTTCTCGCGCCGACGGAGGGAACCGCGCGCGTCGACGGCCTCGACGTGGTGACGGAAGGCGAGGAGATCCGCCGGCGGATCGGCTACGTTCCCCAGAAGTTCTCGCTCTACGAAGACCTGACAGTGATGGAGAACCTAACCTTCTTCGCCGACGTCTACGGCCTGGAAGGAGCAAGGCGCGAGGAGCGGCGCGACTGGGCGATCCAGCTCACGTCGATCCAACCGTACGTCGACCGCCTGGCCGGGCAGCTCTCCGGCGGATGGAAACAGCGCCTCGCGCTCGCGGCGTCTCTCATGCACGAGCCACGAGTGCTGTTCTTGGACGAGCCGACCGCCGGGATCGATCCGGTGGCGCGACGGGAGCTCTGGAACCTCCTCTTCACGCTGGCCGCTCGCGGCGTGACCCTTCTGGTCAGCACGCATTACATGGACGAGGCGGAGCGGTGCGGCCGCGTCGGCTACCTCTATCTCTCCCGGATGCTCGTCGAAGGCGATCCGAAGGACCTGACGCAACTTCCGGAGGTAACGCCTTCGGGAACTCGGAGAGTCGAGGCGGAGTGCGAGGCGGGCGTCGCCGCAGTGATGCAGCACGCGCGCGAGCTGCCTTACGTCGAGGACCTCACGATATTCGGCAACTCCCTCCACGTTCTGGTGCGCGCCGAAATTCCGGACGACCAGATTGCCCGGGACCTCCAGGCGGCGGCGGGGGCGAGAGTGAAGATCCGTCCGATCGCAGCCTCTCTGGAAGACGTGTTCGTTCGTTTGACCGACATCGAAAAGGGGAAGCGGGGCGAGGTCGCCGTCGAGCCGCCGAGAGCTTCCGTCGCTGCGCCGTGATGCGGGGCTTCCGCGCCGTCCTCCGAAAGGAAGCGATGCAGATGGCGCGCGACAGGGGGACGATGCGCTTTGCGCTCCTGATCCCCGCGTTCCAGCTCGTCCTCTTCGGCCTGATCGACACGAACGTCCGTCACGTCCCCACGGTCGTCTTCGACCAGAGCCGCACCGCGGAGAGCCGGCAGCTCGTCTCCGAGTTCGTCAACACCTCCCTCTTCGAGGTGAAGAGCTACGCCGCCTCCCGCGCAACGATGCGCGAACAGATCATCGCGGGCCGGGCATCCGTCGGCGTCGAGATCCCACCCGACTACGCGCGCCGCCGGCTCGCGGAGCGGCCGGCCGACGTTCTCGTGCTCATCGACGGATCGGACTCCTCGATCTCCTCGCAGGCGCTCGCCGCGGCCAACGGCGTCGCCCTCGCGCGCTCGCTCCAGGAGCTCGGCGCCGGAGAGGGGTTCGAGCGGCTCTCGATCCGCGTCCACCCGCTGCTCCTCTTCAACCCGGACTCGCGCAGCGCGAACCTGCTCATCCCGGGGCTCGTCGGAATCCTGCTCACTTTCTCCGGGACACTCCTCGCCGCCTTCGCGATCGTCCGCGAAAAGGAACGCGGCACGCTGGAGCAGCTCATGGTGACGCCCGCCTCGCCGGTCGCGGTCGTGCTCGGGAAGCTGCTGCCCTATCTCGTCCTCGCCTTTGCGCAACTCCTCCTGATCCTCTTTCTCATGACGGTCGTCTTCCGCGTCCCGATTCATGGGAGCGTGCTCCTCCTTCTGGCGCTCTCGACCGTCTATCTTTTCGCGCTCCTGTCGCTCGGGCTGCTCGTCTCGTCATGGTCCAAGACGCAGATGGAAGCGACGCAGATCGCTCAGATGTTCCTGCTCCCTTCGATCATGCTCTCGGGATACATCTTTCCGCTCTCCTCGCTTCCGGCGCCTCTGCGGGTTTTCGCCCAGGTGCTTCCGGCGACGCACTTCATCCGCATCTCGCGCGGGATCATCATTCGGGGCGCCCAGTTTCTCGACCTCTGGCCGAGCGTCGCCGCGCTCATCGCGCTCGCGGCCCTGCTCGTCCTGGGGTCGACCCGCGCCTTCCGCAAGACGATCAGCTGACGGCTGCCGCGGGTTCGCTAGAATCGACGCCGAAGGAGATCTGATGACCGAGCTTCGAGTCGGCGACATGGCCCCGGATTTCACTCTTCCCTCGACCGTCGGGGACAAGGTGACGCTCTCGGATTTTCGCGGCAAGAAGAACGTCGTGCTCCTCTTCTACCCTCTCGACTTCTCGCCCGTCTGCTCGGCGGAGAACAAGGAGTGCGCAGCGCTCGCGCCCGGGCTCGCCTCCGAGGACGTCGAGGTCCTCGGGGTCTCCGTGGACTCTCTGTGGAGCCACCGGGCGTTCGCGGAAAAGTTCGGCATCTCCTATCCGCTCCTCGCCGACTTCCATCCGAAGGGAGAGGTCGCGAAGAAGTACGGCATCTTCTTGGACGACAAGGGGATGGCCGCGAGAACGGCGTTCGTCATCGGTAAAGACGGGAAGATCCG
>Ga0137369_10006084_pt1 | contig 12220 bp, 10 predicted proteins | sample SagtaG_12_FD_104918 | JGI IMG/M metagenome (GOLD analysis project Ga0137369, IMG submission 104918) | Vadose zone soil microbial communities from Sagehorn Ranch, Mendocino, California, USA - Sage1_L_113_16 metaG | ecosystem: Environmental > Terrestrial > Soil > Vadose zone | place: USA... | reverse complement strand
GTTCGGCTTCTTCCTGGCCGCGGGCGTGATGGCCCTGCTCATGCGCGCCCAGCTCTCGCAGGCGGACAACCACTTCCTCACCCGGGACAGCTACAACGAGCTCTTCACGATCCACGGGACGACGATGATCTTCCTCTTCATCGTCCCGATGCTCGCGGGCTTCGGCAACTTCCTCGTCCCCCTCATGCTCGGAGCGCGCGACATGGCGTTCCCGCGCCTGAACGCGGCTTCGTACTGGCTCTTCCTCCTCGGGGGCCTTGTGCTGCTCGGAAGCTTCTTCGCGGCGGGCGGCGCGGCGCGCTCGGGCTGGACCGCCTATACGCCGCTCTCGCGCGAGGGGTTCTCGCCCGGACACGGTCAGGACCTCTGGATCCTCGGGATCCATCTGACCTCGCTCGCCACGCTCGCGGGAGCGATCAACTTCATCGTCACGATCCACAACATGCGCGCGCCCGGGATGACGTGGATGCGCATTCCGCTCTTCGTCTGGGCGATCGAGGCCTACGCCGTGCTGCTCGTCCTGGCCCTCCCAACGGTCTCGGCCGCGGCGACGCTCCTCCTCCTCGACCGCCAGGCGGGCCAAGAGTTCTTCGCTCCCGAAAACGGGGGCTCGCTCCTCTGGCAGCACATGTTCTGGTTCTTCGGCCACCCTGAGGTCTACGTCATGGTGCTGCCCGCCATGGGGATCGTCTCCGAAGTGATACCCGTCTTTTCGCGCAAGCCGATCTTCGGCTACAAGGCAATCGCCTTTTCGACGATCGGGATCGCCTTCGCGAGCATGCTGGTGTGGGCCCACCACATGTTCACCGTCGGGCTGCCCACGTGGCTCCAGGGCTGGTTCCTCGTCACCTCGTTCTCGGTCGCGATCCCGACCTCGATCAAGATCTTCAACTGGCTCGCGACCCTCTGGCGCGGCCACCTCATCTTCCGCGCGCCGCTCCTGTTCGCGCTCGGCTTCATCGCGCTCTTCACGATGGGCGGGCTCTCGGGGATCGTGCTGGCCACATTCCCGATTGACTACCAGGTCCAGGACACGTACTACGTCGTCGCCCATCTCCATTACGTCCTCTTCGGCGGGACGGTGTTCGGGATCTTCGCCGGCCTCTACTATTGGTTTCCCAAGATCACCGGGCGGATGTACAGCGAGCGCCTCGCCAAGTGGCACTTCTGGCTGCTCTTCGTGGGCTTCAACGCGGCCTTCCTCCCCCAGCACATGCTCGGGCTCATGGGCATGCCGCGCCGCGTCTACACCTATGAGCGGGGCGGGCTATTCGAGTGGTACAACCTCGTCTCTTCGGTCGGCTCGTTCATCATGGGCCTCGCCATCCTGATCTTCCTCGTGAATGCGATCCGGAGCTGGCGCGGAGGGCCGCGCGTCGGCGGCGATCCCTGGAAGGCCGACACGCTCGAGTGGTATGCCGCCTCGCCACCCGCGCCACACAACTTTGATCGCGTGCCCTACGTCTCGAGCGCGCGCCCGTTGCGCGACCTGCGTTTGCGCCTCAAGGAGCGGCAACGGTGAGGCCGGGCCCCTGGTATCGGCTCACGGCGCTCGCTGCAACGGCCGGCGTCGCGCTCGTCGTCACGACGGGCGAGTGGGCCCTCGCCCACGACGTAGCGGCGCACGTCACGCTTGCGCTCCTCGCGGGGGTCGTAGTGACCGCCCGTCTGGCCCACCGTGAGCGGCCGAGCCTCGCAGCCTCGGCGGGCGCCGCGTTAGCCCTCTTCTCCGGTGCGGGGCTGGCCGTGCTCGCCGGAGCCCCTGGCTGGCTCCATCTCGCTCTCGGAGCCTTCGCTCTCGCCGGGGCGTCGGTCGCAGCCGTGGTCGCCCTCCGGGGGGGAGCACGTGTGCCGCACTCGTACTGGCGGGACTATGTCACGCTCACGAAGCCGCGCATCATGGTGCTCCTCCTCCTGACCGCGGCCGGCGGGATGTTCGTCGGGGCGGGCGGAGTGCCATCGGCAGGCCTTCTCGCCGCGACGCTCGGCGGGCTCGCCCTCGCCTGCGGCGGGGCCAGCGCCCTGAACCACGTGCTCGACCGCGACATCGATGTCCACATGCGACGCACCGACCGCCGGCCCGTCGCCGCGGGCCGCGTAACGCCGGAGCGGGCGCTCGAATTCGGCGTCGCGCTCTCCGCGCTCTCCTTCGTCGTACTGGCGAGCTTCGTCAATGTCCTCGCGGCGCTACTGGCGGTCGCCGGAAACCTCTTCTACGTGATCGTCTACACGCGTTACCTCAAGCGCTCGACCCCGCAGAACATCGTCATCGGCGGGGCCGCCGGCGCCGTGCCGCCGCTCGTCGGGTGGGCCGCTGCGACGGGCAACCTCACCCTGCCGGCGCTCTTTCTCTTCCTCATCGTCTTCTACTGGACGCCGCCGCATTTCTGGGCGCTCGCCCTGCTGATCCGGCGGGACTACGAGGCTGCCCGCATCCCGATGCTGCCAGTCGTGAAGGGCGAGGCCGAGACGGCGCGCTCAATCGTGCGCTACACCGTGGTGCTGATCGCGATCTCCATGCTCCCGGTGATCTGGAACACGGTCGGCTGGCTCTACCTCGGCGCTGCAACCGGGCTGGGCGCCGGCTTCCTGATCCTGGCGCTGTCACTTCGCCGTGAGACGACTCCCGCGCGGGCACGCCGCCTGTTCAGCTTCTCGCTCGCCTACCTCGCCCTTCTGTTCGTCGCCATGGCCGTCGACCCACTGGTGCTCTGATGGATCCCGAGACCGCCCGGAAGAACGTCCGTCTCGGTCTTGCCCTGCTCGCGCTCTCGCTCCTGCTCTTCGCCGGCTCGATCCTCATCGCCGAGATCTACAACGTCGTCTCGAGCTGACGATCTGAACGCATTCCTCGCCGTCCCCGAGGAGATCAGGGACGGCATCACGCTTGGCGTCAAGGACCTCTTCGACACGGCGGGGCTGACGACGACCTACGGCTCGGCGATCTTCCGCGGGCACGTGCCCGAACAGACCGCGGACGCGGTCACGCGCCTCCAGGCGGGCGGTTACGCAATCGCCGGGAAGACCAACCTGCACGAGTTCGCCTACGGGATCACGTCCGACAACCCGCACTACGGCGCCGTCCTCAACCCGGTGGACCCCAGCAGGATTCCGGGCGGGTCGAGCGGCGGCTCCGCGGCCGCGGTTGCCGCAGGACTCTGCGACGCAGCGCTCGGGACCGACAGCGCGGGCTCGATCCGCATCCCCGCGGCCTGCTGCGGAATCGTCGGCTTCAAGCCCACCTACGGACTGGTCTCGCTCGCAGGTTGCTTCCCGCTCGCGCCGAGCTTCGACACCGGAGGACCCATGGCGGGCGACGTTGCGGGGTGCGTCGCGATGATGGAGGCGCTGGTTCCAGGGTTCGTATCCGCGCCGGTCGAGCTTCGCGAGCTCGCCGTCGGGATCGCCTGGCTCGGGCGGGCCGAGCCGCTCGTCCGCGAGCGTGTGGAGGCGGTCTCCGCATTCTTCCCCGAGCCGCGCCGCCTCGACCTGCCGCTTCTCCAGGAGGAGACCTATCCGGTGTTCATGCGGGAGGCGGCTCTCGTCCACCGGGACCTGTTCGCCGAGCATCCGGACCTCTACGGCGCCAACGTGCGCACGAAGATCGAGCGCTGCCTCGCCGTGACCGACGAGGAATACGAACAGGCTCTCGCCGCGCGTAAGCGGTACGTCGCCGACTTCCAGGAGGCCGCGGAGGGCGTCGATCTGATCCTCAGCCCAACGCTGGAGTGTGTCGCTCCCCCGACGGGCGTCGGCGACCTCGCTCTCCGCGAGCGCCTCATCCGTCTGACGTATCCGTTCAACACCGTAGGTTGGCCCGCGCTCGCGCTCCCCTGCGGGCCCGCGGAGCACGGCCTGCCGGCGTCGGTCTCCCTCGCGGCGCAGCGAGGAGCGGACGCGTTCGTGCTCGGAGCAGGAGCGGCTATCGAAGCCCGGCTGCGCTAGCCTCGTCCGCGAGCACGTAGATCTCGGGGGCGTGCACGCGAGCAGCCGGCAGCGATTCGTCGCCGGCAAGAACGCGGGCGAGGACATCCCGCTTCTGGTCGCCGCCGACGATGAAGGCGACCGTCGGGCCTGCGTTCAGAAGCGCGAGCGAGAACGAGTAGCGGGGGACGTACGGTTCCCAGCCCGCCTCGGGAACGTAGACGATCGGATCGGTCGCCTCGAGCTCGGGCCTCCCGGGAAAGAGGGAAGCGGTATGCCCGTCCGGCCCGATCCCGAGCAGGATCAAGTCGAAGCGCTCGGGCAGCTCGACTTGGGTGGAGCGCAGCGGATGGATCTGCTCCTCCGGCACGGAAACCCCGGAGAGGAGCTTCTCGCGCGCGAGCTTCTCGTTGGAGCGGTCGTCCTCCGGGGGCACATCGCGCTCGTCGCTCCACCAGACGTGCCAGTTCGGCCAGTCGAGCTCGCTCTCGGCAAGCCGTTCGTACACCGAGCCCACGGTGGACCCGCCCGTCAGAGCGATCCGGAATGGCTGGCCGTGTCCTGCCTTGCCGGCGATCCACGCGGACGCGTGGGTCGCTAGCTCAGGACGGGAGAGAAGCTCCGTACCGTCTCCTCGTAGACGTGGTCCCGACCGAAGATCTCGAGCTGTTCGGAGAGGAGGTCGCTTGCCGACAGGCGCTCGTGGCGCGCCGGAACGGCTTCGCTGCCGTCCACCGCGACGAGCTCGATCTCTCCGGCAGGTTCGTGGTCGAGCTCTACGGCTCGGCCAAGCCGCACCGAGAGCCAGCGCGTGAGCAGCGCCGACTCGGCCTGTGGCCCTGCCACGCGGAGCGTCGACGCCTCAGCCACCGCCGGCCAGAGCGACGCAATCGCCTCGCGCCAGCGCTCCGTCCGAGCCCAGGCGATGTCGGACACGACGACACGCTCGAGCACCTCGGCAAGCCTCTCGTACCCGCTTTCCGGGTCAGACCATTCGGACGAGTCGACGATCAGTCGCTGGGCGACGTCGACGAGCTCCTCGAGCTCGGTGGCGCCCCAGGCACATTCGCCCCGCCAGCGCAGGAAGACGGGCAGGTCCGGGACGAGGAGCGGCTCGACCACGCTGGCCGGCGCCGCAGCTCGGCGCCCGCACAGCCGAATAGAGATCACTTCCGAGCACACCTCGCGCTCCACGCCACCACGCACAAAGCAGCGCAGATCCACCTCCGCGTCGAGGGCGTCGCGGTCCTCGCGCGGGAGGGGGAAGAGGAGGATCGTTCGGGACGGGTGGCGTTCTGCGAGGCCCGAGAGCGTCTCCGACGCGGCGTCGACCCAGCGCTCTGGCACCCAGGCCATGAGCGTCATGACGCTCGTGCGCAGCTTGGGGTGGGCGCCGGGCTCCCCCGCCTCGTCGCGAAGCCGTCCGAGCTCCCGCTCGATCTCGCGAATCGTGCTCAGTGCGCCCGCCACTCGCGTCCGTCTCTGGCGAGGAGCTCCGCAGCGGCGGCCGGGCCCCAGGTTCCTGCGGCGTAGTTCGGGAAGTTGGGGCGATCGCGCTTCCACGGGGCGACCATTGCGTCGACGATCGCCCACTGCTCCTCGACTTCGTCAGCCCGCGTGAAGAGCGTCGCATCGCCCAGTAGGCAGTCGAGAATCAGGCGCTCGTACGCCTCGGGCAGACCGGTGCGGAAGGCACCGCCGTAGAGGAAGTCCATGTGCACCGTGCGGATCGTCATGCCCTGACCGGGCACTTTGGCACCCACGGCGAGCGAGACTCCTTCGTCGGGCTGGACGTGAACGAGGAGGACATTCGGGCGCAAGCTGTCCTCCGAGTCGATCTCAAAGGGTGGGTGCGGCGCACGCTTGAACTGGATCGCGATCGCCGTCTCCCGCTTCGGCAGCCGCTTGCCGGTACGGATATAGAAGGGCGTGTCGGCCCAGCGCCAGTTGTCGACGAAGAGCTTCGCCGCCACGTACGTCTCGGTCAGGGAATCGGGTGCGACGCGGGGCTCCTCTCGATAACCGGGCGCCTCCTCGCCCTCGATGTAGCCGGGGCCGTACTGGCCACGGACGACGTGCTTTGGCCCGGGTGTGTGGATCGCCTTCAGCACCTTGACCTTCTCGTTGCGGACCGAGTCGGCCGAGAAGTCGATCGGAGGCTCCATCGCCGTCAGCGCGACCAGCTGGAGGAGGTGGTTCTGGACGATGTCGCGGACGGCGCCGGCCTGTTCGTAGAACTCGGCTCGGCCTTCGATCCCGAGCGACTCCGCGACGGTGATCTGGACGTGGTCGACGAACTGGCGGTTCCAGATCGGCTCGAAGATCCCGTTCGCGAACCGCAGGACGAGCATGTTCTGGACGGTCTCCTTACCCAGGTAGTGGTCGATCCGGAAGATCTCGCTCTCGTCGAAGTAGGTGCGGACGACCTCGTTCAGGTGCCGGGCGCTCTCCAGATCGTGCCCGAAGGGTTTCTCCACGATCAGGCGCGTCCAGCCCTCGGAGGTACGGTGCTTTCCCATCGCGACGACGATCGCCTCGATCGCCGACGGCGGCACAGCGAGGTAGTAGACGCGGTTACCGGCCGTGCCGCGGTCCCGGTCGAGCGCCTGCAGGCAGTCCACGACATGCTGCTCCCCGCCCTCTTGGCCAAAGTCGGTCGCCACGTAGCGGAATCCCTCGGCGAGCTCGTCCCAGACCTCCCGCCGGAACTCGTCGCGCGCATGGTCGATGACGGCCTGCTGCATTTTCTCCCGGAACTCGTCGTCCGTCATGGGCGTGCGGGCAACGCCGACGACGCCGAAGTTCGGAGGGAGAAGATTCCTGAAGACCAGCGCGTACAGGGCCGGGATGAGCTTGCGCTGTGTGAGATCGCCGGAGGCGCCGAAGATGGTCAGCGCGCACGGCTCGGCCGTGCGGCGCTTGCGCAGCCCCTCGAGGAGCGGGTTTTCCTGGGTGACCGCCGGCGCCTGCGTCATCTCACTCGGTCTTGACGGCGTGGCCGCCGAACTGCTTTCGCAGGGCCGCGTTGATCTTGGCGGCGAAGGACTCGTCCAGGCGGGAGGCGAAACGGGCGAAGAGCGACGAGGCGATGACCGGCGCGGGAACGCTCTCGTTGATCGCCTCGAAGATCGTCCAACGGCCTTCGCCCGAGTCCTCGACGTAGCCCGCGATACCCTCGAGCTCGTTGCCCTCTTGGTCGAAGGCGTTGTGCAAGAGCTCGAGCAGCCAGCTGCGGACTACCGACCCGTAGCGCCAGATTCCGGCGATCTCATGCAGGTCGAGCTCGAACTCGGACGCCTTCAGGATCTCGAACCCCTCCGCGTACGCCTGCATGAGCCCGTATTCGATGCCGTTGTGCACCATCTTCACGAAGTGCCCGGCACCCGACGGGCCGACGTGCGCGTACCCGTCTTCAGGGGCGAGCGTACGGAAGGCGGGCTCGAGCTGCTCGATGTCGTCCTGCTCGCCGCCGACCATCAAGCAGTAGCCGTTCTCGAGGCCCCAGATGCCCCCCGAGACCCCTGCGTCGACATAGCCGATCCTGTGCTCGCGGGCGAGCGCGGCGCGGCGCCGGGAATCCCGGAAGTTCGAATTACCTCCGTCGACGATGACGTCTCCCGGCTCGAGCAACCCGGTGAGCGTCTCCACGGCCTGCTCGGTGGGTTCGCCGGCCGGGATCATCAGCCAGACGGCGCGTCTTGGCTCCAACTGGCCCACGAGCTCCTCTAGCGACGCGGCCGTGCCTCCGCTTCGCGCGTAGGTGGCTACCTCGTGCCCGTCGCGCTCGAGGCGCTTCGTCATGTTCCCGCCCATGCGGCCTAGGCCGACCATGCCGAGCTTCATAGCTAGATGTCCTCCAGTCGGATGCGAACGATAGGCCTCCCGCGCTCTTTCAGAGCCGCGAAGTCTCCTGCAGCCTGGGCTTGGATGAGCCGCGAGAAGCCGAAGTCGTGCTTCGGAATGGCCAGCTCCTCGCCCGGGTCGTCGACGACCTGGACGAAGCGACCGGTCGGCGGGCCCCCCTTGTGCAGCTGGCCGGTCGAGTGCAGGTAGCGCGGGCCAAGGCCGTGGGTGACCACGCAGCCAGTCTCGCGCGCCCGTGCGATCAGCGGATCGAGCTCACCTTCCCGCCCAGGGTCGATGAACGCCTGAATGCAAATGTACTCCGGCGGCGCCGCCTCCCCGAGCAGCTCCTCGACGGAAGCGGCCGTGCCCGAATCGGACACCGGGGTCTGACCCCGTTGTCCGGAAAGGACCTCGTTGGTGCGATCCTTGGCCTCCTGCACGTTCGGCTGGTCGAACGGATTGATGCCGATGATCGATCCCGCGACAGCGGTCGCAAACTCCCAGCGGTAGAACTCCTGGCCGAGCTCGTAGGGATCCGAAACCCGGACCTCGGCGCTCTGGCGATCCGGGCCTCCGGCGGTCTCTCCCGGCACCGGCACAAGCCCCTTCCCCTGCTTCCCCGTCGACTCTGCGATGAGCTGCTCCGCCCAGAGGCCGAAGCTCCCTGGGTTGGGATTGATGAGCAGCTTGTCCCTCCCCTCCCGCCAGCCGTGACCGAGCTGCTCGCCGAGCTCGAGCCCCGGATTCCCCTCTCTCAACCGGCAAGCCTCGACCATCTCGTCGACCCGGAGAAGGAAGCGCGAGAGATCGATGTCGAGCAGGGCAGCCGGGACGAGCCCGAACACCGACAGCGCCGAGTAGCGCCCGCCGATCGTCGGCTCGCCCGCAAAGACGGCCCGGAACCCTCGCCGGCGCGCGAGGCTCTCCAGCTCTGAACCGGGATCGGTGATGGCGACGAAAGCATCCGGGCGCTTCACACGGTCCCAGAAGAAGTCGAGGTGGCAGCGGGTCTCGAGCGTCGTCCCGGATTTCGATGCGACGAGGAAGAGGGTGCGCTCCAGATCGAAGCCGTCGGCCAGCCTGCGAACAGCTGCCGGGTGCGTGGTGTCGAGGACGTGCAGGCGCTCCTCCCCGAACGTGCGCCGTAGCACTTCCGGGGCGAGGCTCGAGCCCCCCATGCCGAGGAGGACGACGTCGGTGAACTCAGAGGTTCCGGCCGCGAACTCCTCCAGCTCGAGGGCGCGCTCCCGCATCCGTTGCGGCTCGTCCAACCAGCCGAGCCAGCGGGTCTCGTCCCGCCCGGTCCACAACGTGGCGTCCCGTCCCCAGATGCGCTCGACCAGCTCCGCGGTGTCCACGGATGCCACGTAGGGAGCTTACGCGGCGGCCAGCTCGCCCGACTTCGCCCGGATGCCCTCCAGGAGCTCCGCGAAGGAGTCGGCGAACTTCTCGACGCCCTCGCGCTCGAGCGTGGCGGTGACGTCGTCGTAGTCAACCCCGGCCTGCTGAATCTGCTCGAACACGCGCTTCGCCTCGTCGACGCCCTGCTCCAGGGTCGGAGCGACCTCCCCGTGGTCCTGGAAGGCCTCGATCGTCTCGTCGGGCATGGTGTTCACGGTCCTGGGGCCGATGAGCTCCTCCACGTACATCACGTCCCGGTAAGCGGGATTCTTCGTCGAGGTCGAGGCCCAGAGGCAGCGCTGCGTCGTCGCGCCCTTGGACGACAGCGCCTCCCACCGGTCCCCGGCGAAGATCTCCTTGTAGCGCTGGTAGGCGAGCTTCGCGTTGGCGATGGCGAGCTTCCCCTTCAGCTCGTCGTGGCCGCCGACCTCGTCGAGGCGGCGGTCGGTCTCCGTATCGACGCGGGAGACGAAGAAGCTGGCGACCGAGGCAACCGTGCCCGGGTCGTCGCCGGCCTCCACCAGCCGCTCGAGGCCGCGGATGTAGGCCTCCTCCACCTCCGCGTAGCGTTCGAGGGAGAAGATGAGCGTGACGTTGATCGAGCGGCCGCGGGCGATCATCTCTTCGATCGCCGGCAGGCCCGCCTTTGTGGCCGGGATCTTCACGAAAAGGTTCGGGCGGTCGATCGTCTCGTGCAGGCGCTGCGCTTCCTCGATCGTCCCCGTCGTGTCCGACGCGAGGTTCGGATCGACCTCGAGCGAGACGTAACCGTCCTGGCCGCTGCCTTCGTCCCAGACCGGGCGCAGAAGGTCCAGCGCGTCCTCGACGTCCTTGATCGCCAGGCGGAGAAAGATTTCCTTCGGGTCGCGCTCTTCCTCGAGCACCTCGCGCAACTGCTCGTCGTAGGCGGCGCCGGAGGAGATCGCCTTCTGGAAGATGGTCGGGTTCGATGTCACTCCGACCACCGCGTCGTCCCGCATCCGGCGCTCGAGCTCGCCGTTCCGGAGCATGTCTCGGGAGAGAAAGTCGATCCAGACGCTTTGGCCGTACTCTGCGAGGCGGTGTAGTCGCGATGCACCCATGTCGCGTTCCTTCCTTCGCTTTGGTTACCCAAACCTAGGGTAGCTGTGAACCTGGGACGCCCGGATAGGATGGCCGTATGACCGAGCACGAGCGCTGGCACGAGCTCGCCCAGCAGCTCCGAGTCGACTCGGTGCGCGCGGCGGCGGTGACGAAGTCCGGCCATCCGACCTCCTCGATGTCGGCGGCCGATCTCATGGCGGTCCTGCTCGCCAAATACCTGCGCTACGACTTCGACGCGCCCGGGAACCCGGCGAACGACCACCTCATCTTCTCGAAGGGGCATGCCTCGCCGCTGCTCTACTCGCTCTACAAGGCGGCCGGCGCCCTCACGGACAAGGAGCTCCTCACCTTCCGGAAGCTGGGGAGCCGACTCGAGGGCCACCCGACCCCTGTCCTTCCCTGGGTGGACGTCGCCACGGGCTCGCTCGGCCAGGGTCTGCCGATCTCGGTCGGAGTGGCGCTCGCGGGGAAGAAGCTCGACCAGCTTCCGTATCGCATCTGGTGTCTCTGCGGTGACAGCGAGATGGCGGAGGGCTCGATGTGGGAGGCGTTCGAGCACGCCGCCTTCATGAGTCTCGACAATCTCACGGCGATCATCGACGTGAACCGCCTCGGCCAGCGAGGCGAGACGATGCACGGCTGGGATCTCGACTCCTACGCCGACCGCGCGCATGCGTTCGGGTGGAAGGCGATCGAGATCGACGGCCACGACCTCGGGGAGATCGATCGCGCGTACGAGGAGGCAACCGCCACGACGGACCAGCCGACCGTGATCGTGGCCCGCACGATCAAGGGGAAAGGCGTGCCGGAGGTCGAGAACAAGCCCGGCTGGCACGGCAAGGCCCTCGACGACCCCGAGCACGCGATCGAGGAGCTGGGCGGCATCCGCAACATCACGGTGGACGTCCCCAAGCCGGAGACTGACGCTCGGCCGCACGTCTTCGAGACGGGCCCGCTTGAACTCCCGGCCTACGAGGTCGGTGACGAGGTTGCAACGCGGAAGGCTTACGGCGAGGCGCTGGCCGCGGTCGGCAGGGCCGACGGTCTCGTGGTCGCCCTCGACGGAGAGGTCTCCAACTCCACCTTCGCGGAGATCTTCGCCGCCGCCGAGCCGGAGCGGTACTTCGAGATGTACATCGCCGAGCAGCAGATGGCTGCCGCGGCGGTCGGAATTCAGGTGCGCGACTGGAAGCCCTTCGCCTCGACGTTCGCCGCCTTTTGGAGCCGCGCTTGCGACTTCATCCGCATGGCGGCGATCTCCAGGGCGAACATCCGGCTATGCGGATCCCATGCAGGAGTCTCCATCGGCGAGGACGGTCCCTCGCAGATGGCGCTCGAGGATCTCGCCGCGTTCCGCGCCGTCCACGGGAGCACCGTGCTCTATCCGAGCGACGGCAACTCCACGGCGAAGCTCGTCGCCGAGATGGCCGATCTGGAAGGAATCGTCTTCCTCCGCACCACCCGCGCGGCGACCCCGGTCCTCTACGGCCCCGACGAGGACTTTCCGGTCGGCGGCAGCAAGGTCGTCCGCGACGGGGACGACGTCACGATCGTAGGAGCCGGGATCACGCTCCACGAAGCGCTCAAGGCGGCGGACTCGCTGGCCGAGGAGGGCGTCTCCGCCCGCGTGATCGACCTCTACTCGGTGAAGCCCCTCGACACCGAGACCCTCCGGACAGCCGCGGAGGCCACGGGCGCGATCGTAACCGTCGAGGATCACTGGCCCGAAGGCGGCCTCGGCGAGGCCGTGCTCTCGGTGTTCGCCGAAGACGACGAGAAGCCCCGCATCGTCCTGCTCGCCGTCAAGGACATGCCCGGCTCGGGGAAGCCGGATGAGCTCATCGCCGCCGCAGGGATCGACGCCGAGCACATCTCAGCTGCCGCGCGGAAGCTCGTGTCGGCGACCGCAGCCCACCGCTAGAGGGGCTCATGGCCGTCCTCATCGCTTCGGATCTCCGCAAGGAGT
>Ga0137369_10006077_pt1 | contig 12230 bp, 11 predicted proteins | sample SagtaG_12_FD_104918 | JGI IMG/M metagenome (GOLD analysis project Ga0137369, IMG submission 104918) | Vadose zone soil microbial communities from Sagehorn Ranch, Mendocino, California, USA - Sage1_L_113_16 metaG | ecosystem: Environmental > Terrestrial > Soil > Vadose zone | place: USA... | reverse complement strand
CGCCGCCCAGGCAAACGCCTGACGGAGCGCGCGGGCATTCGCGCGGATCGCCTGCTCGTCGTACAGATAGAACGGCGTAGGGTAACGTGCGGCAATCGCTTCGATCTGTTCTCTGGTGAATGGGAGCGGCTTCGTTTCCGTCATTACTTCTTGCTATCAAGCGAACGACAAACTGTTAACTGCTTAGCTGCTCCGTGGCGGGCCGCGCGGTGGCCGGCGCGTTTGGGGCCGCGATCCCCCAACTGACGATCCGCTTTGCCCGAATACGGACCATATCCGGCCCAAAGCTCGGCACGATACTCTCACCGCCGCTCGTCAACACCTCGGCCTCGCCTCGAATCTCGAGCCCGCGAATGGTCCACGGGTTCACCGATGGCAAATCGTCGACCACGTAGGCCACCTTCGGATTACGCACGATGTCACGGTAGTGCTTTCGCTGTGTCAATCCGGACATACCACCGATGTCGATGCTATCGTGCTCTGGATTGTAGCGAAACCCCACCGGCACTACGTGTGGCTGCCCATCCGGGCCAACAGTGGCGATGCGGCCAATGCGCTGACTTTGTAGATACGCGATCTCGGCAGGAGTCAAGACGCTCATGGCGGTCCTCCTTATGTTTGATTTCGGCTCGGCCTCTCGCACCGACGCACCACGAACGGCGCTTGGCATCCGCGCTACTTGGCGCGCGGCGGGCATCCGCATGGCCGGCGTCGGTCTGAGTTCTACACTTACTATCGCAATCAGGTTATGTTGAGCGACAGCGCTACGCAATCGCGTTGCGAAGTTGCAACTCGCGTAGAACCTTGATCCACGGATGCTCGTCCGTCTAGTATACCACCGCATTAGAGAAGCACAGGTCGGCATATAATGAACCGCACCTGCTGCTCACATGAGCATGCTTGACAAGCTAGCACGGATTTGCTATAATTCACCTATAGGTTAATTAACGGATTGGTTTTAGCAGATGTCACCTGATCAGCTCAGCACCATCTTCGCGGCGCTCGCCGACCCGACGCGCCGAGCGATCCTTGCACGCCTGACCCAGGGCGAGGCATCGGTCAAGCAGCTCGCCGAGCCGTTTGCAATCAGCCCGCCCGCCGTGACCAAGCACCTCAAGGTGCTGCAGCGCGCCGGCCTGATCACCCAAGGTCGCCAGGCACAGTGGCGGCCCTGCCGGCTCGAAGCGGCGCCGCTCAAGGACGTCGCCGATTGGCTCGAAGACTATCGCCGCTTCTGGGACCAGAGCTTTGAACGCCTCGATCAATATCTGATTGAACTGCAAGCGAAGGAGCAGCAACGTGATCGGGAAACATAAAGCCGCCACAACCTTGACGACGCCATCGGATCGGGAGGTTGTCGTCACGCGCGTCGTCGATGCGCCGCGCAGGCTCGTCTTCGAAGCCTACACCAACCCTGCGCACCTGCCGCATTGGATGCTCGGCCCGCAAGGCTGGACCATGCCCGTCTGCGAGATCGATCTGCGCGTGGGCGGGGCCTGGCACTTCGTCTGGCGCCGCGCCGACGATACCGAGATGGAAATGCGTGGCGTATATCAAGAGATCGTGCCGCCCGAGCGGCTGGTCTGCACCGAGTCGTGGGGCGGCGACTGGCCCGAAACGCTCAACACGCTGGTCCTCTCCGAGGAGGCTGGCAAGACGACGATCACGCAGTGGGTACGCTACCCGTCAAAGGAGGCGCGCGACGCGGCGCTCAAGACCGGGATGCTGGAAGGTGCGTCCCAGAGCTTCGATCGTCTCGCCGAATACCTCGCAACAATGGCATGACTTGAGGGGAAGATCTTATGTCAGACGATAGCACTCCCGCTCAAGCTCAACAGCAGCCACGAATGCCAAATCCCGACCTCAAGCCTCTTGATCGATTGGTCGGCACGTGGAAAGTGTCTGGTCCAGATGCATGTTCATCCACCTGCCATTGGTTAGGGGCTAGGGAGAACGTTTTACGCAGCGCCCCATTGACGTTATGCGCTGCAACCGCTTGAAAGACATTGGCGCAAGAAGGGCCGCCTTCGCGAATGTCATCCGCCAGTGGATCAAGCATATCTAGCTGCGACTGCTTCGGAAATTGACAAGAACGGAGGATAGTCATGTTGCTCGAAAGCAAGAATGCGATCATCTATGGCGCGGGCGGTCCGATCGGCGGTGCAGTGGCCCGTGCCTTTGCCCGCGAGGGGGCCAGGGTCTTCCTCGCCGGTCGCACCAAGGCGAAGCTCGACAAGGTCGCCGACGAGATCCGCTCGAATGGCGGCGTAGCGAACACCGCCGTCGTCGATGCCCTCGACGAGCGGGCTGTTGACGCGTATGTCGATGCGGTGGTCGCGCAGGCCGGCTCCATCGATATCTCGTTCAACCTCATCTCCTACGGAGACGTCCAAGAGCCGTTGACTGAGATATCGGTTGAGAATTTCACTCGACCGATCACGACTGCTATGCGGACACAGTTCTTGACGACTAAGGCGGCCGCCCGGCACATGGTCGGGCGCGGGTCGGGGGTGATCTTGGCGTTCGGCGGAGATGGCCCGCACACTCTCCCAGGGCTGGGAGGCTTCAAAGTCGCCCTCGACGCCATCGAGGGTCTTCGCCGCCAGTGGGCGGTCGAGCTTGGGCCGCATGGCATCCGCGTCGTCACCCTGAAAACGGGAGGTGTGCCCGAGTCCCTCCCCGACACCGTCACCGGGCGGGACGAGATCACCGCTGGGATTCAGCAGGCGGCCCTGCTGAACCGAACAGCGACGCTGGCCGATGTGGGCAACGTGGCAGCCTTCGTGGCCTCAGATCAAGCCCGCACCATGACCGCCGCAGACGTCAATATCTCCTGCGGCGCGATCATGGACTAGATATGTGAAATACCAATCGAGCCCGTTCCCATTTCCACCACGGCGACTGGCGCAGAGCAGGTGAAGCGCCGGCGTAGTGTGTCTTTCACAGAATCGTTGCTTGAGTGGCTTGCTAATGACCGAGCGTCGGCAAAGTTTCGCGATTTGAAAGACATTGACGCAAGACGATCCGCCTTCGCGAATGTCATCCGCCAGTGGATCAAGTATGTCTAGACGTGACTACTACAGAAATTGACAAGAACGGAGGATAGCCATGTTGCTCGAAAACAAGAACGCGATCATCTACGGAGCAGGAGGGGCGATCGGCGGCGGCGTCGCCCGGACCTTTGCCCGCGAGGGGGCCACGGTCTTTCTCGTTGGGCGCACACGCGAGAAGCTCGATGCGGTGGCGAAGGACATCACAGCCGCCGGCGGTTCCGCCGAGGTGGCCGTGGTCGACGCCCTCGACGAGCAGGCGGTCGACGCGCACGCGCGGGCGGTGGCCGCGCAGGCTGGCAGCATCGACGTGTCCTTCAACCTCATCTCACGAGGGGATGTCCAGGGCACGCCCCTGCTCGACATGAGGGTCGACGACTTCCTGTGCCCGATCACGACGGGGGTGCGGTCGAACTACATCACCGCCCGAGCCACGGCCCGCCACATGGTCCAGCAGGGATCCGGGGTCATCCTCATGGTGACCAGCGGCTCCGGCGAGGCCTGGACGCCGCCGGACGTGTGGGCGATGGGCGGCACCGGACCGGCCGATGCGGCCACGGAGTCGTTCATGCGCTACCTGGCCGCCGAGGTGGGGCCGCGCGGAGTCCGAGTTGCTTGCCTGTGGACCGCGGGAGTCGTACTGGAGAACGATCCCCTTCACGCAGCCAAGGACATGCTCGTGTCGATGTCGATGCTGCGCAAGCGGCCGACCATACAGGAATTCGCGGACACGGCGGCTTTTCTGGCCTCTGACCGGGGAAGCGGCATCACTGCGTCGGTGATCAACGTGAACAGTGGGATCAGCGCACGCTGATTCAGATACCATGAAGGGAGCAGGTGTCATGGAGTGGAAACTCGAACTCGTGCTGGTTCCCGTCTCCGACGTGGACCGCGCCAAGACCTTCTACACAGAGAAGGTCGGCTTCAATCTCGACGTCGACCACCGCGCCGGCGATGAGTTCCGCGTCGTGCAGATGACGCCGCCGGGCTCGGCGTGCTCGATCACCATCGGAACGGGGATCACGGACGCCGCGCCGGGCTCCGTCCGAGGCCTGCACCTGGTCGTCTCCGACATCGAAGCCGCGCGTGCCGAGCTGGTCGAACGTGGGGTGGACGTCAGCGAGGTCCGGCATTTCGAGGCAGGTAAGTGGATGCCAGGCCCACATCCCCAGCGCAGCGACTACAACTCGTTCGCCGATTTCAGCGACCCCGACGGCAACAGCTGGGTCGTCCAGGAGGTCAGGCGAAGCGAGCCGGGGGCATGATCGGGACGAACGCGAACGTGACCGGTGGGATAATCCCCGACGAGCTGCTCAGAGCTGCAAAACCTGTCGCGTGATCACGGCTACAATGGGCTCACGTACAGTAATGCGCGTTACTAATACTGAGATATGTCCATCCCAGTCTAGACTCTTGCTCCTGTGCTGGCGCGGGTATAGCTGCGGATAGCTGTGTGAACATCCACTGGAACTTGTGTGGTGGATCGGTTGCCTCGTCAGATCTGATAGCGAACGGCTCTGTTCTGGATGTTCGTCGCAGGCGACTGCTACAGCGGCCGCATGTTACGCTCTCCTGACGCTCCAGGCATATACTGGTTTATTGCCGGCTCCTCGCCGTCATGGCCGACATCAGCGCGTGATCGGCCGCGAGCCCACACTCTTCGGCCCGTGCCTTAACCCGCGCCGTCGGCCTGACGTGGCGTCGCGCCTGGGACTGCACACACTCGTAGCACACCTGAGCTGCGACAGGCAGATACACCTCGACATATTTGCCAACAACATCGCACTGCCGCCCGCCAGTTGCGCTGCGTCGCACGTATCCGCATCGTTTGCTCCGGCAGCGTGCTGCGCCCGTCATGACTGTTGACAATCAGCACGCGACCTCCGGACAACCCAGTTCATCGCAAAATAGTTATTTGCTCGCTGCCTGATAGTGGAGACATCTTCTCAACTACGCAGTCCGAGGTCATCAACGCCATAATCGCAGCGACGGCGTGGTGGTTGAAAACGGCGTGAAACGGTTCGATCATAGGCAGCATCTGTGGTTCGACGAGATCGTGCGAGGCTTCGGAGTGCATGCGATTGCTCCCACAGCGATGGTGATGCATGCGATAAGCGCTGCCAGTCCGCGCGGCGTTCCGGTATCACGTAGGCGGCGCTTACCCGTGCGGTTGGGGTTCACAGAGTGCCAGAATGCGTTCCTGCAGGGCCGGCGGGATGGCCGTGTACGCCGCAACAAAGCGTAGGATCGCGGCGGCTGACTCGCGGCTGAGGTCGAGTTTATGGCGCAGCAAGATGTACTTCCTGATGTCTTAACCGCTGAACTGAAGGTGGTCTTTTGTGGCACAGCCGCTGGCCGCGCCTCAGCAGCCACGCAGTCCTATTATGCGCACCCTCAAAATCAGTTCTGGCGCACGCTCGCAGCAGTTGATTTGACGCCACGACAGCTTCTACCGCACGAATATCACGAACTTTTGATTGCACCATCATGTATGTGGCTAGGCTTCACCTGTGTCCATGATTCCAGGTGTGACTGTACATGTCACAGCCGTATCGTACCTTCGGTTGGGGGTGAGCCACTACGCTGCCACATCTGCCGCGCGTGGATAGAGAGGAGAGGCACAATGCCCGATAGGGTCAACATCTTAGCACCAAGTCAACCATCCAGCCATACCGAGCCAACGCCCAGCCGACCACAGATGCCGCCGAATTATCACATTCCTACCACCCACGAAGGACTCTTACCTTGGAGCCATGCGCGTGAGCGCCTGGAGCAAGCACGGATCTACTGGATTGCAACGACGCGGCCCGATGGACGACCACACGTGACACCGGTGTGGGGGGTTTGGGTCGACGAGCTGCTCTACTTTGATGGTAATCCCACGACCCGCAGAGGACGCAATCTCGCGTTGAATCCCGCGGTCGCTGTCCATGTGGAAAGTGGTGGCGTGGGTAAAGACGTCGTCATTGTGGAAGGTGCCGCCCACGAGATCCGCAAGCCGGATCATGCGCTGACGAGGCGCATCGCGGCGGCTTACGCCGCTAAATATAGCTCGGAAGGGTATGAACCAGGCCCAGACGCGTGGGATACCGGTGGGTTATATGTCATGCGGCCACAAGTCGCGTTTGCATGGTTGGCAGATCTCACCAAGGAATCGACCCGCTGGCATTTCCAGGCTGAATAATCGAATGCGTAGGTTGATCAGATGGCGCAGATTTCGCGCGCACACCCTCGACGCCGCTGTCGCCGAACACGCCTATGCAGCCGACACCGCTGTGCGGCCCCAAGATCGCCGCCATTTTGGAATCTGGCCTCGGCTGAATTGTCGTCTCGATCTAGTTTGGACAGCTCGGCGAAGACCAGGACATCCAGCAGGCCGTCCGTAAACGAAACGTCGCGGGCGATCGGGTAACGCGGGCCGATATAGGGCATATTCGCGGCCAGCACCACATGCCCTTGCGTAGTAATTTCCCGCTGCGTGTCCAATACCAAGTGCAGCTCGGCGGCCGGGGAAGTGATCAGCGTGGCCAGGAAATCGCCGATGCGGGCCAGATTGCCGTGCTGAATAGCGTCAGCCGTCGGGAAAAGTGCCGAAAGCAGCCCCACCGAGCAGGCTTCCAGAAAGGGGCGCTCGATTTCGCCGCACACGGCGAGGCCGACGTCGACTTTGATGCGCCGACCTGTGCGCAAGAGTGCGGCGGCGGCAGGGATATCCCCCGGAATGCCCAGGTTCAGGGCCACGTTGTTCTGGGTACCGCTGGGAATGATCCCGAGGGTCGCACGCGTGCCAACCAACCCGGCGGCTACACTATCAACAGTGCCATCACCGCCACAGACGACGAACATGCGGATCCCTCGGTGCAAGGCGTCGTGAACCACCGGCAAGAGGTCGCCCCCTTGTTCGACCAGGTAGACTTCGGGCACAAGGTTCCACGCCTGCAGCTCGGCGAGAACGTCCATGAGCTGCCCGGACGAGGCGCCAGATGCGCCCGAGCTGGGATTATAGATGAGCTTGGCCCGTAAGGGGCGGTACTGCTTGGGGGACGGTTTCATCGGCGCATTAGATGCTTGACGCGCAAGGACGAATTGTGTGCATACCGGTAGCGCACCAACGTGACCCAGGATGCCAAACCGGACGAGGGCGCGCGGCACGCACTGCGCTAGGCTAGGCGCAGGTCGTCAACCGTCGGATCGCTGGATACCGCGCGATAGTCGCCGAGATCCCGATCGTACAGGAACTGGCGCATCCCGAACGCGTAGACCCCATAGTATAGCACGCCACGGGCATCGGCGAGCAGGTACCAGCCCGGCGCCGGACCAAACGCGCTCAACTGCACCCGCGGACCGTCGGAATGATGGGCATAGCTGGCTCCCTTCCTCGCGAGGTGCGTGTGGAACCACGGGGAAGCGCTGACGGTGCGTACGCGACAGCGGCAGCCAGCGGAAGCTACTGCTGCAGTCAGCGATTTCCTGGCTGGCAAACCCGGCTTGCGGCAGGACGCCTTTCAGGCGATCACGGCGCAGCTCAAACTGCGTCACGTCCTTCAGCCCCGCCGCGCAACACTTTTTGGTCTTCTGCCGACACTGGCGTGCGAAGTCCCCTTCCAGTGGCAGTGATAAAATGTGTCCATTGCTACCTGAAATCGATAAGAACAGACACCACACGTTCTGCAAGCCAGGAGGCGCCCATGCAAAGCACCAAGCACAGTAGGCCGACGGTTGGGGTGCTTGCGGGCGCGCAAGTCTATTACGGGACGATCCTCGGCAATTTCATCGGCCCGGTATTGCAGGGGGCGCATTCCGCCGCGCAGAACCGGGGTTGCAACTTGTTGCTAGCCTGCGGCCTGGAACACTCGACTATCTCCGCCCGCCCGGCCTGGCCCATTTTAACGCCGGAGGTCGACTTTGTGCCGGTCGGCCCGTGGAACACTGATGGGCTGATCGTGGTAAACCCGCTCCTCTCTGAAACAAGAGCAGACTACATTATGAATCTCAGTACGACCGGACACCCGGTTGTTTTTATTGCGAGTGGCGGAAGTGGCCCCACGGTCACGGTTGACAACGTGGGCGGCGTACGTCACGCCGTACAGCACTTAGTCAATCATGGTCATCGGCGCATCGTTTTCGTCGCTGGGCGTCCCGATGATTTGGAAGGAGACAGCGGCATCAGGCTGAGAGCCTATCAGGCGGCTGTACAAGACTATAGCCTGGTGGCCGATCATCGATTCATCGCTTATGGTTATCACGGCATTGACGGTGGTCAGCGAGCGATGCGACAAATTCTGAACTCTGGCGTCTCATTCACAGCTGTGTTGGCGAGTAACGATGAGTCCGCAATCGGCGCGATGGCAGCGCTCCGAGAAGCGGGTTTGCGAATCCCGCAGGACATTGCCATCATCGGTTTTGATGACTCGCTTGAGGCTGTGACCCAAGTGCCGCCGCTCACCACTCTGCATAGTTCTCCCTTTGAGATGGGTTTCCAGGCGCTGGAATTACTGCTCGAGTATATCGAAGGACGAAAAAGGGATAACGTGATCGTTCAGGTTCCGATGCGATTAGTCATCCGCCAATCCTGCGGGTGCCAGCCTGATGCGGTGCCACCGCTCGTCTTCACGGCCGCCGCGCAGCAGATCTCGTCTGTCGATCGATCTTCCCTTGCCCAACAGATCAAGCGGGCAATGGCCGACGCAGTGCTGGCTGAGGCGCAGCGCTTGAGCGTGGAAGATGTGGAGAACTTGTGCCAGCACTTGGTAGCAGCATTCATCTTGAGTCTGGAAAGCGGCGAAGCGACGACCTTCCGCCAAGCGCTTGAACAAATCCTCGCACATGTAGAGATGGCGGAAGATGATGTCCATGTGTGGCAGGCTGCGTATTTAGCTTTGAAAGAAGGCGCAGAGGCACTGCTAGAAACTGTCGGTCGGCCTGTGGCACATCGCCAAGTCGAAGAAATGCTGCGTCTGGCGCAGATCGCCGTCAGCGAGCGCGTGCGACGGCAATACCGGCGCTATGTGGCCAACCAGAGATGGATAACTGATCGCATGGACTTGCTGAACGCACGTTTGCTCGCGGCATTGGATGAGGCTCAGATCTTCGAAATACTGGCCGAGCATTTGCCGCAAATGGGCATCCAGCACATCGAGGTCGTCTTCTTTGAAGCCGAGGGAGACGATCCGGTGGCGTGGAGCCGGCTGCATACTGTACCGGAACGCAAGGAAGTGAACTGGCGTTTACCCAGCCGGCAATTTCCGCCCGTTGGCTTGTACGACGAACCGTTTAGCTTAGCGCTGCTGCCATTGGCAAATCAAGGAGACCGAACAGGATGTGTGATCTTCGACGCCGCCAATCTGAACGTCTGTGCCACGATCGTCTGGCAGCTCCGCACCTTTCTCAAGGTCGTGCACCTCTATCGAGAGGCAACGCAGGGACGCCATCTGGCAGAAGAAGCGAACCGTTTGAAGAGCCGATTTCTTTCGACCGTGAGCCACGAGCTGCGCACCCCTTTAGGCCTGATTGTGGGATTGAGTAAGATGCTGCTGCAGGGAGGGGAAAGAAGTAGACCCGAAACATACTGGCAGGACCTGAAGAGAATTCACGTCAGTGCCCAGCACCTGGATGGTCTGATCCGGGATGTGCTCGACCTTGCCCACAGTGAGATGGAACAGTTGCAACTTGTGCACGAACCGTTGGATCTGGCAGAGGTACTCGAAACCGTCGTGGCGCTGGGAGAACAGCTGGCATACGATAAAGGATTGGAATGGCGAGCCGAGCTTCCCGACAACCTGCCAAAGACACGAGGAGATCGGACACGCCTGCGACAGGTGGCCTTGAACCTGGTCAACAACGCGGTCAAATTCACAGCCCGTGGGCGCGTCACACTCCAAGTCTCTGCAGATACACAGACCGTCACTGTTGAGATCGGTGATACAGGGCTGGGTATCCCCGGCGCAGAACAAGAAGTGATCTTTGACGAGTTTCGCCAATCGGAACGGACGGCGGCACGGGGATATGGCGGCTTGGGATTAGGGCTGGCTGTCTGCAAGCGATTAGTGGAAATGCACGGCGGGAGTATTGGCGTGCGCTCATCGGGAAAAGAGGGGGCCGGCTCGACGTTTTACTTTACGCTTCCCGTGATGGCAGACCTGTCTGATCTGGATGTGAGCAAGACCTTATCGCCGGAGCAAACGGTATTGATGCTGACTGAACAATCGGGCCGTGGGAAAAACTTGCGGCAGTATCTTGTCCGCCAAGGGTTTGAGGTACAAGTCCTGTCGCTTGATAGATCCGCCGATTGGTCACCACGCTTGCTGGCCTCGCCACCCGGCGCAGTGATATTGGAACGAGGGATGGCTTCCGAACAAGGCTGGGAGATTCTGAAGGTATTGAGGGAAAATCCGCTCACCCAGCATATTCCGGTGCTGTTTTACTCGTTGGAAGAAGAGCGAGACAGCGGTTCGCTGTTGAACCTGGATTATCTGACCAAGCCGATGAACATGGCAGAGCTGGCGCGGGCGCTCGAACGGCAAGGGCTCAAAACTGCCGAAGGCCAAGATAGAAAGGCCATATTGATTGTAGACGACGAGCCTGGCGTCTTGGAGATGCACGCACGGATCGTGGAAACGTGGTCGCCCGAATGCCGAGTGTGGAAAGCGCGAAACGGGCGGGAGGCCGTGGAAATTATCCGTAGGAAACGCCCCGACCTGGTCCTGTTGGATTTGATGATGCCAGAGTTAGACGGGTTCGGAGTGTTAGAAATGATGCGGAGTGACGAGATGAGCCGGGACATCCCGGTGATTGTATTGACTGGACAAGTATTGACCCAAGAGGATATGGCACGCCTGAATCGCGGGGTGACGAACGTGCTGAAAAAGGGATTGTTCAGCATTGAGGAAACGTTGACTCACATGGAAGCCGCCCTGGCACGGAATAAGCATTTGGGGAGCGAGACGCAGCGCCTGGTGCGGAAGGCGATGGCCTATATCCACGAGCACTCTACCGAGCCGATCTCGCTCAAGGATGTAGCCCGTTCGGTTGGCGTAAGCAAAGAGTATCTGGCCCGCTGTTTCCACCAGGAAACAGGAGTGACATTGGTAACCTATCTCAATCGGTATCGGATCGGTCAGGCAAAGGCACGTTTGGAAGCGGGTGAGAAGAATCTGACTGAAATCGCGCTGGAGGTCGGGTTCTCGAGCGGGCCCTATTTCAGCCGAGTCTTCCGACAGGAAGTGGGAATGTCTCCCAGTGAATATAGGCAGGCTGGCCGGCGAGCACATTTTGAATAATTCAGAGGACAGATGGGCGGCCATGGACCGCTTTTTAGTGCCGGTTCTCCAGTTCGTCAATATCGTGCAAATGATCGTCAACAGCGTGCGCGCCTCGTCTGGCGCGAGGCGCTACACTCTGGTTACCTACCAGACCCCATGCCTGCGGCGGGCACAGCCGCACATGAAAAGCGATGGCCGGCAGTTCTCGGTTCTATGTTCAAATCGGGTGCGCGAAGGTCTCCGATTTTCGCCGACGATTTCTGCGTGTCAGTTCACCCGCAGACAGGAGGTGTTCCCCGGCCGCTCGCGCCAACTGCCTTCTGCGATCTCGAATTGCCGTGCGAAAGTATCGTGCGGCAGGTTGCGAACTTGGACCCGCAGGCAGTGTCTGCTTTCAAAGATGAAAGGAGAATGAAATGACAATCCAGACAACGCTGAGACGCTTCTTCGTTGTTAGCACCATTCTGGCAGCGCTCATTGCGTCCGCACCCGTGCTTGCCTCGACAAAGCCGCACACTGGTGATGGCCGAAGCCTCGACCCCAACACCCGGTTCTACGTCCCCAAGCCGAACCAGGGTGCGCTTGACCAGATCGCTGACCTCACCGCCAGCGGCAATAAGGCCGATGCGAATCTCATCAAAAAGATGATCGCGACGCCGCAGGCGGTCTGGTTCACCAGCGGTACGCCCAAGAGCGTCAAGCAGGATGTGAGGAACACCGTCCAGCGCGCCGCCGACAAGGGCACGGTGCCCATCCTGGTCGCCTACAACATACCCTTCCGCGACTGTGCCCAGTTCTCGGCTGGTGGGGCCACCAGCGTCCAGCAATATAAGAACTGGATCGACGGCTTCGCCGCTGGCATCGGCAACGCCAAAGCCGTGGTACTCCTTGAGCCAGATGGGCTTGGGATCATCCCATG
>Ga0137369_10006059_pt1 | contig 12243 bp, 10 predicted proteins | sample SagtaG_12_FD_104918 | JGI IMG/M metagenome (GOLD analysis project Ga0137369, IMG submission 104918) | Vadose zone soil microbial communities from Sagehorn Ranch, Mendocino, California, USA - Sage1_L_113_16 metaG | ecosystem: Environmental > Terrestrial > Soil > Vadose zone | place: USA... | reverse complement strand
TCTTCAGCCAACGCAGCAGGTGGCGGTTTGAAGCCTCCCCCCGCAGGACGGCTCCGAAGGGCCAACTCCTTCATCTCTCGCACAGCATCGCTTCCAGGAGCCTCGCCTACATCAGCGGCTCCTCTCTGCGTTCGTGGCGCACCGACTTTCGCACTTTCGCGGGTGGCGGTGGCCTGCTGAGGTGAGCGGCTTGTCTGGCTGAGCCCCAGGGAGAGAGCATCGGCGGCCCTCTTCCAAGAGGTTGCCGCCTCAAGACGCCGAGATAGCAGCGGAGCGTCCGGCGACTTGCTGGCGCGACATCTGCTGCGCCGCGCCGTGCAGACACCCGGGCAGGTCGCCTTGGCGGACCCAGTTACCTAGCGTCTGCTCGGACACGCCGAGGTCCTCGGCGTGTCCGAGCAGATCAGCTTGCCGCCAGATCGAACCAGCCGGATCACCTCAGCGCGGAACTCCGCCGGATAGGGCGGACCAGTGCGTGGCACCTGGACTCCTCTCCAGGACAGGATGTCCCCAGCGTCGAGGTGTCCACCAAAAGCAAAGCGGGTCAACCTCACCATCGCCGCGACCACCCAATCATGGCCAACCCAAGCCCGCCCGGCCGACTTGGCCATGTGCCGGCCCTTGGTGAGCAGGTGCTCGCCATGCACCCAGGTGGTCACCACCTGGTGGCCGCGGAGCACTGGACGATCAAGCGCATGCCCCTGGTCGACCGCAACCTGCTGCGCCTGGCGACCTTCGCGCTGCTCGCCAGGCCGGAGGTCCTCACCCCGGTCGTGCTCGACCAGGCCATCGAGCTGGCCAAGCTGCTGTCGACGGCCGACTCCGGGCGCTTCGTCAACGGCGTGCTCGGCCACGTCGCCCGCGAGGTCCGCGGCGACCCCGCCGCCGGGCCCGACGCCTGACGCCTTGGCCCCAATCGCCGGTGCCGGAGCCGCGCGGCCGCGACCGGTGGGGTCGGGACCGCGGCGCCCCCGAGTGTCTTGGCGGGCGTTGCCGGCGTGCGCGTCCGAGCAGAGTATTCGCGTCATGGCCGCGCGCTCCCCTCGGCACCTCGGCGAGCGCCCGAGAAGGCTCGGGCTGTCGCGGCTGCAGCTGGTCTTCCTGGCCGGCGCGGTCACGCTGGCGCTGGTGACGGGGACGATCGGCCTGCTCGCCCGCGACGCCGGACGCCCGGAGCGGCGGGCCGGGACGCCGACGACCGCCCCGCGGGGCGGCGGCGCTGCGACCTCCGCGGCCCCCACCAGCACGGCCCCGCCGGACCGGCCGATCCGGGCCACGCCGGGTAACCTGCTGGCCAACGGGGACTTCGAACGTGACCTGGGCGGCTGGGCGCCGCTCGGCGGCGCCAGCTTGGAGCGGGTCCGGGGCGGCGTCTCCGGGCGCTGGGCGGTCGCCGTCGGCCTCGCCCGGCCCGGGAGCGGAACCCAGGCCCCCGGGCTGGCCCTGGGCGAGGCCGCCCCGGCCCGGCCGGGCCAGACGTACGAGGCCAGCGTCTGGGTGCGGCCGGCCGCCCCCGGCGCCCAGGTCGTCCTCGCGCTGCGCGAGCTGGTGCACGGCCGGGTCGCGGCCTCGGACGTGGCCGGCTACTGGCTGGCGGGCGCGGGCTGGCGGCAGCTGGCCGTCGAACACCGGGCCAGGGTGCCCGGGTCGGCCCTGGCGCTGGAGATCACCGGCGTCGACCTGCCCGCCGACGGTCGGCTGCTGGTCGACGCCGTGGCGATGGTCGCGGAGTGAGCCCAGGGTCCGGGCATCCCAGCCCAGCGCCAACCCGGTCGATGGTCGCATCCTTGCCGGAGCGGACGACTGCATCCGCACAATTGCGGATGAACGCGCCACAAATTCTGTTCTCCATCGAGGCGCCGCATCGGTCGTGGCTGTACCGGACCGAGCCGCCCGTGCAGGCGTTGCGGGGGGCGGGGCAGCGCTGCCGGGTCGGCATCCCCCCGACCGTGCTTCACGTGCTCTACATCGACATATTGGATGTGCCGCACGACACTGGGATGCTGCCCCCGCCCAGCGGGTGGCTGGTCACGCTCCCGACCGGAGTCTCGTTCGATCCGACCGAGCCAGTCGGACTCCTCGTGGAGTTGATCGCGGCCTGGGAGCCCGACGGCCCGACTCCTGGTGTGGAGGTAGCGGAGCCGATCCGGATCGAGCTGGTGTCTCGGCCCTACGCCTTTCTGGCCGACGGCGACATAGTCACCGATTCCGGCGGGCGTAGGTGGCGGTTCGAGGTGCCGTTGCGGTGGCAGGCGCTGGACGGCCAAAGCGGGCCTGGCCCTCGTGGGACCGGTGCTCCTGACTGGCCGCTGCGCCTGGCCTCCGAGGACGGCGAGCCTGACCCGGCGCGCCGGCCGCCACGACGGTGGTCGTCTTCGTACACCACCTCGCGGGACGTGGCCCTGTTCCTGGTCGGCTTCCGGGTGATGAACCGTAACGCCCAACGCGCTCACGGCGCTCTACGGAAGGTGGTCGAGGACGTTGGCGTGTCGACATTCACGGCCACGGCGTGGCCCGGTTGGGCGACCGTGTGCTGCCAAGCGACGTCGCGATGTCATTCGGCGGCGGTTGGTAGGCTCCCGCGGGAATGCGGAGAGGAGAGGGATGGGACCCGCCGTGGCCGCACGCACCGTTGAGATCGACTTGCCGGCCCAGACCACGCTCGACCAGGCCATCGTGGCGCTGCTCCAGCTCCGGCGCGGGCAGGTGCCCGGCGATGCGACCCGGGACCAGTCGGCCGTCCTGCGGTTCGAATACGCCACCTCCGACCAGGCGACGCCCGAGGTCCCACCACCCGAGGACATCACACCCGAACAGTGACTTGCTCGCCTCGAAGCTGATGGCTAGATGACAGCTGGGTGATAGGTGCGTGATGGTGATGGCTGGGTGATAGTTGAGTGATGGCGCACCCAACTGGACACAATACGAACCCAACGCCCCTGGTCACCGGCCCGACCATCCGCCTGACCGCTCGCCACACCAAGATCCGGCGCGACGGCTACCGCAAGCAGGAGGCAAGCTGACGCGCAGATGTGCAGGTTCGAGCCCCGGGCAGGGCACGGGACCAGATCCTCACAACGCGCGCAGTGCGTCTAGCAGCGGAAATGCCCATCCGCGTGGTCCCGCAGTGCCACGCGAGGCGTCGACCCAGGGGCGAACACACGTAGCCCTCCAGTGTCGCCTCGATGGGCAGCGCTGTGCTGAGGTCGCCGGGGACGTCGGCCCACCGTCGGGTCGGCATGGCATCATTTCGACTGGTGTTCGCGCCAGGTGACTGCTTCCCCCACCAGAGGTCTCGGTGGTCGCCGCTTCGTTGACCATGCGGGTCAGCGGTGCGACCACCGACGCAGACAACGGATGCGAGCCCTAATGGGGGTGCCATGACGGACATCGAGCTGCCCGACCAGGGTGTGGTCTTCTGGCCGGTCGGTACCGGCGACTCTACGACCATCGTCGTCGACGATCGGCTCGTGATGCAGGTGGACCTGCGTGACACGGACGCCGCCGACGACGACGATGCGGTCGTCGCGCCGGTGATCGACCGGCTCGTGGAGACGCTGCCGAGACTCGACGACGGCACGCCGTATCTGGCGGTGTTCGCGCTGACGCATGCCGACCTTGACCACTGCGGCGGCGTCGGCGATCTGCTCGACAGCGACATCGTCACCGGCGAGCTGTGGGCGACGCCGAGGCTGTGGCGCGAGCTGGCGGACGGCGAGGAGCTGTGCGAGGACGCCCAGCGCTTCCATGACGAGGCCGAGCGGCGGGTCGCCGCCACCCTCAAGGCAGACGCGGACGGTCGGGAGCCCGCCAGCGGGGACCGCATCCGCATCATCGGGTACGACGAGGACCGCGACGACCACCCGTACGCCGAGCTGCCGGACGCGTACTTCACGTTCCCGGGCGAGGCGATCACCACGCTCGATGGCGAAGACGTCAGCGACCGCTTCGAGGCGTTCGTCCATGCGCCGTTCCGCGACGACTGCGCGGGCGAGCGCAACGAAACGTCGCTGGCGCTGCAGCTCACGTTGCGTGCCGAGGATGGCACCGAGGGCCGGCTCCTGCTGCTTGGGGACCTGTCGTACGTGACGATCAAGAAGATCTTCGACTACAGCCAGCAGCACGACCGGCCGGAGCGGCTGGCCTGGGACGTGATGCTTGCCGCGCACCACTGCTCCAAGAAGGTGATGTACGCCGTCGGGGACAGCGGCGAGGAGGAGCTGAAGCAGGACCTGCTCGACCAGTTCGCCGAGCACGCTGGCGCCGAGGCGTACGTGGTGGCGAGTTCCCAGCCGTTCCGTGACACCGACAAGGACGGTGATAATCCCCCACATCTGCTCGCGCGTGACCGGTACGAGGAGATCGCACCGAACGGCGTCATCTGCACCGGGGAGTACCCGACCGTCGAGGAGCCGCGGCCGGTGGTGTTCGGCCTTGAGCCGGGCGTCGGACTGGCGCTGATCGATGTGGGAGAACTGGAGGAGGGCGAGCGCCTCGCGGAACTGACGAAGTCGCTGCAGGGCTCGCGGCGTCTCCTCGCCGCGCTCGGCGCGACCGCCGTGACGGCCGGTGCGGTGTGGGCAGCACGCCAGGCCCGGCCGCGGGGGACGGCGGCGCTGCGCGACGCGATCGAGCAGACGCGAGGCACCGACGCGGCACCCGCGACGAGCGTCGGCTTCGGCCGCGGGTGACCGGCGGCACGTCGCGCACCGCCGGGCAGGAGCAGGCGCTGGAGGAGCTGCGGCGCATCGCGTCGGCCGGCCCCGCCCTGCAAGTGCTGCGGGCGTGGAGGCAGGAGCGCTCCGAGTCCGTCTTCGTCGACATCTCGGTCGACTGCGCCAACCTGCGAACGGCGGCCGGGGGCGTGCGCCTGCGGATGCGCGAGCGGCTGACGCTCGGGCTGCCTCCGCGGTTCCCGTTCGCCATCCCGACCGTCTGGACACCGCACATGCGGTGGGCCGGGATCCCGCACGTGCAGTGGGGAAGGCATCTCTGCCTGTATGTGTCGCCGGCCACCGAATGGAACCCCTCGGACGGTATGGCCGGGTTCGTCGAGCGGCTCATCTTGTGGCTGGAACGGGCGGCAGTCGGTGAGCTCGACGCCCCCGGGGAGCCGCTGCACCCACCGGTCGCATACCCGAGCGACGACGCCGGGCTGGTGGTGATCCGCGCCGACGCCCCCCGCGCCGCCAACGACGTCGCGTGGCTGGGGGTCGCGCTGCTGCGCCGGGTCGACCAGGACCGCGTCGACCTGCTCGGATGGCGAGGTCTTTCGGACTCGTGGCCGGGCACGTCCGAGGAGGCCCGTTCGGCCGTCGGCGTGAGCGACGCGACATCGTCGGTCACGCTGGCCTTCGCGGTTGTGCTGCCGCAGCCGATCGCCTTCGAGTATCCAAAGACCGCGGCAGCGATGGTCCAGGCGCTGTCGGCACCCGGCGTCAACGCCGAGCTCATGCTCGGCCTGCTGGGGGTGGTGGCGACGGTCAACCGGGACCTTGCCAGCCCGGATGGCGACCAACGCGACGGCGACGACGCCCCCGAGCCGCTGTACCTCGTCGTTGGCGCCCCGTCACGCGGCATGGTCGGCGACAGCGAACGGCTGACGCATCTGGCGGTATGGCGTCTCCCGCCGCTCGCCGAACGCATCGCCCGGCTGGTGCCTCACCGGCACTCCGATCACCCGGAGCTGGCCGAAATCGGCCGCGAGGTCCTTGAGATCGGCCGGGACTGGCTGGCGAGCGCAAAGACGGCGTGGGCGCGAGTGTATGAGGCCCGCGCGGAGATCGTGACCCGCCGTGACGCCAAGACGTCGGCGTCGTGGCTGGTGGGCAAGCGTGTCCTGGTGCTGGGCGCCGGCGCGCTGGGTTCTCCGATCACGGAGGCCTGCGTGCGCGGCGGGGCGGCCAGGGTCGTCGTCGCCGACCGCGGCATCGTGCAACCCGGCATTCTGGTACGCCAACCCTATGACGACGCCGACATCGGCCAGGCGAAGGCGCTCGTCTTGGCTGGCCGGCTGCGGCGCATTCGCCCAGAGGCGGACGTGGAGCCCTGGGTCGGGGACGTCACGACCACCATGTTCGGTGACGATACGACTGCACCGGACTTCGATCTCGTGATCGACGCCACGGCGGACCGGACCGTGCGAACGCTGCTCGAGCGGCGACGTGCGGCGCAGCGGGCCGCTTGGCCGCCGGTAGCGACGATCCTGATCGGGCACCAGGCGACTCGCGGTATCGCGACCCTGGCGCATCGCGGTGCCAGCGGCGCGGGGATGGACATCCTGCGGCGACTGAGCCTGGCCGCGCGCACCGATGCGACCGGGCGGATGAACGACATTGTCGAGGACTTCTTCCCCGACCCGCCGCGGACCACGATGTTCCAGCCGGAACCCGGATGCTCGGACGTCACCTTTGTCGGCTCTGCCGGTGACGTGATCGGGCTTGCGGGGCAACTGCTCACGGGTGTGCTGCACGCGCTGAAGCAGCCAAGCGACGATGCCGCGATGGTCGGCCTTGTCGTGCGGATGCCCGCAGCTCCCGACGCTCCGGTCACGGCAGCGGCCACGTGGTTTCGCTGGCCGAACGACACGGTCCTTCGCACCGCAGACGACCGGCATGAGGTCCGGCTGGCTGCGTCTGCGGTGGCCGAGATGCGGACGGAGGCTCGCCGCGGAGCCCGGGTGAGAGCGCCACGTGTGGAGACCGGCGGCTCGCTGCTCGGCGGGTTCGACGCGGCGGCCGGTGTCGTCTGGGTCGATGAGGCAACCGGCCCGCCGCCGGACTCGCTGCTGTCCGAGGTGCATTTCCAGCACGGCACCATAGGCGTGGAGGAGCGGCTCGACGCGCGGCGCACCGCGACGGCCCGTGTGACAACGTTCGTCGGCATGTGGCACACCCACCCGTACGGCCCGGCAGCGCCAAGTCCCACCGACGAGGAGGGCATGCGAGAACTCGTCCTTCCGGTCGCCAAGGCGCCACCCCGAGCGCTGCTGCTCATCGCCGGCGGCCAGCCGCAGCGCTGGCAGGCATGGCTGGCTGGTGACGCCGGGCCGGACTGGTACGCCCGCATAGTGGAGCGCGCAGACGGCGACAGCGGCTCTTCGGCGCCCGTCCAGGTAGTCGCGCGGCTGGTGGGAGTGCGGTGGTGGCCCGGCGGCTTTGCGACCGGGACCGTCGGCGATGCTGGGTCGCGGCAGCGTCCGACGACGCGTCGTTGGTTGTGGCGACGAGGCGAACACCGCTCGTGAACGAACGGGTCATCGGGCTTGCGCTGTCCGGCGGCGGTTCGCGGGCGGCGGCGTTCCACCTCGGCTGCCTGCGTGCCCTTCACGACCGTGACCTGCTGCGCAGGATCCGCGTGGTGTCGGGGATCTCTGGCGGGTCACTGCTGGCGGCGCTGTGGGCATACGGCCCGCGCGACTTCGCCGAGTTCGACGAAGCCACGGTCAGGCTGCTGCGGCGCGGACTGCAGACCGCGATCGTTCGCCGGGCGCTGCGGCCGACGGCACTGCGCCGAAGCGCGTTCGCTGCGGGCGCCGTAGCGGCGAGCAGTATGCGAAGACGGCAACGTCGCGTGGCAGTCCGTGGAGCCAGCCGGACCGATGCCCTGGTGTCCGCGCTCGCCGACGTCGCGTTCGGCAGCCTCACGATGGGGGACGTGACTCACCCCGGTCTTGACGTCGTGTTGACGGCGAACGACTTGAGGACCAGCAACGCTGTTCGCTTTGGCAGCGCCCGCAGCAGTTGCTCCCGGTACGGCACCATCATCGAGCCGGTGCCGGTCGCCACCGCGGTCGCGGCGTCGGCGGCCTACCCGCTGCTGCTGCCGGCGATCGAACGCACCTTCACGTTCGAACGTGACGGTCATCAGCGGCAGGCGACGGTCCTGCTCACGGACGGTGGCATCTACGACAACCTTGGGCTGTCAGTGTTGGAGCCCGGCCGATCCGCGGCGTTCACCCCGCAGGTCTACGAGCTGCCCTACATCGTGTCCTGCGACGCCGGGCGGGGGGTGCTGCAGCTGCGCTCGCCGCACTTCCTCCCGTGGCGTGTCGCCCGCGCATTCGACGTCGTACACCGACGCGCCCAGGACGCCGGCCGCACCCGGTTGCACGAATGGGCGGCGACCGGGCGCATCCGCGGCTTCGTCATGGCCTACCTCGGCATGCGCGACGCTCACCTACCAGTCCCGATCGCCGACCTTGTCCGGCGAGAAACGGTTGCGGGCTACGGTACGAATTTCTCCTCAATGAGCCAGCAAGACCTCAACCATCTCGCGACCCGGGGCGAACAGCTCGTGCGATCGCTGCTACCGACGTATTGCCCAGACCTCACATGAATACGCGATGCATCCCTACAACTGCCCGGGAACCAGCGACCCTGGGCAGTATTGCAGGTCCCGCATCAGCGGGCTGTCCGTGACGTCCCAGTCACGCTCGCCAGCGACCAATTCTGGCTGCTCGCCGTGCTCGCACAGACTGGTGCCCACCCCACCGGCGAGACTTCCTCGTATGTTCAGCCCGGCACGTAAGGATCTTACCGTTCGGCGTAACCAACCCCAAGCTCAAGCAAGTCAACTGATGGTCGCTGGTTCCTATTCAGGCTTACCAACCAACCCATCTTCGATCAATTTCGCGAGGGCTGTCACATCGGTGTCCGCAGTTACTTCTATTTCTATAGAGCCGAGCGGCCCAGATACCGTCAACTTTATGGCATGCTTGCTTGACCTTCTCGTAAGAACCTTCTTGACAATGTCCGCCAGTCGAATGTACGTATCCGGCGCCTGCAGTAGTGTTACGACCGTCGCGCCAACTGTAGCCCCCGTCACACAAAGCTCTGGGAGAACCCCTCGACGGCTCAGGTTTCTGCGGGCGATCCCTGCGGTGAGTGCTTCTGCCGCGATTTCGGGGGACAGCTTTATTTGAGTCAATTCGACATCCTAATAAGCATGATAGAAGGCCCATATTATTGGATGAGGGTCCTTGATGTCGTCCCTATATTCAATAAGGCCGCGAACAGAATAGACCTTCCATTCGTTCAACAGTCGCAAATGAAGATCGCGCAGTATCATCGCATGATCTCCGTCTTGAAGCATCGCCTCAATAAGTAGGTTATCAAGCGCGCTTGTAAACGAGGTGTCATAAACATCGACTGCCGTCGCGACGATCTCACGGGCCCCAGCGTGGATAAGCCCGGCAATGAACCCAATACCTTCACCGCCCAGAAGTGCGGCCGTGGAACTAGAGCAACAGGAGAGAATTACCCTTTCCGGCATTGGCAAGTATGCGGAGTTCTTAGAAAATTGTCCAAATAACTCACCCGACTTGATGGCCTCTCCACCCGCTAAGGCGAGCCTAGAATAGGCTGGGTCCTCGTAGTGGCCTGCATGCCCGCGGTAGAAGAACAGGCCTGGCCCCTTATCTTTGCATCTATTCAGAGCATCGATCAGCGCTTCTTTGGTGGCCACCGCAGTGCCGTCTTCGAGCCCCGGGCCAAGGTTATACGCGGCCCTCGGAGCAAGAGACGGATCTCTAAGGTGCAGATCTCCAGTAGGGTCGTCGCACGAAACATGGAATCTGATCCCATGTTCTCGTTCGATCCGTGCATTGTGTTTCGTGATTTCTGAGGTCGCAGACGTCCACATGGTCACTGCCGCACATTCGACCAATCTTCTTGTAGCGTCGGAGCCTTGTCCAACTGTCACTATTGGCCATGGCACGCATGCTATTTCGGAAGGGGCCGCGATTGTAAGCCTCACCGGCCGAGACAGGGACCCCTTGGACAAGAGTAGATCTCTCAGGGGTTCAGGTACCAATTCGCCCAGGGTATCAGTCACAAAGCGCTCTTCAGGAGAATTCCAGCTAGCCAGCGCCGACAGAGGGTCACATTGGAAGCCAGGATGAGACTCTAGCGAAAGCGCACATGTTGAGTGGGATTCCTTGGCGAGCGCGTGAAGAACAGATGCGAGACGCGGTCTATTTGAAATGTCAACGTATCCGGTGACTATCGACTGTTTGCCCTGTATTAGGCTCCAAAAGAGCCTCCCTGCTTCAACATGGTTTGCCCACCAAGCATCAGACCGAGAGGCTTCAATTGCCACTTCGAGCGCCACGGATTCCCGACTCTCGTTCTGATGTGATGCTTGATGCACCGCATCACCGTATTCTCTAAGCACTGAGGCGGCTTGGAATGTCAGAATTGGCGGTGGCGTTAGGCTGGTCGCGTTCATGGAATCATCATATGCCTGGAACAGTGCGGCAGGTACCTTGATCTCTTGGGCAGGCTCCTGATTCTCAATCTGCCTCCGCGTCGCTATTCCACTCGCACGCTGATTCTCATCAGCGATGGATTCCTTAACCATCTCAGTTTCAAGGTGCGACTGCAGCCTACACGCCTCGATTAGCTCTGTGACAGTCCTCGAATCGTCAAGTAAAGTTGCTGCTGTCAGCGCGACATGGCGAGCGTCAGAGAAACGCTCCCAAGCTATCAGTCGAAGCCTATGTTCGCTGATCCTGTATCGCTGTTCGTCAAAACGAACCCAGGCTTTCAGGGCATACTTAAGAGCTTGCTCATGACGGTCATACTCCAGCGCCGTCATGGCGAGTTCTTGTTCCAAATCCGCAACTATCCAAGGATCATGTGATCGCTTTAGAGTCTGAAGGAGGGCTTGGCCGAGGACCAAATAGGATGAGTGCGTTCTTCCCTTGCGACGCAACCAACGCCCAACTGCCGAAGCCGAATATGCGTATACGAGGTCACCGAGGGGCACGATCTCCAATAGCCAGTCCGGCGTGCATCGCCGATCAGGAATGTCGTCATTGAGGAGAGCTCGAAATAGCTGAACAAAGCGTTGCACGTGTTGATGTTCCGGTAGGCCATGCTCAAAACGGTCTATGGAAAGAGGCAGGATTTCAGGATCACCCCAACGATAAGTACACGCGACATGATGGGCGTAGCTCCTGGGGATTTCGTCCTGTACGCTAGTTCTGAGGTATGCGTAATAATAGAGCTCACTTGCGGAAGCCCAGTCAGCGAAGCGAACGTATTCCCGAGCAAGGAGGCGGAAGACTTTCGAAAGGACCTCATCGTGTTCGGCGTTACGATTGTCGACGCTCCGGATCAACGCGCAGTTCACCCAGAAAAACATGGCTTCCGAGGAGTTGCCTTCATCCGCTCGGTTGAGCCCTTTTAAGTATCCTTCAGCCTCTAGTAACTGTCGTCGATACTTTAGAGGTAGTTCTGAGTCACGATCCGATAATTCTTCGAGCCTTCGGGCAAGGACCATACTCTCGACGTTGCCGAGCGAGCCAGCACTCGGCAACTCGCGTTCCTGTATCACGCGGGCGGACCGCAAGAGCCTTCTCGCATGCAAGTTCAGCATCGCTGGTCCATCTACAGAAGCTAAGTGCTCCATCTTGGAACTACATGGGTGTAAGTTCCGCCCTGATCGGTTCGGCTCGGGCGGAGGCGGCGCGGCAGGAAGCAGGCGCCCCAGGAAGCGGAGGTCATGGCCCAGCAAGGGCGCAACGCGCGCTGCCCGTGTGGCAGCGGCCGCAAGGTCAAGCACTGCTGCGGAGTGCGGCGAGGGCCGTCAGAGGCAGAGCTGGCCAAGGCGTGGCTGCATCAGCAGGCCCGCTCGGCCGCGCTGGTGCTGGCGGAGCGGTCAGACGCGCAGGTGGCCGCGCTGCTGGATGCGGTGGTCGGGCTGCCACGACAGGACGTGTCGATGCAGCTGCCACTGCCTGGGCTGCTCAGCTCGGCGCTGGAGCGCCTGCGCGCCGCGGTCGCCGACGACGATCCCGACGAGGTTGCCGCGGTGCTGCCGGCAGCGCTGGCCGAGGTCGACACCCCGATCGCGCGGGCTGGGCTGGTCCAGGCGGTGCTGGGGTTGCGGGACGCCGGACGGGTGTCAGCGGAGGTGGCCGCGGCGGTGGCGGTCGAGCAGGCCAGCCGCTCCACCACGCTGCTGCGCGCCAGCCTGCTGGCGGCGGTGGCGGTCAGCGTCGGGGCGGCCAGAACGCCGGGCGGGCTGCTGGTGGTCAGCCGCTCGTGAGCCGACCGAGCCCGTTTGCGGTCTCGCTGACCGCCACCCAGCGGCGGGTGCTGGAGGCCAAGGTGCGTAAGAGGACATTCCGGAACCTCGGTCGAGCATGCGGGCGCCGCCGGGGTCTGCATGCTGCGGGCTTGGTCATGGCGTGCACCTTCGGCCGCTGACGCCGATGTCGCAGCTGCCAGCCTGCACGCC
>Ga0137369_10006054_pt1 | contig 12249 bp, 9 predicted proteins | sample SagtaG_12_FD_104918 | JGI IMG/M metagenome (GOLD analysis project Ga0137369, IMG submission 104918) | Vadose zone soil microbial communities from Sagehorn Ranch, Mendocino, California, USA - Sage1_L_113_16 metaG | ecosystem: Environmental > Terrestrial > Soil > Vadose zone | place: USA... | reverse complement strand
GACCTGCGCGTTGTTGTACAGGCCGACGGGTGCACAGGCGTTGTCGGCGTAGATCATGTCCCCGAGCCCGACGAAGACGTCAGGGTGCCGCGCACGGACGGCGTCCATGATCGGGAAGCCCTCGGCGGCGTCGCGGCAGACGCTCTGCCCGGCGACATCGCCGCCGAAAGCGAGGTGGAGCGGCGCCGCGGCGTCGGGCGCCGGCGCGGTCCGGAATGTCCCCTGCACTGCCGGGCCGGCCGACCCGCCGGCGACGAACCACGCTCGATACGCGTACGTCGTCGCGGGCGAGAGTCCCAGGAGTGGAACGCGAGCGGTGTAGTCGTCGGCTGCACGCGCCGTCGACTGGGCGGTCGCCTGGTGCGCGCCGGACAGGCTGACGTTGAGCGTCGCCTCCTGGTCGGCCCGCGCCCAGAGCAGCGCGGACGAGGCGGTGACGTCGCCGGCGACGACGCCGTGAGTGACGACTGGAGCGGCCCGCGCACCCGAGGTCGCCCCGGTCGCCTTCACGCCGGCGACGATCGTTGCCACGACCGCGGCTGACAGGATCAGGCCCGATAGCTTCGACATGGCTCCTCCCTGAGAGCGGACGGCTGCAGGAGCGTGGGGGAGACGCGCTTGGACGCGGGCGAGCGCGGCTGCCCGAGCCTCGCTCCGCGGCCGCAAGCGCCTGCCTTCTCGTCGCGAGCATGTGTCCCCCTGGCGAGGATTCTCGGCACGCGCGTCGCGTGAGTCAACGCCGGAAAGGAGCGAGGCCCCCGCCGGAGCGAGGGCCTCGGGTTGCTGCTCGGATCAGGCCGCGAGACTACTCGTTGCAGTGGCCGGGTCCGGTTCCGCCGCTGTTGTAGCTCTCCAGCGTCGACGCGTTGCTGATCGCTGCCGCCCGCGTCGAGGAGTTCTTGGCGAGAGCTCCCGCCTGGGCGGGCGTGTACGTGCTGAAGAACGTCGTCGCCCACGCGAGCGCGGCGTTCACCGCGGGCGTGCTCGACGCGCCGTTCAGGATGTTGAGCTTCGCCGCCATGAACTGGACGGCGAGGATGTAGTACGCGTTTCCGGCGGGCGCCGTCTTGAAGACCTGAAGCCACGTCTGGCCGCTCGAGAAGAAGGCCGTGTCCGGGCCGCTCGGCGTCACGTTGTTCCAGGCCGGGTCGGACGGAGCCGGGCCGTACTTCGAGTGGGTCTTCCAGTAACCCTGCGTCAGCGTGCACCCGCTGCCGCACGGTACGTCGACGACCACGGTGACGGTCGAGGTCCCGAGGACGACGCCGTCGCGCACGGTGGCGGTGTTGTCGAGCGAGAAGTGACCGCAGTCATGGAAGACGACGTGGACCGTGTAGTGGAACGTCTGCGAGTGGTCGAGGTGGATCGCGAGCGGGCTGCTCAGGTTCGAGTCGAGCACGTCGACCGAGTCCTCGGTCGGCGACACCCCGGTGAAGGAATACGGCGCGCTGCCCGTGGCGGTAGCGCCGCCGGCATAGTGAGCCGTCGCCTGCGCGGTGCCGTCCGCGGTGCTCGCCGGACGCGCGTCATACGTGCAATGGAATGTGCCAGCCACGAGGTCGGACTTGCAGTCGACCGTCGCCGCCGCTCCGCCGGCCGTCACGTCGACGCTATCGGGATTGCCGTCTCCATCGACGGTCCCACGCACGTGATTCGTGCAGGTCTTGACGACGTCGACGGTGTACGGGATGTCGTATTCCTGGTTGACGGCAAGCGTTACGTGCGACGGTCCACTTTTCTGGATCGCCCAGTCGCAGGTGATGCTCGTCGTTGCGGTAACCGTCAGTGGGTGGAGCTCCTGTGCCCCGGCCGGCGCCCCTCCGAGCGTGAACAGCATGAGCGCGGCGACCGCCGCGAGCAGGAGCGTCGCTCCGACCCTCCCCTTCGTCTTCTTCACTTGCCTCCCCTTTTGCCGAGTTCCGTTTGCGTGTTGCACTTGGGCGACTGGACGAGCCCTCTCCACAACCAGTCGCTGCAGACCTCCTCGTTCTCGGTGGAGGCGGAACCCTGGCTTCCGCCGCAGTATCGACTCATGTTTTCAGCGCGGACGCGCTCCGGAATCGGACAAAAGGCTAGTCTTCGGCGGACTCTGTAGTCCCCCGAACGGGACTCTTTCTTCGGGGATCCGGGCTCACCTCGAAGTGGCGGTATTCGCTCGCGTTTACGGCTGGTTGAGCTCGATTCGGGTCGGCCTTCGCCGCCGAACGGCGTAGCCCAGTTGGGGCGCGGGCTTCACTCGAACGGGTGAGAGCTCGTTTACGTTGCCGCGATGGTCACCGTGCTGACGAGGGAGCAAACGCCGCTCGACCTCCCTCAGACACCACTCGCTCCAATCGGTCGGGAGCACCGTCGAGCAACAGATCAACGTTCCGGCTCGTGGCTCGAGCGCTGGCTCGAGACGACCGCCGACCTCGCCAAGCTCCAGTTCGAGCATCCGATGCTCGACGCCGTCATCGACGAGCAGCAGGGTCGGATGATCCGGATCGGCGAGCGCTGGCTCGCAGACTTCGCGTCCTGCAACTACCTCGGGTTCGATCTCGAGCCCGACATCCTCGCGGCGATTCCCGACTACCTCGACCGTTGGGGGACGCATCCGAGCTGGTCGCGCCTGCTCGGCAGCCCCCGCCTGTACGAGGAGATCGAGGACGAGCTGAGCGCGCTGCTCGGAGCCGAGGACACGCTTCTGCTCCCGACGATCACGCACATCCACATGTCTGTGATCCCGGTGCTCGCCGGCGGCGGGACGATCTTCCTCGACCGCCGCGCGCACAAGACGATCTACGACGGCTGCTCGGTCGCGGTCGCCCGTGACGCGACGGTCCGGCGCTTCGCCCACAACGACCTCGACGAGCTCGAGTCGCTCCTTCGCGAGCACACGACCGGCCCCCGAATGATCTGCATCGACGGCGTCAACAGCATGACCGGCAACGCACCGGACCTCGCCGGCTTCGCGCAACTCGCGCGGGAGCACGACGCGCTGCTCTACGTCGACGACGCACACGGCTTCGGCGTCGTCGGCGAACGCGATCCCGACGAGCTGTGCGAGTACGGCCTGCGCGGAAACTCGATCGTGCGCCATCTCGGCGAGAGCTACGACAACATCGTGCTCGTCGGCGGCTTCTCGAAGGCCTACTCGTCGCTGCTCGCCTTCCTGGCGCTGCCGACGCCGCTGAAGCAGGCGCTGAAGACGGCCGCGCCTCCGTACCTCTACTCCGGGCCGTCCCCGGTCGCGTCGCTCGCGACCGCGCTCGAGGGCCTCAGGCTCAACGACGTCAAGGGCGACAAGCTGCGACTCGACCTCAACGTCATGACCGGCAAGGTGCTCGCGGTGCTCGACGAGCTCGGCGCGTATACGCCCAACTCGTCCGGGTATCCGATCGTCGAGATCCCACTCGCGAACGCCGACGACATCGGCGAGGTCGGGCGGTTCCTGTTCGACCGCGGGATCTACGTGACGCTCGCCGCGTATCCGCTCGTTCCCCGCGACGAGGTGGGGTTCCGTGTGCAGGTGACCGCGGCCAACACCGACGAGCAGATCGCGCTGCTCGTCGAGACGCTGCGCGAGCTGGCCGACCGGTTCCAGCAGCGCGACGAGGTGCGGCAGGCCGCAGCCGCCTGATCATGGCGCGGCGAGAGGGGGAGTAGGGCCGCCGGCCGAACCGGCGGCCCTACGCGATTCACTGCGCCATGCTGGCCATCGCCGCCTTGGCGCGCTCGGCCATCTCCTCCGGTGGGACGTCCTCGACGTGCGTCGCGATCTGCCAGGTGTGCCCGAACGGGTCCTTGATCTGACCGAACCTGTCGCCCCAGAACATGTTCTCGAGCGGCATCGTCACCTCGGCGCCCGCGTCGACCGCCTTCTGGACGGCCGCGTCGGCGTCGTCGACGTACATCATCAAGCCCATCGTGGTGCCGCCGAGTTCCTTGGGCGGCCTCGTGGTCGACTGCGGGAACGGGTCGGAGAGCATGATGATCGAGTCGCCGAGCTCGAGCTCGGCATGGCCGATCTTGCCGTCCGGGCCCGGCATCGTCATGCGCTCCTTCGCGCCGAGCGCCTGCTTGTAGAACTCGATCGCGGCCTTCGCGTCGTCGACGGCGAGATACGCGTTGAGGCTGTGGTAACCCTCCGGCGGGTTCTTCGGCATCGTCTTCCCTCCCCTGCGGGTTGCTGGACTGACTGGGCGCTTTCCATCCTATGCAGGTCGAGCTGGGTGCCGCTACGTGGGCTTGGGCAGGTAGGCTGGGAAGCGCTCCTTCGCCTTCTTGCGGACATGGTTGGCCAAGGCCGGGTTTGCGTCGAGGAGCTCCTGGAGCGATTCCTTCGGCAGCACCATCAGCTCGCTGTCCTCGATCGCGCGAGCGAGCTTCGTATGCGTCGTCTGCAGGAGGAGCGAGATCTCACCGAAGAAGTCGCCGGCGCCGATCGTCGCGACCTCGACCTCCTCGTCGTCGACGACGTCGAAGATGCCGATCTTCCCCGAGAGGATGATGTAGAGCGCCTCCCCGGGCGACTCCTTCTCGAAGATCGAGCTGCCGGCCGACCAGAAGAGGTTCTCCGACGCGCCCACGATGTGCACGAGCGTGTGCTCGTCGAGGGTCGCGAAGGCCGGGACGACCTGCAACGCCTGCACGAGGCTGTGGGTGACAGGACGCGCCACGGGTGAATACTCTCACCTGAGCGAGCTTCCCAATCCTCGTGAGGAGGGGCTATGGGCATCTCGAGCATTCCGCTGCGGATCGCTCAGATCAGCGACATCCACTGCGGCGAGCCGAGCTTCGACGCCGAGCTGATGCAGTCGATCGTCGACCGCGTGAACGAGATGCAGCCGGATTTCGTGGCCGTCGTCGGCGACCTGACCGCGGCCGGGTACGAATGGGAGTTCGACGAGGCGGCCGAGTGGCTCGACCAGATCGAGCCGCCCAAGATCGTCATCCCAGGGAACCACGACTCACGGAACGTGGGCTACGTCCACTTCCAGCGTCTCTTCGGCAAGCGCTATCACACCTACCGGCAGGCCTTCGATCCGGTGCGCGCCGAGCGGCTGCTCGCCACCGGCTTCACGGTTGCAGCGGTCGACTCCTCGCAGCCGGACGTGAACGACGGACACGTCGGCCGGGAGCGCTACCCGTGGATCCGCGAGCAGTTCAGCGAGCCGGACGACATGAAGATCTTCCTCATTCACCACCACCTGGTGCCGATCCCGGGCACCGGGCGGGAGCGGAACATCATCACCGACGCCGGCGACCTGCTCGCCGAGCTCACCGAGCTCGATCTCGACGTCGTCCTCTCCGGCCACAAGCACGTGCCGTTCTTCTGGGGACTCAACGGGATCCTCGTCTGCAACTCGGGGACGGCCTCGACCAAGCGCGTCCGCGGGCTGACGCCGCCTTCGTGGAACGAGCTGCAGATCGACGCGTCGACGATCAAGGTCTACCTGCACTACCCGGACGGGCGCCGCGAGCTGTCGGTGATCTTCAGCCGCAAGACGCGCGCGCTGACCCGCGAGGCGTTCTCGCTCACCGAGGACTTCCACGCCTCGAACAAGATCTACGCGATGTAGATCGCACGTCGGTTTCGCGGCTGGAAGGCGGGGAAGCCGCCTCGCTAGGTAGCTACCAAGGAGGCTGCGATGGGAACGCACGTAAGCGACGTGATGACGACTCGCCCGCGCGCTGTCACGCCCGACACCCCCGTGACTCAGGTTGCGGAGCTGATGAGGGAAGAGGACGTCGGCGCGATTCCGGTCGTCCAGGACGACAAGCTCGTCGGCATGGTGACCGACCGCGACATCGTCGTCCGCGCGGTCGCGCAGGGGAAGGACCCGCGCGGCATGCCCGTTGCGGAGGTGTCGTCGCGGGAGCTCGTGACCGTCGACCCCGACCAGGATCTCTCCGACGCGCTCCAGCTGATGGCCCAGCACCAGGTCCGGCGGCTGCCGGTCGTCGACGAGGACAACCATCTGATCGGGGTCGTCTCGCAGGCCGACGTGGCGCGAGAGGTGAAGGACAAAGCGGCCGGCGAGCTGCTTGAGGACATCTCGAGGCCGCCCACGGGGCCGCGAACGACGTAGTAGTCCGAACGGCACGCGCGTGACCCGCGTTTCGCTCTAGGGTCCCGTCGGACCCGTCGAGCGAACGGAGGGACCCATGCGCATGAGGGCAGCGGTGCTCGAGCAGTTCGGCGCTCCGCTCGCGGTGCAGGAGCTCGAGCTGACGGAGCCGCGGCGCGGGGAGGTGCTCGTGCGCCTCGTCGCCTGCGGCGTCTGTCACACCGACCTCTACACCGCTTCCGGCGCCGACCCGTCCGGCCACGCGCCGACTGTCCTCGGGCACGAGGGGGCGGGCGTGGTCGAACGGGTCGGCGAGGACGTGTCGTCGGTCGCGCCCGGCGACCACGTCGTGACGCTCTTCTCGCCGCAGTGCCGCGAGTGCACGCATTGCCGCGACCCGCGCACGAACCTGTGCCTGGCGATCCGCGAGCAGCAGAACCTCGGGTTCCTGCCCGACGGGACGACGCGGCTCTCGCGCGACGGGGAGCCGATCCGGCACTTCATGGGCACCTCGACCTTTGCCGAGTACACGGTGATCCCCGAGATCGCGCTCGCAAAGGTCAGCCCGGAGGCGCCGCTCGACCGCGCCTGCCTGTTCGCGTGCGGCCTCTCGACCGGGCTCGGCGCGGCCATCAACACCGCGAAGGTGGAGCCCGGATCGACGTGCGTCGTCTTCGGGGCGGGCATGGTGGGGCTCGGGGCAGTTGCCGGCTGCCGCCTCCAGGGAGCCGAGCGGATCATCGCGATCGACCTCTCGAATGCCCGGCTGGAGCTTGCGGAGGGGCAGGGCGCGACGGAGACGCTCCTCGGAGGGCCCGACGCCGTGCAGGAGGTGCTCGACCGCACGAACGGCTTCGGGGCCGACTACACGTTCGAGGCGACCGGAAGCGTGGCCGTGATGCGGCAGGCGGTCGAGTCGGCGCGGATGGGGTGGGGCCTCGCGACGATGTGCGGCGTCGCGGGCAAGGGCGAGACGCTCGAGATCGTCCCTCGCTTCCTGATCACCGGCCGCCGCGTGGCCGGCTCGTCGTTCGGCGGGGTCAAGGGACGCGACCAGGTTCCGCAGCTCGTCGAACGCTGGCTCGCGGGCGACCTCGACGTCGAGCCGTTCGTCTCCCACCGCATCACGCTCGACGAGGTCAACCGTGGCTTCGAGCTGATGGAGGCGCAAGACGGCATCCGGAGCGTGATCGAGTTCGGTTGAGGCGTAGAGTCAGCTCTCGACCGTGATGGGACGCGAGTTCCACTATCGCTGGGAATGGCGGCTGGACGCGAGCCCCGAGGCTCTGTGGCCGTTCGTGGCCGACACGGATCGCTTCAATCGCGACACGGAGCTCCCGGCGCTCGAGGGTCTCGGCACAGGGGACCGTGCACGGCGCCGGCTTCGGTTCAGGCGCTTCGGGATCACCGTCGAGTGGGTCGAGGAGCCGTTCGAGTGGGTCCGCCCTCACAGGTTCAGCGTCGTGCGGCGCTACCTGAAGGGGCCGGTCGCCGAGATGCGCGTCGTGACCGAGCTTCGGCGGCGCGACGAGGGTGGGACGCTGCTCGTCTACGAGGTGTGGGCGCGGCCGCGGAACCTGCTCGGCCGCCTCGCGATCCCGGTGCAGATCGGCTGGCTCAGCAGGCGGCGCTTCGAAGCGACCTTCCGCGCCTACGACCGCGGCGCGCTTGCCGAGTGGGCGCCGCCCGAGGCCAGGGAGACGGTGCCGTTCGCGCCGGCCGGGCGACGGCGACTCGAATCCGCGCGCGAGGCGCTCCTCGGCGAGGGCGCCGATCGCGAGCTCGCGACGCGACTCACCGACGTCGTCGAGGCGCGCGACGACCTGACCCTGCAGCGGCTTCGTCCCTACGAGCTCGCCGACGCGTGGGGCGTCGACCGGCGGTCGGTGCTCGAGCTCTGCCTGCTCGCGACGCGCGCCGGGCTCCTCGAGCTCCGCTGGGATCTGCTCTGCCCGCTCTGCCGCGGAGCAAAGGGCGGCGGACGCTCGCTCGGAGAGATCGAGTCCCGCGTCCACTGCGACACCTGCCAGATCGACTTCACCGTCGACTTCGACCGCTCCGTCGAGCTCACATTCCGCCCGAGCCCGTCGATTTGCGTGCTCGAGGACCGGCAGTACTGCGTCGGCGGGCCGCAGCTGACGCCGCACGTCGTCGCCCAGCAGCTGCTCGGGCCGGGCGAGGACCGGACGCTGCGGCTGGAGCTCGAGCACGGGCGCCACCGGGTGCGTGGGCTCGGGTTGGGCGGCGGTCAGGGCGTGGTCGTGCACGACGACGGCGACGCCGAGGCGATCCTTCGCGCCGACGAGACGGGGTGGCCGACGGTCGAGCTTCGCGTCGCCCGCGCGCCGTCGCTTCGGCTCGAGAACGCGACCGGACGCGAGCAGCTCTTCATCCTCGAGCGAACCGCGTGGAGCGACCAAGCGGTGACCGCCGCGGAGGTCACCTCGCTGCAGATCTTCCGCGACCTGTTCGCGAGCGAGGCGCTGCGGCCGGGCGAGCCGATTTCCGTCGGCAGCCTCACGGTGCTCTTCACCGACCTGCGCGACTCGACGCGCTTCTACCGGGAAGTCGGCGACCCGGTCGCCTTCGGCTCCGTGATGGATCACCTCGACGTCCTGCGCGACGCCGTCTCGCGCGAGGGCGGCGCGGTGGTCAAGGCGATGGGCGACGCGATCATGGCCGTCTTCACCCGCCCGCTCAGCGCCGTCGCGGCGGCCTTCGCCGCGCAGCAGGCCGTCGCGGCTCCGGGCGAGACCCGACGCCCGCTGATCCTCAAGGCCGGCATCCACACGGGCCCGTGCATCGCGGTCAACCAGAACGGCCGGCTCGACTACTTCGGCTCGACGGTGAACCTCGCCGCGCGGCTCGTCGGGCTCTCGACCGGTACCGACGTCGTCGTCTCGGAAGCGGTCGTCGCCGATCCGGAGGTGGCGGATCTGCTCGCCGGGACGGTCGCGTCGACTCGTCTCGAGGCGGAGCTGAAGGGGTTCGACGAGGAGCGATTCGAGCTCTGGCGCCTCAGCGCCTCGAAGGAGCGAATCGAGGTCGGCGGTGCCTCGACGGGGTAAGCGGACGCTCGTCCGGCTCGAGCGGGTCGCCCTCGGCTCGCTGATGAGCCTCGCCGCCCGCCTGCTCGAGCGGCGCCTGAAGGCCAGGCGCCGCTAGAGGCGCCGCGTGCGACAGACTGGCGCGCATGCGATACGAGCTCGAGTTCGACGAGACATTCGAGGGCGATTCGCTCGACCTGACCCGCTGGCTCCCTTATTACCTCCCGCATTGGAGCAGCCGGGAGCGCTCAGCCGCGCGGTACGAGATCGGCGGCGGCGTGCTACGACTGCTGATCGAAGCGGACCAGGAGCCGTGGTCCCCCGAGCTCGACGGCAAGACACGGGTCTCGTCTCTGCAGACGGGGGCGTTCGCCGGTCCCGTCGGCAGCGCTATCGGCCAGCACCGGTTCAACGCCGACTCGGTCGTGCGGGAGGAACAGCCGAACCTGCGTCTCTACACGCCGCAGTACGGCCGGATCGAGCTGCGTGCCCGGGCCAGCGACGACCCGCGCACAATGGTCGCGCTCTGGCTGATCGGGTACGAGGACGAGCCTGAACGATCGGCGGAGATCTGCGTCTGCGAGATCTTCGGCCGCGACGTAGGCGCAGACCACGCCGCGGTCGGCGTCGGCCTCCACCCGTTCGGCGATCCGCGCATCTTCGACGACTTCTCGAGGAAGACGATTCCGATCGACGCCCGCGAGTTCCACGTCTACGCGGCCGACTGGACACCGGACCGCGTCGCGTTCTTCGTCGACGACGTCGCCGTCAAGACCGTCGGCCAGTCGCCGACCTACCCGATGCAGCTGATGCTCGGCATCTACGAGTTCCCGCCGGTGGAAGGCGACGAGCAGACAGGGTTGTATCCGAAGGAGTTCGTCATCGACTACGTCCGCGGGTACCGTCCGGCCGAGCGCACCGGAACCGGCGGGCGCGGAGCGGTGTAGGAGGAGCAGCATGCCCCGGGCTGCGCGTTACCAGAGACGTCCGGCTCGGAGGCGGCGCGATCGGAGCTCTGGCGTGGCTCGCGCGCGGGCGCTTGCTCGCCCTCGAGGAGGTCTGTTGCTCGGAGCGGCAGCGGTTGCTCGCGATCGACGTCGCTACCGGGCGAATCGCGGCGCGCGGCGCGTTGGGCGGCTCGGTTCTGCGGGTCGACCGAACAGCTGAGAAGCTGGTGATGCTGATCACGCCGGCAGGCTCGATCGGCCCCGCGAGGCTCGCTGTCGCCGACAAACTCGGCCGCGTGCGCTTCATCCGGCTCGAGCGGATCTTCGCCGGCGCGCGTCTCGAGTCGGTGTCTCCTCACCAGGTGGAGCGGCAGCCACCCGGCCTCGGCGTCGACGCGGGTGGGGGCCGTGCCTTCGTGGTCGACAGAGGGCGCGTGGCGGAGGTCGACTTGGCCAGCCTCGCGGTCTCGTACCACGAGCTGCGGCGGTCGGCATGGATCCGCTGGCGCGTCCGCACCGTCGATCCGGGCGCGACAGGCTTCCTCCTGGGGGGAGGCTCTGCTCGCCACCGGCTGGAGCTCGGATGCGAATGGGAAGGTGAGGGCGATTGGTCTCGCTGCCTACGGACTCGACGGTGGCAGCCGGTTCCACCTGTTCGACGGCGAGCAGGCCTGGATTGCGCAGGCGTACGGCGACGTCGCCTTCGTCGGCATCTCACGGCGTGACGGAAGAGCCGACCCGCTCCGGATCGTCGACCTTGCCGGTGGCCGCGTGGTCGGCGAGAGGCGTGCACCCCTCCCCTGGTTGGTGCAGCACGTTGCCTCCGGCTGGTGGGAGAGCTAGCGTCGGCGCGCGATGTCGGCTGCGAGCCACGCGGTGAGGACGCCGCCGACGCCGCCGAGCGCCCGTGGCACCCACCTCGCCACCTCGGGATGCGAGGCGGTCGAGCCGGCGGCGACGAGGGCGGAGCCGGCGGTCACCGCGAGCGCGAGCCGGCGGCCGGCGCTGCCGATCGCGTTCTCGATCGACGACGCGCCGATGAACTCCACCTGCAGCTTCGCGCCGGGACGGGCGCCCATGGCGCGCTCGACCGACTCGATCAGGCGGGTCGCCCGCAGCTTCAGCTTCTGAGCGTCGTAGAAGATCCGTTGCGGATCGGCCGTTTGGCGCACCTTCTCGCGCAAACCCTTCAGCAGGAAGCTGCCGATCACCTTGAACGGATCGAGCGACGGGTCGAGCTCGGTGACAGCGAGCTGCATCTGCCCGAACGCCTTGCCGGAGAGCGCGAGCGCGGCCGGCAGGCGCATGCCCTGGCGGGCGGCGATCTCCATCATCCCCTCGATCATCGGCCCGAGCCGGATGTCCTTCAGCGAGCCGCCGCGGAAGCGGGCGATGTACTCGGCGAACTCCTGCTCGAGCTGCTCGAGGTCGAGGTCGGCGCGGTGCTCCTCGCCGGCGACCATCAACATCACGTCGGCGAGGAACTTCGGGTCGTTCCACCAGAATGCGAGCAGGAGCAGGATCATCAGCTCGCGCAGCTCGGGCGCCACCTCCCCGACCATGCCGAGATCCAGCAAGTAGACCTTGTCGTTCCACCACATCAGGTTCCCGGGGTGCGGGTCGGCGTGGAAGAAGCCGACCTGGAGAACCTGGCGGTAGTACGCCTCCAGCATCTGGCGCGCGGCGTCGCGGCGGGCGTCGCTCTCCGGAGCCTCCCGGATCGGGATGCCCTGCACCTCCTCCATCACGAGCAGGCGCGAAGACGAGAACTCGGCGTAGAGACGTGGGACGTCGAGCCTCGGATACGGCCCGAGCACCTCGCGCATTCGCTCGATGTTCCCTGCCTCCTGGCGGAAGTCGAGCTCGCGCCGCAGTGACGTGGACAGATGATCGACGAGCGCCGGGATGTCGATCACCTCGCGAAGGCCCGAGCGCCCCGCCGCCTTCTCGCCGAACAGCTCGAGCAGGCCGAGGTCGCGCTCGATCTCGCTGCGCGCAGTCGGACGCTGCACCTTGACGACGACGCGGTCGCCGGTCTCGAGCACGGCGCGGTGCACCTGGCCGATCGTCCCGGCCGCGAGGGGCTCCGGGTCGATGCTCTCGAAGACGTCCTCCCACGGCGCGCCGAGCTCCTGCTCCATGACGGAGACGACTTCCTCGCGCGTCAGCGGCGGCACGCGGTCCTGGAGGTGCTCGAGCTCCTCG
>Ga0137369_10006048_pt1 | contig 12260 bp, 7 predicted proteins | sample SagtaG_12_FD_104918 | JGI IMG/M metagenome (GOLD analysis project Ga0137369, IMG submission 104918) | Vadose zone soil microbial communities from Sagehorn Ranch, Mendocino, California, USA - Sage1_L_113_16 metaG | ecosystem: Environmental > Terrestrial > Soil > Vadose zone | place: USA... | reverse complement strand
TCATGGTTACCGCCGCATGGCATTTATCCGCGGGCCGTCCGAGCATTATTATGCGCAAGAGCGGTATCGCGCCTACCTTGATGTCTTGGCAGCATACGATATCCCGTTTGCAGCGGAGCTGGTCACCCCCCACCTTGATTGGCAGTTGGAATCTGGTGCCGATGCTATCCGGCTCCTGCTCGACGAGACTGGTCTACGGCCGGGGATTGATTTTCAGGCGATAGTTACCGTCAGCGATCTGCTGGCGCTGGGCGCATTAAAGGCGCTGCAAGCGCGCGGCATCCAGGTTCCGAGGGATCTTGCCATCGTCGGCTTTAATGACACGCGTGAGGGGCGTTTTGCCATGCCGCCGCTGAGCTCCGTCGCGATGCCGTTCTATGAACAAGGGTCGCGGGCAGTCGATATCGTCCTGGCGCTCTATGGCGACGCGGAGGTTCCGATGCAGGTGATGCTGCAATCACGGCTGGTCGTGCGGCAATCGTGCGGTTGCCCTTCCCGCGCCTTGTTGCACGCCGCGGCCGGACCTATCGAGGCACGCGGTGCGGACGCGGCCATCGTGGTGTCGGAACTGCGCAATATCGTTCTGGATGAGATGGCACAGGTATTGAGCGCATCAGGGACAATCGGGATCGAGTTCGAGCACGTTCTTGATACGTTTCATGCCGATCTCAGTGGCAGGCCGGGCGGCCGCTTTCTGTCTGCGCTGGAGCAGGTGCTGGAACAGGTGGCCGATCGTGAAGACGACGTTGCGACGTGGCAAGATATCATCTCGGCGCTCCGCCGTCGTGTATTGCCCGCTCTCGATCAGCAGGCGCGGCAGCAGGCCGAAGATCTGTTTGGACAGGCGCGCGTGCTGATCAGCGAGGTCGCACAGCGCGTGCAGGGCTTTCGGCAGCTTCAGGCCGATCGGCATCTGGCGATCCTGCGTGAGATTGGCCAGGCGCTGATCATCGCCTTCGACATCGAGACGCTCACGGATGTGCTGGTCGAGCGGCTACCCCAACTCGGGATTCCCAGCTGCTATCTCGCGCTCTACGAGCAGCCCGCCACGTCGCTCGACCAGGCGCGGATGGTCTTGGCCTACGCCGAACGCGGCCGGCTCGGGCTGGAGCCGGGGGGGCGCCGCTTTCCTTCACGGGAGTTGGCGCCACCCGACCTGCTACCCCAGAACCGGCGCTTCAGCATGGTTGTCGAACCGCTCTTTTTTCGCGAGGAGCAGGTCGGTTTCGCCTTATTTGAAATCGGCCCGCGCGACCCTTCGGTCTACGAGGTGTTGCGCGGGTATATCAGCAGCGCGTTGAAGGGCGCGCAGCTGATCAACGAGGTCCATCAGGCCCGCCTGGCCGCCGAAAAAGCCGACCGAATCAAGACCCATTTGCTGGCGAATGTCAGCCACGAGCTGCGCACCCCCTTGCACATCATTCGCGAGTACACCAAAAACGTGCTCGACCCAGCTGGCCCGTACGGCGATACGCTGCCAAAGGATCTGCTGAATGATGTCCAACATATCCAGCAGAGCGCCGAACACCAGCTCCGTCTGATCAACGATCTGCTCGACCTCTCACGCGCCGAGATCGATGAGCTCGACCTCTACCCGGAGATGCTCGACCTGCGGCCGCTGCTGGAAGAGATCTTTCATAGCCTGGCCGATCGCGCCGCCACCACGCGGGCCGTCGCCTGGCAGCTGCAGCTGCCCGATCGCCTGCCGTGGATTCGCGCCGACGCAGTGCGCATGCGCCAGATTCTGCTCAACGTGCTCGGCAACGCCCAAAAGTTCACCGAGAGCGGCCAGATTACGCTAGGCGCCGATGTGGTTCCGCCCGAGCTACATATCTGGGTCGAAGATACGGGGATTGGAATCCCCAGCGATCAGCAGGAGCGCATCTTTGAGCCGTTTGTCACAGCCGAGCACAGCCACGGCGCGCAGCGCAGCGGGATTGGCCTGGGCCTCTCGATTACCCGCCGGCTGATCGCGCTCCACCGCGGGAGTCTGAAGCTGGAGACGCATCCGGGAGTGGGCAGCACCTTTCACATCTATCTGCCGCTGCCGAGCTTGAGCGAGCAGCCGCCTACAGTACCCGACCAGGCCCAGTCGGTGCTGCTCGTCATTTCAACATCCGCCGATCTGGCCGACGACATCGTCACGTTCAGCCAGCGCCAGGGACTCGCGATCCACCGGCTGCAACCCGGCGACGATCTGGAGACTGCGCTGGCGAGCACACAGCCGGCCGCGCTTGCTTGGGATCTGTTTGGCGCTAGCGTCGGCGACTGGGTGATCGTGCGCCAGCTCCGCCAGCGCCAACACTTGAGCCAGCTGCCGTTTATCGTGTATGGGCATGGGCAGTTGGGCGAGGCGACGCTCGACGTCGGGCTCACAAGCTTCATCGCCAAACCCGCGAACGCGCAGACGCTGATAGATACGATCAACGCCGCGCGTTCAGCACAGGCGAGTGGCCCAGTCTTGATTGTCGACGACGACCCGCGCGCGCGCGTGCTGCATCACGACGTCGTGGCGCAAGGCCTGCCAGGGTACCCGATCTACACCGCCGGCGACGGTGTGGAGGCCATGGCGCTGATGGCGGAAGAAGTCCCGATTCTGGTGATTCTCGATCTGATGATGCCGGGGATGGCGGGGACGGATGTGTTGGAGCAGATGCGGGCGGACCCACGTCTGCGTCAGGTTCCGGTCGTGATTCTCAGCGGCAAGCTGCTGACTCTCGACGATATCAAGCGGCTGGAGCAGCACGCCCACGTGACGCTTCAGAGCAAGGGCATTCTGTCCGAACAAGAAACGATTACCATGCTCCAGCGTGTGCTGTTTGAGGAGGAGGCATTGCCCGTGCAAACTAGCGCGCTGGTCAAGCGCGCAGTGGCCTATCTGCACCAGAATTATGCCCGCTCGATCATGCGCTGGGAGCTGGCCGAAGCGGTTGGCGCGAGCGAGGACTACCTCAGCCGCGTCTTCAACCGCGAACTGGGCCTCTCGCCATGGGAATATCTCAACCGTTACCGAATCTATCAGGCTAAAGAGCTGCTGCACCGTACGAATGACAGCATCGGCTCAATCGCCCAGCAGGTCGGCTTTCACGACCAGAAGTATTTCAGCCGCGTGTTTCGTAATCTGGCCGGCGTGGGGCCGAAGGAGTTTCGTGAGCGGCCTGAGACATCATAGCAGACGCATCAGCGATCCTTCTCGGAAAGCCAGCGCCACAAGAAATCGTATGCTTTCGCGCCATTGATCTGATGCCCGCCCGCGAACACGTCCTTGTCGAGGCGATCGGCGGCGCCAAGCGCTGTGTAGGCGCCGCGCAGGCGCCCGTAGGCCTCCAGAACGCCGGGCAGCGGGAACAGCGGGTCTTCGCTGCCTGTCACGATCGGTAGCGGGTGCGGGGCGATCAGCGCCGCGATATCATACATCTCGCCGTCGTGCAGCAGGTCGGGGATATAGTTGCAGGGGCAGTGCGGCATCGCGAGAATGCTGTCCCTGAACGTGCAGAAGTAGTTACTCATCACTGAGGCCCGCAGCCGCGGCTCCAGCGCCGCCGCACACATTGCGACCGCTCCACCGCCAGCCGCCCATGATCCCAATCCGGTGCGAGTCGACCTCGGGCAGTGACTGGAGCAGGTCGAGCGCCTGTAGCGCATCCTCCACCCGGCTGCCCAGTAGCTCGCATGCAAATCGCTGGCCGAACGATTGTAGCAGATATCGAGCCGTCAAGAACTGGCCTTTACTGGTCGGTTTTGTCCACTAAAGGCACGCCAAAATCCACATACGAAGCCGCATACTGGAGTCATCCAATCAGCGCACGACATACAAAGGCTTTGGGCCGTTATTTTGGCATCACTCGAAAGGCGCCCGGACCGACCGGGGATCGGGACGCCACCTGCCCAACGAAAAGGAGCAATTCTGATGTCAGTAGCAAGCTTCGACGGTGAGGTTTATCCCCGTTCGATTGTCAAGCAGGATGGCGCCACATACTTCCTCGGCATCTCACAGAGCGGCGATCGTTCTCTCGGCGTGATTGGCTCGGCCGAAGGATTCGTTGGGGGTACGAACGAGCGTGGTATGCTGCTCTGCCCATGCTCGGCCGAGAACGCGGCTGCGCTGCGGGAACGGCTGCCCTGGCTCAACCCTAGGCCGCTCGGCCGGCGGCTCTCGTTCGGCTTCGGCGACCGCATTGGGAATGCGACGCCGGGCCACATTCAGACCATGCGTGCGACTGGGGCCGAGAGCCAGATCGCGCCGATCTTCGGCCAGCAATCGGTGCGCGAGAATGCTCGCACCGGCCGCACCCCGCAGCAGGTGCTCGACGATGCGCTGTGGGGCGTTTTCCAGGAAGGCTGGCGCGCACCCTGGGGAGCTGACGCGGACCATGTCAAGGAAGTCGCCGACCTCGCCCCATTCGTGGCGGCCGGCTATACGTTCTACACGATCGACCCCAGCGACTATGTGGACAATGCCGCCCAGGCCGATTCGCCCGCGACGCTGCGCGAGAAAGTTACGCAACTCCCGTGGGACGCGCTTGGGACTACATACGAGGCGATGCGGGCACACTACTGTCGCGAGCCGTTCGCGCTTGGCGGCCTCGACCTCGCGTTCGACGAGGCTACGCTGCTGCGCGCCCTGGCGAAGTACGGCCGCGCCATCGCACACACGGCGGCGATTGCCGAGGCGCTTACCGCGCAAATGCGGGGCGCGCCCTACGATCTGGAGATGTCGGTGGACGAAACCGACACGCCGACATCCACCTACGAGCATTTCTTCATGGCGAACGAACTACTCGCCCGCGATATCCCGGTAGCTAGCCTGGCGCCCCGTTTCGTAGGCAAGTTCCAGAAGGGCGTGGACTACATGGGCGATATCGATGAGTTCGGAGCCGCGCTTGCCCAGCACGTCGCGATCATGCAGCATTTCGATAGCTACAAGCTCAGCATCCATACCGGCTCGGATAAGTTCAGCATCTACCCAACCATTGCGCGGCTGGCCCATGGCCTGGTCCATGTTAAAACGGCCGGCACAAGCTATCTCGAGGCGCTGCGTGTGATGGCCGCGCTTGATCCTGGTAGCTTCCGCGCAATGCTGGACGACGCCCGTGCGCACTTCGAGCATGATCGCAAGACCTACTTCCTCGACGCAATACTAGCCAAGGTGCCGGCAAGCGATGCGCTGGAAGATGCGGATCTGCCTGGGCTGCTGGATCAATTCGACGCGCGCCAGGTCCTTCACGTTGGGTTCGGTACGATCCTTACGACCTACGGCGACACGATCCGCGCGACACTCGCCGCCCACGAGGCGGACTACCGGGCGGGGCTGGAGCGGCACTTCGCGCGCCATCTCGAGCCATTCGTCCAGCGTTAGGCACAGATCGTGATGCTGCCTGAGGTCGTTATTGTCCACCAACGGTACGTCAAAATCCACCAGCAGGTTAGTACAATGACAGATATCCAAAGACAATCCGAATATATTCCTGGTGCATTTCTTGCTATCTCAACAGTACATCTCTTGCTGTCTTACTGTTATTACGATACCTGAGTGCAATGAGGCATGTCATCGATAATGGCGTGGCCGTCAGTGCCAGCCCGCCATGCAGTGTCAGCATCACACTATCTTGTCCCATCCTCTGATACCGACACCCCCCATGCCTTCGAGGCCAACAGCTGTGAGCTTTATATGCGCATGCGCCCAGAGCATGCGTGCTGTTGCCTATTTTGCAACTTGTAGGCTCTCGATCTCTAGTAAGGAGGACGGATCATGAATGCTCGACGGTTGTTGGCTCCCCTGTTGGTCATCGTCAGTGTATTGCTCAGCGCGTGTGGTGGTTCCTCTCCTGGGGGAACAACTAGCCCCACGGCGGCTAGTGGCGGTCAGGCGGCAGCCCCGGCTGGCGGCGAAGCTATTCAGATGCGCATGGCCTGGTGGGGCTCTCAGGATCGCCACGATCGCACGATCAAGGTGATTGAGCTCTTCCAGAAGGAAAACCCGAATGTCAAAATCACCTACGAGTTCAGCACGTTTAACGACTATTGGACGAAGCTGACGACCCAGGCCGCCGGCGGCAACCTGCCCTGCCTGATTCAGCAAGACTACGCCAAGATCGGCGAGTGGGTATCGAGAGATCTGCTTCTGCCGCTCGACGAGTACATCCAGAACGGCACCATCGATACCAAGAACGTCGACAAGACCTATCTGGACGGTGGCCGGCTCAACGGCAAGGTGTATGCGATCAGCTTGGGGACCAACTCGCAGTCTCTGATCTATGACCCGGCGCTGTTCGAAAAGGCCGGCATAAAGCCGCCCTCGAACGATTGGACCTGGAAGGATTTTGAGCAGGTCAGCACCCAGTTCAAAGAAAAGCTCGGCATCCCCGGCATGAGCGTCAGCCTGGACGACTGGCAGGTGTTCAAGCTGTGGCTCAAGCAGCACGGCAAGACGCTCTACAACGCCGAAGGCACCGCGCTTGCCTACGACGACGACAAGCTCTACGTCGACTTCTTTACCATGATCAAGGGCATGATGGACAAGGGCGCGATGCCAAACCGTGAGCTTGAGGTCTCGCGCGGCAGCGCCCCGATCGAGGATGACCCGCTCGTCAAGCAGCAGGCGGCGATCGCCTACATGTGGAGCAATCAGATCGTCGCCGTCTCGGCTGCGGCCAACCGCCCGCTCAAAGCCGGGCTGTTGCCGAAGCTCGACGCATCCAGCACCCAAACCGGGCACTATCTCAAGCCATCACAGTTTTTCTCGATCACTGCCAAGTGTGATCACCCGGAGGTCGCCGCCAAGCTGATCGACATGTTCACCAACTCGATCCCGGCCAACGATATTCTGCTGGCCGAGCGCGGCGTGCCGATCTCATCGGAAGTCCGCAAGGCGCTTGAGGGCAAGATCGCAGATGCGCAGAAGGAAGCGTTCGCATTAGTCGCCCTGGTCGAGAAGAACCCCAGCCCGCTCGATCCACCCGACCCGGCTGGTCACAGCGAGGTGATCAGCAAAGTCTACACGCCGCTGATGGACCAGGTTCTCTACGGCCAGCTCTCAGCTGAAGAGGCGGCCAAGCAGTTCAGGGAAGGGGCCGACGCGATTCTGGCGAAGAATAAGAAGTAGCTTCGCTGAGTGGCCAGCCCGCGATGTTAAATCTGGATCCGAAGCGCGTAGGCAGATCCATCGGGCAGCGGCGCCTACGCCCTTCGCTCCAATCGGCAGGAGGTGCAACCATGAGTAACTCAGTACACGGCGGTTCCGTGGCGGCTCCAGCCGCACAAGCCAGACCTGCTGCTCGACGGAGTCGTAGAGAAGTTGACAACCTGGCAGGATATCTCTTCATCGCGCCCTGGCTGATCGGGTTCTTCAGCTTTACCCTGATCCCAATGGTGGCATCATTGTACTTCTCCTTTACCGACTACGATATCTTTAGCGCACCTCGATGGATCGGGCTGGGCAATTTTCAAACAATGTTCTTCGAGGACGCGCGCTACTGGAAATCGGTTGGAGCAACGTTTCTGTATGTCTTCACAGCAGTGCCCTTACGGCTAGCCTTTGCGCTGGGGGTCGCGATGCTGCTGAACGTCGGCTTCAGCCTGCTTGGGCTGTACCGCGCGATCTTCTATGTGCCCTCGATTATCGGCGGCGGCGTGGCGCTCGCGCTGATGTGGCGGCAGCTGTTTGGCGGTGATGGGCTAATCAACGATGCGCTGAGCGCCATAGGAATCCAGGGGCTGAACTGGCTGGGCAATCCCCGCACGGCGATCTGGACATTGGTCCTGCTGGCAGTCTGGCAGTTCGGCTCGCCGATGTTGATCTTCCTCGCCGGCCTCAAGCAGATCCCGGCCGAGCTGTACGAAGCGGCATCGATTGACGGCGCGGGCGGCTGGAGGAAGTTCGTCAGGATCACCGTGCCGATGCTCAGCCCGGTCATTCTCTTCAACCTGGTCATGCAGATCATCGCTGGCTTCATGGTCTTCACGCAGGCGTTTGTGATCACCAATGGCGGGCCGCTGGACACCACGCGCTTCTATGCGGTGTATCTCTATAACGAGGCGTTCGAGAACTTCCATATGGGCTATGCCTCGGCGATGGCCTGGGTGCTGTTGCTGATCATCGCCTTCTTCACGGTGCTGGCCTTCAAATCGTCGTCGATGTGGGTCCACTATGAGACGAGGGGAGAGTGAGTATGGTTACGCAGATAAGCAATGTACTTGGCGGGAAGCGACCGACGCCGATGAGCTTTGTCTACCACCTGTGTGTCGGCCTGTTCAGCCTGTTCATGATCTATCCGCTGCTGTGGCTGATCGGCAGCTCGTTTAAGCCGCGCGAAGAGATCTTTACGCGCTCGACCTCGCTGATACCGCAGAACTTCACGCTCTCGAACTATGTCGCGGGGTGGGCCGGCTTTGGCGGCGTGACCTTCGCGACCTTCTTCAAGAACTCGTTCATCCTGGCCGGCATCGGCACGATCGCGGTGGTCACAGCCTCAGCGCTGGTGGCCTACGGCTTCGGCAGGATCCGCTTCGCGGGCAGAAACTTCTGGTTCACCTGCATGCTGCTGACGCTCATGCTGCCGACGCAGGTGCAGATCATCCCGCAGTATATCGTGTTCAGCAAGCTGGACTGGATCAACACCTTTCTGCCGCTGCTGGTGCCGCGGTTCTTCGGGCAGGCGTTCTTCATCTTCCTGATGATCCAGTTTATTCGCGGCATACCGCACGAGCTGGATGAAGCGGCGGAGATCGACGGGGCGGGGAAGTTCGGCATCTTCTTCCGAATCATCCTGCCGCTGCTGACGCCGGCGCTGATCACCTCGGCGATCTTCTCGTTCTACTGGACCTGGGAGGATTTCTTCGGACCGCTGCTGTACCTGAGCAACCCGAATCTGTACCCGGTGTCGCTGGCACTGAAGAACTTCGCGGATGGGTCTGGGTCGACCAACTGGGGGGCGATCTTCGCGATGTCAGTCCTGTCGCTGGTGCCGGTGTTTGTGCTGTTCATCCTGTTCCAGCGCTATCTGGTGGAGGGCATCAGCACGACCGGCCTGAAGGGTTAGATAAGGTCCGTTGTCGGTTGTCAGCTGTCCGTTGCGGTGCAATTGACCACAGACAACCGACAACCGACAACCGACAACAAACGGCTGTGAAACATATGAACCAACCATTACGCGTTGCTGTCGTCGGCGGCGGCGTCGGCCAACAGCACGTCAGCGCTTTCCAGCAGCTCCCCGAGCAATTCGAAGTGCTGGCGATCTGCGACACTAACATCGACAGGGCACAGGCTGCGGCGGCAAATCACAACGTTCCACGCGTCGCCACCGATATTGTGCAACTCTGTCAGATGAGCGAGCTCGATGTGATCGACATTTGTACGCCACCGCACCTTCACTTCGAGCAGATCCAGCAGGTGCTTGCCGCCGGTAAACACGCTATCTGCGAGAAGCCGCTGGTGGGCTCGCTGAAAGAGGTCGACGAACTCATGCGGGTCGAGGCTGAGTCTGGCAAACGGGTGATGCCGATCTTCCAGTATCGTTTCGGCCAGGGTCTTCAGAAGCTCAAGTTCCTGGTGGATCATGGGCTGGCAGGCCGAGCATATGTGACGACGGTCGAGACCGCCTGGAGGCGACGGGCTGACTACTATGCCGTGCCGTGGCGCGGTAAGTGGAAGACCGAGCTTGGTGGCACGCTGCTCAGCCATACAAGCCACACCCTCGATATGCTGTACTACATCCTGGGCCCGGTCAAGAGCGTCTTCGCGCGCACCGCGACCAGGGTTAATCCGATCGAGGTCGAGGACTGTGCCTCCGTCTCGCTCGAAATGGCCGACGGCTCGCTCGCCTCGCTGATTGCCACTTTAGGCTCTGTGCCGGAGATTAGTCGGCACCGCTTCTGCTTCAGTGGTTTCACCGCGGAAAGCAATACTCAGCCCTATGACAACTCGAAGGACCCATGGATCTTCACGCCCGATTCACCTGCGCTCTCGCAGCAGATCGAGCAGTCACTCAGCCAGTTTGTTCCACTGCCTGAGCGCTTCACTGGACAGTTCTACCGCTTCTACCAGGCGCTCGTGCACGATACGGAGCTGCCGGTCACGCTGCGCGATGCACATGCCTCCCTGGAGTTGGTCACGGCGATGTATCACTCCGCCTTCACGCGGCAGGTCGTCGATCTCCCGATCGGCCCAGATCACCGGCGGTATGCGGGCTGGTTACCGTGAACGGGGCTTGCCACAATGACGAACGACGAATGACGAATGACGAACGACGAATCGCGCATCATTCGTCCTTCGTCCTTGGTCCTTCGTCTGTATAGAAGGAGATACCACTCATGTCGGATCGTAAGCGTTATGCGATCGTTGGTTTAGGATCACGGTCGCGGATGTTTACCACAGCGCTGCTCAAGGATTATCCAGATAGCGGCGAACTCGTCGCCCTGTGCGATCAAAACCAGACGCGCATGGATTATACCAACCAATACTATGCCGAGACGATAGAAGCGGCTCCCCTGCCGACATACACTCCAGAGAACTTCGACCGTATGGTCGAGCAGCAGCGCCCGGACTGCGTGATCGTGACCTCGATAGACCGCAGCCACGATCGCTATATCATCCGCGCGATGGAGCTGGGCTGTGATGCGATCACCGAAAAGCCCATGACTATCGACGCGCCCCGCTGCCAGGCTATTCTCGACGCCGTGAAGGCGACCGGACGCCAGCTCAAAGTGACATTTAACTACCGCTACGCGCCGCGCAACTCTAAAGTCAAGGAATTGCTGCAAGCGGGCGTGATCGGCAAGGTGCTCTCGGTGCATTTCGAGTGGCTGCTAGATACCGTACACGGTGCCGACTACTTCCGCCGCTGGCACCGCGACAAGCGCAATTCCGGCGGGCTCATGGTCCATAAGGCCACGCACCATTTCGATCTGGTCAATTGGTGGTTGGATAGCCAGCCGGAGACAGTCTTCGCGCTTGGCGATCTGCGCTTTTATGGGCGCGAAAATGCGGAAGAGCGTGGTGAGACCAGGTTCTATGAGCGAGCCCACGGGCGCAAAGCCGCTGAAAAAGATCCGTTCGCGCTGCACATGGAACGGAGCGAGACGCTGCGGCGCATGTACCTGGAAGCGGAGCAGGAGGACGGCTACCTGCGCGATCAGAGCGTTTTCGGCGACGGCATCTCGATCGAGGATGACATGGCGGTGCTGGTGAGTTACCGAAATCGCGCCACGATGAGCTATCACCTGACTACGTACTCGCCGTGGGAGGGCTACCGTGTGGCCTTTAATGGCACCAAGGGCCGGCTCGAATACGAGGTGCAAGAATACTCGTATATCAGCGGGTACACTCAGGACGCCAACCTGCCGGAGGTTCGCACCGCTCAGCAGGACTTGGTCAACGAGCCGGCGAGCATTACCATTCACCCGCTGTGGGGTCAGCCGGTGCGGCAGGATGTCTCGATCGGTGAGGGCAACCATGGCGGTGGCGATGCACGCATGCTCGATGACATTTTCGTCGGCGGCCAGGTCGATCCGCTCGGCCGCGCCGCCGATCACGTGGCCGGCGCCATGTCGATCTTGACGGGTATCGCCGCCAACAAGTCGTTCGCCACCGGATTGCCGGTGGAGGTGGCGAGCCTCGTCCGGTTCTGAATCATGATCGCAGGGAAGGACAATCAGGTGGAAGAGCACGAGCAGCCTGCTCACGCTCCCTTATGGCCGACAATCACCAGCGCATGTCGGCCCTGGACACGCTGGTGGTGGATGGGCAGTGCGGTCGACGAAGCGGAGATCACGCGTCAGCTCCAGCTCTTCCAGGCGGCCGGGATTGGGGGCGTGGAGAGCGGGCCAGCTGCATCCGCTCGAGGGCCCATGGCAGGTAGAGTTCATCGCGGGTGGCCCCACGCTGCCCAAGCCGACGGTCATCGAACATCTGACAAGCTGGACCGCGTGGCCCGACGATAGCAGAGCGCTCCAGGCGTTCTCCGGCACGGCGCGCTACACAACGACGTTCGAGCGGCCGTCGAGCAGCGCCAATTTGCGGGCACTCGACCTGGGCACCGTCTGTCACAGTGCGCGGGTCACGCTCAACGGCCAGGACCTCGGCATGTGCTATGCGCGACCGTTCCGCCTTGTCTTGCCACAGGCCCTACAGGAGAGTAGCAATCGACTGGAAATCGAGGTGACCAATCTGATGGCCAATCGCCTGGCGGACCTGGATCGGCGGGGGCAGCCATGGCAGAAGTTCTTCTTCGTCACGATTGAGTACCAGCCGTTTGATGCCG
>Ga0137369_10006044_pt1 | contig 12265 bp, 10 predicted proteins | sample SagtaG_12_FD_104918 | JGI IMG/M metagenome (GOLD analysis project Ga0137369, IMG submission 104918) | Vadose zone soil microbial communities from Sagehorn Ranch, Mendocino, California, USA - Sage1_L_113_16 metaG | ecosystem: Environmental > Terrestrial > Soil > Vadose zone | place: USA... | reverse complement strand
GCCAAGGCGAATAGCGGCATGACGGCGATGCAACTGGCGAAGATCTTCGGACGCCAGGAAGTGGTGGCGGTTCTGGAGAAAGCCGGCGCGAAGTAGTTGCTCGTCAGCGTTATTCGGCACTGACGTTCAACGAGCGCCCGCATGACCGGGTGGCAAAGCCATTCCAGTGCGCGCGGGCGTAGACTCACCTCGTGAAAACCGTCCTCTCTCTGCTCTGCCTCCTGGCGACCATCGCCTGCGGTCCCACCTACGATGTCGTCATCCGGAACGGCGATCTCATCGACGGCACCGGCACGCCGCCACGCCGCGTCGACGTCGCGGTGCGCGACGGACGGATTGCCGCCATCGGCACCGTGCCGGGTCGCGGCCGGGAGGAGATCGACGCCCGTGGCCGCGTTGTGGCGCCCGGCTTCATCGACGTTCAGGGGCAGTCCGGCACGACGTTGCTGGCTGATGGAAATGGAGAAAGCCACATTCGTCAGGGCATCACCACGGAAATCATCGGCGAGGGCGGCACGCCGGCGCTCTGGACACCAGACGACGCCGACGATCCGTCCATCCAGCGTTTCGGTCTGAAATTCGATTGGAGCGGCTTCGACGGCTACCTCCACGCGCTCGAGACGAAGGGAACGTCGATCAATCTCGGCTCGTTTGCGCCGGTGGCGATGCTGCGCGAGCAGGTCATGGGCATGGCGGATCGCGCCGCCGGCGCGGCGGAACTGAAACGCGAACAGGACATTCTCGAACGCGCGATGCAGCAGGGCTCCTTCGGGTTCGCCACCGCGCTCATTTATCCGCCGGCGTCGTACACCACGACCGACGAGCTCGTCGCACTCGCAAGAGTGGCAGCGAAGTACGGCGGTATCTATATCTCGCACGTGCGGGGAGAGAGTTTCCGTCTCAAAGAGGCCATCGCGGAAGCCATTCAGATTGGAGAACAGGCCGGTCTGCCAGTCGTCATTTATCACCTGAAGATCGCGGCGAAGGCGAACTGGGGCCACATGGCCGAGATCCGGCAACTCGTGGAGCAGGCCCAGGCGCGGGGTGTCAACGTCACCGCATGTCAGTACCCGTACACCGCGGGTGGCACCGGCCTGCAAGCGACGCTGCCGGGTTGGGCGCAGGAGGGCGGACGCGAAGCCATGCTCGCGCGGCTGGCGAATCCCGGCGACCGGGCCAGGATGCGCTACGACATCGAGGCGAATACCGAGGTGGAGAACCTGCTTGGTGGCGCGACCTTCGACGGCGTTCAGATCGCCTCGGTGCCAGCCGACAAGGATCAGTCGATCGTCGGCAAGCGGCTCTCACAGATCGCCGCCGATCGGAAACAGGACCTTTGGGAAACATTGTTCGCGGTCCTCACGGAAAACGAAGGTCGCGTCGGCGCGCTGTACCACATGATGTCTGAAGACGATGTGAAGACCGCGATGCAGTTTCCGTGGGTCAGCGTCGGCACTGATTCATCGGCCATCAAGCCGGAGGGCGAGCTCGGGCGCGGTCAGCCGCATCCGCGATCGTATGGCACGTTCCCCCGAATCCTCGGCCATTACGTACGCGATGAAAAGGTCTTGCCGCTCCCCGAAGCGGTGCGAAAGATGACCACCCTGGCTGCGTCGCAAATGAAAATTGCGGATCGCGGGACGCTGAAGGAAGGCTACTTTGCGGACATCGTCATCTTCGATCCCAACACGGTTGCCGACACGGCGACATTTGAAAAGCCACATCAGTACCCCGTCGGCATCGACACCGTCATCGTCAATGGAGTGGTCACCGTGCGGAACGGGAAACACACCGGCGCTCATGCGGGACGTGCGCTGTTTGGTCCTGGCTATAAGAAGTGATGTTCCAGGCCATGGTCGGGTGGCCCAACATGGCTTCACATTTTCTCCACAATCATCGCGCACACTGTAATTCGTGGAGGTTGAAGCCATCGTTGTGGAGCAGTCGATCCCACGCGCCCTGGAGAAATTCTGGCACCGCGCGGACGCCGCAGAGCGTAGAGGCTATCTCGTTGCCGCGCTGCTCCTGGTCAGCGGGCTGATTCATCTCGCAGTTCTCGTCATCAGCGGCGGTTCGTGGCAGGGTCCTCTTTCGTTCCGCAAGCCGGCGACGTTTGGCCTGTCGTTCGGAATCACGCTTTTCACGATCGTGTGGGTGTCGCGGTTCCTGAAACTTGGAACGCGAGCTCGATCGGTTCTCCTGACAGGTTTCACCGCGGCGTCTGTGCTCGAAACAGCGTTGGTTTCACTCCAGACCTGGCGTGGCGTGCCGTCTCATTTCAACGTCGAGACGGGATTCGACGCGTGGGTAGCGCGCGGCCTCGCCGGCGGCGGCGTCGCTCTCGTTGCGATGATTGTTGTGCTTACTGTGGCCGCGTTCCGCAGCAATTCCGAGGTGCCCATCAGCATGAGGATTGCGATTCGGACCGGCTTCATCGCTTTGTGCGGAGCCATGGCTGTCGGCGCGACGATGATCGGCCGAGGAATGGTGCTGGTCTTCAGCGGCAATCCGGAAGCAGCTTACTGGACGGGAGGCGCGTTGAAACCGATGCATGCCGTAATGATGCATGGCGTCCTCGTGCTCCCCGCACTGGCGTGGCTGCTCTCGTTCGCTCGCTGGAGTGAACCACGACGCGCAAAGGTTCTGCTCGCGGCTTCGTGCGCGTACGTGCTGGTTATCGCAATCGTGGCGTTTCGGAATCTCGTCGGCCTGCTGTAGCCGCGGCTGTATCAACGCGACGGTTTACTTCGCCCACGCGTACCCCTCAGTCCTCGGATCGACGCCTGCATTGAGGACGCCTGTCCTCGGATCGAGCAGGATTGCGGCGTTGGCGCCAAGCGTCCAGTCGCGCGCCACGCGGAGCTTGTGACCTCGCGCGGTGAGCACCTTCCACACTACTTCAGGAATGCTGGCTTCCACAGAAAGATCGCCTGGGTACATCGTGTGCGGAAACGGCGACGCCGGGAACGCGCGCGTCGACCACCGCGGCGCTTCAATCGCCTGCTGCACGTTCATGCCGAAGTCCAGAATATTCAGCAGCGTCTGCATGGTGCGCTGAATCTGATCGTCTGCGCCGGGGCTGCCGATCAGCAGATACGGTTGGCCGTCTTTCAGGACGAGCGTGCTCTGCAGCGTGCTGCGCGGACGCTTGCCCGGCTCGAGCGCGTTCGGTTCGCCCGGCGTCAGCGAGTAGTAGTCGCCGCGGCACGTGAACATGAAGCCGAGATCGCCAACCACGACGCCGGTGCCGAATCCGCTGTGGAGGCTCGGCTCGAAGCCGACCATGTTGTGCTGCTTGTCGATCACGGCGATGTAGCTGGTGTCGCCGTAATGATCGGCGTCGCCTTCGAGGTGGACGTGCACGTCACGCTGAACGGCATCGGTGGATCGCATGAACTTTTCCGGCGTGCCCGGCCGTAGCTCCAGTGACGCCTTCGACATGTCGATCAGCGTTCGACGCTCCCGCGCGTACTCTTTCGAGAGCAGCCCGGCGTACGGAATCTTCACGAAGTCCATGTCGCCGAGATATTTCTCGCGGTCGGCCATCGCCAGCTTCAGCGCCTCGGCGGACAAGTGGATGTAATCAGCGCTGTTGTGTTTCAGCGCCCGATCGCGCGCGGCTTTCAGTGCCTGCGCGATATCGCCTTTGTAAAAACGAGGCGGAGCAGCAAGCGGCGCCGACGGGCCGTCACGAGGCAGGCAAGTTCTTCGCGGAAAACGGTCCCGCGTCGGGGTTCTTGAAGATCTCGCCGGCCTGTGGCACATGACCGTTCGGCGCGTAGACCTTCATCGTGGTCGGATACTTGCGGATTTTTTGCGACGTGGCGATGCCGCGCGCGAGTCCTTCGCTCAGCGGAAAGCCCTGTTCGGCGATCTCGAGCGCGGGCTGCAGCACCTGCGCGAAGCTCATGGTGCCCCAGCGATCGAGCAGGATGTACCACGCGTCCACGACACCAGGCGTGGAGGCGGCGAGCAGGCCATCGCTGTCCGGCAGCTTGCCGCCGTTGTTCTTGTTGTACCAGTCGATCGTGGCGAGCTTGGGCGCGGTGCCTTCGGCGTCGATGGCGACAACCTCTTTCTTCTTGGCGTCGTAGAGCAGAATCTGCGCGTCGGATCCGAATCCGTTGCTGTCGAAATCAACGAGGCTCAGCACCGCCTGGCCGGCAACAATGGCGTCGAAGGCGGTGCCGCCGGCGTCGAGGATGCGCACCGCCGCCGCCGTCGCTTCGGCCTTCATCGAGCTGACGGCGTACTCGCGTCCGCGCAACACTGGGCGCATCTGGCGCGGGGCGGCAGGAGCGTCGTTCGATTGAGCGTCCGTTGTCTGCCGAGTGCTCGCGACCTGTTGCGTGCTGACAGTGAGCGGCGCGGAGGAGCAGCCAGCGCGAGAAGGAACAGCTTTACCCGTGCGCGCATGCGAGCCTCCTGGATCGATTGGTGGGTGATCATACTCCTCACAGCCCGCTTTCGACCCTTGACGGCGGCCCTAAAGGCCCGCCACTACGCGACCCAAACGCAGGTAGTGGCGGGGCTTCAGCCCCGCCCACAGTTTCCGAAGAGGCAGTAGCGGGCTTTCTTGTCCGCCGGAGCTTCAGCGAAGGCCGGAAGCCCCGCCGGTGCGGCAGCCCTGGAGGCCGCCGCTACCGTGCGCTTCGGGTTTCCGGGGGAGCGTCGAACAGTTTGCGGCTCTCGAGGTTCTTCTCGATCTCCTGACGTGCACGCATGATCGGCCGCATCTTCTTCTGCGACGCCAGCGCCAACTGATCCTCGACGTGGATGGATCCGACGCGCGACCAGTTGCCGTAGCCGAGCAGCGCTTCGCCAATCGGCGGGCCGTTCTTCTGGAATTCGATCACCGCGTAAAACGTGTCGCCGCCCTGAATTTGCGTTTTGCCCTCCACAAGCGGACCCGTGGCGACCGTTCTGATGCCGCCTAACGTGCCTGGAACGCCGTTGCCGGGCAGGTCCAACGAGCCCTTTCGCAGGCGAACCACATCGCCCCAGATGACGTGCATCGTGTCGTAGTCCGTCTCGAGGCGGCGCGCGACAGTCTCGAGCAGTTGCACGGCGCGGGCCGGATCTGCAAATCCCGACGGTGTCGTCAACGGTTGCTTCGGATCTGCCGCGACCGCATAGCCGCCGATGTTTTGAAAAGCGTTCCCCGCGCCTTGAATGAAGCTGACGAACAGAAACGTGCCGTCAGAAGTCGTCTCGCCCTGGCGATCCCATTTCGCCAGGATGTCCGCGGCTTCCTTCGCTTTGGCCGATCCCATCTGCCGCGCAGCGGCGACGAGATCGTCCACGAAGTGATCGGCGATCTCGCTGCGCGTCGACAGCTTCATCGCCTTCAAATCAGAGAGCGTGATCTTGCCCGACTGTGACAGCAGCCGGATGCTGCGCTGCGATCGCTGCGTGAGACCTGGGGGAGGCGCGATATACGCCGCGAACTTCGCCGGATCGAGGACCATCGGATATGTCGATGTCCATGGCGAGTCGTTGCAGTTCTGAATCCACCCCGTCGGCGGATCGATCACCTGCGGTAGCTGATCGAACGGAACGATCTTGTCCGTCGAAACGAGATCGGATCGGTCGCCGGGAATGACGCCGTTCCAATACGCGTGGTCACCTTGCGCGCGCACCGGAGGGGCGGCGTTGTAGACGTACATGATGTGCCCATCGCGATCGGCATACATCGTGTGAAAGATGGGCAGCTGCTGCATTCGCATCGCTGCTCGCCATTCGTCCAGGTTGTGCGACAGCCCCATCCGCCAGAACTGCTCGAACATCCGCGGCCGATCTGCTGCGACGACGCGCAGCGCGACAGTGACTCCGCGGCGATCGGCGAATACGGGTCCGTGCACCGATCGCCGAATCGCGAGCGGCTCGTCACGAAGCGTCCCGTCAGCCTGCCTGACTTTGACGATCTGCTTCTCGACGTCAAACGATTTCGTTTGGCCATCCAGCACATAGCCGCCGTCTCTCAAGGTGAGCCGGTAGACATCTGCGCCGGTGGGCCCGTTCGTCGTCTGCGTCCACGCAACAAACTCGGTGAAGCACTGGCGCAGGACCGGGAAACCGACCCATACCGCGCCGTACGAGGTCACTCCCGGCGCCGTCAGTTGCACTTCGAAATACGTGTCTCTGTCCGCCCACGCCAGATGGGAGTTGCTCAAGAGCATGGCGTTTCCGGAAGCGGATTTCGACGGACCGATCGCCCACCCGTTCGATCCGTGCGTCTCGAGTGGCTCGCGACGCGCCTTGGCGTAGACGCTATCTTCGCTGGTCAGCCAGTCGTAATGGATGATGCGCAAGCCGTGCGCGTACACGTCTTCGGCCGTCAGCGGGAGGACTGCTTTCGCCGCGGCGCTCAGCAGCGCCGGATGCTCCGCGGCCCACGCGTTCAGGCCCGCGGCAAACGCGCGAATGAGTGGACCGAACTCGGACGTCTGTTGCGAGGCCCAGACCGCGGCCTTCTGTGGGATGGCGTTGGCTCGCACCCAGCGATCGCTCGCGAGGTACGCATCGCCATAAAACTCCGCGCCGCGGCCGCGCGCCTGCGCGTAGAGACGCACGAGGAGCTCGGAGTGCGCTTCCATCTGCGCGTAGCCGTACGCGTAGAAGAGGCTCGGGTGATCGGGCGCAAAGATGTGCGGGATGCCGTAGTGGTCCCAGAGGATCTCCGTCCCTTTAGCCGGAACGGCCCTTCGACTCGCTGCCGAATCGCCTTGCTGTCGAAGGCTCGAAGGCTCAGGGCGGGTAGCCGCGCTCGGGAGGGCGGCGAGCGTGATGAGCGCCAGTCCTACCCAGAGCGCACCGCGGGAGCGTTTCCAACTGCGTATGTTGGCCTGTCGCATGCGACACAATATAAACGGTCGCGCCCGCTCGACGAGGCGCTTTTATTGCACGAAGAGGGTGTCGTACCGGTGCGTGGCCAGTGCGGCGTCGAGGCTCGTGGCCGCGCGCTTCATCAGCGTCGGATCTCCATTCGGCCCATCCATCGACACCGCTACGTACGATGGCGAGCTCCCCACTGTCACATTGAAGATGCGGCCGTCGATCCGCACCCGTTCCTGGAAGCCGCCCAATTCGTCGGGCAGCCGCTCCCCGCCGAGCTCCTTGGTCAGCACCTCGACCATGGCCGCGCGCAGCGCCTCACTGCCAGGACGCAATGTGTAGCTTTGAAACTCGCCGGGCTTCCCGAGCGTAACCTCGCCGCGATAAGGGAAGGGTGTGAAAGCCGCGCGTTCGGAAAGGACGTCTGTGCCGTCGAGTCCGCGCTTCCACTCGAAATGATGACGCACCCATTCGGGATCGAGCGTCTTGAATGTGTTGAAGCGCATCCGCGCGCGATCGACGGGCAGCGTGTACGAGCTGTTCGCGCGCCAGTCGACGACGACGAGCTCGGGCTTGTCTTCCGAACCATCGAGGGCCAACCGCACGAGGCTTCCTTCGTCGGGTGACACATCGAGCGGCGGCACGTCCGCAACGAACGTAGGAGCATCGGGCCAATTGAATGGCCGCGCGGACAAGGATCGCGTGTCGAGAACGGAGTGACCGACGAGATAGAGGCCCGGGGTAGCGAACGTCGATCGGTCCATCCAGCCAGGAACCACCACACGATCTCGCGCCGCGACGAAGCGCGTGGTCTCGGATGTTAACGGACGTCCGTCAATCGGGGCCGAGCAGGCGCCGACGTCTCGTATCGTGTATGCGTCGTTTTCCGCGATCACCAGCCGGCAGACGTCCTGCGAGTCACTTTGCTCGATCACGACGAGCAGCGCCGGTTTGGCGCTGACGACAACGGACACGGCGCTCACGTTGCCCAGATCGCGAATCGGCTCGCCGTTGTAGCGCACCTCGAATCGCGACTTCGCGGCGAATTCGGTGGTGCCCTCCACGTTGTAGAAGTAGCTGACCGCAGTGCCCACTTGAAAGGGCCCGACGACATCCGTACGGATCGGCTCGCTCTCGCGGACTACGCGAAACCTGTACGAGAACCGGTCCGGCCCCGCACCCTCGCCTTGCCGTGGCAGCCACTCGCTCCATTCGCGCTGTGCCGCACCAGGGTGACCTGGCAACGGCACGATGAACCCGGCGAGGATCGTCTCGCCAACCCAGAAGTTGAGCACGCGCGAGCCGCGGCTCGTGAAGACGCGCACCGCACCAGGCACGACCCATCGCCCCTCGACCTGGTGAGCATCCTCGAGAAACAACGGACCATCTTCCGACACGCGTACAACCGATCCACTCGCCGCGCCAAGCTGCACGAGCGCCCTTCCCGGCGCCGCAATCGGATTGGCTGCGCCGGAGGGCCACCGCAATTCGGTGACGAGAAGCATCTCCTCGCCGTCGATCGTCGGCGGAATGTCGGCCAGGAGACGCGCGACACCACCGGTGCCGGTGAGGAGCAGGACAATGATCCCGGTTGAGACGCCCAGCGCTTTGAGAAATCCGGGCTTGGGCCGGGCGGCTACGATGCGCGAGGCGACGAGACCGATGACGAAGCCGCCGACGCCGCCCAGCAGTGCCAGCGCGACGACGAAGTAGCCGGAGCCGCCCTCGAACGACGACACGCGGTACCACATGGCCGCGAGGCCGGCAACAAGGGCGCTCGCCAACAGTCCGGCGATGCTCGTGAGCATCGCCACGACGAGAGACAGCGTCCAACCCATGGCGCGTTGCAGCACCGCCCGGTCATGACGCGAGCGCCGCTATGACGAGGAGGACCAGCTCTCCTTTCCGATCTTCCACGCGCCGTTCTCCTTGACGACCTCGATGGTGCCGGTGGTCTTCTTCTTGTCGGAATCGACACCTTCGACTGTCAGCGTGGCTCCGGTGGCCGTCTTTTCCTCTTTCACGATCTTCACGTTTGTCAGCGTGCCCATGATCTTGATGACGCCGAACATCTTCGGCCGCTCGGCCGCAGGCGTCGCTTCAACCTGCGCGCGTGTCTCCTTTGACATGTACGGCAGCAGCTCGTCGATCGTCTTCGCCTTGTCGAAGGCCGTTCGGTACGTCATATAAAACTGCGACACGGTCTGCTCGGGTTTCTGGGCGGCCACAGGCGCTGCGACAATGGCCATGACGACACACGCGGCGGCGAGTCTGACAACGTGACGTGCTCTCATTCGATCACCTCGCCGCGGATTCTACGCCGTGTTGTACGGTCGTCGTCAACCACACACGTCGAGATCAGCGATATGTATGTGACACATCGGGCTCAGCCCGCGAGTCTTTCGAAGGCCGCCACGAGATCGCTTTGTCCAAGCGCCTGTTCGACAACCGTAAGGTGCGCCGGATGCGTTCAGCGTCGATCTCGGGATGGTGGAGGCGCCAAAGCGCCGTCGCATCATCGATGTCTTTGGGTCGGCTCGCGAGCACCGTCGCGACAATTAAATCGCCGACCTCGATGGTGGGCGCCACGATGCCGCCAAGGTCGAGGAGCTTGGCGCGATCGAGAAACTCGTCCTCGAGTCCCGCTCCGGCGAGCACGATATCCAGGGGCATCGCCGTCTGCCTGTGCACGAACGGCATCACACGCGTACGTCGCACGAAGTCGGGGTCGTCCACCCGCAACGCGAAGCCCGCCGCCTCCATATCACGCGCGAATCGCTCCCACGTCAGGCACGAGCGCGAGCGTCACGTCCACGTCCGCACTGAGCCGCGGGACGCCATAGGCGACGACGGCCTGCGCGCCGAAGACATACCAGCGTCCCCAGCGGGCCAGCACCGGCGCGACCGCCGCCAGCAGTTCAAGCGCGGCGGGTTGAGCTGGCACGGCGGAGGCGCTGCGCGAGGCGCACGTGGTGCTGCAGATCCTCACGGCGACTAACGGGATCAGGCCAGGCGGGATGCTGATGGAGCGCCTGTTGGCGGAGCTCCTCGGCGACGCGAAACCCTTCGACCCGGCCAAGACGCGCGATGCGGTCGCCCCAGTACGTCTCCTTGCTGGCGCGCACCGCCTGCCAGTCGCGCGACAGGTATTCGCGAATGCCGCGGGTGTCCACGAGACGATTTTAGCGCCGCCTCGGCCGACGACGCACGTCGCCACAGCCTTGTCTGCGAAATGCCTGCTGCTACTGCATGCGCTGTGCGTCGTTGAATGTGACACGCACAGAAGTCTTGGGTCCCGGCTTGACCGGCTGAGGCTTATCCTTGGCGGTTTTCGCGCCGTAAAAGACGATCGGAGATCCAGATGGCGGCGGCGCCTGTCCCGCGAAGCCGCCTTTTTCGTCGTATGCGATCGCAATGTAAACCTGCGGTGGGCTGACGTTGGCAAACGTCGCTGTGCCGCCGTTCTTCTCAATCGTCTGCTCCGCGATTGGAATGCTTCCCGGATTGATGTCCGGCGTATTGAACAACCACACCCAGATGCTGTGATTTGCGTCCACCGTCCCTTTCCCGGAGTACTTGACGGTCACGGTCACGCCCTTGGCGCCAGCGGCCGGTTTCGTTTGCTGCGCTTGTGCCGGCAACTGCGCGATCACGAACAATGCCGCGAACGAAAGGGCCATAGTCAACCTTCGAGGAATGTATCGGGTCATCTGATGCGGCTCCTCACACGTTGTTTCGACATCAGCTATTAGACGACACTCGGCACGCTGGCCGTTCATCAGGTGCCAAGGCGGACGTGAACAGTGCCGGGCAGAATGACAGAATCGCCAGGTCAACGGTGCGGGTATATCGTCGTGCTAGAGTGCGGTGGTGGCACGCTCGGTAGGGAAGAACGTTCGTCGGAAAGACGCCGACGCGAAGGTCACCGGCGCGGCGAAGTACATCGACGACCTGACGTTCCCCGGCATGCTGCACGGCACGACCATTCGATCGACGGTGCCGCGCGGCGCCATCGCCTCGATCAAACTCGACTTCGATACAACCGGCTTCATCATCGTCGACTTTCGCGACATCCCCGGCCGTAACATCGTCGCGCTGATAGACGACGACCAGCCGTGTCTGGCGGAACACGAGGTTTATCACTTCGCCGAGCCGATTTTGCTTGCGGCGCATGCCGATCGCGATTTGTTGGCAACGGTCAAAGCAGACATCGAATACCGCCCGCAGCCTGCGCTGTTCGATCCCGAGCGCTCTACGCGCTCGTTCAAGAACATCGAGATCACGAAAGGCTCGCTCGAGGAGGGATTCCGCGATGCGGACGTGATCGTGGAAGGCGAATACCGAACCGGTCATCAGGAACAGCTCTACATCGAAACGAACGGAATGATTGCAGTGCCCGACGGCAAGGGAATGACCGTCTACGGATCGCTGCAGTGTCCCTATTACGTCCATCGCGCGCTGAAAGTGCTGCTCGGCATGTCCGACGAGCAGGTCCGCGTGATTCAAACAGAGACCGGCGGCGGATTTGGAGGAAAAGAAGAGTACCCGTCGCACATCGCGTGTCACGCGGCGCTTCTGGCACGCAAATCGGGGCGGCCGGTAAAGCTGGTGTACGACCGCGTAGAGGACATGCTGGCAACGACGAAACGCCATCCGTCCATCGTGCGGCACCGTACGGGTGTTCGACGCGACGGCCGGCTCACCGCTATGGACACCGAGGTCGTTCTGGATGGCGGCGCGTATTGCACGCTGAGTCCGGTCGTGCTCTCTCGCGGCGTGCTGCATGCGTCAGGCCCGTATCGATGTCCCAACGTCCGCATTCGCGGACGCGCCATGCGCACCAACACGCCGCCAAATGGCGCCTTTCGTGGGTTCGGCGCGCCGCAGACGCAGTTTGCCGTGGAAGTGCACATGGAGCGCATTGCCGAAACGCTCGGCGTCGATCCGGTGCGGCTGCGAGAGGTGAACGCGCTCGAGCCGGGAGACACCACCGCGACGGGACAGACGTTGGGAGCCGACGCGAGCGCGCTGCCTGTCTTGCGCGAAGCGGTCCGGCGCAGCGGCTTTCATCGAAAGCGCCGGCGCTGGGCAGGATCGCGACGCGGAATCGGGCTCTCGTTGTTCTTCCACGGATCAGGCTTCACCGGCGCCGGTGAGGTGAAGCTTGCGTCGAAAGCCGCGCTCGAGCTCACAGCACGCGGCGTCCGCATTCTTGTGGCCTCCACTGAAATCGGGCAGGGGACGCGGACCATGCACGCGCAGATTGTGGCGGACACGTTGGGCATTCCCTTCGATGCGGTCGAAGTGAACGATGCCGACACGGGCCTCGTGCCCGACAGCGGTCCGACGGTTGCGTCGCGCACGTGCATGATCGTGGGACGGCTGCTCCAGGTGGCCGCGGAGCAAATGCGTGCGCGTCTCAAAGGCATGT
>Ga0137369_10006042_pt1 | contig 12266 bp, 11 predicted proteins | sample SagtaG_12_FD_104918 | JGI IMG/M metagenome (GOLD analysis project Ga0137369, IMG submission 104918) | Vadose zone soil microbial communities from Sagehorn Ranch, Mendocino, California, USA - Sage1_L_113_16 metaG | ecosystem: Environmental > Terrestrial > Soil > Vadose zone | place: USA... | reverse complement strand
CGGAGGCGGGCCGGGAAGCTCCCGCCTGGCCGAGGTGGCGGGCGCCATCGAGGCCCTCGGGACCCGTGTCTACCGCTTCGCCGCTCCCGAGCTCGGAGAGCCGCTTTCGGTCTTTCCGCTCACGGTCGTCATCCAGCGGATCGCGCTCGAGTTCGCCCTCCAGCTTGGCACCGATCCCGACAACGTCCAGCCGAGCAGCTGGGGTGCGATTGAGATCTGAGCGCTCGCCTCAGCCACGGATGTATCCGGCCTTCCGCAAGAAGTTCCTGAGCATCGTCAGGTAGGAGGCGGCGTCCTCAGACTCGCCGAGCACCGGCGCGAGAGAGCCGTCCTGCAGCGCTTCCGAGAACACTTGATCGCCGAGCGCTTCGCGGCCGAGCATGTACTGGTCTGCGGCCCAGGCAGCGAGGACGTAGCGGACAGTCTCGCCGCGATGGGCGACGTAAGAGCGCCAGAGGCGAGCTGCATCCTGCTCGATCAGCTTCGGATAGCGCCGGGTGACGTCGCTGAACTTGCCCTGATCGTATGACCAGAGCTGGATCGGCGCCACGACGCCGGCGTAGCCCGTGAGCTCTGCGAAGCGATCGTCCTTCGAGACGAACTCCGGGCGGCCGTCGTCATCGACGTCTTGCAGGTCGGGGCTTGCGAGCGCGTCCCCCCAGAAGTGCGTCTCGGCGACATACGTTCCCCGCGACGGTTCGAACCGGTAGATGCGCGACCACTCGCAGCAGTGCGTCCCGTTCCAGTCGAGCTCCAGCCTCACTTCCGGCTCGCCGTCGCCGTCGAGATCGCGCACGGCGAAGTCGTCCGAGTAGCCGTAGGCCGTGTATGCCGTATTTGAGTGAGGCGGCTCGGACGGCACTGCCTCGGAGAAGACCTCCTTGCCTTCACGGGAGATGGCGATGCGTGCGTCCGTGAAGAAATCTCCGACCTCCTTGAGCCTGTCGAGTCTCTTGTAGGTGAGGACGGCTCGCGTCGAGCCCGCCTGCGCCGCCACACTCGGAGGTTGGCAGCCCGTGCCTGATCCTTCCGCCGGCCGCGGCGGGGTGAAGTGGACCAAAGCGCGTCCGACCCGGTCGAGGAGCCAGAAGCTTCCGTCCGGAGCGGCCTCGATCGCGACGAGTCCCTTGGCGCGCGCGACCGGCCACATCGCGACGTCGCCTTCGGTGGTGATGCGCCCGATGCAGGTATCGGACGTGAACCAGAGGGCGCGATCCCGTCCGGAGGCGATGTCCGTGGGACTCACCTCGGGTCGCAGCGCATACTCGGTGATCTCACCCGCGGCGGTGATGCGGCCGATCCGATGGCCCCCCTCTTCGACGAACCACAGGGCGTCGTCGGAGCCGGCCACGATCCGTGTCGGACCGGAGCGCGGCTTGGGGAGGGGCCACTGCTCATAGTCACCGTCCCGCGTCACTCGCCCGACAGCATCGGGCAGCTTGTCCGGCTCATAGGAGCTCTCGGTGAACCACAGCGCACGATCAGGGCCCGGTGCGATTCCTCCGAGCTCGAAGAAGTCGTCGCGACGTGACGTCAGGGGAAGACTCGTAGCGATCACGCCATCCATAGTCATGCGCTGGATGCGAGCGGGAGAATCGGAGGAATCCGCATACCAGAGCCCGCCGTCGACGCTCGTGATCACGGAGAGAGAAGGAGACACGCCGACCTTCGGGCTCGTGATGTTGCCCTTCGAATCGATCCGTCCGATAGCTCCGGTCGTCGGGAACCACATCGCATGGTCCGGCCCTTCGACGATGTCGCCGGGAAAGTCAAGGTCGGGCTGCTCCTCTTCCGGCAGCGGGTAGTCGGCGACACTCCCCGTCGGGTCGACGCGCACGATCGAGCCGAACGAGTCGCTGATCCAGATGACGCCCTCGCGTGACAGTGCGAGGTACGCACACTCTCCGCACGCCGGCAGCCGAATGTCCGCCTGCTCCGCTGGCCGGGTGCGCTGTGCTCCGCAGGCAGTCACCAGCAAGGCGCTGAATACGAGGCCGGCGACTACGAAACCGGAATGTGATCTCGAGCATCGCCGTTTCACGGCGCCCAAGCGTGACGGCTCGAGGTTGGACCTCGGTAAAGGATCACTTCAGTCGATACTCGGGGCCGCCCGGATCGACGGGCTCAGCGTTCCCAAGACGGCCAGGACCAAGCCGAAAGCGGCGAACACGGCGATCGTGGCGCGCGCCGAGACCGTGCTCAGCAGCGCCCCGGCGGCGAGCGGGCCGAGAGGAGCGATCAGGAGCGAGATCGTGGTGCGCACCGACTCGGCACGACCGAGCAAGTGGTCGGGAGTCATCGCGATCCGGTAGCCGTGGACGACGGAGTCGGTCGACGGAATCGCCAGCGCCGTCGGGAGGAGGCCGGCCATGAGGACGAAGACGTCCGGGTGAACGAGGAACGCGGCGCAGCCGAGCCACGTCCAGAGCTCGAGGAGCAGGACGGCCCGGACGGGAAGGGCGCGGCGCACGAGCGGCGACAGGAACGAGCCGAGCAGGACACAGGCGCCGAACGCGGCCACGAGCACGCCTACCTCCCCGCCCGACAAGCCCTGCCGGGTGCCGATCACGACCAGCGCGAGCAGCAGGCCGGGACCCAGGAAGTTCGCCAGACCGAAGAGGAGCGCGCAGGTCCGCAGGAACGGCCGGCTCCAGAGGAACCGGAAACCCTCCGCCAGTCGTGATCGAAGCGGCGAAGGGTCGGCCTCGCGCTTCTCCTGAAACGGCGTACGCATGGCGAGCAGCGAGAGGGACGAGAACGCGTACGAGACCGCGTCAACGAGGAACGGAAGCGCCCGGGCCAGGCCGAAGAGCGCCCCGCCCAGCGGCGGGCCGGCAACCAGCACGCCCGCCTCCCGGCCGGTCCGCGCGGCGACGGCAGCCGGAAGTTGGCGGACGGCCACGACAGCTCGCAGGGCGCCTGTCTGGGCGGCCGAGAAGAGCGCCGTCCCGGCGCCTTCGACGAAGGCGACGAGCACAATCGCCCAGAGCGAGACCCAGTCGGCGAGGATCGCGAAGGCGAGACTGCCGATCGCAAGGGCGCGGACGCCGTCGGCGCCAATCATCAGCCACTTGCGGTTCCAGCGATCGGCCGCGAGGCCGGACGGCAGTGCGAGCAATGCCATCGGCAGGGCCCGCGCAAAGGCCACGGCGCCGGCCTTCGCAGCCGAACCGGTGACGGCGAGGACGAGCAGCGGGTACGCGATCGCGGTCGACTGCGTGCCGACGCTGGAAAGCAGCTGCCCGGCCTGGAGCAACACGAAGTCGCGGTTTCGGCGCAGAGGAACCGCGGTCATGTGGTGAAGATACGGGCGTGGACGAGAAGCGGCGATTTCCCGTGGCAGACGTCGAAGGGGCAGCCATTCGTAGCGCGCGTGCGGTCGTGCTCGTCGAAGGGATCAGCGACCGGGTCGCGATCGAAGCGCTCGCTGAGCGCCGCGGTCGGAATCTCGACGCCGAGGGTGTTTCCGTCGTGCCCATCGGGGGTGCGCAGGCGATCGGACGCTTCCTGGATCGGTTCGGCCCGCAGGGGCTCGACCTCAGGCTGGCCGGCGTCTGTGACGCCGCAGAGGAGGGCGAGTTCCGGCGCGGTCTCGAGCGGGCCGGGCTCGGCTCAAATCTGACGCGCGCCGAGATGGAACGACTCGGGTTCTACGTGTGCGTCGAAGACCTCGAGGACGAGCTGATCCGCGCTCTCGGCGCCCCCGCCGTGGAACGGGTCGTCGACGCCCAGGGAGACCTTGGATCCTTCCGTACCCTCCAGAAGCAGCCGGTCTGGCAGGGACGGAGAGCCGAGGATCAGCTGCGGCGCTTCATGGGCAGCGGCGGCCGCCGGAAGATCCGGTACGCGCGTCTGCTCGTCGAGGCGCTTGATCTCACTCAAATGCCTCGGCCGCTGGACCGTGTACTTGCTCATGTCTCAACCTCAGCAGAACTCTCTTGACCAGACACCCACGGTCATTTGCTTTCGACGGGCGACCAGACTGGCCAATCGTCCTCTAAAGAGTTCCGCGTCAGCCTGCGCTGCCGGCTGCCGTCGGCGTTCATGACGTAGATCTCAGCATTCCCGTCGCGGTTGCTGTCGAAGACGATCCTGCGCCCGTCGGGCGACCAGTCCGGTTCGGCGTCGGCCGCCGGGTTCCGCGTCAGCCTTCGCTGCTCGCTGCCGTCTGGCGACATGACGTAGATGTCGAAGTTCCCGTCGCGGCCGCTCTCGTAGGCGATGCTGAGCCCGTCCGGCGACCAGGCGGGTTCGGCGTCGTCCGCGGAGCTCCGGGTCAGCCTCCGCTGGCCGCTGCCGTCTGCGTGCATGACGTAGATCTCGGAATTGCCGTCACGCTTGCTGACGAAGGCAATCCTGAGCCCGTCCGGCGACCAGTCAGGAAGGACGTCATTCGCTGGGTTTCGCGTCAGCCTTCGCTGGCCGCTGCCGTCTGCGTTCATGACGTATATGTCCGGGTGGTGTCGGCCGCGGCGCCAGCTTGTGAAGGCGATACTCCTGCCGTTGGGCGCCCAGTCGGGCATGCCGTCACCCCCTGCATGCTGCGTCAGCCTCCGCTTATGGCTGCCATCACCGTTCATGAGGTAGACGCCGAAATTGCCGCGGCGTTCGCTGTCGAAGGCGATGGTGCGGCCGTCCGGGGACCAAGACGGATAGCCGTCCCACGCCGGGTTCCGTGTCAATCTCCGCTGCCCACTTCCGTCCGCGTTCATCACGTAGACGTCCCCGGGCGCCGACGCGAGGAACCGGACGAAGGCAATCTTCTGCCTGTCGCCGTTACGGCCGCAGGCGGCAGCGAAACCGACCACGACGGCAAGCGCAGCCGAAACCGCCGCCGCCTGCTTCATCGCCTTCGTATTTCGCCAGGATTCCGGCAGGAGATCGGTTGGGTTGAGTCGCGGGAAGCGAGGGATTCGCTCAGGTCCCGGGCTTGACCGTCATCAAGAAGACGATCACGAGCAGGACCCCGAGCAGGGCGCGCGAGAGCCAGACGAGGTTGCGGAGCCGGAGCGCCAACGCCGGGCTAGGCCCTTCGGCGGCCAATCGAGCTCCGGCGCTCCCGATCCCGCGGCCGAGATAGCCGAATGCGACGAGCGAGACGATCGCCCAGAGAATGAGCCCCCAGACGATGAACGGCTCTCCCCAGTCCCAGTAGCCCGTCTGCCTGAGCCCTACGCCCGAGACGATGATCACGAGAGCGGCCGGGAGGAACACCCTCATCACGAGGTAGGACACATTCGCGGCGAAGAACGCCGTCTTCGCGGGATCTGCCGCACGCTTGGTGAGGATGCCGAAGACCTGAATCGCCGCCGCGCCTCCGATCCACGCGATGGCGGCGGTCACGTGGAGGAAGAGCCAGAACTCGTACCAGGTCATCGGGAACTGGACGTTCAGGAAATTGATGTCGAGGGTCTTTCGCGTCCCAAGGCTGCAGCAAAGCGTAAAGCCTCCCCGGCGACGGCGCACCGGCGTGCCTCTGGAATCCTGCCGCTCCCCGTTGTACGGTCAGGGCGAGTCCGCTTGAACAGCCGCTTGCAAGGCCTGCTTCTGCAGCATCGAGAGCGCGTACGCGACGCGATGCTGATGGCCGCGCTCTTCGGCGGTTACGTCGGGTCCGCCAAGGTCGGCATCGAGCTCTCCGTCGCGCATGGGGTGATCACGCCTGTCTGGGCTCCGACGGGCATCGCCCTTGCCGCGCTCTTCCTCTACGGGCCAAGGCTCTGGCCGGCGGTCGCGCTCGGCGCCATCGTCGCCAACGCGACAAGCGGCGCGTCAGGGGTGGACGCGATTCTCATCGCCGTCGGTAACACGCTCGAAGCACTCGTCGGCAGCATCCTGCTGCGCCGGGTGGGCTTCCGTCCGGCTCTCGATCGCATGCGCGACATCTTTATGCTCGTCTCTCTCGGCGCGGTCGCGAGCACCGCGATCAGCGCGACGAACGGAGTGACGACGCTCTGGCTGTCGGGCGAGATCGAACGCTCGCACTACGGATCGGAATGGCTGCTCTGGTGGGTCGGGGACGGCATGGGCGACCTGATCGTCGCGTCGCTCATCTTCGTTCTGTCGACGAAGCCCTACCTCCGGCTCGACCGCCGCGCGCGGCTCGAAGGGCTCGTCCTGCTCGGTCTGCTCGTCGGCGTCAGCTCGGTCGTCTTCCTCGCGGGCCAGTGGCGGTACCCGCATCTGCTCTTTCCAGTGCTCATCTGGGCGGTCCTCCGTTTCCACCAGCTCGGGGCGGTGACGAGCAGCTTCGTCGTCGCGACGATCGCGGTCGTCGGAGTCGTCCACGGGACGATCCCCCTGGGCGACCGGAGCGGAACCGAGATCGTGCAGATTCTCGAAGCGCTCACGGCGGGAGTCGCGATCAGCCTTCTGATCCTGGGGGCGTCGCTGGCCGAGCGCATGAAGGCTCTGAACGAGCTCGCCCGGGCTCACGCCAGCCTCGAAGAGGCGCAGGAGGTCGCGCACATCGGCAGCTGGGAGTGGGACATCCCCAGGGACCAGGTCACGTGGTCGGACGAGCTTTACCGCCTCTGGGGTCTCGAGCCGGGATCCGAGACGATGACGTACGAGCGGTACCTCGACTCGATCCATCCCGAAGACCGCGAGCTCGCGCGGAAAACGATCGAGGGCGCGTATGCGGGAGGGGCGCCCTTTGCCTTCGACCACAGGGTCACGCTCCCCGACGGGCGCCTGCGCTGGATCCACGGCAGCGGGCGCGTGATCGCAGACGAAACCGGAGCGCCCGCGCGGATGCTCGGGACCGCCCAGGACATCACGGTGCGCAGGCAGGTCGACGAGCTGCGCGACTCGATTCTCTCGACGGTCTCGCATGAGCTGCGGACGCCGCTGACCTCGATCATCGGCTTCGCCGTCACGCTGCGGGAGAGGGGAGCCCGGCTCGCGGAGGAGACCCGAAGGGAGATGATCGACCATCTCGCCCAGCAGGCGAACAAGCTTGACAATCTCCTCTCCGATCTCCTCGATCTCGACCGGCTTCGGCACGGCTTCGTCAGGCCCAGCTTCCGCGCGACGGACATCGGGCGGCTCGTCACCCAGGTAGCGTCGAGCCACGTGTCCGACACGCACGAGATCGACGTGCGGGTGGTCTCGGCGGTTGCAGAGGTGGACGCTCCGAAGGTCGAGCGGGTCGTCGACAACCTGCTCGCGAACGCCGTCAGTCACACGCCGCCGGGCACCAAGGTCTCGGTCCGGGTCGAGACCGGCTCGGGCGGAGTGCTGATCGCCGTCGACGACAGCGGCCCGGGCGTCGCCGAGGAGCATCGAGAGGCAATCTTCGGGATCTTCAATCGCGGCGGAGACAACGACGGGACGCCGGGCACCGGGGTCGGGCTTTCGCTCGTCGCCCAGTTCACTGCGCTCCACGGCGGCCGCGCCTGGGTCGAGAAGAGCCCGGCCGGCGGAGCCTCGTTCCGCGTCTTTCTCCCGGAGCAGCAGCCGCTGTAGAGGAATCACCTGGCCCGATCGGCCCTCAGGATGAGCTGCCTGCCGTCCGTGAGGCTCACGCGAATGGCCACCTGGCCGGTCGCATTCACCGATACCGGGTTCGAGGCGAAGTCCGCGACGGTGGAGCCGTGCAGCGGGTCTCCGAGGGCCAGGATCCGGTCCGCCTCCGGGTCGGGGCCGGCAAAGAGGCCGAGGCTCCCGCCCCGCGGCGTGGCGATGCGCACCACCGCACCGGCGCTGGTGATCAGGGCGCTGCGGCACGACTCGAATGCGCCGTCCGTGCCGATACCCCGAGTGACCAGACCCGCGTCCACGGTGAAGATCCCCCCGCCCCCGGCCAGCAGCGTCGCCGCGAACGCCACGGTCCCCCGGTCGTTGAGCGAGGGGAAGGGCGCGAGGGTCTCGAAGACGGCGCCGGTCTCCGCGACGGTCCGGACGGATCCTCCGCGGCCGGCGTAGATGCCCTGGACGCCATCCTTCCGGTCGGCCCGGAACACCACGGTCCCGCCCCTGTTGATCACGGGCAGGCCGTGGAACCTGCTCCAGGGACCCTCCGTGTCCGCCACGGCGGTGACCGCGTCACAGTCCCCGACGAAGACCCCGCTCACCCCCGCCGCGCGGTCCGCGCGGAAGGCGATCATGCCGGCCTCGTTCATCGTCGGGCCCAGCGGGCCGATGGACGCGAACTGACCACGGGTGTCCGCGATCGTCTGCAGCCCGTCGCGGAGGAGGAAAACGCCCTGGCCGCCGCCCGGGAGGTCCCCGTAGAAGCTCGTGGCCCCGGCGCCGTTCAGGTCGGGGTGGCTCGTGACACCGGCCAGGAGAGCGGGCCCGGCATCCTCCGCGACCGCCCCGCCGCTGCCGGTGAAGACTCCCGTGCCCCCGCTCCGCAGCGCCGCCTGGAACGCCACGGTACCGGCGTCGTTCACGGAGGCCACGTAAGGCGCGAAGTCGCTGAACCGCTCGCCCGTGCTCGCGATCACCGTCCAGGAGAACAGGGGAGGACTTCCACTCACGAGGGATCGGGCGAGGATACGTCTGTCAACGCGTTCCGGGTTCCTCAGACGCTGATGACGAGCTTCCCTCGCGCGTGTCCTTCACCGAGGTACCGGAGAGCGTCGGCGACTTCGCCCAGGTCGTAACGCCTCTCCACGACGGGCTTCACCTGTCCGGACTCGAGCAGCTCCCGCAGGAGATCCATGTCCGGCCCGTTGAACTTCGCGACGAAGAAGACGGCCTTCTGACTGCCGCGCAACGCCGCCAACCGGACTCTGGCGATGTGACCGAGAGGCCCCAGCAGGGGACCCTTCGGTCCTCCGACTATGACGAGCGTCGCGTGCGGGCTCAGCACGCGCCGGCACTGCGACCAGGACTTGCTCCCCGCGACGTCCAGGATCGCGTCGTAGCGCCCGCCGCTCCGGGTGAAGTCCTCCCGGGTGTAATCGATCACGTGATCGGCGCCAAGCGATCCCGCCTGCTCGATATTCCTCGTGCTGCAGACGGCGGTCACCTCCGCGCCGAGCGCTTTGGCGATCTGCACGGCGAACGTGCCCACCCCGCCGGAGGCGCCGTTCACGAGGACCTTCTGTCCCGGCTGAAGCTGCCCGTGGTCGCGCAGACCTTGCAGCGCGGTGAGCGCCGCCACAGGCACGGCCGCCGCTTCCTCGAACGTCACGTTCGCCGGCTTCCGCGCGACCCCCGGCCGCGCGCACACGTACTCGGCGAGCGATCCGCTTCCCCCGCCGAAGACGTCGTCGCCCGGTTGAGGGTCCGTGACGTCCTTGCCGACCGCTTCCACGGTTCCGGCGAAATCGACGCCGATCAGACGGGACTTTGGCCCGCGCAAGCCTGTCATCGGGCGCGCGATCCACGGCGTGCCCGTCACGTCGTACCAGTCCACTGCGTTCAACGAAGCGGCGCGCACTCGCACCAGGACGCCGTCGTCCGCGAGCTCGGGCTGCTCGATCTCCTGAAGGTCCAGAACGTCGGGCTGCCCATATTTGTCGCGGACGATCGCCTTCATCGTCGTCGCCCGCTCCGTCGCTGTCGCTGACAAGTGGCCTCTCCCTTCTTACAGTGTAAGCTTATGGCGTAAGTTAATCTTACGACGTAAGCTTTGTCAATGGCCACGAAGACAGAGCCTCGACTCCCCCTCAGCCGGGACCGGATCCTGCACGCAGCCCTCGAGCTCGCCGACGAGGGCGGGATCGAGTCCCTGACCATGCGCAAGCTCGGCCAGGCGCTCGGGTTCGAGGCCATGTCGCTCTACAAGCACGTCGCCAACAAGGACGACGTCCTCGACGGCATCCTCGACCTCGTCCTGGACGAAAGCGAGCCGCCTTCGCCGGCCGGAGACTGGGACACGGCCATACGAACGAGCGCGATCTCCGTCCACGAAGCTCTCCGCCGGCACCCCTGGTCGTGCACGCTGCTGATGTCGCCCCGACACGCCCGCCCGGCACGGGTGCGATACATGGACTTACTCCTCGGACGGCTGCGCGAAGCCGGGTTTTCCGCCGACACGACCTACAGCGCTTATCACGTCCTCGACGGATACATCTTCGGCTTCGCCCTCTGGGAGACGAGTCACACCTACACGGCGGAGGAGGCCGCGAACCTCGCGGCGAAGTTCGCGCAGACGATCACCGCCGACGCGTATCCGCACCTCCACGAACATGCCCAGCAGCACTTCAGCGAAGGACCCCACCGCGAGGTGAGCGCGTTCGAGCTCGGGCTCGATCTGATCGTCGTCGGTCTTAAGAAGCTCCACGACGCGGCCTGAGCCGGCTTCGGCGCGTGCCTGGCGTAGTTGCCGAGGTGGCGACGATGGCCGACCTCGACGAGCTTGCGCTCGCACTTCCGCAGACGACGAAGGAGGTCTCCGACGCCGGCCGGCCCGCGTACGGTGTCCACGGCAAGCTCTTCTGCTGCCAGCGCGGGCGCAGAGCGGATGCGACCGCTCCCGCCACGAGCGAGCGCCTCGACGACGTGCTGATGTTCCGCGTGGCCGACCTCGACGTGAAGGACCTACTGCTCGCGGACGATCGCGGCGTGTACTTCACGACACCCCACTTCGACGGCTACCCCGCTGTGCTCACGCGCATCCCGCAGCTCGCCCGCCTCGATCGCGACGAGTTGGGCGACCTCGTTGCCGAGGCGCGGCTGACCCGTGCCCAAAGGCGCGTCGCCAAGGCCTGGCTCGACGAGTAGACCGTCGCAGAAGACTGATCGCGGCGCCGCAGCTATCGCATCCCGCCGCCGCCGCTGACGGTCAGGACGACGTTCCCGGTCTTCTGCCCCGTCTCGACATACCTGGTCGCCTCAACCACGTCCTCCAGCGGGTAACGTCGATCGATCACCGCCCGGTACTCCCCTTTCTCGATGAGCTCCTTGAGGAAGAGGACATCCTTCTTCGCGTATCGAGTGATCCCAAGCTTCACGCTCTTGTCGCCGATCCGCCGGGTCAACAAGGCTAGGAGCGGAACGTGCCACAGGAACCCGAGGTCGGTTTCGACGTAGGTCCCGCCCGGCTTCAGTGAGCGTCGGCAGCGTCTGAATGAGTGCTTGCCGACTGCGTCGAAGATGACGTCGTACCTCACGGCGTTCTTGGTGAAGTCTTCTTGGTTGTAGTCGATGACCTCGTCTGCCCCGAGCGATCTCACGAGCTCGACGTTCTTCGTGTTGCAAACCGCAGTGACGTCGGCGCCGAAGTGCTTGGCGAGCTGCACGCCTGCAGTTCCGACGGATCCAGAGGCGCCGTAGACGAGGGTGCTTCGCCCCGTGTGAAGGGCTGCCTTTCTCAGGCATGCCAGTGCGAGGCTTGCGCCGTCGATGACGGCCGCGGCCTCTTCGAAGGTCATGCTGGCCGGCATGTGCGCCACGGGTCCGCTTTCCGGTATGCAGATGTACTCAGCGTGCGCGCCCGTGTGGACGCCGAAGACGCTGTCACCGACCTCGAACTCGGTGACAGCTGCGCCGACTGCTTCGACCTCTCCGGCCAGCTCAAGGCCGAGGATCTTCCGCTTCGGTCGGAGGAGACCGGTGACGAAACGGCTGATGAAAACCTCGGCGCTGCGAAGTCCGCAGTCCGTCCGGGTGACTGTCGTGGCGTGGATCTTGACGAGCACCTCGTCCTCCTCCGGTACAGGCGCGTCGATTTCTTCGAGTCGCAGGACGTCCGGGGGCCCGTACTTGTCGTGAACAACCGCTCTCATGGGCTCGAGGCGAGCCTGTCACAAGTCACAGTCACTCTGGTGCGTTACGTTCCACTTGCGTCTGCAGCGCCGGGCTCGCGGCCGGGCGAAGCGCGCCGACGTACACGCCCGCCAGTACCAGGAGACCTCCGAGAACGAGTCCGGCGCCGATCGGCTCGTCGTCGATCCACACTGAGAGCAGCACGGTCACGAGCGGGATAAGCACGAAGGTGTAGACCGCGCGCGAGGCGCTCCACAGTCGAACAACGACGAGGTAGAGCACGAAGACCGGGCCTGACCCCAGCACGACCATGTACTCGAGGGCCAGCCAGGCTCCGGCAAAGCGATCGACTCCTTCAGGAGCACGGACAGGCCGACGAGGATCGTTGCCCCCGTCGCCATCCCCAGAGCGTTCGTCGTCACCGGGTGTACGGGCGGAAAATGACGGACGAGGACCGTCGCCTGCGCCGAAGCACAGCACCGCGCCCAACACCGCCAGCAGTGAGAGCACGGGCGGCGACTCGCCTCCGGAGAGGCCCGAGATCACGCCTAAGCCCGCAATGGAAAGAAGCGTGCCGACGACGGCAGCGAGGCGCAGACGCTCCT